>Ga0099364_10001804_pt1 | contig 34784 bp, 22 predicted proteins | sample TergutTh196P3_FD_73070 | JGI IMG/M metagenome (GOLD analysis project Ga0099364, IMG submission 73070) | Microcerotermes parvus P3 segment gut microbial communities from Pointe-Noire, Republic of the Congo - Th196 P3 | ecosystem: Host-associated > Arthropoda: Insects > Digestive system > Gut ... | reverse complement strand
TTATGGGTTTAATTACATTATCTTTTTCTGTAACATGTTCAATTTCCGGATGATGTGAACGTAAAAAAGGATAACCATCATTAAAATTAGGATTGATAGCCCAAACAGTTTCGAAATCCCACCCGCTCTCTTCATATATTTTTACACACTTCATCTCAGCACTAGATAAACCTAAATTGTTTTCGATTATATTATCTTCGCCAATTAATTCGTCATACAATAAAGTGATGCCAGAAACTTCAAAATCCCAAATATTATTTGATATTGTTGTATTTTCAAGCCTATTCACAAAGAATATTACATTGTCGAAATTAGATGTACTTGCTACATAACAATTTTGGATTAAAGAATTTCTAGATGTACTTACTAACGCATAATGATTTGTAGAATCAGATTCAGCTATCATTTTACCATTGAAATACGAATTTATAAGTGTAGAATTATGTAGGCCTGATATCAAACCCACAACAGACCTGTTGGTTGTACCATTGATAATTATGGTAGCAGATGAATAACAATTTTCTATGTATGAATTAGCTGCACTATATATCAAACTTCCACCTGTATTATATAAGGGAAAATTAGCATTTGATATTAAAGTTGTTGTTCCTATAACAGAACAATTTGTTACGTTTGTACTAGTTGCACCAGCTATTAAACCGCTAATAAAGGGTGAATCCCATTTTCCACTTATAATCGTAATATTCTCAATATTGATATTTTTTATTGTTGCACCATCTGTTAATCCAAATAATGCCGTAAAACGCCCTGTATCATACATAGGATAAGTTTCATTCGAAAAATATAGATTCTTTATTTTGAAGTTTCCACCATCATAATGACCTTTAAAAGGAAAATCATCAGCATATTCATTTCGCCAGCCTATAGCTCGAAAACCATGTTCCCACTCCATTGTCGATATAGCATCTATATCGTTCGTTTGTAAATAGTGAATAGTTGGGTTTAAAAACACATTAAGCGAACCAGATAACCATCGCAAATTTTCTAGATTGCTTATTAAATACGGGTTCTCTGCTGTTCCTGCATTTTCTTCATGAAAGTTTGAAGGAGGTTCTGACGTTTGACAAAACAGCAATTGTGTAACAAAACTGATTAGAAAGAAAAGGGTAAAAAGGGTAATATTTTTCATTTTTTCTCCTATTTCATTAAAAGCATTCTTTTAGTTTGAGTTATTTCGCCAACTCGAAGTTGGTAAAAATAAACACCTGAAGCCACATTAAGTCCATTTTCGTCTGTGCCATTCCAATTTGTGCTATGTGTTCTGGGTGACATGTTTTCGTTAATTAGTGTAGAAACGCGTTGTCCGCGAATATTATACACATCGATTCTAACAACCCCAGCTTCTGCGATATCAAATGATATTGTGGTTGACGGGTTAAAAGGATTGGGGTAATTACTGATCAATTGTGTAGTAGAAGGTGGTAAACTATCTAGTGGTTCAGATTCTTTTTCTAAATTAAATTGTTTAATTTGAGCCAGTAAACTGTCTTTTATTTCGCTATATTCAGCATAATTCGAAGGTTGATAAAGAGCTGCTGAACCTAAATTTCTTGTATTTTCTGTAAGTTTTAGGTGACACCACATCTGATCGATAATTGCTAAAAGTTGTGTAATTTCAGAATCTGATGTATTAATAATCTCATCATATAGATCAATAGCATCGTTATAATATTCAGCATACATCATAGTTCTTGCTTTTGTATCTAGCGTTATTGAGCTTAGGTTTTCATGGTTGATATAATCGTCAAGATATAGATTTAAATCAGCAAGATCTAATTCAAGGGTTTGGTATAAATATGGCATTATCGCAAGGCTGTGTATAGCATCTTCTGAATCTTCATAATTAGTAACTATGTATTTGAAAGTTTCTAACGCAAGGTCAAAGTCTTCATCTATAATATACTCCAAAGCATCCATCATTAAAGCTTTAGGTGGCTGAGGATGTGTATCAAACAAAAAGTTAGAGAAACTAGGATAGAATTTATTTTGATTTTGAGTGTTAACAATAAGATTACGTGCATCAATTACAGATGATATTGGTGGATATGCATATAAATAATAGTGTCCTGTAGAATAAGGAGAGACAGGTATAACTGGTTTGACATAGTCTGGCATATGTCGTTCCCGGAACATTGGAAAAGCGTTGCCTAATGCTGTAATTTCAGTCCACATGTGACCTGATATAACACTTCCATCCGTAATATAACTTGGTGTGGTTGATAAACTGTGAAACCCATAAGCTATATTATCTTCAATAACAGTGTTAGAAACTCTAACAAATCCGTTTCTTATTTGAATGCCGGTATCGTAATTGTTTGATATTGTTGAATTTGTTATTTTGTTATTTGCTCCGACTAGGTTTTCAAGGTTTAATCCAAAATTTAAATTATTTTTTATACAAGAGTTATCAATTGAAATGCTTGAGTTATGAACCATAATTCCATAAGTGTTATTTTTATACTTCATATCATTGGCTGTATAATTTGACTTACTCATTACTATCATCTGTGTATTGTGTTGAATTATAGTGTTATGTGAAGATAAATTTGTTCCCATTATGGCTATATAATGTAGACCTTCTACACGTTTGCCAAGTACACAATATTTCAATCTGCCATTTAGTGGAGCCGTGTTTGCCATTATTATGCCATCAAATCTTCCTCCAATTGAGGCTCTGGGATGGTATATCTTTGTTTCTGGACTACAAAATAAAGAACTATCAATAAATGTTAATCTGTCACCGGGCGTTAGAAGTCCGAGATTCAATATTGAAAAGTCACCATCTATATATAGTCCAGAACCGGGGTTGTTAGAAAAACCAGTTGTGTGACCAATAATTTCACTGGCATCTGTTGTAGTGAGGACACTCTCATTAATAAACTCTACTTTTTTAGCTTTATTCATGATTAGTTTAGCATTGTTAATTGTTAAACTTGAATTATTTACAGTTAGGCTGGAACTATCTATCAATACTTCACCATTGATAGTTACCGTGCTATTACCAAGAATATGAACCTCTGCGTTTTCACCAACAGCACGAATAAAACCTACATCAACTTGGCTGTTTATTATTACAAGTTTACTGTTTTCTTGTATTCTAAAGCCATAATAATCAGACTTTTGTGGGTTAGATGTGGGGAGTATTGTAGAATTAATTATAGTAAGCGTTGCGCCATCATAAATTTGATATCTACTACTAATTTCAAATTGTTGCGATGAAATAGTGGAATCAAAATTTCTCACAATATAATCATCATTTTCCAAAAATGAGTATACACTGTTAGCGGCATTTAATTTTCCACCCGTGACTGTTTTGCCTTGAAGCGTTGTATTGGGTACTACTCCATTTAGAATAAATGATTTCATTAACATGGCAAGCCCTGCAGGGTCGTTATCATAGAAATTTAAAAATTCATCACTTGCCGCTTCGTAAAGCAAACCTAAAACACCGCTTACGTGGGGTGTTGCAACAGAGGTTGCACCGCCCCAAGTGTATTCAGATATTATTACATCGTTTTTTAAGTCATGCCTAGGTAATCGTACGTAATCACCCGGTGCTCCGAGTTCAACTTTATTTGTACCGTAATTAGAGTTAGTATTTTTAACATCAAATTGGTTTATTGCTGCAACTGTTATTAAAAAATCAGAATCGCAAGCACCGGGGTAAACAGGGTAATCGGATAAGTCAAATCCTACGTCAGTAGTGCCTAAAGAATCAGGAAGTATCGCATTATACCATCTATTTCCCGCCGCTGTAACAGAAATTATGCCTAATTCACCCATAGTGTTTAGATGTTCTTCAAATTCTAACACAACATCAGGTGCCTTAATAGCTTCTCTTAAATACATGGATAAATTAACAGCTATTATATATTTACCTTGTGCACCGCCTGTATCGTTATATAATCTTCTTTGGGCTATAATAAATTTAAAAGCATCCCTCCAATCATACCAATCATCATTAGATGTTAAAGGAGTTGCATTTTTAAATACATCAAATGGCATAAATTTTAAACGGTTGTTGAAGCTCATGCCAGCTACACCTATGTCATTGTTAGATTGAGCAGATATAACACCAGATACAATAGTGCCATGTGCGTTAATTTTAACAACTTTTTCTCCTTTTACATAAGTAGTATCAAATTCAACAAGACTTGGTGATATGTCATTTTTTATATCTCCGGCTATAAAATTAAATTCAAGTTCAGGATGATTGATCATAAAATTTCTATCAACAACTGCAATTACAATTTCTCTGGAATTTCTTAGTGAACTTCCAATTAATTTCCAAGCTTCTTTTGTTTTGAGATCGTTGCCTATCATTCCTGGATCAGTTAAATTGTCATTTACATCTACATAAATCTGCCCTGTATTCTCATGTACCCATTGTAATGGAAAATCAGGGTCATTTGGTATAAAATCGCCTGTTGTATTAGAACTGTTTTGACTGTTGTTTAGAGGCATTTCATCCATTTGAATAAGCGTTGGATAATAGTTAAAGTACGCTTTTGAGACTCTACTGTCGTTTTGGATGATGTTTAGGAATGCGACATCATCGATGGTGGTTGGGTCAAAGATGAAACGATGTATATTTTTACTTGGTAAAACAGCATCGACTTCTTGAAACCCAAATTGGCTATACGTTATTACAAAGTTGGTGAGTAGCTTACCGCGTACACCATCATGTAACCAGACAATCAATTTTCCGGGCACTCTTTCTGAAGCTGACAATCCAAATTTGGACATAAGAAAGAGTAGTGTACATAGCAACAAAGTTCTTTTTTTCATATTAACTCCTTTGTTGGATCAATATTTTAAAGTGACCCAATTTTCATTTTCTGTATTCTTGGGGATATTAAATTTGAAGTGTGATTTTTTGTCAAGAATTTTTTTGAAAATTCTGTATGGAACGCATTTATTCGTTCCTATTCCGCATTGAACCCAACCGAACTAGGAACGAATAAATGCGTTCCGTACAGAATTTGGAACCCAACCAAACAAGGAACGAATAAATGCGTTCCCTACAGGCATAAACGTGTTCCCAATTTGACGGAACTAACTATCGTAATCAACAGCACCATCCGTCATAATACGAAAATGAATGGACAAAATGGTCTGCTATCTACTTCATACACATCATGATACAACATTGCAACATTCATTTTCATGCATGGTGGTGAAGCTGTTTCATGGTCGATTGCGAGCCTGTAAAAAGGAAAATAAAGCACCTAACTATGCCGCGAAGCAATCCATAATCTTCAACCCAATAATCGTTTTTACTGCACCCAACGCATAATTAAATCGATATTTAGGATGCAAAATCTGGATTGCTTCGCGGCATAGGATAGTGCATCATAGGCAAGGTTACAGGCTCGCAATGACGCGGATGGTGGTATTGATCATGATATTTCGTTCCTTCAAATTTATTGAGTCATGTTTATCATAGAGATTGGGAATGATGACCCGCATGATTTGTTTAAAAATGCTGCGAAGACTCAATTAGTTTATTCGCAATCTTTTCCCCAATACCATCAATGTTATTCAATTCTTTTGCTGAGGCTAAATATATGTCCTGAACAGATGTATAACCATGTTCTTTTAAAATTTCTGCAATCTTTGGTGAGACTCCGTCTAACTCATTCACATGGCTAATTATTCGGCGCTCTTCAGATACTTTTTCTTCAAATTCTTCTTGAGTAAAAATATCTAATTTATATTCGGTAAGTTTTGCTGCCAATCTAACATTTTTACCCATGCGACCTATTGCGAAGTTTTTATACTCCTCCGGAACAATTATTCTTGCAAATTTACCTTTCTGAGTTATATACACTCTCTCGATAAGTTCTGGACCTATTGCATTAGCAATTAATTCTTCTGGCACATCGCTCCATTCTATTATATCGATTGATTCTCCATGAAGTTCTTTTTTTATCTGCTCAAGGCGAATAGCTTTAGGACCTAAACATGAACCAACAGCATCAATATCAGCCGCTATTGCTTTTACAGCTACTTTAGTGCGTACACCCGGCTCTCGAATTATTTTCTTAATCTCAATATCACCATGCATGATCTCAGGTACTTCAAGTTCTATAAGTCTTTTTACAAATTCAGGATGAGCTCTTGATAATATCACCATAAGTTCATGACCGCGTTTTCGTATATTTAAAACGAAACATCTTATAAACTCACCTACACGGTAATACTCGTCTTCTACTTGTTCTTCAACAGGTAAAAAACCATCAGCAAAGCCAATGTCTACTACATAACCGTTAGTATCGGATCTCTTTATTTTTCCATAGGCTATTTGTCCTTTTTGTTTTTCAAAATCGAACATTTTCCTATCTTCTTCAAGTTTCTTTATCCGATGAATAATCTCATCTCGTGCATTTTTAATGAATTTGGGTTCAAGGGTTTGAATTGGAATTTCTACTTGTATCCAATTACCTATCTTTGCTTTAGGATTGTAATCATAAATAGCATCTTGTAATGAGATTTCTCCGATGTGAGTATCTTTTAACACAACTTGTTTTAAAAATTTTACAGCTAGATAGTTTTTATTATAATCTAATATCACTTCTAATTGGTTTTCTTCGGTTAAGCGTCTACTTAACACAATATTCAAACTATCAGTTATTACCTGTTCTATTTTTTCTTGTTCCAATTGCTTTAATGTGGCAAGTTCTTTTATTATTGCTAAGACATTCGCACTCATTCCTTCTCCTTTATGTTGGGCTTAAAAATAGTCTTTGCCTTTTTTATTCTATTAAATGATATGTATACAGTTTCGGTTTCAAGTTCGATAGTTATATAATCTTGGGTTACTTCTCTTAAAACACCTACAATTTGATGTTGTAAAAGTGGGGTGCTTGCTATTTTTTCATCTTTCTCTAACGAAGTGTTAACTAATTTTACAGACACATACTCATTAATGGCACTAGCGTAATGTTTTTTAAGCTTCAATGAGCGTTCTATTCCCGGTGAAGAAACTTCTAACCTAAAAGAATCGGATAAACTCTCTTCAGTATCTAGTCTAGCTATTAACTCTTTGCTAACATTTGTGCAATCACTTATACTAACACCATGTATTTTTGTAATGTAAACACAAAGTACTTTTCCATTTTGTGTGTTTATAAGTTCTAAATCATAAAGACACACTCCATGGTTATTACATACTTCCTTAGCGATGTTTTCAATTTTTTCTAGCATTACAAACCTCAATTATATATTCCCTACCTATCATTTTATTATGATTATTTACAACTTTTTTTTATTTCAATTTATTGTCAAGAGTTTTTTTAATTATTTTTTTTTAAACTTTTCACTTTTTTTATTGACATTATCATTCTTTTATTTTTAATGGCACTAAAGAGGCTCTTATGTTAAATAATTTTATCATTATTACGGATATTGGTAGTACCACTACAAAGGCGTTACTACTTAAAAAAACAGCTGATTCCTATAAATTTTTAGGGTATGAAACTGCTTTTACAACTGTTGAAAAACCTCACGAAGATGTGAAAATCGGAGTGCAAAATGTTCTAAAAAAACTGGAATCTAAATTTGGTGATTTAGGGTTTGATAAATCTGAGAACATTTTAAATTCTTCAAAACAAAATGTAAATACAACTTTTTTATCAACAAGTAGTGCTGGAGGTGGACTTCAAATACTTGTTATTGGTTTAACAAAATCCGACTCTGCATCTTCAGCTGAAAGAGCTGCTTACGGTGTTGGAGGAGTACTTTTAGACACGATAGCCATAGATGACAACAGGTCAAATATGGAAAGAATGCAAATATTTAACACTATGCATCCTGACATTATATTATTCTGTGGTGGAATTGATAATGGAAACTTATTTAGTGTGTTAAGACTTGCCGAGATTTTGAAATTAGCTAAACCAAAGCAGAAATTTGTTGATTATCATATTGCTATTCAAGATAATCTGAACGAAGTAAAAGAATATAAAATCCCATTAGTTTATGCAGGGAATAAAGACGCTATTGAATTTATTACAATGGCATTTAATGAAAAATTTGATGTTCATGTTGTTCCAAATTTACGTCCTACAATGACAGAAGAAAATCTTATTCCTACGAAAGACAAGATACATGAATTGTTTATGAATAACGTTATGGAGCAAGCACCGGGCTACTCTGCTTTGAAACAAATGGTGGCTTCCAACATTATTCCAACACCAGAAGGTGTTTTAAATACAATAAGAATTCTCGGGAAAAACAATAAAAGAATAATGGCGTTTGACATTGGTGGTGCTACAACAGATATATATTCAAATATCATAAAGAATAATTCTGATGCTTCTAAATCTGTTGATAATGAAGTGCAAAGGACTGTTAGTGCAAATATTGGAATGAGTTATAGTATTGGCAATATTGTCATTGAATCGCAAGATTATATTTCTATCTTCAAGACTCACAATTTTACCACTTTACAATATGTTCAGAACTATATTGGTAATAAAATTATTTATCCAAATTTCCAACCAACACAAACAATTGACAAATATATTGAGCATATTATTGCGATACAAGGTATTCGTTTATCCCTTAAACAACATTTTAAGATGCATTTTCTTGCAAGAAGGGTGGGTTTTTTAGATAATGTAAAGGCTCTTGCATCACGTGACAAATGGAAAGAAACAATGTACTATCCACATTATGACAAAAGCATGCTCTTTAGTAAATCAGATATTGACATTGTTATTGGTGCAGGTGGGATTATGAGCCACGCTTCTAAAGAACAAGCTATTTTTGTGTTAATAGAGAGTTTACAACCGGAAGGTGTTACTGAATTATGGCGTGATAAACATTTTATATCCCCACATTTAGGTATTCTATCTAATCTAGATACTCAACTTGCTGAAGAACTAATAAATGATGTTTGTTTCGAAAAATTGGCTCTTTACGTTAAATATTCTGCACCGTATTTCAAAAAACAAAAAAAAGTTTTAACTGTTAAAATTGACAACAAAGAAATCGAAGTCTTTTCAAATGATGTAATTATAATAGAAGCAAATAAAGATGTTAATTTATGTTATGAGTTGGAAAAGAAGATTTGCAAGACTATACAAATAAATAAAGCTATAACTTTAATCATAGATACAAGATATAGCGATAAGAAGATATTAGGTTGTTCTTCTGCATTATTACTAGAAAAATTAAAACCTTATAATATGAATAATGTAAAAGACAATTCTATTGATAAAATTGTAGAAAAACATGATCCTGTCTCAGATTTATCACAAAAAACTCATATGTTAAAGTTCTCTTTACCATATGAAGGTTCAATTTTCGTTAAAAAAGGAGATAAGGTTCTACCAGACACATTACTTGGTGAGAATAAGTTTGACCCTCCAAAAATATATGTTGTTTTGATTTCTGCGATGATAGGGAAAACTTTATCAGAGGATGAAATTTCAGATGGATTGTTAATTAAAATTGATGATAAGGTTTCTATTGGTGACAAGATATTTGTACACAAACCGGCTTTTAATCTTTTTGATTTAAATGAATATGCCTATTCACCAGTTCGTGGACGCGTGGAACAGATTAATTATAATACAGGAACTGTTATTTTACGAGAAATTCAAGATTATCCAACAAAACCTGTTGAGGTAAACGTTGCTAACATACTGAAAATTAGACCAAAAAGCATCAAAGGTTATTTGAAAAAAAGAGTAGGAGACTTTGTTTATGCAGGCGAAACTTTAGCTTCAAGTCAGGATGTGAACTATAAAATCTTATCTTCACCTTATACAGGAACTATACAAAAAATTGATGTAAAAAAAGGAACATTAACAATATGTTACGATAAAAAACCTTATCAGATTTTCTCGCAATGTTATGGTAATGTTAAAAGTGTTACTGATGATAACGAAATATTTATCAATGTTAACGCTATAAGCATTGAAGGCAAAATTGGATTCGGAAGAGATGTTGGTGGTAAGTTTTCTGCGATTTCTTACCCTGAGCATTATAGACTAAAACCTAATCCTATTTTATACATAAACCATGTTTCTAGTTACGAAGATATTCGTTTTTATGCTGAACAAAACGCTACCGGACTTATCTGCAACACAATGCCATATTCTGTTTTGAAAATGTTTTTAAATAAAGATATTGGAGTGGCACTCACTGGAAATGAGGATATTCCTTTTTCGATTATTATCCTTAACGGTTTCTCTGACCAGCCTTTATTAGACAATATCAATGATTTAAAAATTTACGAAGGAAAATATGTGCTGATGAAACCTCATACACAAATTAGAGCAGGAGCGACAAGACCTAGATTTTATATTCAGCAGTAGGGAACGAATTTACTCGTTCCCTACTTCAATTTTTTTCTTATAGTCACTATAATTTCAAATTGGTCTTTAGGTTTTTCGAACATAGGTTTTCCGATATACTCAGCTGGATTATTAATAATTTCTTCTTCTGTAACTTCAGTGTATTGATTTTCTTCAGTAATTATCCAATAAATCTTTTCTTTACCAGTTGTTGTCATTATCGTTTTTTGTCCTGTAGACATAATAACTCCTTTCATTTCATAATCTGGAAATGATTCAATATATTTTTTTATGATTTCAATGTCAAATTTTTGTTTATAATTCTCACACCTCTGCAAGCATTGATATGTGCAAACGATAATATTCTCAAATCTTTTAGATTTGTGACATAGAATAATTTCTGGATTATCTCCAGTTTTAGGTGGTAAGAATTTTTTATTTTTCATTAAGATTGTTTAACGGTATCTTTAAATTTCTTGTAGATATACGTAATTTTGTTTTTTTTGTCTTTAATTGTTTTACACAAAGGTAGCCTATATTCTAAGCCAATCAATCCAATGTCGTGCAGAAGCTGTTTAACAGGTATCGGGTTTGTGTCAATAAACATAACATCGTTTAGTTCTATAAGTGCTTGATGAAGAAATAGTGCTTTTTTGTGATTTCCTTCTAATGCATAATCTATCATCATTTTCATTTCTTTAGGTACGACATTAGCTGTTACAGAAATAGCTCCTTTTGCACCAACGCATAATAACGGGTAATTTAAGGCGTCTTCACCGGATATTAATGTAAAAGTATCTGGTGTGTCACGAATAATTTTGCTGGCTTTTATTAAATCTGCAGAGGCTTCTTTTATTGCTACAATTCTATCAGGGAATAAATTAGCTAGCTTTATAACAACATCGGCATCTATGTTCACACCTGTTCTACCGGGTACATTGTATATAATAATGGGTAGATTGGTGTGTTGAACTAATTCTTTATAATAAAGAAATAGTCCTTCTTGGTTTGGTTTGTTGTAAAATGGGGTGACTATCATTGCGTATTGAACACCGAGAGATTCCGCTAGAAGAGTGGTTTCTATGGTTTGGGGTAAATTGTTGGCACCTGTGCCAGCGATAATAGTTAGCTTAGATTTTACCTGGTCAATACAAAATGTAAGAATTTCTTTTTTTTCTGCAAATGATAAAGTTGCTGACTCGGCACTAGTGCCAAGTAATACTAAACCATCGGAGCCATTGTCTATGTGGAATTGTAACAATTTTTCTAAAGACGGATAGTCAACTTTTTGATTTTTACCTTTCTTAAAAGGTGTAACAAGTGCTGGATATGAACCTTTAATCATATTATACCTCTTTATATGTTTTGTATGGAACGCACTCAATCCTGTAAGGAACGCATTTATTCGTTCCTAGTTCAGCCTTGCTATTTATCGCAATTTCTCACCAAATGTGTTCCTAATTCAAAATTGATATTTTTTAATCGATTTATTCCCAACTGAACTCGGAACGAATAAATGCGTTCCCTACATAAATTCTTTTCTTATTTTATCTATATCATTATATTTACCTAATAAACACATAAGTTTTAATCTTGCTTTTGGACCTTTTAAATCTCCGCCTAATATAACACCCATACTATTTAAATGTTTACACCCACCATCATATCCGTATTCTGGTAACACACGCCCCGTTGTAACTCGTGTAACTATTACAATAATAATATTTTTTGCAATGGCTTCTTTTATTGCTGGAATTGTTTCTGGTGGAAGATTGCCTCTGCCTAAGGCTTCTATTATTATTCCCTTTGCACCGGATTCTATTGAAGCTAAAATATGCCTGCCATCCATGCCGGCTGTTGCTTTTATTAAATCTACGTTAGTATTTATATTGTCTGTCCATACATTTTCTTTATAAAATATTTGTCGGTGATAGATTACATCATCGGTGTCAACATAACCAATTGGACCATAACCGGGTGATTCGAAAGAATTAATTCGCCCTGTATCTGCCTTAATTACATCTCTAGCTGTGTGTATATCATCATTCATAACAACAAGTACACCTTTGTCAACAGAACCGGAATGAGCAGCAACACGAACTGCTCCGATAATGTTTCTTGGTCCATCAAGTCCTATGTCATTACCGCTTCTCATAGCCGCTGTAAATACAACCGGTTTTCTTGTGGTTAGACACAAATCAAGTAAAAATGCTGTTTCTTCAAGCGTATCAGTGCCATGAGTAATAACAGCACCGTCATATTCTGTTATTGCATTATCAACAAATTTCGCTAACTGAAACATCATATTAGGTGTCATATGAGGACTTGGAACATTTGAAAATTCTGCGACTTTAAAGTTAGCAAGTTTCTTAAGCTGCGAAAATGACGCAAGAAAAGAAGTTAGGTCATTGCATGGTACAATTCCTAACTCTGCGTCATATCGCATTGCGATTGTTCCACCTGTTGTAATAATTAGTATGTTTTTCATAGTTTTAGTGTGTGAATACCCCCCCTCCTCTAACCTGTACGGAACGCATTTATTCGTTCCTAGTTCGGTATTGTTATTTATCGCAAATTCTGCGCTAAATGTGTTCCAAGTAGAACTAGGAACGAATAAATGCGTTCCGTACAGTATTCAGATTTTATACACTCTTTTCACCACATCTTCAATATCTTTTCCATTTCCCATAGTGAAATAGTGTATCCCTGCAAACCCTTCATTTAATAGTTCATTACTTAAATTAATGCAATGTTCAATACCTTTTTGGTATGCAATATCAGCATCTGGTTCAGAAGTAATTAAGTTTTCTAATTCTTGCGGAATATTGATCTCGTATTTATACTTCAATTTAATCAACTGACCAATTGAAGTTAATGGTTTTATACCGGGAATAACCGGAACGTTAATACCAGCTTCTCTAATAAGTTTTAACCAGTTTTTTAGCACATCAACATCAAAACACATTTGTGTAACAATGTAGTCAGCACCGGCATCTACTTTTTGCTTCAGGTTCAAAATATCTTCATGAATATTGCTAGAGCTTTTATGACATTCAGGGTATCCAGCAACTCCTACGCACAATTTAATAGATTTATATCCGTCTTTTTTGTTCAAGAAAATGGCTTGTTTCATGGCGTTAATTTTTTCTACTAACTCAAATGCATACATAAAACCACCGTCTATGGGTTTGAATTTTTCATTTGCTGTTGCAGGGTCACCACGAAGTGCTAATATATTCTCCATTTCAAGAAAAGAAAAATCAAGTAATGCCTCTTCAATTTGGACTTTATTCATACCGGCACAAACGAAATGTGGTACAACATTAACGTTGTATCTATACTTTATTGCGGCACAAAGTCCAAGTTGATTAACATGCTTTTTTTGATAAAATCGTTTTTTACTGGACTGTTTGGTGGTTTCTTTAACCTCTTTATTCGTTCCTAACTCTGTAACAATTTTTCCATCTTCATCAATAAAATCTGTAAAATGTAATATATCATTAACATCGGAAGCTAGATTCTTGTTTTCTACTTCAATCAGAATAGGAGTAATTTTTAAGGGATGATGCGTTATGCTTACATAAGCAGGTTGATATGGTAAAAACCTTTCAATAGTTTTAAATATAGTGTTTATATTTTTGTTCTTAGAAGGCGGTGATACCTCAACTGAAAAGAATTTCTTTTTGTTGTTAATTAATTCTATTATTTGCATATAGGCTCCTTTTTACAATCCTGTACGGAACGCATTTATTCGTTCCTGGTTCGGTCTTGTTATGTATCGCAAATTTATCACCAAATGTGTTCCTAATTCAAAATTGTTATTTCTTCATTCGATATATTCCCAACCGAACTAGGAACTAATAAATGCGTTCCGTACAGGCAAAATGGTCGTGTTATTTATCGCAAATTTATCACCAAATGTGTTCCTAATTCAAAATTGATATTTCATCATTCGATATATTCCCAACCGAACTAGGAACGCCTTTGTTTCTGTACGGAACGCATTTATTCGTTCCTAGTTCGGTCTTGTTATTTATCGTAATTTCACACCAAATGTGTTCTTAATTCAAAATTGTTATTTTTCATTCGATATATTCCCAACCGAACTAGGAACGAATAAATGCGTTCCCTACAGAATTGGGTGCGTTCCCTACAGGATTGGGATCCCAACCGAACAGATTTGGGTGTTAACATCTCGACCAATCACAAGTTGGACATTTCACGCATCCTTCAGAATGTTGTAAATTACTACCACATTCGGGGCAACCTTGTCCAGAAGCATTATTTTCATATTCTATTGCATTAATGTCTTTCTGTGTATTAACTTGTGTCATAGTGGAAATATCAATTGAGCCATTAATCATTCCTCTATCTTTAATAATTTGAAAGTTTTCCAAAGCAAAAGCAATAGCATCAGCACAGGATGTTATAAGACGTCTTTTATGCCATTTAACTTGTGGGCATCTAATACTTTTTAGTTGTCGTATTATTGCACCGGAACTAACATTTGCACGTAAAGCCATTGATGCTAATCTTCCAATAGCTTCTAGTTGAGCCGATGGACATCCACCTACTTTTCCCATCTGCAAGAAAATTTCACAAGCTCCAACATCGTCACTATTGATTGTTACATAAACGTGTCCGCAACCTGTATCTATTCTTTGAGTTATTCCTGCTGTTATACCGGGTCTTATTCGAGGTTCAATTTTTTTCTGCATATCATGGTTAGATTGGTTTCCGCTTTGTAAAGGTTGATCTTTTCTAGAACCATCTCTATATACCGTAATGCCTTTACAATTAAGCGTATATGCCATTTCTAAGGCAATTTTAATATCTTCTTTAGTCGCATGATTAGGGAAATTTATTGTTTTGGATACAGCGTTATCAGTATATTTCTGGAAAGCAGCTTGCATTTTAATGTGCCATTCCGGAGTAATCTCATGAGAAGTAATAAATACTCTTTTTAAGACATTCGGAATTTCACTTATCTTATTCAAGGTTCCATCTTCAACTATTCTTTGGAATAATTTTTTAGTATAATTTTCGCAATTCTCTTGATTATCTTCTAATTCTTCAGAAGTTAAATATGGCTTATGTTCGTTAATCCATTCAGTAACAGCGTCTTTTAACACGTCATTGGCATATACCAATCTATCATTATCCATAACTTGTTTTACAAAAGCTAATGAAAAATGAGGTTCAATTCCACTTGATGAGTTACAAAGCATTGAAATTGTTCCTGTTGGTGCTATGGTTGTTACTGTTGCATTACGTATGCCGTTTTTCTGAATTTTCGTGATAAGACTATCCCAGTCTTTTTTATTGTTTTTACGTTTAAGCGTTGCTTTGTCGTAAATACTGCCTTTAAAGTTGGGGAAACTGCCTTTTTCTAAAGCAAGTTCCATTGATCTTTCTTTTGCATGGTAATCAATAAATTCCATTATATCTTCCGCTAAATCAATAGCTTCTTGACTATTATATGGAATTCTTAGTTTAAAGAGAAGTTCTGCCCAGCCCATAACCCCAAGTCCTATCTTTCTGTTTGCTTTAACCATTTCACGAATTTCGGGTAATGGAAATTGAGACTGGTCAATCACACAATCTAAAAAGTCCACACTATCTCTAACGATTTGTTTTAATAATTCGTAGTTTATTAGGTCGTTTGAAGATGACGTCCCATCATTATGCAGAGCGTTTTTATATATTTTAATCAAGTTAATCGATCCCAAATTGCAAGCTTCATTTGGTAATAAAGGCTGCTCTCCACATGGGTTTGTACTTTCAATTTGACCTATGTGTGGTGTAGGGTTAAATTCATTAATTCTATCAATGAAAATTATACCCGGTTCTCCGTTTTTATGTGACATATGAACAATCTGCATAAATACATCGCGGGCATTAAGCGTTGAATGAACTTCATTTTTATGAGGGGAAATAAGAGCATAGTCTTCATTTTGAAAAACAGCTCTCATAAATTCTTCTGTAATTCCTACACTTAAATTGAAATTTGTAAGCTCATTATTATTCTCTTTACACTGTATAAATTCTAAAATCTGCGGATGAGTTACATTTAGAATTCCCATGTTGGCGCCGCGTCTAGTGCCGCCTTGTTTTACTGCATCTGTTGCAGAATTAAAAACTTTTAAAAAACTTAACGGACCGCTACTAACTCCACTTGTTGTTTTAACTCTTGAATTTGCTTCGCGAAGTCTTGAAAAACTAAACCCGGTTCCTCCTCCGCTTTTATGAATTAATGCAGCGTTTTTTATTGAAGTGAATATGCTTTCCATACTGTCTTCAATTGGTAAAACGAAACATGCTGAAAGTTGTTGTAAGTCGTTACCGGCATTCATTAATGTTGGAGAATTAGGTAAAAAATATTCTAAGTATAATAAATCATAGAATTTTTTGTAATTCTCTGGAGCGTCTTGTGATATGTTTTTTGACACACGATGCACCATTCCTTCCCAGTCCTCAAGAATATTGCCTTCTGAGTCTTTTTTGTAATACCTTCTTTGTAGAATCGTTTCTGCGTTTTGTGATTTACTCATTTATTCTCCTAATATGTAGCATCAAAGCTTGTACATCTGTAAAATTCACCCCTGAAATACGTGAAGCTTGACCTATAGAAATAGGTCTAATATTATTAATCTTTTCTCTTGCTTCCATAGATAAACCTTCTAACGATAGAAAATCAATGTCGTTAGGAATTTTAATATTTTCGATAGAAGAAAATCTTTTAATTTCTTCTTCTTGTCTTTTTAAATAACCTTCGTATTTAACTAATACATTAATCTTATTTTTTATCTGTTCTGATACGTCATCAGGTATAGTGTATCCATATTTTACCAAACTTTCATAACTAATCTCGGGGCGTTTAAGAAGGTTAATTAGTTTAGTAGGTTGGCTTATTTCAGTGCTTTTTGTTGATACTATACTTTTTAAGTTATTTATTTCTCTTTCTATTATGCTTTTCTGCTGTAAATATTTGTTCCATTTTATATCTTTTACTAATCCGATTTTATATCCCGATTCCATCAATCTGTCATCGGCGTTGTCATGCCGTAAATATAATCTGTGCTCTGCCCTTGATGTAAACAGACGATATGGCTCATTAGTGCCTTTTGTAACTAAATCGTCTATCAATACGCCAATATATGAAGATGAACGCTGAAACAAACCGGCAGCTACATCCCCGCAGGTCGCATTTACACCAGCAACAAGCCCTTGAGCTGCTGCTTCTTCATAACCTGAAGTTCCATTGATTTGCCCAGCAAAATATAAACCCGAAACACGTTTGCTTTCTAATGAAGGGTATAGCTCTTCCGGATAAATACAATCATATTCAATAGCATATCCATATCTCATTATCTTAGCATTCTTTAAGCAGGGTATCGAGGATATAATTTTATCCTGAACTACTGCTGGTAAGCTATTAGATAAACCATTTACATAGGCTTCAACTGTGTTTAAACCCTCATGTTCAATAAATATTTGATGCTGTTCTTTATCAGAAAACTTTACAATTTTGTCTTCAATAGATGGACAATATCGCGCTCCAACTGCGTTAATATACCCACCATACATTGAAGATAATGCTAAATTTTCTCTAATAATATCGTGTGTTTCTTTGGTTGTATGCGTAAGATAGCAACATATTTTGTTTTCTAAAACAATGTCACTAAAATGTGAAAACCCTATCGGGTTCTGATCACCATTTTGTTTTTCTAACAAATCTAAATTAACCGTTGTTATGTCAACTCGTGGTGGCGTGCCGGTTTTAAATCTTCTAGTTTTAAATCCAAGTTTGTGCAGCTGGCTTGTTAAAAACATGTCCGCTGGTTCACCCGAACGACCCGCATTATACTGCCTGTCTCCAACATGAACTGTGCCGTTCTGAAATGTACCTGTGGCAATTATTACTTTATTGGAAAAATATTCCTTGCCATATACAGTTTTAACTCCTCGAATTACATGTTTATCGCTACTAATATCGGGCTGAACAAGCAATTCTACTACCTGAGATTCTATTACTGAAAGTCCCACTTGCGTTTCGACGGCACGACGCATATACTTTGAATAGGCATCACGATCATTTTGAGTACGAGGTGACCATACCGCTGGACCTTTCTTAATATTCAACATTCGAAAATGAATGCCAGTGCTATCTGCAGCAACACCAATTTCACCACCAAGTGCATCTATCTCAATGGCTAAATGACCTTTCGCAGGACCCCCTATAGTGGGATTGCAAGACATCAATCCAATAGTTTCCATCTTTATTACAAATAATGCGGTGTTTGCACCGATTCTTGCACTTGCTAAAGCTGCTTCTATGCCAGCATGACCTGCACCAATTACAATTATATCAAAATTATTACTCATTATATGTTGTAATAGTAGGGAACGCATTTATTCGTTCCTACTTCGGTTGGGTTTTTGTATGTACGGAACGCACCCAATTCTGTAGGGAATGCATTCATTCGTTCCTAATTCGGTTGTGTTCCAAATCGTGTCTGTACGGAACGCATTCATTCGTTCCTAGTTCGGTTGGGTTCCATATCGTGTCTGTACGGAACGCACCCAATTCTGTAGGGAACGCATTCATTCGTTCCTAATTCGGTTGGGTTCCATATCGAACTAGGAACGAATAAATGCGTTCCGTACAGGCTTAAATTGGAACCCAATCGAACAAGGAACGAATGAATGCGTTCCCTACAGAATTGGGTGCGTTCCGTACAGACAAAAAACCAACCGAACTCTACAGGTAACTAATTATTTCTTATTTTCTTCTGTTTTAAAGCATTCTTTGCATGTTTTTATTGTTTGTTCATCAATTTTAGTCTCGCGTATAACTTTTATACCGGTTCTTTTACATAATGGACAGGTTGCTCTACCGCGTCCGGGTATTGTTTTTAGTGTTTTACCTCTGTTAGGTTTAGCCATTTTTTACACTCCTTTTGTTTTATTCATGTGACATTTTGATTTTTTTTGTTTTTTAGTCAACATTTATTTTTTCAGAACTAGCTAGAGTTCTAAATTATTCATAATCATACGCTTTTTCTATACCTTTTAACACATTAACTGCACCTTGAGTCAAGGCTTCCATTTCAAATTCGCCAGGGAAGATGTGTACTTCTGATATAAAATCTACACGTTTTTTTAACTCTTTTACAAGATAGTCGCCATATGCCAGTCCACCTGTGATAAATATAGCGTCTATATTACCGCATAATACAGAAGAAAATGATGCAATTTCTTTACCTATTTGATATATCATTGCGTCAAAATATTTTTTTGCTTCAGCATCACCTTGTTCTATTCTTTCTTCAATTAATTTTCCGTCATCAGTTCCTAAATAGGCAAGCAAGCCTGCATTTTTGGAAAAATAGGTTTGAAGCTCTTTTTCTGTATATTTACCTGAAAAGGACATTTGAATAACATCACCAATGGGTAATGCACCGGCACGTTGTGGGGAGAACGGTCCCATTCCTAAAAGTGCATTATTAGCATCAACCATTCTTCCGTTTTTAATGGCAACTACTGAAATACCGCCACCAAGATGAGTTGCAATCATATTGCATTCTTCAAAAGGTTTTCCCAGTTTTTTAGCTAATACTTTTGCTGTATATCTTATATTTAAAGCATGTAAAAGAGATTTTCTAGAAATTTCTGGTACGCCAGATATTCTTGAAATTTCTTCAAACTCATCAACCGCAACTGGATCTACCATAAACGCAGGTATATTAAGCTCTTCAGCGATGCTATATGCAATATGTGGACCCAAATTAGAAGCATGAACGCGTCCCCAAAAACTAGGATCTTTTAAATCGGAAAGCATTTTTTCGTTTACTTTAAATGTGCCTCCATGAACTGGATGCACCATGCCACCACGACCGACAACAGCATCTAAACTTTCAGCACTTACATTGTTCTCGCGCATAGCTTCAAGCACTAAATTTTTACGATAGTTACCTTGATGCATGATAGAACCAACTTTGTCCAGTTCTAGCGGATCATGTCGCAATGTTTTTACAAATACTTTTACTGTATCGTCAAATACAGATATCTTCGTTGAAGTAGAGCCCGGATTTATGGCTAAGATGCGATACTTCATATGTCCTCCAATGATTAAGTAAAATGGCACCCCTGAGCCGATTCGAACGGCTGACCTTTACCTTAGGAGGGTACTGCTCTATCCTACTGAGCTACAGGGGTAGTTTTGAACAATAGTTTTTTTTTTTGTTTTTATGTCAAGTTTAAATTTAAAAAAATAAAAAAAATTTATTACAAGTATTTTTTTATTGACAGATTTCTTTCCTATAAAATAATTGTAAATATTTAGTAAAAAACTAAATATTTCGGAGGCAAAATTTGAGTAAATACTTAGTTACAAGTGCTTTACCATATGCAAATGGTCGGCTACATATTGGTCATTTAGCAGGTGCTTATTTACCTGCGGACATCTATGTTAGGTTTCTACGGCTTTGCAAAGAGGACGTTATATACATATGTGGAACAGATGAGCATGGTGCACCAATTTCTATTAGAGCACATAATGACGGAAAAACACCACAAGAAATAGTAGATTATTTTCATAAAAATATATATGACAGTTTTTCAGCGGTAAATATAGAGTTTGATAATTTTTCAGGAACGGCACGTCCCTTACATCACAAACTTTCGCAGGAATTTTTTTTAAATCTATTAAAAAACAATAAAATAAACACTCATAAAACAGTGCAACAGTATTGTGAGCATGATTTACGTTTTCTACCTGATAGATATGTTGAAGGTGAATGTCCTTATTGTCATGACAAAGGCGCACGTGGTGACCAATGTGATGCTTGCGGTAAACTTATTGATGCAAATTTGCTTATAAATCCTGTCTGTAAAATATGTGGAAATAAACCAGTTATTCGCGAAACTCAACATTGGTTTTTAAACCTACCTTTGTTTTCTGATGATATCAAAAAATGGTTAGAAACTAAAGATAATTGGAAAGATAACGTAAAAAAATTTATTTTACATTGGTTAGAAGAAGGTTTAATTGAACGAGCTATTACGCGTGATTTAGACTGGGGTGTTAGAGTTCCTGTTGAAAACGTTGAAAATAAAGTTCTTTACGTTTGGTTTGATGCTCCAATAGGATATATTTCCTCAACTATTGAATATTCAGAAGACAAATGGCTTGATTACTGGTTTGGAGATGACACGAGAATTGTACATTTCATCGGAAAGGATAATATTCCTTTTCACGCAATCATTTGGCCCGCGATTCTCATGGGACAAGACAAAAAGTATAATCTTCCCTGGAACATACCAGCAAATGAATATTTAACTATTGAAGGGGAAAAGATTTCTACCAGCAGAAACTGGGCAATTTGGGTTGAAGATTTCGTTAAAGATTTTGATGGCGAGCTTTTAAGGTTTGTATTAGCTGCAAATGCACCTGAAAATAAAGATTCAGACTTTACATGGAAAGAATTTCAAAATTTAGTAAATAATACACTTGCTAACGTACTTGGTAACTATGCAAACCGCGTGTTTGCGTTTTCAAAGAAGAATTTCAATGGAAATCTTACCGCAGAAAAAAATGAATTTTCTATAATAGATAAACAAATGATTGATGAAGTGCATAAAGCATATAGCGATTTTAAAGTAAGAAAGGCTGTGAAATTAATTATTGATATAGCCCGCGAAGGTAACAAATATTTTGATGAACAACAACCATGGGCTGTCGTAAAAGTAGACCCTAACAAAGCGGAAAATATACTTTTTAATTGCGTTGAACTATTAAGAATTATCAGTATTATTTTTTATCCTATTATGCCCAAAAGCATGAAAAGAATGAGAGATATGATGAAATTGGAAAGCGACTTAATTTCTTGGGCTGATATTGATATAACACCTAACCAATTTCTAATAGGTGATTTTGAGCCGCTGTTTAAGAAAATTGATGACAAAGTAATTGAAACACAAGTGGAGAATATGGAAAATAAAATATGAAATTTATGATTGAGACATATGGTTGTCAAATGAATGTTGCGGATAGCGAACTTATAAGCTCAATTTTAATTAAAGCAGGTTATACGCAAGTAAATAGTGTTTACGATGCAGACATTATTATATTTAATACGTGTTCTGTTAGAGAAAATGCAGAAACAAGAGTTATTGGTAGAATATCAAGTGTTGCGTCACCAAATAATGGGCATTTGTTGATAGGTATAGTAGGTTGTATGGCTCAGAGGCTAGGTGAACAGCTTAAAAAAATAAACAAGAAAATTGATTTTGTAGTTGGTGTAGACCAGTATTCTCAGTTGCCAGAAATTATCGAGAATAGTCATAGAAAAAATCAATTTATCAGCAATACGATTTTTAATCACAGTGAAAACTATAATTATTTCATTCCTACACGTACAAACGAGACTAATGCTTTTGTCACTATTATGCGTGGATGTAATAATTTTTGCACGTATTGTATTGTTCCATATACAAGAGGCAGGGAAAGAAGTCGACCAATAAAAGAGATTTTACATGAAATAGAACAAGCAGGTAAAAACAAAATATATGATATAACATTATTAGGGCAGAATGTAAACTCTTATATGTATGAAAACAATGATTTTCCAGATTTATTGACAGAAATTAATAAAATCGATTGTATTAAAAGAATTAGATTTGTTACCAGTCATCCAAAAGACCTTTCTGATAAGCTTATTAATGTTATGGCGAACTCTGAAAAGGTTTGTGAACATATACACTTACCCTTACAATCAGGTAATAATGATATTCTATCTAGAATGAACAGAAATTATACTGCGGAGCATTATTTAAACCTTGTTAGTAAATTACGTAACGCTATGCCAAATATTGCTATTACAACTGACGTGATTGCTGGATTCCCCGGTGAAACTGAAGAACAATTTATTGATACATTAAATATTATGAACGAAGTAAAATTTGATTTTGCTTACATGTTTAAATATTCAGAGCGCTCAGGCACAAAAGCCACAGAATTGGACGATCAAGTCCCGGAAGTAGTACGTCTTGAAAGACTTCAAAGGTTGATAGAAGCACAAACTGAAATAACAACAGAAAAGTATAAAAGTCGAATTGGAACAACAGAAGAGATTTATGTTGAATCAGTTAGCAAACGAAATCCTAACGAAATGTCCGGTAAAACAAGAGATTTTAAAATTACAGTTTTCGATGGTGACGAAAGTATGATTAATACTTTTGTAAAAGTAAAAATTAATGAAGCAGCGGGCTGGACTTTAAAAGGTAATATCGTAAGAGATATGTCATTAATAGTTGCAGTCGATGAGAATTTTGGTATTGGTAAAAACAACGATTTACTGATTAGAATTAAAGAAGATATGAAACGTTTTAAAAGACTGACCACTAATAATATAGTGGTTATGGGTAGAAAAACATTTGAATCTTTACCAGATAAAAAACCATTAGAAAACAGAACAAACATCGTATTAACAAACGATATAAATTATAAAATTGAAGGTGTTATAACCTGTAATTCTGTCGATGATGTTTTAAAAATATGTAAAGAATACAATAAAGATGTGTTTATTATTGGAGGAGAAATGATTTATAGTCTATTCTTACCATATTCCAATAAAGTATACATCACAAAAATATATAAAAAATTTGAAGCAGATAAGCATTTTCCGAGTTTAAATAATAGCTGGAAAATTATTGAGGAAAGTGAAATGAAAACAACAGATGATGGAGTAAATTATCAGTTTTTCATTTATGGAGGAAACTAATATATGTGCGGAATCGTTGGCATATTTAATCACCCTCACGCAGCTGTATTTGCTGCCAACGCAATGTTCGCTGAACAACATCGCGGACAAGAAAGTTGCGGTATTGCAGTTAGTAACGGTGACGCTATAAAGATAAAAAAAGGAATGGGTTTAGTTAAGCAAGTTTTTATTCCTGAAGAACTAGAAAAATTAAGTGGAAATTTAGCAATAGGTCATGTTCGGTATCCCACAAGGGGTACTTCATCTGAATTTAATTCTCAACCTCATGTTGTTGAAACTCTTTCTGGTCCATCTTATAGTCTCGTTAGTAATGGAGATATAGTTAATTATCACGAAATTAGAAAATATCTAGAAGATAATTTTGTTTATATAGCTTCTTCAAATGATGGAGAAATTATCTTAAAATATATAGTTTATAAGGTGGAAAAAGAGAATCTTTCTATTATTGACGCTATAAAAAGTCTTATGAAAAATATTAAAGGCTCATATTCTTCTGTTCTTGCTACAAAAAATGAGCTTTATTTATTCCGTGACCCATATGGTTTTAGACCTATGTCATGGGGAAAAACCAGTGAAGGTTGCATTGTTGTGGCTTCTGAAACATGTGCGTTAGATATTCTTAATGCTAAATATGTTAGAAATGTTGACCCTGCAGAAATTGTTGTTGTAAATAGTGAAGGAATTATAAGCGTTGAAAACAAGGTAAACGAATATCGAAATACAAGCCATAATAGACATTGTATTTTTGAACTTATATATTTTTCTAGACCAGATAGCTATCAATATAAAGAGGATGTATATTCGGTGCGACAGAGAATTGGTATTAAATTAGCCGAGTTTGATGAAGGTTTTACTCCAGATTTAGTTGTCCCGGTGCCTGATTCATCAAATTTTATAGCAGCAGGATACGCCAATCACAAAAAAATGCCAGTTTCATTTGGGTTAATTAGAAATCATTACGTTGGAAGAACATTCATAAAAACGGAACAGTCAGTACGGGATGAATCAGCAAAACATAAATACAACGTATTACCACATATTTTCGAAAACAAAACTGTTGTTTTAGTTGATGATTCCATGATTCGTGGAACTACCATAAAAAAGATAATTGACATTATTATTAACGCCGGTGCGAAGGAAGTTCATCTGAGAATTGGAGCCCCACAAGTTAAATATTCTTGTTTTTATGGCATTGACACACCGAATAAAGATGACCTTATCTCAAATCGACTCTCAATTGAACAAATTGTTAAAGAATATAAACTTGCTTCATTAAAACATATTACTTTAGAATGTTTAGAACAATGCGTTAAAGCTCCAGATAACTATTGTAAAGCTTGTTTTACTGGGGATTACCCAATTGATAAAATTGATTGATGTGGGGGATGTATTTATATGTTCCTACCTTACACATGCCGTAGGTATGTGAAGCTATGTAGAAATGCATGCCCACACCACAAACCTGCATCCCGAAGGGATGCAACAAATATCAATATGGTTAGGTTGCATCCCTACGGGATGCAGATCAGGTGTGTCTGCGTTTTCTACGTAGCTTCACATACCTTCGGCATGTGTATGGAATGATTTTAAATAAATTCGACTTTGGGGTCGTCCTAATTTATTCGTTCCTACCTTACACATGCCTAGGGCATGTGTATGGAATGATTTTAAATAAATTCGACTTTTGGGTCGCCTTCATTTATTCATTCCTATATAAAAATAAATATCGAATGCGACTATGCATTCCAAATATAAGGAGATACAAAAAATGAAAGGATATGCAATGTTAGGAATTGGCAATATAGGCTGGATCGAAAAAGATGCCCCTATATGTGGACCAACAGACGCTATTTGTAAACCATTAGCACTAGCACCATGTACATCAGACATTCACACCGTCTGGGAAGGTGCTATCGGAGATAGATACAACTTGATTTTAGGACATGAAGGAGTAGGTGAAGTTGTTGAAGTTGGTGCTTTAGTTAAAGATTTTAAACCAGGGGATAAGGTTTTGATACCTGCTATTACTCCCGACTGGAATTCTGTAGAAGCTCAAGCCGGATATTCAATGCACTCTGGCGGAATGCTTGCAGGATGGAAATTTTCTAATATCAAAGACGGTGTTTTTGCAGAGTTTTTTCATGTAAACGATGCTGATGGCAACATGGCTCATTTACCAGAAGGAATGGATCTTGCAGCTGCTTGTATGCTTTCTGACATGGTTCCGACAGGATTTCATGGTGTAGAACTTGCTGATGTACAATTTGGAGACATTGTTGTTGTTATTGGGATAGGTCCTGTTGGTTTAATGTCCGTTGCAGGTGCTGCTCTTCGCGGTGCTTCACAAATTTTAGCGATTGGTTCAAGACCAAACTGTGTAAAACTTGCAAATGAGTACGGTGCAACTAAAATTATTAATTATAAAGAAGGTTGCATTGTTGAACAAGTGCTATCACATACAAAAGGAAAAGGTGCAGATAAAGTTATAGTTGCAGGTGGTGATAATGACGCTATTGATCAGGCTGTTAGAATGTTAAAACCCGGTGGAAGAATAGGAAATGTGAACTATTTTGGCTCCGGTGATTATATTAAAATTCCACGTGCTGAATGGGGTGTTGGAATGGGACATAAACTTATCGCTGGTGGCTTGATGCCGGGCGGAAGATTGCGTATGGAAAAACTATCATCATTAATAACTTACAACCGCTTAGATACAGGTAAAATGGTTAGTCATAAGTTTTATGGTTTTGATAAAATTGAGGAAGCATTATTACTTATGAAAAACAAACCAAGTGACCTCGTAAAACCGGTTGTGATTTTATAGAGAATGCACACAAGTATGTGTGGGATGCACCACTTTCTGTAGGGAACGCATTTATTCGTTCCTAGTTCGGTTGTGATCCCATTTTGTATGTACGGAACGCATTTATTCGTTCCTAGTTCGGTTGGGATTTTTTCTGTGGGGAACGCATTTATTCGTTCCTGCTTCCGTTTTGATCCCATTTTGTCTGTACGGAACGCATTTATTCGTTCCTAGTTCGGTTGGGTTTTTATCTGTAGGGAACGCATTTATTCGTTCCTGCTTCCGTTTTGATCCCAACCGAACTAGGAACGAATAAATGCGTTCCCTACAGAAAATGGTGCGTTCCCTACAGAAAATGGTGCGTTCCGTACAGAATATGAGGTAATCAATGCATACTAAAAAATATATATTTCTATTAATCTTTTTTGCATGTAGTCAACTATTTGCACAGTTTGTTCCAAGAATAACCATTGGTGTTGACGAAGCAACTTCTCCTGCTGAAGTTGCTAATACATTACAAATTCTTTTCTTATTAACAATACTTGCGATAGCACCTTCAATCCTCATATTAATGACTAGTTTTACAAGAATTACAATTGTTCTGTCATTTGTAAGAAAAGCTGTAGGCACGCAACCGGAACCTAGCAACCAGATTTTAATTTCTTTAGCATTGTTTCTTACATTCTTTATTATGTCACCTGTTTTTAAAGAAATAAATGATAATGCTTTACAACCATATCTTCAAGGTGTTTATACACATGAAGAGTTTTATCAACAAGGGATTCAACCTTTACGGGAGTTTATGTTAAACCAAACCCGTGAACGTGATCTTGCCCTAATGCTTAACAGTTCAAGATTACCCAGACCTAACAATGCAGATGAGATTCCATTACCTATTATTGTATCTGCTTTTGCGATTAGTGAAATTAGAATTGCTTTTGAAATGGGATTCTTAATATATTTGCCGTTCTTAATGATAGACATGATTACTGCAAGCATTTTAATGTCGATGGGTATGATGATGTTACCACCGGCAATGATTTCGGCACCACTGAAAATTCTGCTCTTTATTTTAGTGGATGGGTGGTACTTGGTTGTCCAATCATTGGTGAGAAGTTTTAATATGTAGGGAAAAAATATGTCACAAGAATTAATCGTAGAAATAATCTCTCAGACTTTATATTATACAATGATACTATCACTGCCTATATTATTAACAGGTCTTTTTTTAGGTGTTCTTTTGTCATTAGTCCAATCTATTGTTCAGATAAAAGAAATGACATTAACATTTATACCTAAAATATTGGCAACCATGTTTGTATTACTTCATTCGATTCCATGGATGATAAACAAATTTATTGAATACTTTAACTATATAATCAATATATTGGTAAATTTAAGATAATGTTTGAAAGCATTGGCTTTACTTTAGCACAACTTGAATTATGGTTACTTGTTTTTGTGCGTTTTTTAACTTTACTTTCAGTATTACCGTTCTTTTCATACACAACAGTTGACCCAAGATTTCGCGTTTTTATAGCCATAGCAATGGCAAGTATGGTTGTAAATTTAGTTCCATATCCGGCTTTTTTTCCAGTTGAATTTACAATGTTAATGTATTATGTAGCTGTAGAAGTATTTTTAGGGTTATGTATTGGCATGTTTTCAGGTTTTTTTGTAGAAATTGTAAAGTTTGCTGGACATCAGGTGTCGCAAATGATGGGTTTATCTATGGCTTCGGTGGTTGACCCGACAACGTCAGAAGATACCGAAGTTGTCTCGGAACTTTTTCATATTGTAGCTATTTTGCTTATTTTAGCAATAAATGCACATCATTTTTTTGTGCGTATAATGTATGACACGTTTTTTTTGATTCCAGTAACTGCTATGAATTACGATCATGCAGTTGTACCACAAATGATTTCTATACTTACAAATATTGCTGTTCTAGGGATTAGAATTGCTGCACCAGTTTTAATAATTATCTTTTTTGTTAGAATTGTTGTCGGAATCATGAACAGACTAGTACAAGAAGCTGACGTTTTTGCTGTATTACTAATTGTTAATATAATAGTTGGTTTGTATATTCTTATGCATTATTGGCCTTATTTTGCAACTATGACTAACCTTGCTTATAACATGATGCAAAATCAAGTGCTTACCGTGTTGAGATTGTTTAGTGTAAATTTGTAGTTTTCTGAAATGGTGGCATAGAATTGTTTACTTCAAAAGTAGCATTCTTTTTATTGATTTTTCACCACTTTCTGTTTTTACTTGATAAAAATATACACCAGATGCTTGTAATACATTTTGATTATCAAATCCATTCCACTGAATAGAATTAACTCCATTTAAGAATTTCTCACTTGGAAATTTATAAACCAATTGACCTCTTATATTAAATATGCTTATATCAACATGTTCTGATTTTGACAAAGTAAATTCAATTGTAGTGATAGGGTTAAAGGGGTTAGGAAAATTTTTCAAATTTAATCCTTTGTTAACAGGTTGAGATATTTCGCTTTCATAAACATAATCAAATTCTTTCAATAATGCATGTATAAATTCTTTTGCCTGATTTTCTTGAATGAAATACAAAGGAATTGAGGTTAAAACAATATGAGATTTGTCTTTTTGAGTGTACAAAGTTACAGGCAAACCATCAAATTCCGATTCAACATCGTCATCGGAACCTGAACTATATCTATGCAATACTTGAAAATTACTTCCACCGAAAACCTCCAAACGATTTAATTTATCGTTTAAATTATCTGGTATTTTACTAATATCTACTTCAAGATCGGGAATATTTAACCACTCACTATCACTTACGCCCTTTACAAATCTGGCTGTCCAATTACTATTAATACTTTCGATTTTGAAATATTCAGTAGGGAATGATTCGGATTGAAAACTAGACGGATAGAACTCTACTAAGTTCATATAATACATAGGATTGTTGGCTGTAAAAATTATATTTCCACCATAATCGATAAATAGCTGTATTATATTCATTAATTCTTCACGAATTATATAGTTAAATGAATTTTTATGGATAATAAGGGTTGAATAAATTCCAATATCTTCTATTAATATTCGATTGTTGGTATATTTTAACTCATCATATGCAAATCCAGATAAGATATTGCTATAAAATGCTGATATTTGATCAAAAGGCGGAAAAAGCAAATTATTAGGACTGTTTGAGGTTAGGTCTAATAACAATATACCTTGATTGAATGATAGATGCCTTGTTTGTAAAAGATTGGAACCTAAACTTTCATTACCATCATTATCTATGGCTGTTATTTTATACTCGTACCATTTTCTGTCTTCGGTACTTAAATCTGTCCAACTGGTTTCACCTACAACTAATGTAACTGACTCATTCATGCGTCCCGCCACCACATCCAATTCTCGTCGATAAATCTTATATCCATGTATATCAAGCTCCCCATTCTCTGTCCATTCAAAATATATTTGATCTAATAAGGGTGTATGAGAAAAGTCCTTTACCGCTAAAGGTATGCTTAATGGGGTGGCAAATCTAGTAATACCGTTACTTAATCTTCCATCATAAACTGTGTATAAAGAAATTTCATACAAAATACCTTCGTTCAAATCGTTAATCAAGAAGAAAGTATCAGTGGGATAAAAGGACTCTGTTTCTTGGGTTGCGGTGTTAAATACTGATAAAAAATAAGAAATTCCTTGAATTTCAACTTCATCCCATTCTGTAAAAAGCGATGTTCCATTTCCGGTGTCTATCACTTGGAAATTATTAGGGTAATCAGGAATTTCTATCACACTCATTGAAAATGAGGTTATTAATTTGATATACTGTTCTGTGTAAGGCATGTTTTGGTTTTCAAATATGTCTTTGCTTGTATGATAGTTCGGATCCTCATCACCTATATGGAAAAAGATCGAGGGGATACCATTACTGTGGTACGCCCAACTATCCGATCTATTTAGCATATCGGTTGAAGTGAACATATGTAGCCCTAATTCTACTCCACTAGATATTGCCAGATTTGTTAAAAATTCTGCGGACGGATAACTAAATATTTGAAACGACCAATTGTTACTTGTTGCATAAGATATCATATCGCTGTTGATCATTGCTGCTATATTTTTGTTTGCTGATTTTAAACTCCCTGCATCATAAAATGCACCATAAAGACCAAGTTCTTCGATAGCAAGAGCTGTAAATCTTATACTCGAAAGAGGTTGGTAATTGTTAGCTTTAAATACACGAGCTATCTCTAATACTGCAGCAACACCACTTGCATTATCGTTAGAACCGGGGGCAAATGACAAAGATTTGTTAATTATTTCATTCCAAGAGTTTGCTCCATCTTGATTGATTGAATCATAATGAGCACCGATTACTACATAACGATCAGGAAATACACTACCTTCCAATGTTGCTATTACATTTCTTTGCCATGTATTTTGAGCCACAGAGCCAGATACATAAAAGGAGTCTTGAACTACATCACTAAAACCAAACCTCTTAAATTGGTCATATAACCATTGGGATACTTCAACTCTGTTAGAATGCATAGCAAAACGTGATCCAAAAGACTCTAAACCTTGCATGAACCAAGCTATTGAATCAGCGTTTACTGAATTTAAAATCGATTCGCTCAACCCACTATATGAGAGTGGCATGGGGGAGATGTCCCCCTCTCTGAGCGACTCATGCTTACCCCCCTCTCTGAGGGGGGCAGGGGGGAGTATTCGTGTGTTCCGGTAAATTTGATCACTTACAACAACTGGGATTAGTTTGACTGAGGCGTTTAGAGATAAATAATCGATTGAACCATTTAATCTTTCTATTCGGATATTGGCTTCATTTAACACAACCTCTCCACCTGCTATGTAATTACCCCCCTCTCTGAGCGACTCCTGCTTACCCCCCTCTCTGAGGGGGGCAGGGGGGAGTCCCGCATTCCGCTCAGAAACAATATAAAGCGGATTCAACCTCAAATCATTTGACAGAATCTCAAATCCGATGTTGTTTCTTATTAGAATATCAGTTGATAAAACCGACACTACTATAAATTCTTCCATCTCGAAGCATAGCTTTAGATTTAAACTTTCCAGTAAATTCTGTTGGGTATGCGAGACTTTATCTATTCTTACTATCATTTGAGAATGAAGTAAGTTAGATATTGTTAAGAGTACTAATAGCACTAAATAATGTTTAATTTTCATTTTTTCTCCTATTCTGTCTTAATTGTTCCACACCATCCCGAAGGGATCGATCGCTACGTAGAAAACGATGCCCCCACCTTGATTTCCATGCCGTAGGTATGGAACCTAAACGACATATTTCTTGTCATATTCAATTGTTCCACACCTTCGGCGTGGTGATTGTTTCGTGGGGCATCGTTTTCTTCGTAGCGATCGACACCTTCGGTGTGCGTTGGTATTTATATTTAATTCCACACCATCCCGCAGCGATCGACACCTTCGGTGTGCGGTGGTATTTATATTTAATTCCACACCATCCCGAAGGGATCGATCGCTACGTAGAAAACGACACCCCCACCTTGATTTCCATGCCGTAGGTATGGAACCTAAACGACATATTTCTAATTGTCATTTTTTCTTTTGAACTATATCATATCCTAATTTTGTTATTAGTTTTAGTGTTTCGATAGCTGTTGATCTGTCATATTCTTTTTCACTCTCAGAGAGTTCAGCATAGCTTACAAGGCAGGGGTGATGTTTTTTTGCATCATCACGATTAACACCATAAGTCCAGCCTTCTTTAATTCGTCCTAATGCCCATACTTCATGAGTGTTTTCGGCTAAGATTTCGGCTAGGGCAAGGATGCCTTCACTAAGTGTTATTTCCTTAGTTTCTATTGGTTTGGGAGTATACATTTGCTTTTTATTTACCTCATTATTATTTTTATTTTTACATTATTTTTTATTTCTTTTATTTTGTCAAGAAATTTATTTTTTATTTTATGCCTGGGCTGTTAGCAAAACTGCGCTTTTAAACATTAAAAACAACAACTCATATCTCTTTTCAAGCTCAGAATTATAAAAATCATTTTGGCTTCTCTTTGGTTTGAATCTCCATAACTCACTTATTTCCGAAAGTTCGTCAACCAGCTCCCATTTATAATCATAGATATTCCCTTCAATTTTTATCAAAGGTTCATACACTGCATCAGAAAAATGTTTTTTTGATTTTATCATGTAAAGACTCTCACTACTTATATACATAGGAAAATACTCAGCATTTTGTGCAATAATTGTCATTTCCCGTATCGTTAGTTTTTTTAACTCGGCTTTGTCACCTTCATAGGTTGTGGTAATGGTTGCCAATGCCCCTCTCAAATCTCTTGCATTATTAAATGAAAGATTATCTAACATGATTAAATCACTTGTATTTATATCTAAAGATTCAAGTTTATCCATAACTTTTTGATTAAATATGAAGCTAGTAGGTTTATAAACTGATTTATCAAAAACATTTTGTACAAAAAACAAAGATATATAACAAATTACACATGCAATAACCGGATTGATGAGCCAACCTATTGCTATTTTTGATATGTTTTTATATTGAATGTTGCTAGCTCCTTTCACTATACCTATGCCAATTATTGCTCCTACTATTGCCTGTGAACTAGAAACTGGTACAAGAGGGAGTGTGGGTAAATGTATCATTGTTAAAAATATCTGTAACCCTTTGAAAGAGAAAAGGAATAATACAATACTTGAGGAAAGAATTGCAATAAATCCTGTTATTGGGGACATCTTAAATATTGCATTTCCAACTATTTGAGCATTAGACATGGATTTAGTAAGGATTCCAAGTGCTATTGAAATAGCTCCAAAAAAGAATAATTGAACCTGAGAAGAAATAATAAATTTATTAAATAGAGCGTGAGGAGTAAAAGGTGAAGCATCAACAAACATTCCGACTACATTCGCGATATTATTTGCACCCAAGCTGTAAGCCGAAAATGCAACTAAAAAAACAAAACCTAATCTTGTAAAATAATCAAATTTAAAAAGAGAGATAGGTCTTTTAGATATTATTTTTTTTAGTATATAAAATAAAAACATTGCAATAACGGCACTTAATATCGGGGTTATTACCCATGTGGATACAATCTTGACTAGTATTGAAAAATCTGTAAAAGCACCTGAAAAATAGTTCCAACCTATTATTGCACCAACAACTGCTTGAGTGCTAGAAACAGGCTGTTTAGTTCTAACCATTAAAAACAAAGTTATTGCGGCGGAAAAAGCAACAGTAAATGAGCCAAATATTTCGTTTACTGAACCTAAAGATGATAAGGTTTGGGATACCCCACTACCTTGTAATACTGCACCTAATATGATAAAAATTGAAGCAATAATTGCTGCAGTTCTAAATTTTAACATACGCGTAGAAACTGCAGGACCAAATATATTGCCACCGTCATTAGCACCTAATGACCAGCCTAAAAAGAAACCGCTTGATAATAAAAAAAAGTTCATGTTTTTTACCTACTCCCAATTCTGTACGGAACGCACCCAATCCTGTAGGGAACGCATTTATTCGTTCCTAGTTCGGTTGGGTTCCATACGGAATCAGGAACGAATAAATGCGTTCCGTACAGACAAAATGGGAACTCAACCGAACTAGGAACGAATAAATGCGTTCCCTACAGTTAAAATATTTTTGATTTGATCTAACGTATATCCTTTTTCTAACAGCTCAAGCATTTTTTTCCTTTCTTCTTCTCTGCCTTCTAAAAGACCTTCTTTTTTACCTTCTTCACGACCTTTTAAAATGCCTTCCTTTTCACCTTCTTCTCTACCGACTATAATCCCTTCTTTTTTTCCTTCTTCTCTGCCTTC
>Ga0099364_10001803_pt1 | contig 34794 bp, 19 predicted proteins | sample TergutTh196P3_FD_73070 | JGI IMG/M metagenome (GOLD analysis project Ga0099364, IMG submission 73070) | Microcerotermes parvus P3 segment gut microbial communities from Pointe-Noire, Republic of the Congo - Th196 P3 | ecosystem: Host-associated > Arthropoda: Insects > Digestive system > Gut ... | reverse complement strand
CTTTGCATCTTGCGTATCTTGCCTGTGCATGCCAAAGTCAAATACTTGTGGGGTATAACGAGGGCTAACGCCCCCCGCTCGCTGCGCTACACCCACTTTATTTTTACACACCCTTTTACACCCCAGATCGTCCCTATGCCGATTTGCGCCGGAATGGCAGTTTCCGAACGCGACTACTGTATCGGAATGAGCGGTACGATGGACTGCAAGCCGGGAGTCAGAGGAACAAGAGGAGCTGAAGCCGGTGCGAAAATCGACATCAACTCGAGATACGTTACCGGTCGCCGACGCTCCGGCAAAAAAACAATCAGTTTCGACTTGGGATCATAAATGTTCTCCAAATAGTGCAAAATAGCGTTATGCCAACGCTGATCCGCCCAAAAATCGATACCGCCCGGCTGCAAACGAAAAAAAACAGCACAAGCCGAAAAACGAACCATCGACGCCGGATCCACCAATATCTCCTCCGGTTCCACCCTTAAATCAAACCTGTCCACACAACTGTGAAACAATGCTCGCTCCATCGAACCATCGACCACATGCAAACTTCCCTCTGCGTAAAAGTCTTCTCCGCTGAGCGTCGCACGAGAAAAACGCAACTCGGCAATCGTCCCTTCTACGTCAAAAGTTGTGTAGGAACTGATAAGCGGAGTCAGCGGTACATTTCGGAAGATAACATATTCCAGCCGGGTTGCCTGCGTCTCCGCTCTGCCGCTGCGTATGGAATGAGAAAACTTTCCTTGAAAAGTACCGCCGGAAAAATTCCTGAACGGAGCACAAAACACCGCCGCCAAGTCGCAAGGAATCGGCTGCCGACCCGAAAGAAACGATATTTCCAAAGTGTCCGTCAGCGAAAGCGTAAACGAAAGCCGCTCACGATGTTCCCAATCAAGATCAGACACTCCACGAATTTGAAACGACCAATCTGACCGAAGTTCGGTGCGTGTGCGGTAAAAGTTTCCCTGTATAGAATGGAAAATGTCCAGTTGGTCTTCCCCTCTTTGAAGGCTGTGTCCGCTACGGACACCGACTTGATCGAGAACAATTTGCACCGGCACTTCGGTAAATGTATTGAATCGGGCGAAAACTTTTTGGAGCAGGTTTTGAACGAGGGCAGCGGAGTTTTCGCCGGGATACTCCCCTAAATCTAATGCCGAGACCGGTACACTAATTTGCCAAAACTGCTCGCTGGTACAAAGCGACGGAAACGTGTTTTCCAGTATGCTGGTTAGCCCTGTGGATTTTTTATTATCCGAATCGGTCAAAATGCCGGGAAAGATTTTTTCTCTGGATGAGTCGGTAATGCGTTTGATATCAACATAGGCGGCTTTGAATATGGTACGCCGAGTATTTTCGTCTAGGATTTCGATGTTGTGCAGTCGAGTGAAATTTGGTGTGCGGTATTCGACGGAGCCGATTTTCCAGTGCAGCCCTGTTTGTAACAGTAGGGATTGTTCCCAGTGTCTGGTGTTGGAAGGCAGTTTGCGTAACACGATACCGCCGATAATGCCGAGGGTCAATATCGGACCGAACAAGTAGAAAATCAGGAGCAGAATTGTCCGCTGTGTTTGTTCGTTCAACTGCAAGGAGAGTCGGGAAGTGTAGAAGTCTTGAGAGAATCGAATGAGGAATTATGCAGAAATTTAGATTTCTCGTCAAGAGACAAATGAAACAGAAATGGACTTGTTCCATAACCACAAAAACAAGGAGATAAATCCCCTTGTTACAGCCCCGACGGGAAAAATTATCAAAGAGCAAACAGAGCCCGGTGCGGCAGCACCGGAACTACCGCCAGGGCAGTAAAGTGTTGTTTAGTCCATCGTCGCTCTGAACGATTTGACATGAGTCTTGTCAAGCGGCTTTCCATTACCTACAATAGTGGAACTATGTCCGAACAACTTGTCTTTCCGCTCAACCATCCGTCGCACACGAAAATCGTTGCCACTGTGGGACCCGCCAGCGATTCCGAAGAAGTCCTCGCCGAACTCATTAACGCAGGAGTCGACGTCTTCCGAATAAATATGGCACACGGCAATACCATCGAAGCCCAACAACGGCTCGACCGAATCCGAAAAGTCAGCGCAAAACTCGGCGTTACAGTCGGGGTGCTTGCAGACCTCGCCGGACCAAAAATGAGACTCGGAGAAATTCCCGACGGTGTCTATCGATGTACAACCGATACGCCGATGACCTTCATTCGCGGCAACTCCACGACGGAACCGAATACGTTTACCACTACCTATGAACCGCTCTTGGACGATGTCAACATCGGCGACAACATTATGCTCGCCGACGGAACGGTCGTTCTGCAAGTTGCCGAAAAACATTCCGACCGCATCGTTTGTACCGTCATTCAATGCGGAACGGTTCGCAGTCGGCAAGGAATCAATCTGCCGGGCACGAAGTTGAGTATTAAAACGTTACAGCCTGTCGATATTGACAATGCAAAATGGGCAACCGGTGCAGGGGTTGACTTTCTCGGTATTAGTTTTGTGCGGAGTGCCGAGGATGTTAGGGAACTGCGGGAGATTCTCATTGAAACGGCACGCCGACACACGGACGTCGGGGAAGAGATTCCGCACATCATTTCCAAAATCGAAAAGCCGCAAGCCGTTGAAGCGATTGAAGATATAGTGCAAATATCGGACGGCATTATGGTTGCCAGAGGTGACCTCGGCGTCGAATTCGATATTGCGCAAATTGCCGTCGTTCAAAAGCGGATCATTGAGACGTGCCGGAAATTTTCCAAGCCGGTGATTGTTGCGACTCAGATGTTAGAAAGTATGCACCATCAGACGTTGCCGACTCGTGCGGAGGCAACGGACGTTGCCAATGCGATTCTTGACGGTACTGATGCGTGTATGTTGTCTGGCGAAACGGCGGTCGGTGAGTATCCGGTGCTGGCGGTGAAGATGATGCACCGCATTGCATTGGAGGCGGAAAAGTTGCTGAAAGTCCGGCAAAAGTGTGCGGGTAGGCATCGGAGTGAGACGCCTTCGGTAACGCAGGCGGTCTGCGATGCGGCGGTAACGGTAGCGGAAGAAGTTGCTGCTCCGATGATTTTGGTCGGCACACGTTCCGGCAGAACGGCGTTGGCGATTTCTAATCGGCGTTGTTTTACGTTGTGTGTGGCGGCGAGTACGAATGTTCGGACGTTGCAGCGGATGAATCTTTACTGGGGCGTATTTCCGATGGCGAATGTTCCGTCGGAGCGGCGGGAGGCGTTGCAAGCAGTGATGGCGGCGGGAAAGGAGTCGGGTTACTTGGAACATGGCGACCGAATGATTTACATCGTCGGTGCCTCGCCGGAAAGTAACCATCAGAACGTGTTGTATGTGCACATCGTTGAGTAGTTGTCGTCAAACGTTAGAGCGTATCCCCAATTGGTCTGGACAAAAATCGGGTAACCTCTAATAATACAAATTCCTTGCGTTCTTTGCGGTATAAACAAAAAGATTTAACCGCAAAGGACGCAAAGATTTACGCAAAGTGCGCCAAGTGATGTTTTGTGCATTTACGGTATCAACCAAAATGTAAAATCAATTTTTAGAGGTTCCCTGTAGACACGGATGACTGATTCCCCCTATTGACAAAGAGGCGATCATTCCTTAAAACCATGTTGATAACAGCCCTTTGGAGAAAACTTTTATGTCTTACAAACTCCCTCTTACAGCGACGTTCATCGTCCTCATTTTCACATCCGCCATTGCTTCCGCTCAATCGCAAGATTGGCGCAGCGGCATCCCCTGGGAAAAGCCGCCGATCATAACTCTCGGTCCCAAGCCGGGCGATCCGCCGTCCGACGCTATCATCCTCTTCGATGGAAAAAACCTCGACGAATGGAACGGACAATGGGAAATCGTCGACGGCGAACTCCACATCGTGCCGGGAAAAGGACAAATGTCCACCAAACGCAAATTCGGCAGCGTTCAACTCCACCTCGAATTTGCAACCCCTTCTGAAGTCAAAGGAAGAGACCAGGGACGAGGCAACAGCGGAGTCTTTTTCGGACCCTATGAAGTACAAATCCTCGACTCTTACAACAATGAAACTTATCCCGACGGACAGTGCGCCTCTATCTACAAACAGACCCCGCCGCTCGTCAATGTCTGCCGACCGCCAGGAGAATGGCAAACATACGACATCATTTTCAACCGTCCAGAATTGAAAATCGAAAATGGTAAAGTTGTGGAAGTCATTCGTCCTGGATACATTACCGTCATTCAGAACGGTGTACTCGTGGTCAACCGCCACGAAATACTCGGCTCAACAGCCTGGCATAAGCCGCCGGAATATGAACCCCATGAACCGACGCTCAATATCAGACTGCAAGATCATGGAGATAAACTCCGGTTTCGTAACATTTGGCTCAGGGAAATTCCCGACGTCAATGTGAGACCCGCACCGACGAGAGAACCTTACTTTAACTAAACCGATTAACAGAGCCGCAATCGTGAGATTGCGGATTGCCGTTGCGCAATCTAATGATTGCGGTTCTGTTATCCCCCAATAATCGTGGAAATACCTTCCCCCCCACATCCGGAAGATGTTCCGCCTAGTGCCGATTCAGGAATCGGTACCGCTTCCGGTGCTGGTTTTGCGTCCGGTGTCGGTACTTCGTCGAAATTCACCGCCGAGCCTGGCGACGTTGCGGCTCCGGGTATTATCTATCACCTGGGCGGGAATTCCGAAATCCCGACGCCGCAAAATGCTGTAGGACGATTTCTCCGCACTTTGCAGCGCCGCATGTACCTCCACATAGGTCTGGGCTTTACACTTTGTTGTTTAGGCTTGTTTTATGCAGGTTTTGTTGTGTACCAATGGATTTACATTGTTCCGATAACGCCAGACTATTCTTCATTGGATGTCGAGAGTGACTCTTATTGGAATGATCGAACCCTCATTGATATTGATACCGCCCGGCAAGCGAGCAGAACCGAACACATCCGCATCGATCATCTCCGAATTTTCACCAATCGAACTGCGGAGGAAGCCGCTCTCATATCCAATCCCTACCTTCGAGCGCAAGCCGTAACCCGTGTCGCTCGGACTTTAGCGGAGAATGACATTAACATCACATTAGACAATTTCGTGCATCGCCTCGGCAACACCCCGATGATCGTTTCTATGCGCGCACGAACACTCGTTTCGCAGGCTTTGATGCACCTCCGGCATGAAAGAAATCCTTCTGCCTTGACCGCTTTTCGGCAATATAACCGATTAGTGAGGGAAGCCGATCTTAAATTGAATTCCCCTCTCAACGAAGAGTCTTTTTTTGGCGCGGTAACGGTCTTGAAGTACCTTAACAACACCGAAGAACTGAAAGAACTCTTTGAACGCCAAAAAACCGGTGCCGCCGTTTTGGGACTCGATCAACGGATGCGTGCCTACCGATTGATTGCCGGAGAACAAGCACGAGCTGGTATGACACTAGATGCGTTGGAAACCGCTAAGTCGATAACCAATAACGTCGAACAGTCGAGGGCTTGGACTCTTATTTTGCAATGCTCCGCCCGACCAGCAATTGTAGTTCCCGAAGAAACGCATATGCTCACCCTGAACATTTCCCCGCCGGAGGAACCGTTGCATTATCCTGCTTTCCCCCATCGGGTTCTCCAGGAAATTTTAGAATATCTTCTTGAAAACAAGGATCTGAATGCTCAATCTGCTCTGTTACGCCGGATAGCGGGTTCCCCGCTTATGTGCGATTCGGCAATCTACCCGATGTTTCGTCAAAGTATTGCCGAGGATACTAGACTCCACGACAGAGTCAAGCAATCGGTACTCCAACTGCTGGACGATCCCGAGTCGCCGACCATTCGGACTGCGTTGAAAATGCCGCCGCGTACCGAACCGATAGCAGTGCAAGCCGATTCAGCGATGGAAGATTGGACGTCACTCGACGACGCCGTCTACGTGGAAGTCATTGACATAGATCCCACTCCTCTCCGTACCCGCACCGATTTACAACGGCTTCAAGCACAAATCGCCATCGCACAAGCGTATCAATCGATTAGACGGTTCCAAGATGCAGACAGAATTCTGAAACAGGTTTCTGCGGCTGCACAGCGGCTAGTCGCCCCTCAAGTCCGTCGTCAATTACAGTTACAGATCGCCGAGCGGCAAATCGCCATCGGTTCGACTGCCGACGCACAGGCAACGTTTTTGCTTCTTGCACCGGAACTGCCCCTCCATCAGAAAAGCGACCTTGCCCGACTCCAATTACTCGCCCGACTCTATAATGCAGCGTACCAAACGATTGCCAACATTGACCCGCCTGCACAGCGGGAAATAACCGGTTCCTTTTTACTACGGGAACAACTTCGGATAAACCGAATCAACGATGCCGAAAGAACCCTGACTCTGATGCCGCCGGGAAGAATTGCAACGGAATCACGAAGCCGATTGAACATCGCCAAAGGGACAGCGACCGGAGAAGATTATAGTACGCTCGGGATTCCTACCCCCGAAAGCAATCCCGACTGGAAACAGCATTGCATCAGATTGATCCAACAAGGACTCCTATGGACTGCCTACCAAGCGGCGGATAGGATTGCCGATGATCAACAACGCACTGATGTGTTGGTCAGAATTGCTCACGAATACTTATTGCTCTATCAGGCTTTCGACGATACCAATGATCCTAACCGCACGTATCGGCAAGAGATACTGCAAGCGATTGAGTCGACGGCAAACCGTACCGGTCAGCCGGTTGTCCAAACGGAAATTTTAGTGGAATTGCTGATGTACCATACCGGACGCTTACGTACAGAAGCCGATAGAACGGACGGCAAACGGCTTTGGCAACAAGCGATGGAGACATGCAGAACTATTGTTGACCGAGACAACAAAAGTATCCTTTTTGCTCAACTCATCATTGCGAAAAACAATTTGGACAATCCCAATTTCGCAAGAAGAACGTTTCCGCTTTTCACTAGGGCAACGAATGCTCCGGCTTTCGACGAGTCTATCCGTCTTATTAACGAATGTCTTGCGCTTATTAACACGCAAGAAGATTTAGTAAAACGCGGTTTTGCTTGTGCACATCTTGCAAGAGCGGCGGTGCAAATCGCCCGGACAGCAGAAGCACGAATAATGCTAGATGAAATACTGGACATAGTACCGGACATTTCCGAACATGAAGCGCTGGTTTCGTTGTTTCTCACTACGGTACCGGCGTGGCGGGGAATGAATTCGATGGACTCGGTTCCGCAGATGTATCGAATGGCGATTGACGGGGTGGCACACGAGTTTTCGGGCAGTGATTTGAACGTCGACGAGTACCGATGGCGGATGCGGGACACGAACATCGAGCGGATCATACGTTCCCAGTTGGAGAATGGTTTCGTGGACGACGCGGTAACGTCGGCGTTTCGCTTGAATGAACCGGTACTCCGTGACCGTTTGTTGCAGACGTCGATATACATTTATCTCGACCATGAAAACTTTGCAAAAGCAGAAATGGATGCTCGCCGAATCCAAGTAAAAGAGATTAGGGATAATGTTCTTCGCAACATACAACTGCTTAATGCGCCGTCGTACTAGGATTCGTACGCCGTTACAGTCCTGGCGGTAAAAAAGTTCGCAGAACCCGGAGCGGGCTCTGATCGCATTGCTCTGAACGCCTCGCGGGCGAGGCGGCTAACATGCACCGCACAAGTGCGACGGCTAGGGCGTTAGAGGAGAATGAAGTTTTGCGTAAAATATCGGTCGAGAGTGATGCTGGAATTGATATAGATTCGATGCCCAAAGAGGTTCTTTTGGTGTTGAGGGATTTATTAGTAAATCGGTTTGGTTCCGGTAAACAAGTGGGTTGAGGGCTCGATTACTAATAAAACAATTTTTGCCTATGTTTCCCACTCTGCTCATTTTTGTAAAGTCCCTTGTTTTCAAGGGTGCGATTTTTGGGAATTTGGGAAAATTTTGTAAATTTTTGCATTGTTTTGTATTTTAGCCCTTGACACAGTCCATTCCGGCTTTTGTTTGGTGCTGTGCAAGAGCGGGGCGGCGTTAGCCCCCCGGTTTTATGCGTGTTGGTTCAAACTCACCGGCGGGCTTACACCCGCTGCTCTTGCGCATTGCGATTGCGCAATCGCCCGATTGCGGCTCTGCCGCCGGAGTACCAGCTAAATGTTTCACGCAACGACGATCACATTCTCGCCAAAGTTCTCTTCTTCCATTGGCATACCGTCTTCGCCGAGCAGCACATCCGCCGTTGCCGTCTTGCGCTTCGCCGAAGCCACCAACGCATCGAACAACTCCTGATGACTCATACCATTCACGCCCGACACCGCCGTCGCCACTTCGCCAAGATAACGCATAAATATACTGCGCCGCTCACCTTCATGCTTCACCTTCTCCCGACGCTTCATACGGTGTTTCTTATATCGCCCAAACTTGCGCCCTACCGATTGCAATGCAAAATGGCGCAAAATCTGTTATAATGACTCAATGGACAAGGAAACCGCCCAGCAAAAAATAATCGAACTCGTTGAAGAATTTAACGCACATCGAGAACACTACGAAGGTGCTGAATACAACGAAGCGCAGTGCCGGGAGGATTTTATCAATCCGCTCTTCGCCGCCCTCGGTTGGGATATCGAAAATAAAGAAGGACTCTCGCCAACCTACCGCTCCGTTAGACTCGAAAACCGACTCGTTGGAGACGGAACAAGCCGATCCTCCGACTATTCCTTTTGGGTAGGACCAGCAAGAGTTTTTATCGTCGAGGCAAAGAAACCCTGTATAGACATCAGAGAAGGAAAAGTTGCAGCCCAAGCCGCTTTTCAACTCCGCCGATACGGTTGGAGTGCCAATCTTGCCGTAAGCATCGTTACCAACTTCAAAGAACTCGCCGTCTATGATTGCACAAAAAAACCGGATCAAAAAGACAAAGCAAGCACTGCTCGACTGAATTATCTGTCGATGGATGATTATTCTGGTCGGCAAAGAACGCTCGGAGACATGCGTGCTGGATTCGATTATCTCTGGGAAGTTTTCGGCTACGAAAACGTCCGACGCGGCGGGTTAGAAAAATATGCTAAAACCGATGAACTAAAAAAGGGAATTCTGACGGTCGATGATTCGTTCCTGATGTTTCTGGAAGATTGGCGGCAAAAATTTGCAACATCAATTTTTCGTGACAATAAAAATCTGACCGAACCGGAACTTAATTTTGCCGTACAGCAAATTCTGGATCGTGTGATATTTCTCCGCTTTGCCGAAGATAGGGATATTGAGCAAATCGGTAATTTAGCCAAAACATTGAACACACAAGGCGCAGGCGGCATTTACAAAAATCTTTACGAATTGTTTGAGCAGGCTGATGATAAATATAATGCAGGACTGTTCGACATGAAAAAAGACGCTGTTAGCAAAAACCTTATTGTCGATAACACGCTCCTCAAGAATTACGTCAGGGAACTATATTATCCGGGTCCTTATGATTTTCAAGCGATGCCCGTTGAAATTTTGGGCAGTGCATATGAACGTTTTTTGGGCAAGACGATCCGCATTTATGGAAAGACCGCGAAGGTTGAGAAAAAGCCGGAGGTTCGCAAGGCAGGCGGTGTGTATTACACGCCACAGTATATCGTAGATTATATTGTCGAAAACACAGTCGGAAAACTTTTAGCGGGCAAAACGCCGAAAGAAGTCAGCAAAATAAAAATTGTTGATCCATCGTGCGGAAGCGGCAGTTTTTTGTTAGGAGCATATCAATATCTGCTTGATTGGCATCGAAACTATTACGCAAAACATCTTCCGCCTTCGAAGGGGAAAAAGTCCGATCCTCTTACGCCGGATGGACAATTAACGATTGAAGAAAAGAAACGGATATTGTCGAACAACATCTTTGGTGTTGACATTGATGCCATCGCTGTCGAATTTACGAAGGTGAGCCTCCTACTAAAATGTATGGAAGGTGAGCATGCAAGTGTGTTTCAACGATTGAAGATTTATCATGAACGGCTACTACCGAATATTGATGGGAATATATGCTGTGGCAATAGTTTGGTCGATACTGGTTTTTACGAATTGGGTTTTAGCGAAGCGGTCGAACAAGCGGTTAAGCCATTTAACTGGCAGCGGACGTTTCCTGATGTTTTCAAACAGGGCGGTTTCGATGCCGTCATCGGCAACCCTCCGTATGTTAAAAAAGAACATCTTTCCGAGGAAACAACGGCATCATTGCAAGCGATGTGGAATTATGTTGCAGACTTGTATGTCCATTTTATTTTCAAGACTTACGAAATAGCCAAAATCGGCGGCTGGATTTCGCTGATTGTCAATGACGGGTTTATGGGATTTAGAAGTACAGCAAAAATCCGTGAATTATTTTTTGCAAACGATTTACAAGAAATCGCACAATGTCCTGCCGAAACATTTCCGCAGGCAACAATTTACACAGCGGTTTTTGTTTTGAGCAAACGTTCAAGTCTCAGCCGTTCCTACAAAACAAGTCGATTCGTGTGTATGACAGAGAAATTGGACAGGACTCTTGTTCGTAACTTTAAGCGGATTGATTGTGGTAAAGTTTCATATAAACTATCATCGCATCTTATTCACAATCGACTCATCATCGGAAACGATTTTGTTTCAATTTTCAACAAGTTCACCAAGTTCGGCAAGTTGAAAGATATATGCTCCGTCTTGGATACAGGGATGCATACGGGCAATTGCCGTAGTCAACTTTTATTCAAGACAAAGGACCGCAATGGTTTGAAAAAAGTTTTGCAAGGACGGCAAGTAACGCGATATTGTTTCGATTGGAATTCCCCCAACGCTAAATATAAATGGTGCGATATAAATTATGAGACATTGAACAGATATGGTATCGGTCGCGGAGGAAAACAGAGCAAACAGAAGGAATACTGGCATTGGTGCGGTGATATAAGCAATCATTTGGCGGCAGAAAAGATTTTATTGCGACAGTCGGATGATGATCTCGTTGCTTGTTATATTAACAAGGAAAAAGACGGTTTGTATTATACGGACAACACGTTACATACTGTTTTACCCAAAAATGGTTTTTCGCCGAAATTTGTTTTGGGTTTATTGAATAGTAAACTCCTGAACCGAATCTATCATTTTATTTCGCAGGAACAGGGTAAGGCGATGGCACAAGTAAAAACGCAAGTCGTAGAATCCATTCCGTTACCTCAACTTAACTTATTGCAAGAGTCAGATAAAGTTGCTCACGATAAAATTGTTCATGCTGTGGAGCAATTACTTGATCTTTATCCGAAACTTCCCGCGGCGACATTAGCAGAACGACAGCGACTCGAAGGAAAAATTGCTCATTTTGAAACACGGATTGATGAACTTGTCTGTTGCCTCTACGACGTAGACATCGCGATCATAGAAAACACATAGTTCTGCACGCCGGAGTACCGGCTAAATGTTTCACGCAACCACGATCACGTTCTCCCCAAAGTTCTCCTCCTCCATCGGCATCCCATCTTCGTCTAACAACACGTCCGCCGTTGCCGTTTTGCGCTTCGCCGAAGCCACCAATGCATCGAACAACTCTTGACGGCTCATACCATTCACGCCCGACACCGCCGTCGCCACCTCACCAAAATAACGCATAAATATACTACGCCGCTCACCCTCATGCTTCACCGTCTGAACGTTCACTGAATCTTTTGCGTGAGCAAGGAAAGAACAGAGCCGCAATCGGTAGATTCATTCACAGAGCCAGGTTCGTAAGAACCGGAAACAAAAACCGGAATGGAGCGCAGCGCAATAACGGAGGGACTTTCTATATCTGCGAGCCGGACGACGGCGTCAGAATCACGCGGTCGATTTCCGTTGCCGTATCGGCGTATTCCGGCAAGTCCTTCATCGCTGCCCACTTCGGATGAGCAATGAACGTCTTCCAAGCCTCGTCATGCGCCTCCATCGAAGGACAGCCTATCAAATAGGCTAACGCCGGAAGTCTATTACCTGCAACGACATCGCCGAAGAAGATGGGATTCAACTCGACCTCCCGAAAGAGCGGCAATTCGCCCCCTTGGTCGAACATGTGAATTTTCGCAACGTTGCGCTCAATGTTGAAACTCCGATAGAACCGCCATTGGAAAACCCGGTCAGGACCAAGTTTCGGCGACTCCAACACCGGCATCGTCGGAAAATTGTAGAGAAGGAAAGTATCGCACGCCGTATAGACGGGGTCTTTCGATGTCGTCTCGAAGATGGGAGCGGCGGCTTTCATATAAGCGGCGTCGGCAACAAGTTTCGTGTTTGCGTTCACAAAGGACGCGGCTGTCTTATGTGGGATGACGACAAAGACATTCCGGGCGTATTTCTCTTCCCTTTCGATAGGAACGAACACACCGACCGGCTTGATGCCCTGCCGATTTAGAGCGGGTATCAAAGCATTGTCGAGAAGGTCGACGAGCAGCGTCCGTTTTTCTGCGTCCTTGACGGTATATTGGCGGACTTCAACGAACTCTCTTTGCCTTGCGGAGGCGGCAGGTCGCAAACCGCCGAAGATTCTTTCGCGGACTTGCGAAACTCTTTCACGGGCTTGCGCCGATGCGGTTGCGGTAGTTGCCAGCACAGCGAGAGCGGCACTGCCGACGGTAAGAAAATCACGACGTTTCATCAGAGGAAACTCCTTTGTTGTGAAAAATATATCTAATTCGCCACATTGTATCACAAACTCAGTAGATGTGCAAGTTTCAAGCAAGGTAATACCACAAGCGGTATCAGTCCGTTAAGGAAATCTCTAAAAATCGGTTTTCGCCTCTTGTTTTAGGCGGAAACGGTACGAATCGTTACTTTGCGCTCCTTGCGTAACCCTTTACGTACTTTGCGGTTATATCTTTTTTTAACCGCAAAGTACGCAAAGAACACGCAAGGAGCGCAAAGGATTTTTTGTATTTTTAGAGGTTCCCTAATATACTTCACCGTCCCATCTGCCCTCGTATCACGCTCCGCCAGCCTGCTCCATCACCGACCGCACCGGTTTGTTCCAACTGATTCAAAATCACCTCCGCTTGCCGTAATGCCGTCTGAGATTCCGAGTCCCTACCGACCATACGCAACGCCAACGCCATCTGAACCAAAGCGTCCAACACCTCCTCCCTGTCCTGATACATCGTCGCCATCATGTTAAGACGCGGAATCGCCTGCTCATATTGCTCCATCAACAAAAGCGTAGAACAAATCTTAAATCGGGCATTCCGTAACATCAACCACTCCGCCGACGTCAGTCCCATCCCTTGCTGCCGGTCAGACAAAATAATTTCCGTCTGTTCAAAATACCGCAATCCCCGATAACGCTGCGTCTGAGCATGAGTCTCGACCGACCGACGAATCGCCTCCAACGTGTCCGGCGGTAATTCACTCAACATTTTGTCCGCCTGCCGTAAATAGGCAAGTCCCAATGTGTAATTCGCATCCGCCGCCTGCACAGCACTCGGATGCACCTTAATCGCATCTTCCAAATACGCAATCGCCGAATCCAAATCCCCCTGCTCGAAACTGACGTTGCCCAATTCAAACATCGCATCCCGATATGTTACCGAAGTCGGAGCGGCTTCGCCAATGAGATTTAACCGCAATAACGCCTTCGCCTTTTCCCATTCTTTCTGCTCACGATAAACATAACTCAAAATAAGCCGAATCTGCGGCACCAATGGGTGCGCAGGATGATCCCTTAACGCCTCCTCCAATACGTACTGCGCTTCATCGAGTCTATCGAGATGCAGATACATTTCCCCCAGCCGGAGATTCACTTCAGGACGGCGACCGACGTAGTTTGCCCGGATATATTTCAGATATTCCGCGACCGCTTTGCGGAAATCCTTGCCAAGCCGGTAGTTTTCAGCACCCCGCCATAACAGTTCGGAAAACTCATGCTGGTCGGAAAGCAGTTGCGCTAATTCAGCAAACGTAACACCGGCATCGCGCCATTGCTCTTCGGCTTCCTGAACGAGTCGTTCCCCCCGCTCTCCAAAGGTCGTACCGGCTTGGCGATGCAGCATTGCCCCCCAACTTTCGTGGGTCTCGCCGACCAACCGCAGCCGGTCGCTTTCCGGCATCACACCGCGCAGCATATCCAAAAGCCGAAGAGCGTCGGCGTGGTCGTGCCGGGCAATATCATTGCGAACCATATCGGCTGACCGATGAATAATCTCATCTTTCGTCAACCAAAGCGAAGCGTAAGCCTGATTCTGCCGCAGGTTGTCATACGTCTGGGCAAACGCTCTGAATGCAGCGTCGTTACGGTTCATTATACGGTCATGTTCGCCGAGCATAAAACCAGCGACGGCGGCTTCCGATGAGTCGGGAAACGTTTCTATCAATCCTCGGAAAGAGTTGCTTGCCTCGCGTGGACTCCCCTTTTCTGCAAAACAGATTCCGATGAGCAGCCGGGCGGTACGTCCCCAAGGATTGTGAACATTTGCCGTCCGCACCACTTCGGAAAATCGGGCGATGGCGTTATCGTAATGTTCGGTCGCCTTATCACGATATTCCTGTACTCTTTGCAAAATGGGATCGCCGCCGAAGGGATCGATGTCAAACTCCGGCGGTTTCGGCGGCGGCAACGGTGCGGATGTTGTGCTGTCACGAGGCAGAATAACGATGTCGTCGTCCGTCCTATTGTCCGCATACCGAGGACGCATTTCCGCCATTCGACGTTGGATCGGCGAAGCACTGTCGAAGACTCCCAAAACTGGTGCCGGCGGAGTGTTAGGACGCATAAATTGTCTCACCGTCTCCTCATCCATTGGACTGACCGGTGCCGGAGCGGCGGGAGTTTCTTCAGGCGGTGTCTGATCAGGGAGCCGAGGAATCAACGGAGTGTAATCCCCGGGTTCCGCCGCAGGAGCAATCGGCGCAGACCGCAGCAGACTCGGATTCGGATCGTTCTCAAAATCAATCGCTCTCTGCATTTCCCTGCGTGCTTTGAAAAACTCGATTTGCCCTTCGACGAAATTGCGTTCTAGTTCAAATTGCCGAAAACGTGGAACTTTGATGAGTACCTTTTCGGCTTCTTCGATACCGTCTAGGTGTAGCGTGATAATTGTTTCGAGCAGTCGGGATTCGGCGATTTCCTCTTCGAGGACGGTCGGTTCGTGTTGATAGAGTTGCAAATACTGCCGTGCTAGTGGCAGGTCGGGGGACGCTCCTAGAAAATAGGCGTTTGCCAAGTACCAATAGACGGCTTTGGTGTGCGGATAGCCTTCGTCGAGAGCAATGCGGAGCGGAGTGCGGCACTGTTCGAGTTCGCCGATGTGGAACAAACTTTTGCCTAATAGGAACCAACCTTCGTCTGCTCGGCTTGGCAGAAAGTTATAGACGGCGGCTTCTTTTAGGAAGTTGGCAGCCATCAGATAGAAGTCTCGGCGGTTGACGAAGGGTTCTCTTTCGGCAAGAGCGCAGATGGCAGCTCCTTGCAGAAACAGGAATGGTGTGCGGTCGTGCGGTCGGCGACGGGGCGAAATATAATCGAGAGCGTGATCGGCGAGTAGTTTCGTTTCGGGAAAGAGTCCTCTGTCGTATGTTTGAATGACTTTTTCTAATGAGGGACGATTCAAGTACCGCAGACAAGAATAGACAATCCAAAAGGAGAGAGCCGAAAAAATGAGCAGTGCTGCAATGCCGATGATGACGGCGGAAGCGACGTGTTCTTTTGCCCAGTCGATACAGTCGTCGCGGAAGTCTAGGGCGATGTCGAGGTAGATATATCCGGTGGATATACTATCTTCGTCGTCATCGTCTTCGTCGTCTTCGTCTTGTGGTCTTCTTTTTCGTGTTGCTGGCGCATCGTCATCGTCGTCCTCTTTTTTAGGAGGTTTGTATCGTCGTTTTCTGACCTTTGGCAGGTCGTCATCGTCGTCATCGTTTCTGATTGGACGCTTTGCCATAGGGTGAGGGTAACGATTTCTAGGGCGTCGGTCAAGAGCAACGTTACCGTCCCGTAACTACTTGAGGACGTAACGCCATCACCTGTAAAAGCATGTGTATCTGGACGGCAAGCTGATCCGGCGTTTGACGTCCAACTAGGCGGCGTACTTCTATTCCACTGACATTGGAAAGAATAATCGTCGGGAAACTGGTTATTCCCAGTGACTCACACAATGCCGACTCCTGTGAACCATCTACATGAATACAAACGAGCCATTCGGTAAGCCGCTTGATTTCTTCGTCACGAAAAGTTGTTTCCATCATTCGTTCTGAACCGAGGTTATCGGGAACGGAAAAGAAAATGAGTGCCGGTTTTCGTTCTTGTCTAGCGAGTTCCAGTCCGGCAGTATGGTCATGCAAAAAGGATATCGGCTGCGGCGGTGCTTCTTCGATTGGCAGAACACTTTGCGCAGAGCTTCCTCCGCCGCATCCTGTAAGAAAACAACATGCGGTTACTAAGACGAGAAAAAGGACACTGTATTCAATCCAGCGTGAATGCTTCATAACAGACAGATTTTGCCTATGTTAACGTCGATAGACAAACCCCACACGTACTCAATCGAACAAAAACCGGACAAACTTGACAGAAAAATTGAAAAATGTTTCGCACAAGAACCGGAGATAGGAGTTTCCGTGTAAGGTTATTTTTATATGCGTCTATGTTGACGGACTGCCAGGTTGATTCGTATGTGTAATTTGAAAGATTGACATTGCAATAACAGTAAAGTAGAATTGTGCGGCGTAGCCTGAAGGAACGGAGGTTGACTCTGCGGAGAAACAACCGGCTGAGGAATAATCAGCCAAACGAAGACGTCAACGTTGTTGACCGATAAACCGATAAAAGAAGGTTCCTTATCAAAACGCCCTTTTTTGCAGATGCCTAAAAACTACGCAAGACTCGGAAGCGCCGTGCAGCCGAGCAAAAACTGTCCTTTTTTGGATGGGCATGTTACCAATATCGACATTTAATTATACGGAGGCAATAGCGGCAGTGTGCGGCGACATCTGTTTCCGTGTGCCGGAGTTGCGCCATGTCGACATGAGCAGAGTGGCAGTCGCTTTTTCGCAAACGAAAAGCAGCGGTCCTTACGGCATATTTGCGACAGCAGTGCCGTTGCGATTTGAAAACGGTAAGTCCTTCTACGAAAGCCGTGGACGTCTATGGACGGTACAACGATACTTTCGACCGGACGACGTCGAATACTTATACATTCTTTACTTCTATGTTCCTCGGTTTATTGAATTGCCGCTGTCGCAAAAACTTGATACGATTGTTCACGAACTTTATCATATTAACCCGCTTTTCAATGGTGATCTGCGCCGCTTTGCGGGACGCCGATTTGCACATGGTTCGAGAAAACAGTACGATCAAACAGTAAGCCGGTTGGTTCAGTATTGGCTCAAGCAGAATCCGCCGGAAAAACTTTGGGATTTTCTCTGTTACAACTATCATGACCTCGCTGCAAAGTACGGCAAACCAAGCGGTACGCGAATCCCTATGCCGAAAATTATACCGTTTGTAAATCCAGCGGTAACAGAACGACATCTGTAAAATGCGTTTGCAAGACCGCTAGGTATAGTTGTTTTAATGCAAAAATAGAGTAAAAATAAACGGTTCGTTGCGCCGCCGGAAAACAGAGGTTGACAATGATAATTTACAATGCTCCTTCGATTTTTATACCGTAGTGCCGCCGAAGTCTCTTGGCGATTGCTATTCAAAGCCGCCTGGCTCTGGTGCGGAAAATCTTTCTTTGCGCTCCGGGCATTCAAAAAACGAAACAAAAAAGGAATCCAATTTCCGCCGTTCCTCTTCTTTTCGCTGACCAACCGATGTAATCTGCGGTGCCGAGGATGCTGGGTGTCAGCCGCTCCGCCTGCGGAGCGCATCGCAGACGATGCGGCTAACTGCAAAACATTTGACCTTTCCGGCGAGTCCATCGAAAACGTCATCAACATCGCCCAAAAGCAGTCGGTCTATTTCTATACTATGCTCGGCGGTGAACCCTTTTTAGCACCGGAAACGCTGTGGAACATAATCAAAAACCATCCCGAAGCATACTTCCAAATCATTACAAACGGACTCTTTTTCGATGAGGCGACCGTCAAGAAAATCAAAAAACTCGGCAACATTTCACCGCTCGTAAGCATCGACGGTTTTGAACAAGAGAACGACGCTCGGCGCGGACAAGGGACGTTTGCGAAAGCCACGGACGGCTGCCGGGAACTCCAACAGCAAAAAATCCTCTACGGAGTCGCAACGACCGTAACGGCGGAAAACTTTGAAACCGTACTGACCGAAGAATATGTCAATCACTTCATTAAACTCGGTGCAATGTACCTTTGGTATTACGTCTATCGTCCCGTCAGTGCTGATCCGGTGCCGGAATGGTCTGTTAAACCGGAGATGCTCTTGGAACTCCGCCGGCGTCTCTTGCGGCTGCGAAGGAAGATGCCGATCATTTTGATTGATACCTACTGGGACGAAAAGGGTTACGCCATTTGTCCTGCTTCAAGAGGAATGGCTTTCGTCATTGGACCGCAGGGCAGTATTGAACCTTGTCCGCCGCTCAATGTTACTCGGGAATGGCTCAGCGACAACGGCGGTAATTTCTACGAAACGATGAACAACAGCGAATTTCTTCTTCGGTTTCGGGAGTTTATCGGACAAAAGTACGACGGCGAACGCTCACAGGGTTGTGTGATTATTGACTATCCGCAGGAACTAGCCGAGTTTTTCCGGTCGGAACGAGTTATTGATGTCAGCGGTCGAGACTTTTTGGCGGAGTTAACCCGTCGGGAGCCGCTCGCTTCGCATTACTTACCGGGACAGGAAATACCGGAGGATTATTGGGTCTATCGCTTGTTGAAAAAGACGCTCTTCTTCGGAATGGGAGCGTATGGTTAAGGGAACCTCTAAAAATTGATTTTACATTTTGGCTTACATTGTAAATGCAAAAGCTGCACTTTGCGTACTTTGCGGTTAACTCCTTTTTTAACCGCAATGGACGCAAAGATTTTTTTGTATTATTAGAGGTTCACTTAACTTTTTTTTGATAGCACCTCCGTTTCGTTCACTCTGCTAATCCCGTACATTATCGGCGATAAATTCGTGGGCGGGCGCACCAACGTCCAACGTCGTTTCCATCTTCGCTGAGACATCAATGCTCAACGGAGTAGTGCCCGACTCCAGATACTCCTTGCTGACGTATTGATAAACCTTGCCGCCCACCTGGATGGGTGTGTTGCCGTCCATCTGTTCCGTCGCCCCTTCAATAGCCGTCTTGGAAACGGAGACCGTGTACTGCCCCGCGGGAACGCCGTCAAAACCATACGTGCGAGGTACGACAACACCGGCGGCATCTGTCGTTCCCGATGCCGTGCTGTACGTTTGCGGCGTTTTCGATGTCAAAATGACACTCGCACCTGCCAGAGGAGTTCCCTCTTGGGTGACGGTGATACTCACCAAGTGCAAAGTAGGTAAATCGGAAGGACGAGGATGACCTTGCTGACCACAACCTGCTTGTAAGGCAACCGAAACGATGAATAATAAAGTGATGATTGTTCGCATAAGTATAGGGTTAGGATTGAGTTCTTGAATTAGAAGTTAGCCGCGCCGCTTGCGGAACGGCTAACGACTTTGTTATAGTGTATTCGATTCACCTCCTCGTGCGGAGCCGAGTGCACCCCAAACACCGTAAGGAGATATACCTGAAGCATCGCGCGCTGGAGCGGCAACGGTACTGCTGTTCCCCGCTTGAATCGAATCGGTGATAAAGCGGACAGAACCGTCCATCAATGAAGCATTCACACCGCCGCTGTGAAAACTGGATGCTGAAATCAGCGCCGCACGATAAGTGCTGCCTTCGTTATTGAATGAATAACAGGAAGGAGAATTAGGTGACAAAACAGTAGAAATAGTTGTGTCCCTCGGCATTCCGTGGAAAAATTTGTGCCCATTGCGCCCTATTTCATGTGTCAGGGCGGGATCGTAATGTCTGCCCACTCGGGTGTTAAAACACAGGGAAGGGTTAGCAACAAGTGCCTCGCCATTTGCGTCGGCAGGGGCGGCATTAAAGACACCGGTGATGTTCGTTATCATACCAACACGAACGTCTTGGTTGCCGGTCGATGATGCAACACACTTTTCGGAAAAAGCGAGCGTGTTACTGGTACCGTCTCGGATGGCACCAAGATTGTAGGCAAACAATCGTTCTGCAAATGCTCCGCGTGTAAATCGTTGTGTACTGTCGCTGTATGTGCCGGACATATCACCGCAAGACATCCGGTAACTGTTCCGAGTGGTATCTGTCGTTGCTTTTGAAAGGACTTCGGTATCTGAAGGACAAGCAAGGGCAGACAGAGTCGCGGTCATAAAACTTCCCGCCGTGAAACCGTTGTGGGAGTTCAGTGTTCCGCCGAGGTTTTGACCGTTCTGTGTGATATTGTCCGCCCCTGTAATCTGGAGAAGCTGATCGTATATCGCTCCCTGCTCGATATAAGGAAGCAGGAATATCATACCGTGAAATTGGCTGCCGCTTCCATTGGTATAGTTAGGAATGTTATTATTTTGCGCCCGCCCCCACAATCTGGGCGGTAGATTGTTTGCAGCTGTGTGGTAATTGTGGACAGCCAGCGCAAGTTGTTTGAGGTTATTACTGCACTGCATTCTTCTTGCGGCTTCGCGTGCTGCCTGTACGGCGGGCAGCAGAAGGGCGATGAGCATGCCGATAATGGCGATAACGACGAGCAGTTCGACGAGGGTGAAACCTCGCGAGCGGGGCGGTGTTAGCCCCCCGACATCGGGGGATTGACATCCCCCGCTCGTTGCGGCTAAATTGCCTATTTTGCCCCCCCCCCCCAAGTTAACATTTTTGATTGAGAAACTATCATAAAAATCTCCTTTGTTGTCAAAATTGACGAAAAGACCAACCACTGACACGTTTCATTATACGCTACGAAGGGACGAATGTCAAGCCTTTTTTTGTTTTTTTGAAGATTTGCTCAAAAACTCCGTCTGTACAATCGTTCCGCCGCCGAGGAGGTACTCGCCGTCGTACAACACGGCGGATTGTCCATGAGCGACGCTCTTTTGCGGCTCATCAAATTCGATGTGTAACGTGTTTGAATCAATCTGCCGTACCGTTGCCCAATCCCCCTTTTGACGGTAACGAACCTTGACAATCGCCCGAAGCGAACCTTCAAGCCGGTCAAACGGAACGAAGTTAATGTCCGTTGCCGTCAAGGAATGTACCAGAAGATCATTCTCAGAACCGAGAATGACCGTGTTGTCTTTGACGTTATGTTCACACACATAATAGGGTGCCGAAGCAGCAATGCCGAGTCCTTTGCGTTGTCCTACTGTGTAGCGGATCAATCCTTTGTGTTGTCCCAAAACCTTGCCGGCTTTGTCCACGAAGTTACCGGGAGGGCAAGTCTTTCCTGTGTATTCTTCGATGAACGCCGCATAATCGCCGCTGGGAACGAAGCACAAATCCTGACTGTCCCGCCGATGGGCATTGGGGAACCCCTGCGATTCGGCTATATCACGGACTTCACTCTTTCGTGCTGTGCCCAAAGGAAAGAAGACCCGCGATAACTGTGTTTGTGTCAGCGTGTACAGTACGTAACTTTGATCTTTCGTTTCATCGGCTGCCTTTTTTATCAGATAGCGGTTGCTCGCCGTGTCATGTTCGATTTGAGCATAATGTCCAGTAGCAATGCGTTCAATGCCGAGTTCCTGAGCCTTGCCGAGGAGTTGATCGAACTTCAAGAACCGATTGCATATCACACAAGGATTCGGTGTGTGTCCCTCCAGATAGGTTTGTACGAATTGGTCAATGACTCGGGTACGAAACTCGGTTTGGAGGTCGAATATGTGAAAGGGTATATTCAGTTTTTCGGCAATCGTTTCAGCCGCGGCAATTCCTGCACTGCTGGTGCTGAACAATTTCATTGTTGCTCCATGACAGGTGTATCCTTCCTGTTGCATTTTCCATGCCGTTACGGAGCTGTCCACTCCGCCGCTCATAGCGATGAGTATGTTTTTCATAGTCGAAGTCGTACGATTGTATCCGAAAGATAGTAGAGCCGCAATCGTTAGGCTTTCACCGAAAACTATACACTTGTTCGGAAACCGTCATTCCAGCATAGGCGGGAATCTAGAAAAACAGATTTACAGCCCCGGCGGATGAAAGTTTACATAAAGTTCACAGTGCCCGGAGCGTAAGCACCGGTATTTTCGGTCTCACACAGGATATTACGCTTCGGACTCTGTGAACTTTTTTACCGCTAGGCTGTAACACACATGTAACGCTCCCCCACTCCAAAATTTTGCAAAATCGGATACACTCTTTTTATTGAAACGAGTCTTTAACAAAAAAATGGTCTTAAAACTAGGAATTCCCGCGGGCAGCCTTCAAGAAGCGACTTTCGAACTCTTTCGGAAGAGCGGATACAATCTTTCCGTGCAGCCGAGAAGTTACGTTCCGACTATCGACGACGACGAAATCGAATGTCTTTTGATTCGTGCTCAAGAAATGGCACGATACGTTGCAAACGGTGCCCTCGATGCCGGTCTGACCGGACACGACTGGATCGTCGAAACGAATTCCGATGTCATGGAAATTGCTGAACTTCGTTTCTCCAAAGTTTCCCGCCGTCCCGTCCGCTGGGTGTTGTGCGTTCCAGAAGATTCGCCGATCCAAACCGTCCAAGATTTGCAAGGCAAACGAATAGCGACCGAAGGAGTCGGATTGACAACGCAATATCTCGCCAAGCACGGCGTTACGGCGAATGTCGAATTCAGTTGGGGAGCGACCGAAGTAAAACCGCCGAAACTCGCCGACGCGATTGTCGAAGTTACGGAAACCGGCAGTTCGCTTCAAGCAAACAAACTTCGCATCGTTGCCGAAATCCTACAAAGTACGACTCGGTTCATTGCCAATCACGAATCATACAAAGATGATTGGAAGCGGCGTAAAATTGATGACATCGTTCTGATGCTCCGGGCAACGATGGCAGCGGAAGGAAAAGTCGGCTTAATGATGAATGTACCGAAGGAAAAACTTGACGAAGTAATTGCTCTCTTGCCCGCATTGCAAAATCCAACAATTTCAAGTCTTTCGGACAACAAGTGGTACGCCGTCTCGACAATCATTGACGATACGCTGGTTCGAAAACTGATACCGCAACTCAAATCTTCCGGTGCCAGCGGAATCGTTGAGTATCCGATTAGTAAGATTATCGAGTAAGACGGCGGGTTAGGCGGTTTCGGAACTTGCAGTCCGACTGGTTAATTGCGGCTCTATTGTATTTTGTTATACTAAAACGTATGCGGTTTAATTTAACACCAGCGTCGCATAGGGTTTTGGAACGAGCGTCTCGGTTGCGGATACAGCGAGGCATCACAGCGATTTCCTCCGCCAAAGTACTCTGGGCAATCTTCGAAGAAGATGAATGCCGAGCCGCACATTGGCTCCAAGAAGCCGAACTTTCTCTCGAACAATTTTTGGAAACCTTCGCCATTCCATCGCAACATCCGGCTGACCTTCCAAATGAGTCCGAACACAAACAGGAACCGACTGAACCGCCGAAATATTCACTATACACCGCACCGCTCCAAGGACAAAAATCGACACAGAGCCGATTGCAGTTCTATCTCGACGAGGAACCTATCAACATCGGACTCTTCACGCCGGAGTTGGAAGACGACCTCGAAACGACCGCCCTGCGTTTCCTTCGACAGGATCGCCATGAGTCGATTTCTCATACCGGAGGAACCCGGCAAATTGCCCTCAGTGTGCCCGCCTTTATGTTGACGACGGAGCACCTTCTTTTTGCAGCCGTTCTCGATAACAGCGATACCGGACGCTGGCTCCGCGACAACGGTTTGGACGCCGCCGAATTGTACCAGCGGATTGATATGTTGACTGCAACCCAAACGTTAACAGAGCCGCAATCTTTAGATTGCGAATCAACAGCACAATCTAAAAATTGCGGTTCTGCCAACAGATTCTACCGCCTCCTCGATGCCGCCGCCAATCGAGGACGAGAAGCGATTCGTGTTATCGAAGATTACGTCCGTTTCATATTAGACGACGCCGACTTAACGCAACGGCTAAAAACCTATCGGCACCAATTTCAGCACGTATTGCAGCAATTTCCGATGGACATACGGCTTGCAGCCCGAAACACGGAGCACGACGTCGGTACGGATATTTCGGCAGAAGGAGAGTATCAGCGTCCGACGGTCGGCGATATTTTGTCAGCAAACTTTTCCCGACTGCAAGAGTCGCTGCGATCATTGGAAGAGTTTTCTAAAATGGTCGATCCTCATATTGCCCGGCAATTCGAAAATCTACGCTATAAAGGATATACGTTGCAGAAGGACGTTTTGTTAACAGAGCCGCAATCGTTAGATTGCGAATCACCAGTGCAATCTAAAAATTGCGGCTCTGTTAACATTCTCCGAAACGCCAGACTCTACGCACTGGTCGATACTCGATCCGACGAATCGGCGTTCAAGCAATTCGTTACTGACATCATCGAAGGCGGCGTAGACATCATTCAACTTCGGGACAAGCAAGCGGATGACCGCACGCTGCTTGCTCGGAGCAGGATATTGAAGGACTGCATTGCTGCATCTGAACGTGAAGTCTTGTTTATGATGAATGACCGTCCCGACTTGGCTTTGCTTGCCGGTGCGGATGGTGTGCACGTCGGTCAGGAAGAACTGCCGGTCGCATTGGTTCGGCAAATCGTTGGAATGCTTTTGATAGGTGTTTCGACTCATTTGATCGAGCAGGCGAGGCAAGCGGTGTGTGACGGTGCGGACTACATCGGAGCGGGACCGGTGTACGAGTCGTCAACGAAAGTGTTTACGCAGTTTCCGGGTTTGTCGTATCTGCGTGAGGTTGAGGCGGAGATTGAGATTCCTGCCTTTGCCATCGGCGGCATTACGGAGGAACGTCTGGAGGAGGTACTCCAGACGGGTATTAACCGGATTGCGATGAGTTCCGCACTCTTAAATACGGTCAACGGAGTTGCGTCGATAAAAAAGCGATTAACGGAGCCGCGTTCGTAAGAACGCAGTTTGTTTACGCAAGAGTCCACTATAAGGATTTCGACAGAAAGTTTTGTATCTCTTTTCATCATTTTCCCATCATTTTGAGCATATCCTGCAAACCGGTGGTATTTTTCCGCACAAAGGCACAAAGTACACAAAGGAGTTGCAAACATCAACAAATCCTTTGTGCTCTTTGTGCGAGGAAAATATAAATTTAGAAGCGGGGATAAAATTTTCCGGCGGAAGACTAAATTTACAATCCCAGTCCGCTGAACCACGAAGACCGCTGCGGCGGACGTACCGTGCGCTCACGAGGATAAGCAATACCGAGCTCCTGCGACACCTTGATGAAATCGACCGTAATCGCCAAAACCTCTTCGACATAGAAGTCCCGCTTAATCTTTCGCTCCTTGTTTATCATATCTTCCAATTCCTCACGCTCCCACTCGTCCGTGTTGAAACGCTTGACCTCCTCCATAAACTTCGCCTCATTCAAAGGAGTCGTTCTCCTCGCCCTCGATTCTCTGTACGCCGCAATCTTCTCAAGTTGCTTCGCAAAATCTTCACACTCACCGACCCGCTGATTAGAACGTCTTTTCAATTCGGCAATAATCTGCGGCGTAACATATTGCTTCGGAGCAAAACCCGGTGCAGACTCGACCCTACGCAACGTCAACGCATTGTCCAAATCGGACTCCAACACGCCTTCCATAACGTCCGTAATTGAAGGCAATACAATGTCCGCTTCGACTCCCGTACCCTGCGGCGAAACGCCATTAGGACGGTAATATCCTTGAATAGTAACCTTTCCTATCCCGAAAGAATTATTTCCTGCCATAAGTTCAAGTCTATCCCCTAAACTAATGAGCGATTGCACCGTCCCCTTGCCATGAGAAACGGAGTCGCCGATCACCAAACCGCGCCGGTAATCTTTAATCGCACCAGCAAGAATTTCACTGGCGCTAGCACTGAACTTATTGGTCAGCACGACGAACGGTCCCGTCCAATCTGTACTAATGTCGGTCGTTCCTCTCGCTTGCGGACGGCTGCGGCTCTCATCTTTTACCTGAACGACCGCTCCCGGTCCTAGAAAAAGATTGGTAATGCTAATCGCCTCTTGCAAGACACCGCCGCCGTTGAAACGCAGGTCAAGGATGACCGCATCGACGCCTGCATCGACGAATCCGCTCAATATCTTTTTCACATCCGTCGTGGCACTCCGAATATCGGCGGCACGTTGGCGTGCTGCTTCCGTATCAAAATAAAAGTCGGGCAACTCGATAAATCCGATTTTGTAGGGCGTACCGTCCGGTTTGGTTCCAGCTTCAAAGATTTCACCGTAAGCGGCTTGATCGTCTAACTTGATTTCGTCCCGGACGATTTCGATAATTTTAGAGGGACTCTTTCCCCCCGGCAGAATGTCCAAGCGTACCGTCGTTCCCTTTTCGCCGCGGATGAGTTTCACCACGTCTGTTACCTTGAAATCGATAACATCTTCGATTTTACCCTCTTTTCCTTGTCCTACGCCTTGGATTTTATCCTTCGGTTTGAGTTCCGACCTTTCGGCGGGACTCCCCTTGATAATGTCCCTGACGACAATGTATCCGTCTTCCGAAAAGAGTGTTGCGCCTATTCCTTGAAAGTTCTTTCCCATGGAGCTGCGGAAATTTTCTTCCGTCGAAGGGGACATATAACTTGAATGAGGATCAAGCGCCCCGGCAATGGAGTTGAGGAACAGTTCCATCACGTCATCGTTTGCTTGTTGACGCACGTTGGCAAGGATTTCGGTGTTATCGATGCGTCCTTCAAAGAGCATCCGCCGTTGCAAACTGGCGTAGCGCAGTTTTAGGCGTTCTACGGGGTCGCGGTCATCGACTTCTTCCGGTTCTTTTCCTTCGGCGACGGCTTTTTCCCGTTTTTCTTCATTGGCAACGATTTCGGCTTTCAATGCAAGCAGTTGGCTTTTGAGACGTTTGCGCCATCGGTCATAAGCCTCTTCCGTCGTTTTCGGAAATGTTTGCAATCCTTTTTCTCTGATGATGTTATCGTCGAGTGTAAAGTCGGACGATTTATCGAAAGCGAATACCTCGTCCACTGTAAAGTCAATTGGAGCGGCGAGAATTTGCTGTACCATTCCGACGCGTTCTTCGATTCGGGTCAGATATCGGTTGTAAATTTCAAATGCAGGTCGGACATCGACGGGCGTCTGCTTGATTAAATCGCAGAGTTTTGTTTCGTAATTTGTGCGGAATTCGTCGATATCGGACTGGTAGAAGAACAATTTGAGCGGATCGAGTGCTTTGATGTACAGTCGAAACGCTTCTTTGGAGAGTTCTTGGTCTAGGGGGCGTTGCGAAATATGGGATCTTCCTAGTGCATTTGCAAAACTTTGTGCGGCGAATCGTTCTCGGAAGTCCGGTTTCAGTGGCAGCAGCGGTTCCGACAAATCTTGTGCGGTTCCTCGCCAGGTACCGGCGTTGAACATTGCGGCAGAAAGAAGGATCGCAAAAATGAGGAGAAATACCGTCCGATGGGCGTGAAGTGTTCTCGTTATTAGATTGTTCATCAGTGAATTTCGGGAGGTTCTTACGGTTTCCTTACCCATAAGGATACGTATTATATCATATTGAGGAAATTTATGCAACTGCGGTTTTTTTGCTCTCTATTTTTTTTCTCTAAACGTGCGGGGGGCAAAATAAAGTTGGTGCATACCCTCGTCATTCCCGTGAAAACGGGAATCAAGACGTACAGGCTTATAATCTTTTTTCCTAGATTCCAGCCTGCGCGGGAATGACGCGCAGGGTTACGGAACAAGTCTATTACGAGAGGTTTCCAATTCTAACCCATTACTGCAACGCTTCAATCGCATCGGCAACCTGCCGACGAACCTCGTAAAGCCGATACGGATTCGGCAGTATCTTCGACGAATACCGACCTATCGGCGTAGGACTATCGACCAACGCCATCGCCGCTGCAAGAGCGGCTTCACCCTGCGAAACATCCCTGCCCTCCCGCTTGCCCTTCTCAATCAATTGCGCAAGCATATAAAAATACTCAAAGTCTTCCATACCCTCGCGTGCCTGCTCAAACCGTACCGACGGAACAATTTTCTCCCCCGGTTGTTGCGGAGGATAAAGCAAATAACCATCGCCATTCGGATAACGAACCCAATAATACTCGCCGGGCGTGGAAGTCTGGTGAATATAAGCATGCGAACCATACTTGTACGGATCGTAAGTCAACCAAGCGATTCCCCAAAATTCGTAGGCATCCGCACCATATTTATAACAGTAATAAGGCAATAGCCGCTCAATCGCATTGTACGGCGTGTCGAGACAAAGCATTCCGTCCGTCGTGAACCAAATCCGCGAGCCATGTTCTTTGATTTCCTTCATCGTTTCCACCGGCACGATGCCGTAATGTCCAATGCCCCAAACATCAAGCGAGTCTTTCCATTCAGGAATGTAACGCCAAGTGCTGCAATAGATCGGAATCTTCGGATCGATTTCGTGAATCATTTCGCAGACCGCCTTCATCTGTGTAATGATTTCCGGTGTCCAGTAATTTGGTTCATCGGAAACGTACAACACAAACTTATCCGCCCAGCCTTTCTCTTTAAGGTGATTCCAAAATTCTCGTAAGACCGCCTGATATTTTTCCTTATACTCCGGTCTAATCTGCGAAAAATCGGCATCCTTGAAGGGCCAGTCTCCCGGATAAGGCTTTTCGCCGAAGAAGTCTCTCGGCGGATGTCCCCAGCCGAAACTGTACAGCAGCCACGGCGTATAAACCTGCCGGATATTGAGTTCGTTAAAATACCCGTCGGCAGTTTTATCGAATTCCGTCCAATCGAAGACTGGCTTGCCGTCCCTGAAGGACAGTCCCGGCGATGGAATCACGACATCCGGCGAAAGCCGATGGGCGGTCATCAATTCGACGACCTCTTTGTGAAATGCCGATTCGGAACCGCCCCAATGCTTTGCTCCGCCTGGTCCGAAACGCACATCGTAGATTGCCGAAAGGTTGTTTTCGTCAGGCAACGTAAAGTCTCGCACGATGATTTCAACAGGATACGTTGTGCGGGGGTAATCGCCGGGGTTCAGCGGTGATGGGGGGTATAATTGCAAACTGCCTGTATATTTACCCGCCGGTGCATCTTTGGGAATCGACCAAGTGATCCAAATCGCAATGGTGTCTCCCCCGCCGGCAGGTATTGTGCGCCCATGATGAACGAATAAAGGTTCTCCCTCCCACGGTGCGAGCGGCAATAAGGGATCCGCCCACAGTCCCGTCCAGCCGTCGCTGCCGGGGGCGGAAGTCGGCGACATCCTGTACCACTTCGGACTCGTCGAATTGTAGTAACTGGACGGATAGTCAATGCGGACGTATCCCGCACTGCGAATCTCGAATTGATCGAGAACAAACCCGGTTTTATGCTTCGGCGGTTCAATGCTAGGCGTTATCGCACGGTCAACGCTCACAGGATACTGGGGACGAAAGGCAATCTGCAACGGCTCTTTTTCATTCCGGGCGGCTTCGATACGGAATACCGTCTGTTCCCCATTGCGAACTGACTGCGGCGGAATCGTTTGCGGGAAAACCTTCATCACGGCAGGAACCTGCCAAAAAGCGATACCGCTGTGTTGATAATAACTCTCCCGATCAACCTGCTCGGCAAAGAGTCCATCGACGACGGTGATGTTATCGTGCAACAATGTTCCGCTGCCGTTGGTCGTGAGGTGCAGCGTCATAAATCGGGCATCGGGCGGCGTAGTAATGAGTTCGGTAACACGAATCCAATCGGTCGTTCCTGCGATGTCCTGATTGATCGACGACATCGCTCCATTGGCGCAAAACCCGCCGTCCGCCGTGTGAAAATGCAGATGTATCCGTGCCGGACTCGTATCAATACCCCGCATCCAACCCTGCACCAGATAAGAATGACTTGGCTTGACTTCAACCCGCTGCGTCCAGCCTCGCCAACGGGTCGGTACGCCTTCCGCAACATCAAGCCGAAGACATTGTTCTCCGAACCGGACGAGTTCCGGCGATCGTTCAACGGAATAGCGAACCCCTTCTGGCGGATTGGCATCGTTACGGTTCCAACCGGCAGTTCCTTCTTCAAAATCACCGTTGCGGACGAGATTGGGTAACTCGCTTATCGGGTCGATGAATCGTTGCAACTCCGGGTGGGCGGTGTCGCTGTCTTGCGGTGCCGGAGTACCGGCTAAATGATTGTTATTTAGCCGGTACTCCGGCTCTTTCGTTTCATCGAACCGATAATAGACATTAAAATACTTAACCGTCTTTGCCGGAACGCTGATGTTTGCCATCAAACGGAAGTTTTCCTCGTCGAGCATCGTTACCGGCGTGCCGTCGTGGAGCGTCAGGTCGGTCAGCGGACCGAGTAAGCCGTGTGCTTGCGTTCCCCGGAGCGTCATCAAGACGGGTACGTTCTCCATAGAAACATCGGTGCTGTTGAGAATACGAAAGGTACTGCGGCAGTAATAGTCATTGAGCCGGTACTCCGGTGCCCAATCGGTTTCGGCAGGAATGATCTCGTAGGGAATGTTCTCGATAGCCCCCACGGTGATTTTCGGTTCCGCCGGAGTATCGGCTAAATCATCGAGACGCTCCAATGAGGCACTATCGAACCAAGCGGTGCCGGTGCCGTAGAGGACGGTGCCGACCGTCATGGTATCGGCATTGGCAGGAGCGGTGAATTCGCTCACGATTTCCGTCCAACCGAAAGTTCCTTCGCCGCCGTTGAGGACCTGATTGATAAGTTGCGAATTTCTTTCATTGCCGACGTGAATGAACCAACCTGCTCGACCGACGACATCCTCGCCGCGCACCCATGCTTTGAATCGGTACTTTACTCCGCCGACGACGGGAATTCCGCTCTGTCGGGTTGCCGTCCAATCGGCTTGTGCGTCGGGGACGACGACGGTCTTCAAGCATTTTTGACCGGAGTGCGGGTTCTCATCGACCCAGTAATTCCGGTGCGTTGCGTTGCCGATGTCCATGATCCAACCTTCGGGAGAGCGTCCGTTGCCGAGTTCGACATCGCCGTTGATAAAGCCCTGTGTGGCTTCCAGCATATCCGGCACAGGCTGTGCCTTTGTGTTGCCGAAATAGACGAAGTATTCCGCCGTTTGTCCCGGTTCAGCTTCGACGGGAATCAGGATCGTTTTGTTATCTGGTGTGAGTCCGAAGACGAGTTCGGTGCCGTCGGCTTTTGTCAGCCGTAAATCTTTAGCCGGTACACCGTTATTAGCCGGTACTCCGTTTGGCAATTCTACGGCGACGGGCGTACCTAGCATGGGATTCGGCGTAGTATTTTCAATGGAAACGGCGAATCGTTTTGTCCATGTTCCTCCTCCGCTCCAGACGAGGTTCATCGCCCAGTCGGCGGCGTGAGCGGCGTTTGCCGTGAGTAGGATGCATGCGAGAAGGAGTGTGCGTTTCATAGCATTGGATTGTAGCAGGAATGAAACGGAGCCGCAATCGTATGCGTCTGTGTTTGGATGCTAGTGCAATCATGTGTTGTTTTGGATATAATGTGCAGCAATGCCAATCATCGTTCTCTATCCTTGTTCGCAATTCGATTACCTCACTTCGGGACGCAACGAAACCGAAACGCAGGAACTCTTCGAAGCATGGACAGCCGCCCACCATCCAACACTGCTCGAAATGGAATCGGCTATCCCACACTGGGAAACCGCCTCATACGCACCCTTCAATTTGCAGAAAGACATCGTCATCGTTCCACCCTGCTGCGAATCATCCTGGAACGAAGACTGGGAAAAACAAGCCGCCGAGTGCACCATTATCCGCAACACGCCCCACCGAGACGAAATCGTTCAGCAAATCCTAACCGCCCGAAATTACAAAGGAGACCCCTTCAACGAAGACTTCGTCAACGATTGCTACGCCTTTGCCGTCGCACGATTCTTGATCGCACTTTTGAATCGGAACCAGCACTACATGTACACGCCCGACGAAACACGACTCAAAGAACTACTGCGCAACGCCGTCAACGCCGCACGATGTAATGAGGCAGGAGGTGTACAACAAGCCTTACAAAGCGCATTCGATGAAGTTTCGATGGCAAAGGATAATTATTATCCGACGCAAAGTTATTTTATCGAATTGACACTCATCACCGAAACGACCGTCGGCAAACCGCTGCGGAAACTGCTGCACGATGCGGCGCAGGTCAATCTCTTTATGTCCAATAAAGTGCTGGCAACCCTACCGGAGACGCAGCCCGAAACCTTTGCACAATTACAATCGGCAGTCGAACAAAATAAAGTCCGATTCATCACCGACGACACCGAAACTCAATCATTGACTCTCTTGCCGATTCTCGACGTTGCCGACCGTATTCTGGCGGGGCTTTCGGTCTATCGGGAACTGTTAAATGTTTCGCCAACGGTCTATGGTCGCTTGACGACCGGCATGTCGCCAGCGTTGCCGCAGTTGCTTAAACTGACGGAAATGAAGGGGGCAATCCACTTCGCTCCCCTTGACGGTTGGCGGCACTCGGACAAAGAACAGAGCAAAATCGTTTGGCAGGGAACCGACAACAGCAATATGGACGCTCTTCTCCGCTATCCGATTGATGCGTCCAAGTTTCTCGGCTTCTTTGAATTTGCGGATCAGTTTAGTTCGCAACTCAATCAGGATACCGTTCCGACGTCGGTCTTTGCCCTGTTTCCGGGGCAGCAGAGCGGTTGGCTCGACACTTTACGGCGGATGAATCGTTACACCACCGGGCTGGGCAAGTTCGTGAGTGTTGACGAGTATTTTAGCGACACGTCTTATTCCGGCGGAATGCAGAAAATTGATAGCGAAATGTACCCCGTCAATGCATTGACGGAGGCGGAGCAGAATCCGATTTCGCAATGGAACGACATTTATAAGGAAAGCCGTGAACGCTTGGTGCAATCGGCGTTGGAGACATTGTTGACGTTATTAAATCGCCCCGTTACAGAAGAACCGATAGCCCAGCAGTTTGCCGAGGCGGTGGTGCCCACGTTAGCCGCCCCGCCTTGCGGGGCGCATACACTCGCCGTCAATCCATTAAGTTTTCCTCGCAAAATGTTCATCGACGACATCGCTGTCGACGTTCCGCCGCTGGGCTACGTCTTTGTTGAAAATACCACAAAAGCCGGAATGGAGAGCAGCGCAATGACGGAGAACAACGAAAATCGTCCGTCATTACGCTTAGCGCACCCAAAAAATTTGGCAGGGCGGCTTTTGTCAAAATTTACAAAAAAAAACCAATCCGCTCACGTCCTTGCCCGGCAAGCGACCGACGACATCGGTCGCGGTGAAAAGCGGAACGTCTATCTTTTAGAAAACCGATACTTCACGGCAAAGTTCGATGCAACCACTGGTATGTTGCGGTCGATCTTTACGAATCGGTCTCGTTTCAATCAACTTTCTCAACAGATTGCCTACCGTAAAGACCAAATCTACACGGTGCAATGCGTCGATGAGATTGCTGTTGCGAAGGCAACACCCGAAGTGGGACAGTTAAAAATTGTTGGTCGGCTAGTCTTTCCCGAAGGAGAAGTTGCCGCACGATTTACGGAAACGGTAACAATCCGCAGTCAGAGCCGATTGCTGGAATTTGGCTTGACGCTTGAACCTCTTATCGAATTGGAGGATGACCGGTGGAACTCTTACATTGCTGTGCGGTATGCTTGGAATGATAATGCTCTGGAACTTCGCGGCAATTTGAATGACGGTCTTCACATTTTGCCGGAGCGTAAACGGTTACATTCGCCGATGCTGCTCGATTTGCGGAGCGAAGTGTCGTCGCTGATATTTTTGACGGAGGGTTTGCCTTTCCATCGCCGCAGCGGGGAGCGGCAACTGGACACGTTGTTGATTGTTAAGGGGGAATTGCAACGGCAGTTTCGCTGGGGCATTGGTGTGAATGTGAAAAAGCCGATGTTGGTGTCGCTGGATTTTGCGTTGGGACATAAAGGATTGACGATACCGGTGCATTCGTGTCCGAAGAATCTTTCGTCTTGGCTTTTTCAGATTGAGTCTTACAATGTCGTCGCTTTGCATTGGGAGCCAGTATGGGAAGAGGCGAAGGTTATTGGTTATAGGGTCTATTTACAGGAGGTGGAGGGTCGTCGTGGACATTTTGCGTTGCGTTCTTTTATTCCGCCGGTGAGTGCGTCGGCGATGAACTTTCAGGGCAAGGAGATTAAGACGTTCAAAACGCAGGACGATGCTGTGCTGATCGATATGCACATGTACGAACTATTGCCGTTGTTGGTGCGGACGGTTGCGGAACCGTGTTCGTAGTTGCATAAAGTTCACAGAGCCCGGAGCGTAAGCTCCGGTATTTTTCAGCCTCGCACCGGATCTTACGATCCGGGCTCTGTGAACTTTTTTGCCGTCAAGGCTGTAATTTGTACCGTAAGTGCAACGAATAGACGCTTTGTGTCCTTCGTGCCTTTGTGTGAGAAAAAACAGCAACTTTCGTGATTGCCTGACGTTAAGCGGTCTATTTCCTGACGTTTGCTGACGTAGGTTGTGTTAGATTCCCTATCGAAAATTGAATTTCGGAGATTGGGAGTCACTCACGGTTAGCTACCGTGGACGAGAGGCTTTCGATAGTGAATAGCGGTGGAAGTGTTAGGACGTTTTTCCATGTTTGACCACTGTTTTAATCAAAAACGTGCAGGGCGCGGTACCCCCCAAATCCGTCGAGTTTCGGTACTTGCCTTACTGATATAAATTCTGTCCGGTTGAATGGTCTTGTCAGCAAGGCTCAGTACCCCTTGCCG
>Ga0099364_10001802_pt1 | contig 34801 bp, 52 predicted proteins | sample TergutTh196P3_FD_73070 | JGI IMG/M metagenome (GOLD analysis project Ga0099364, IMG submission 73070) | Microcerotermes parvus P3 segment gut microbial communities from Pointe-Noire, Republic of the Congo - Th196 P3 | ecosystem: Host-associated > Arthropoda: Insects > Digestive system > Gut ... | reverse complement strand
ATTCATCATCATACGAGTTTCGTTCTAATAAGAAGTTAATTTTTTACGTGGTTTGTGTAGCCATTTCGGCGTTACCAAGACACCCAACAGGAGATACACGTAATAGGTCAATAACCGCCATATTATTGTTACGACAACGAGGATGCTCCCTTGAGAAACAAGGTCGCCGTAATACTCCTTAAACATCCATTCACTGGCGCCGCTCCCGCCGGGCGTCGGCAAAGCTTCCATGGAAACCCAAACGACCAACTGTCGCGCAAAAACGGCAAATCCGTTGGCAGCCGGCGCCCATGCCCAAAAAAGCAGATTAACAACCATAAAACGCGCTGTCCATGCAACTGCCGTGAGTGCAAATGTTTTTAACCAAAAAGAAAACGGATATGCTTGTATGGGGGTAAAAACAAACCGTACAAAACATACCAACAATAAAAACACACGCAACACCGATAAATAAAGGGATACAGACAAACACAAACATACGGCTATTCAAAACGATTTGTACATTTGCTTCAATTTAGGTTTAATTTTACTTCAATTTTTTCTCCATAAAACCTCAATAAATTAACCATATCTTAAACATTACTTTAATCTACCCTAATAAACTACCAAAAACACCGTAAAATAACGAAAAAATACTCATATATCCAAATTATTCAGCCTCCTAACACGAGGCTTTTTTTATGCCTAAACACGAAAAAGCAAAACAACGAAAATACCCCAAAAACAACAACCTTGTACAAAAAATACATCGAGTTAGTGCCAAAGTAGTGCCGAGTTAGTGCCAAAGTAGTGCCGAGTTAGTTCCCTCAAAATTTTTAAAATAGGCTTTATTGACAAAAAACAACACCGAAAACACGGTTTTATTGATTTAAAGTACCCCTTATTTCACGCAGTAATATAGGGTAAAAGGGGGGATATTTCACATAAAACACTGAAAAACAATAAAATAAGCTATTTTAGGTAAATATCGGCTTGTACAAGTCGTTTTAGCCGGTTTCATAGGTACACGCTATCCGACAGCAGCACATCAAGCAGTATTACACATATCCACACAACCCTGTACCACTGTCTTTCTTTGATAAGTTCCGATGTCTCCGGACAGCATATCAAGCATCCTTTCTATATTTTTACTTTGCCGATTATTGGCTTCTGCATTGATAATAGCAGCTTCAGATAAATTGGTGATTGCCTTTACGAGGTCGTTGACAGAAAATTTATCAGTTATATCTGATTTTTCTTGCACAGGTGCGTTATTATCACTATCTTTAGTTTTCGAATCGGAGTTCTTACCACCTGTCAAATCAGGTGTTTTGTGAGTTTCTGTACAATTCGTTTTGGTTTCGCGCAACATGGAACCTTGACCGGTAAGTAGCCATTCAGGAGATATTTCGGAATAAACAGACAAAATTTTACCTATTTGCGTTCCGCCAATCTCACTAAAGAGACCTTTCCCTTTTAAGTTTGCATAAGCAATACCTGTTTTTTCACAAAAATCAACCTTTGTAATCCCTTGTTTTTCGAGGAAATATAAAATCTTTTCTTTTATGGGTGAAATTTTATCCATTTTTCTTTTATAGGTAAAACTTTATACTTATTTTTGTTGCGATTAATCAAATGTATAACTTTTAAAACATCAATGTTATGAAAACAACACCAATGGTTACTCTAAACATTCAGTCTCTAATTGATAAAATAGAGATTCAAGTTCAGCCTTGTAGTCAGGATTGTTTATCGGCGCTTCAACACCAAAAACATTCAATTGAACATCATTTGACCAATTTGTTGACAGAGGCGTTAAGCAATGCGATTTCCAACGTAGAAAAATGTCCCGGTAAAGACGTTCTGGCGGATACAGAGAAACGATAGAAACGCTATTTACTGTTGTGTTGCATGTTAGGCGAATTGCCGCATCTAATGCCGCAGACAAATAATAATTATTTTGAATAGACACATTTGATTTTTCGCTCAACCAATGCAAAAAATTGTCTTTTAACTCTAAATCGATCATAACAAAAAAATTATACAAATGTTTAACGCAACAAAAATAAGATAAAAGAATGGAAAAACAAACAGGAATCAAAAAAACACCCCGTCACGGGTTTATCAACGAACTGGCGAAACTGTGCGGTGTCAACCGCCACACGGTACGCACGGCGATATATGAGAATGCAAGAGGCGTGAAAGCTGACTTAGTCAGGAAAATGTACAGGACGAATTATAAAGTAACTCAGGCATGAAAACCAAAACTACGCGACTTCGCTGCCATTATCATGGATAAGCTGCTTACCGACCCGCTTAACTCGCGGATTTGTTGGACGGTTATAACAGTAGTCGGCGTATGGTTTGGCTATGTGATTGGGTGGGTATTGTTTAACCGGTTATTTTTTTAGCCATTAAAAATTAAATAGTTATGAACGAAAAGGATTTATTTAAGGATTTAATGCTTCTGACGCGGGAGTACCACAAAGTTCAGGAGGAGATGGTTTCCAATAATCCTGCATCGCAGGAATTAGATGAGGAAAATTATACACATTCCTATAAATGGTTACGCTTCCCAATTCTGGATGAGTATCCTGAAATGCAGGCAGCACGGATTCGTGAAGGTCTCGAATACTTTGCAAGTGATGCTCTGTCTGGCATTTTGGTTGAAGGATTAAGAAGTCTAATTGCCAAGGTTGGCTTGCGTGGTCTGAGCATCGTTCAGGATGAAAATCTTTTCCGGTTTTGTATCTCAGGCTCAATTTCCTTAACCGACCTCCAAAATCTTTGCGAACAGTATCAACCTGATTGCGATTGAGGTTGAATGTATAGCGGATATAAATCATAATGCTTAAAATTTAAAGTTTGGCGACCGTAAAAATAAGCATTATTTCCCGATAGGCAAGCACCGGTGTTCGAGCCACCGGCGGGAGCAAAAACATACGATAATTATGTATCAAACAATAGGAAATACGGTAGTAATAACAAAAAGCGATTGGCTTGGATCCGGATTGACCGACAATCAATTCAAAAAAGACAGTCGTCGCGGTTTTTTGAAAATATACCGGCGTGGGACCAACGGCAATACGCTGATTGACCTCCAAAGCATTCAACGCCCGGACAGGATTACCGCTCTTGAAAATTACTTAGGCAGCAAAATAGACGCTCTCGACAGCAAAATGGATAAAATGGCAGCAGCAATAGAGAAATTATCGCTTACAGTTCAGGTGCTTTCGGAGAAAGTGGCTATACAGGCAGGTGCCGTTGTTGTTCCTGTTACTCCGGAAACAGAGAATAAAAAGCCGTCTGTTTTTCCAACGGTAGAAATAGACCTCAAAGCTCGCACATGGTTTCTTTCTCAGCGTCCTAATGGTCAAACAATAGACCCGAAAATCATTGCTAAATATGTAAATAAATGTTCCATTCTAAATGCCGTACATTATGCACTTCAAAGCCATAAAGAAGCGCGTGCAAAACATGGAAAAAAGGCAAATATGGGTGAATTTTATAAGTTGGCACAAGAGTATTATTTGGAGCAATCTGTTGTTTTCCCATGCGACCCGATTATCAATGCTCGCAGTTTTGAAAGAATATTTAAAGCCTATTTAAACGACAATGAAACGCCCAACTATGCCTCTGTTTTAAATGGGAACACCGGAAACGACAACACGCGCAAAGTATCTGTTAAGTCTGAAAAATTAATACTCGCCTTATGGATAGCCAACAACAAACCATTCAAAGAAGAGGTTCACCGGTTGTACATGGAGTTTGTAAACGGAGAAAAAGAGTTTTTCGACAAAGAAACCGGCGAAATTTTCAAGCCGGAAGATTTTAGATATACCCCTAAAAAAGGGAGCGAACCGAAACCGTTGGAAATAAGCGTGACTACTGTTTGGAATTATTTGAAAAAGCATATAAACGATGTCGCTACCTCTGCTAAGCGTGACGGCAGTTATGTGGCAACGGTTGAAAAGATGCCGTTTGATTTTCGCAAACCTCCAAAATACTCGTTAAGTAAAATTTCAATGGACGATGCCGATTTAAGCCGGAAGATGAAAGGCGGGGACAGAGTCCATCGCTATATGGCTTACGATGTGGCAAGCGGTTATTGGTTTACTCCTGTATATTCACGCACAAGCCTGACATCGGATGATGTGATGCAATGTTTCCGCAATATGTTTTGCGAACTTGAGCTGATGGGACTTCCTATGCCGGGCGAGGTAGAACACGAACACCACCTTATGGACAGCATAATGACAGAGCAGTTTAAGTTGCAGTTCCCATTTACAACCATGAGCAGCCACTCGCGCAACAAACGCGCCGAACATGCCATAAAAGCATTAAAATGGGGTGTTGCACACGAAAACAACCATACTCGCGGTCGCTTTTTCGGAAAAGGAGCCTACCGAACTACTCGCTTTAAAGCAAAAGGCGAATTTAAGGAAAAAGAATTTGAGTTTAAGCAAATAGTGGAGGACGATTTGCGTGATATTGACCAACACAATAATACACTACACCCGAACCAAAAGACATATCCGGGAATGACACGCAAAGAGGTATTCATAAGCAATATAAATATGAATTTACCAAAAGTAGAATCGTGGAGGCTCTACCAATTTATCGGCAACGAAACTCAAACAAGCATTTACAACAACAATCACTTTCAATGTAATTATGAAATGTTTTTGCTTGATGATTTCAAATGCTTAGAACTACTCAAACCGGGCAACAGAAACGTAACAGCATACTGGCTCCCTGACGAAAACGGAAAAGTAGACAAGTGTTATCTCTATCAGGGAGGAAAATACATTGGCAGCGCAACCAACGTGGAAAATTACCGGTACAACGAATCGAAATTTGAATCCACAGAGGAGGACGAAGAAAAACGCTTAAAACAGGCTAAACGGAGGGCAAAATTCGGCAAAATGCTTAAAGACACAAGAGCAGATATGCCAAAACTCGGAATCATGGATACACAGGCTTCCGACTTCATCAACGAAATATCCAAATCGGTTGAAATCATAGAAACGCCGGTACCGGAACAGGCAGAGCCGGATTATGAATTTGACATGGCAGGCATAGAAGAATACGCAAAAGCAACATTTTAAATATTACAACAATGCAATATAGGAACCAACATATAAACAACCATTTAGCAATGCAAAGGATTTCACAATTGCCGAAAAATCACTTTCAAGGAAATGAAAATGAGGATATGCAATTTCAAAGGCAAAATAATCTTCCGACTGGCGTAAAACAGATAAACGGAAACCAAAAATATCACATAAGGAACGTGCATCATTCTCGACAGTTGAAATATCCTTGTGAGGCTCGGTTATCTCTAATTTAACAAAAATATATTCAGTATTCATATCTTGATTTTTTCAACGAAAATAGTAATAATAATTTAAAACACCAACCATTATGATTACAAAAGAGTTACAACAACGAATTTTAGAGGCTTTACAGCAAAGCCGCGAAAACTTTACAGGCAGTGACAGTAAGTTTTCAGTAAGTATCGGAATTAACGCCGCTCAATACAGCCGCATTAAAAACGGCGACACAGAAAAAGTGTTGAGCGATGCGCAATGGATAAGCCTTGCGCGCCGGATGGGTGTGAGTCCAACCAATGCGCCGGAATGGAAAACGGTAAATACTCCGGTTTTCCGGTTTATATCTACGCAATTAGAATTTTGCCGGGAGAAAAGCACATCGGCTCTGCTTTGCGATTTGTCGGACATCGGCAAAACATATACGGCAGTACATTACGCAAAAACACACAAGAACGTGGTGTATGTCGATTGTTCGCAGGTAAAGACAAAACAGAAATTGGTGCGCTACATAGCGAAAGAATTTGGAGTGGGTGGAACGGGTAAATACTCGGACGTTTATGAGAATTTGGTGTTTTACTTAAAAACGCTGCCCACTCCTTTAATTATTCTCGACGAGGCAGGCGACCTTGATTATAGCGCCTTTCTCGAAATCAAAGCCTTGTGGAACGCCACAGAGTTAGCCTGCGGCTGGTATATGATGGGAGCCGATGGGTTAAAGGAAAAGATACGCCGCGCTATTGACGGCAAAAAGGTTGGCTATACGGAAATATTCTCACGCTTTGGCAAACGCTACGGAAAGGTCATTCCAATGGCACGGGAAGAGGGCGAAAAGATGTTACAGGCAAACGCCGCAATGATTATCAAAGCAAACAGCCCCGATGCGGAGGTAAACAAACTGTTGCGCTCCACAATGGGCGAAGATAACGTTCCGTCACTGCGCCGGATTTACAAAGAATTAGCAAAAATAGCATGAAACGGGCATATTCGGTAGATAATGTATTACAAGCGAAGTTTAACACACTCGAATTTGACGGCATCTGGCGTGATGCTGTCGGGTGTCCGGAACTGTCAGGCACATGGATAGTGTATGGCTCGGTAAAAAATGGCAAAACGAGTTTTACCATGCAGCTGGCAAAATACCTGACACGCTTTGAAACAGTTGCTTACAATTCGGTTGAGGAGGGTTTGAGCCTGTCGATACAAGAGGCATTTAAGCGTACAGGTATGGAAGATGTAAGGCGCAGGTTTCTTCTTCTAAATAAAGACAGTACAAAAGAGTTGCTTTCGCGCCTGAGAAGACGAAACAGCCCAAACGTGGTAATAATAGACACATTGCAGTTTTGGGAATTGGCATTCGCAGAGTACAAACGATTTAAAGAGGAGTTTCCAAACAAACTGTTTATCTACATCAGCCATTCGGCAGGAAATATGCCGGATGGCAAATTGGCACAGCGTATTTGGCGGGATGCTAATGTGTCATTCAGGATAGAGGGATTTAAAGCGTTTCCGGTCGGACGGTATGGTGGCGGCAAACCGGTGGTGATTAGCGAGGAAATGGCGGTGAAATATTGGGGAGTTTAAATTGATACGCAATGCTTATCCACGAGTACAACACAGACAAAAGCCTTCCCGATGCAGACGAGTATTGGAGTTTTGCATTTTACGGCTGGTTGTTGCTCGAACATGATAATGGCAGTTTAATAGAGATTCGGGCAAGTTACGCAACAAGCAATCAGATAAGAATAGAGGAAATAATCAGTGGTGATTTTTCGGGCAATTATGATGACTACACGATTATAGGCTATAAAATACAAGAGGATAAATTAAGAAAAAACGAAATACGATTAAAATTATGAGCAACGTAAAGAAAATAAATTTAGACTACAAGGTAAGTACGAGCAAACGCCCGGAGTGGTTGCTTAGATATGCAGGTGATATAAGGAGCTATTGCGATTGGGTTGCTGCCGGAGACGAGTTGAATCAACTAAAACAAAACTCTGACATGCTAAATAAATATTTGTTCTTTAATAGGAAATTGTTACGCTCTTGCGAACTAATTAAGCGCGAAATAGTAGGAGAAAAATTGCGGATATATAACGTGAATGGAAGTAGTGTTTTGTTGGAAATCTATTATAATTAAAAACAATGGCAACACTAACCTTTGAAGACAAACAAAAAAACGCCTTACTAAAGAAGTTCCACACACTTTTGGGGCGCACCGGCGCCGGCAACGACGCCAAAGAAGCTATCCTTTGTAGTTACCGCGTCGAAAGCAGCCGCGACCTGAGCGTAGCGCAACTGATAGAAGCATGCAACGCATTAGATATGCAACTAAACCCCGCGCTTGCCAAACTCGACAAACTCCGCAAGCGCCTGATGGCATCCATCGGCGCATGGCTGCAGTCGATGAATTTAGAACAAAGCGCGGCAAAAATAAAAGCTATTGCCTGCCGCGCTGCCAGGCGCGAGCAGTTTAATGACATTCCCGCAGAACAGCTCCGCAGCCTTTATTCGGCTTTCAACAAGAAAAAAAAAGACTTGCAAGTGGCTGAGGAAATGACAACTGAAAATATTCAATATTTATCACAATGGAATTAACCAATTAACAATTTAGCATTATGGAAGAAATGGCAGAAACATTACACGAAAAGATACTTAACAGTATCGAAAACTACACAGACGAGGATAGATTCCTGTTGTTGGATAGTCTGATTTACAAGTTGATTTTATCCAAAGAAGAAACGGCGTGCAGAATGATGGAAATATTAACCGGCAACCAATAAAATGAAAGCAAAATGTATTGAAACAATCCTTTCTCCAAACAGAGAAAGCTGGTACGACAGAGGATGTATATACGACATATACAGGCGCGGCGATGACTTTATGGTTAAAGACAATGACGGCGACTGGCATTGTTATAACAGGTTTAATTTCAAACGGTATTTTGAATTATTATGAGCGAAAATAAATTAAAACCATCCGAAATGGGGCTGATATTATCACTTAAAGAGTGCATAAAAACAGCCCGTAACATCACAGAGGAACAGAAAGATGCAGCTAAAAGGGCGCGGTCTATCAAATCGAAAAATGTGGCTAAACGTAGTGTCGAGTTTTGGTCGGCTATTGCCTATCATTTGGAGCGACTTGAAAATTTAGATAAGGGAGTAATCATTTAACATGGGAACAAAAATTAAAATCGAATTAGATAATGATGTGTATGATTTTTTATTAAGTCTAATCGAAAAGACGGGAGAAGCCTCTTTGGAAGAGCATCCAAGAAAATGTCAAATGATTATGGAAACAATTCCATATAGTAAGCTGGCGAAATTAAAACAATCAATAAAAAGCAAATAATCATGGAAAAAGCAAGCGTAATCAAACTACAGGAAGCGGGATACGTATTTATACGTCCCCAAGACTACGAAGGGAAAAGCGGAAAAAAGAAGTACGCCATAAAGCAATCCGGAGAATTTGGTGTTTGGAAAATCTTAGAATTTTTTGATACCAAAGCGGCACGGGAAAGAGCAATTAAACAGTTAGTAGAATTAAATAACATTTTATATTAACAATCATGGAAGAACAAGTAACAATGACCGCCGAAGAACGTGTGGAATTTGAAGAATACAAGGCGGAAAAAGCAAAAAGGGAAGCGTCCGAAAAACAACGTCAAAACCGTGATACTTACAAAACACTGGTAAACGATACTATCAATGAGATGTTTCCGGCACTCGAAACAATCAGCAAAGAATTGGCAAAAAACAAAACTGCCGTTTATGAAGCATTTCAACAGGCAATGTTGATGAAACAGGAACTTTACGAGGTAAAACAAGACCAGCGCAGCAACACCTTTACCAATGCAGAGGGAACACGCCGGATAACGCTTGGACAGTACACAACCGACAATTACGATGACACCGTAAACGAAGGCATTGAAAAAGTAAAACAGTACATCAGCTCATTAGCCAAAGACAATGAAAGTAAAATGTTGGTTGACGGCATCATGCGGCTATTGGCAAAAGACCAGCAGGGGAACCTGAAGGCAAGCCGCGTAATGCAACTGCGTAAAATGGCGGAGGACAGTAAAAGCGAATTATTTATTGACGGCGTGCGCATTATCGAAGCCGCTTACCGCCCGGCTGTAAGTAAATTCTACATTAAGGCAGAGCGTAAAAATGAAAACGGCGCATGGGTAAGCGTGCCTTTGGGAATGACAGAGGCGTGACCGGAAGCAAGATAATAAAAATGAACCACTGTATAACCCGGACTTGCGCCCATTGTGGAACTGAATTTTGCCTCCGTTGCGAGTGGGGAATTTGCCCCACTTGCGGGAGGGAGTGGATAGAAAATAATTGTGCCGAAATTAAAAAATGAAAAAGAATCAAACAGGCATCACAAAAGAGTTGTTTATGCAGACAAAAATAGAATGCCCCGAAGGTGGTCAGTATTTGGGATGCTGGATTAATAAAGGTTTCATTATAGCCGTGTATAAGTATAAAAACGGTGCAAAACTTCGATTGACATACTGGATTCCTGCCGAAATGGTGCTTGCCTGCGCAAAGGATTACTACGGAAACTACCATTGCCTAAGCAGCAACGTAAAAAGCATGGAAGAATTACAGGAGATTATCACGCAGTTTGATTGGCGCAAGTACGACGCAAAGAAGCAGAGGCAACGGACAGTCGGAACTTTAAAGCACGAACCGGAACAGGCGACAGACAAACGAGAGATTGCAGGTATTTTGAATAATTTAAACGAGTTAAACAATGATAATAGCAATTAGTACAGAGGGAACGCTAAGTACCGAAAACCGTCCTGTTATAGGAAGTCCAATCGCCGATGCAATTAAAGTGATGAATCAGTCAGATACTGATATTATCTTATATGTTGACAACAAACAGGTTGGAGAAATTTCCGAATGGAATAATATTTACCAATACATTCGCAAATTAGAAGATAACCACAAAAAAAACAATGCGATGCTTGGTTTATTCAAATTTGCAAATTTGATAGGAGTTACAAAACAAGAATTACTCGGAAATAGCCGAAAACAAGAGTTATCTGACGCAAGGCAGGTGTATTATCACAAGTTATATACAAGTGGATACACATACAGGGAAATTGCCAACATGTTTAACCGCAAAGTACACTCAAGCATTATGAGTGCAAAAAAACGAATTGATTCTCTGCTTGAAGTGAGGGATAGCGAAATAGTAAGACTTTATAGTTTATTTGAAAACTATATGACGAATTAGGAATGTTTGCATGAATATTTACCAAAAAATAGACCAAATTGTAGAACGATTAGAGGGATATAAGGCTTATAATCCTGATACTGCAAAACTTTCTTATAGTGGAGGTCGTGACAGTCATTTATTGCTACACATAGTGAGAAACGTATTAAAACTAAACAACGAGCAATTTCCTGCAATATACGCAAAAACACACAACGAATTTGCAGAAATAAGACACAGAATAGAAGAACAAGACATTACCACCGTTGATAATGGAATAAGAATTTTTGAGATTTTTAAAACAGAGGGACTTCCATTGTGGGGAAAACAATTTAGCAAATATTGGAATGATATTCGTGTAAAAAAATGGAATGTCAAAATTTCAAACAGCCGAGTTTTAGAAGATTATACAGAAAGGTGCGAATGGGTAGATGCCTGCGGATTATGCTTATCTGAAAAATGCTGTAAACTATTGAAAGAACACATTTTAAAGAAAAATAAGGCAAACATAGTCGGATTAAGACAAGAAGAAAAAGGACGTAGAAGCATTGGCAAAAACAAGGAGTATGATTTTTGTGTGCGAAATTCAAAAACGCTTTTTAAACCTATTTTCGATGTCAGCAATTCCGAACTTGCAGAAATAGAGAAAGTTTTAGGAATAAGTAAAAACAATCCAAACATTTACAACTATTTAGACCGTACAGGATGCGTAATGTGTGGATTTGGAACTAAAAAACAGATAAAGGAAAAAATAAATTATCTGCGTTGGTATGAGCCAAATCGGGCAAAATTTTATATTGAATTTTTTAATACCTATCTTAAATACAGGAAAATAATATGATACTCGGATTCAAACAACAATTCAAAGAGCCTATTTTAAAAGGTGCGAAAATACACACGATACGCGAAGATAAGCAAAACCGCTGGCGTGCCGGCGAGTGGATACATTTTACAACGAATGTACTGGCAAAAGAGCATGATTTGTTCCGTATTGATTTATGCTATTCTATACAAGAAATTCAAATCCGATGGATAAAATCAAAGGGGCATCGTTTTTGTTTAGTTATAATAGATGGTCGCGAAATTTGGTGGGATGAGGTTAAAACACTTGCAAAAAACGACGGGTTTGATGATGTAAAAGACTTTTATAAATGGTTTGATAAGGGCTTCAAAGGTAAAATTATTCACTGGACATTCTTAAGATATTAGTATGAAACACGAAATTACCCCCCCCGAAAACAGTCGCCAAAAATCAAACATAATTTGATTTACAGGCTACGCAAGAAAGGAATCGCTATCAACACGCGAAAAAGAACAATCTATTACGCATGGGATAGCGACGAACAAAAAGAACAGGTAAAACAATCCGGAGCGGTTAGATTGGTAAATGAATTTGGATTTGTAAGACAATCAGAAATTAATTAAAGTATTATTATGGCATATAACCGAGAAAACATACTGCAACGAATCGCAGATATTCAAAGTATCGTAAAAGAGAATGGTAAATCCAAAAACGGGAGAACTCAAAAGTGGATTTACGAAAATCTTATTCGCGACCAGTACCGCATCTCGTATGACTGTTTTAACAAATACATAGCCTACCCTTCAGTAAAAACGGAATTGGGAAAATTGCAGAAAAAAAAACAGAAAGAAAAAGAGTTGAAAGAGTTACAATTGAAATTATTTTAATATTAAAAAACTAATCAACACTAAAAACGAAGATGACAGAAAGTTTTTGTTTGAATTATTTAGGATGCTGGGAGGGGGTTAAATTAAGACTGCCTCAGGAACAAAAAAGCCGCTAACTAAGCGGCTTTTTTGTTATGGAATATCATACATCGGCTCCGATGGCGGAGGTGCCGGTGGCAATTCCTTTTCGGTTTCCACTTCGCGGTCGGGCATTTGCACTTCGTTAAACAGCTCCTTTGCGGCATAATCGGTTACAATACATTCAAATGAAATTCGGTACAGGTTCCCGGCACCTCCGCTCTCCTCGCGGGTCATATCGGTACGGCGCATTTGGGAATAATGCTTGCCACTCCTTCCGTGAAAAAGCGCGTACAGTTCCGTTAGCCGGTCAAGGAACTCCAGTGCGCCGTCTTGATTGTAACTGCCGTCGTAGGAGTCCGAAAATGTTTCGTAAAACAAGCGCAAATCTACCTGTACGGTCAATTCCTGTGTTAATAAACCATTATCATTTGTCTGCTGCGTATTGAAATCAATAAACACAGCCGGCGTTGGAAACGGCAGCTCTTCAGTCAAATAACTTACCTGCTCATGCCATAAATCTGCCCAGCGGATGTCCGGCAGGCTTGCCGTTATTTTTTCGGCAATTTCTTTGTAAAGTTCGCTCCAGTAAACCATAATATAATCTTGTTAATCTCATTAATCCTGTAAAAATCCCGGTTCAAGACTTTTCCCAATATTCGGCAATTTTCGCCTGTAATTTTTGGTCAAGCTCGTTCATCAGCGTTTGGCTTTCGCCCATAAATTGGCGTTTTGGGATTTTGATTTTTGAGCCGACTTTCATCAGTGCCATACGTTTGCAATATTCGGCTTTGGCATTCAGTTTCCGGTTGCTTGCCGTATTCGCCTGTTTGCCGCGTTTGGTTGTTTTTGTTTTGCCGGATAACTTATAATACTGCGCCCACCAATATTTTTTCATTTGTGCGGTTACGGTAACTGTTCCGCCATCGTTGTGCAGTGCCGAGTAAGGGGTGCCGGAACTGACAACAACGCGCTGCGTGTTTTCTTCTGTTTTTTGAATGGACTGCATCAAGGTTCCGGTGCCATACATTGTTCTTTTACCGCCGAGCGGACTTTTTTTATCCTCCCATTTCACAAACGCAGTATCAGTAAAACCGCCATTGCGAAAACTTTCTTTAAAAAAGTTCACGCTTTCAACAGCTGCCATTCGAGCCGTGTCACGCAACAGATTTTCTTGCGCATAGCCGAAATTTATTGATTTTATGATATTTGCCATTGATTTGTTTGACAATTAAAATATTAGTTGTATTTTTGTGGTGCTGGATTCGTCCTGCACTCCGGAGCCGAGAACGCGCAAGCCTTCGAGGCTCATTCTTTTTATAGCAACTCATCAACGTCAGAAAACAACCCCCTGCTTACCTGTCCTCTTGTTAATTGAATTGCTTTATTGTTTCGGATGAGAATAATCCTTTCAATATTTTCATTTTTTGGATTTCCGTTGTATTCAAATCCGCTCTTTATTTTCGTTTGCAGTTCAATAGCATCTCCATTGAAGTTGTCAATATTCATAACCACCAACTTGCACCCCTGTTTTGACGCCGATCGCATTCTGCTATCAAAGAAATTTTTTGAACCTTCCGACATTGTTTTCAAGTCCGCTAATATATTTTTCCTGCCGATTCCAAACTCCGGATTCGGATGACCATGTGCAACACTAATATGCGGACGAATATAAATGTCCTTATTCAGAAAATCAGCCACAATTTTAGCGGCATCAATATTCGGCTGCAAGTCTGATAAATCGGCAAAATCATTAATGAAAACAGTATTATCACCGACTTTTATTTGTCGGTTGTATGGCATATACTCTTTCATTAAGTCGGTGTTTGCATTTACAGCCTGCTTGTTTGCGCGTTCTATGTTTTGAAAATAGCTGTTTTTTTGTGTAAATAATTCGCCATTGAGAGCCGGATTATTTGCTATTTTATCATTATAAACAGAAATATCTCTGCCGTTGGGACTTTCAAATGTTTGTTCCAACCAACAACGGCAGCTGTGGTCTAACGGCGTTATTATTGTCCATTGATTAATTGGTTTAATTACGCCGTCGTTGGCAGCGTGTTCCGGGCGCACTTCGGCATCACCCATTGTCCGGTATTTCAAATTCGGGTACAAATCGGCATCACGCTGATAGACTTGAAAATCACGCGCCGAACTTGCCGAGTTAGCAGCAAACTTTTCTTCTACCTGTTGCCAGGTTTCGTTATGAATATTCACAAGTTTTTTTGCCTGTTCATGGTAGGCTTCTTTGCTTGTTTGTCCTTCTTTTAATGCTTCGATTTGACGAATGAGATTATATGACTTTGCGCCGCTAAATTTCAACAAATTTTCGCGAAAATCTCGCGTTAATTCGTTGGTGTAATAACCTGCGCCCCAACCGCTGTGTGTTGCCTTATTCAAGCCTGCATAATATTTCAATACGAGGTCACGGTTAAGGTCGGATGCGTTGATATTTCTCTCCCAAATTTGATTAACAAGTTGCTCAACAGCGGCGTCCCAAGTGGAAGCCGTTGGCGGTAGCCCCTCCCGACCGCTCCCCACAGGGAAAGGTTTTACGTTCGCATCAGGCTTTTTTTTTTGAGAGCCGGCAGGTTTCAGTGGTGTCGGTTCTGTAAATGGGTTAATCGGTTGTTTTATTCCGATAATCGGCAAGCCTGTGCGCGTCTTTATTTCTTCCGTATCAAATTCAAATGCACTGGAAAGTTTTTGCACGGCATCAATATAGCCTTTAATGTCAAGTGTTTCTTGGTTATCCCATTCGAGCGTATAGTTGGTAAAATCAGCATAAACACTGCTTATTTTTGCCAAACGCGGGCGAACTTTTGTATTGAAAATATATTTGAAAAGAAGTTTGTCCGCTTCATATCGGTCTTGCGCTACACGCTCCTGCACCTCTGCCGAGCCGACAAAAGATTTTGCGTCTGTTGTGGCAGTCCCACCGAGTACGCGCTTGCTGATTTCCTTATTGCACACATCGTCAATGAGCGACAGGAACACATTGTGCGGGTTGTTTTCTGTAATGCGCGGCACTTCTATTTTTTCATTGCCCTGCAAAACGGCAAACATATTTTGTCGGAAAGTCGACAACATTTCAAACAATTCATCACGCCTGCCGGTATCCATCCGGTCGGTAATAGCAAAAATCGGAGGTACGCCGTATTTATCCACGTATGACATCCACGAGCCGATGCCTAATTTTTTGGCAAGTACAATCATTGCCAACTGATTGAACATTCCTAAATCCCAATCGCCGCCTACTTGCAAATAATAGTCGGAATATATACCCGTGCGATAATCATCGCCTTTATCGTTGTATTCCTCTTTGATAATTATTCCTTTTTGCGCTATGAAATTTGATTGCGGGATTTCATCGACGCACACCAACTCCTGTGTTTCGGCATCAGTATCAAACATTTCAATCAGCGTTGTGCCTTGAAAACGGCTTAACAAAACAAGCCGTACCAAATCCTCAAACCAAGGGCGTTCTAATAACGCTTTTAACTCGTAGTTTTCTTCGTCTTTATCGTTCGTCAATTTGAAAGATGAACGTTGCACACGCAAAATTCGGGTGTCGATTACACTTGCCAAATGGTTGTCAAGCATCAAGTTTTGATAAAAACGCATTAAATCGCCACGGCGTGGATTTTCGGGGTCGGTCGCTGACATAACGCCATTTTTCCAATCCTTTATTTCTTTGGCTTGGAGCATATTTGCTTGGCGTTTCCAATCAACTTTGTTCCCGCCATTACTGCGTTTGTAGTATTCGGCAAAGATTTTATTATTGGGCAACATTGCCGCCGCAGCGTTGTATAATCGGTCTTTAAATGTCATTTTTTTATCATTTAATTATTAAAAAAAATCTCGCATTTTTTCAATGATACGATTGTAATCAAGAGAATATTCTTTTTGAAGATTTATGATTTGCTCATAAGTGTATGCAGGCGAATTTCCCTCTGCTTCTCTTTGTTTATTTTCAGCCTTCATTGCTTCGAGTTCTATCAAAGCGGAGATTGCTTCATTCATTTGCATTGCGTGCATCTGCAAGCCTCTATCTGTAATATTATTCATAACTTAAATAAAAAAATCTTTGTTAGTTGTGTTTCCATACATCATTGAGCCGGAAGTTCCGCTCTCGCCTGTTACTTCGGGCATACCGGCAAGTGACTGACTGCCGGTTTGAATATTGCTTAAAATACGAATTGCCTCGCTGTACATATCGGGAAAATCGTCCGGCACTTTTCGTCCGGCATTCCGGCGCACAGCACGGTAAACGACAATCATTGCGATTGCCTGTACCAATAAACCGCTACGCATTACCGGGTCGCCAAATATCTTATCGGTGTCGTACCTTCCCGAAATGTAGGAAATAGCAAAATCAATGGCTTTGCTTTCCAATCCGTTGAGTATTTTTTCAGGCAGCTCCGACACACTTTCGTCTAACAGTCTGCCCTGTATTACTTCAATTAAATCTTCACGAGTTATGTATCGCATAATTTTAATTTGTTTTTGGATTAGTGAATGTCAAAACTCCTTCAACTTGCATTAATTGAGATTCTATTTCATTAAATATTTTATACCATTTTTCCTCAAACTCCTCGTATGAATCACAATTATGTACCGGGTGAAGTTCATCTAATTCGTCTATTTTGCTTTTAAGGCTTACCGGAACACAATATTTATGACCATCGCCATCTTCCCATAAAAAAAATCTTTCTTCCATGATTCTACCAATTATAAGTTTGTTTCATTCGCCCGACTTTATAGCTTTTCTCTGTTTTCGGTCGCCGAGCGGAACCGGTATATTTTTCCAAAGCGGCAATCGCCTGTTGGTCTGCATCCGGACTGTCATCTTTTTCGGTACTGCCTTCCTCGATGGCGCAAAGTTGCATAATGCCGACCTGTGTGTCGTTGTGGCTTTTTAGGGCTTCGTTGTAATAAATGCGTGAATTTTGAAAGTATGGTACCATCTTAAGTATTCTGCCTAGCTTATTTGTGTTCGGGTTATCTACTTTCATAATATTGAGCGTAACACCGTGCGCATCTTCTGCCTCTTCAATATTTCGCCCCACTTCATCATTCCAAAATTGACTTTCGTATTGAAAAATCATATTAGCCGATTGTGGAATTTGTTTGCGAACTTCACACATATAATTACAAGCTATACTCCTCACGGGCAAGTTTTGTGCATTAATGTCTTACTATTTGCACAAAACTTGACCGCGTGCAGTATAGTTTCATTTTTGCCTGCTTTACAAAGCAATCAATCAGATAAAATTTTTGATCTTTTACACCCCATACTCTTACGGCATTGTAATCGCTTTTTTCATTATCGGTATATGCGATGTCCCAATGCGAGATAATCATTTGAAACTCGTGCAAATCAGAAATTTTTGTCCACTGAATATTATCTTCATTGAAATTTTTACCCTCTAATTTTACTTCGTGGTTATATTCGGCATAAGCACCGGCAATAGTCATATCTTCCTCCTGTTCACGGTAAAAGTCAGGACTATACATGCTTTTCCACGCGGGCTCGTATGTTACTTTATTATATGCCTTTACTTGATGTACCTTCCATTTCGGGTGACGTTCCTGCAAAATGGTTTGTGTCATTACTCGCGCAAACTTATTATTGGCATACAACAGGCGGCGGCGTTTGCCAGTCATTGTGCCGATCACATCACGTTCTATATGTTTTGCCTGCACATTCATTCGTTTTGGGTTCGTTATCGTGTTTGGCGTTTCAAGGTCGTCAATAATCCAAATGTTGGGGCGACGTTGTCTCTTACGCAAACCGCGCACTTTCTGTTTGATGCCGAAAGCCATACCGATAAACCGGTAATCGCGAGTAATAAATTTACCTAACTCCCACGAGCCCTCCATTTTTTGAGCGCCAAAGTCGTGAATGATAAGTGGGTTTCCTTCAAGTTCTGCCTGCACATCGGCAAGTAGTTCTTCAGCTCGGTCGTAACTGTCGGATTTCAGTCCGACAAAAATATCCTCGCCGCGCATCCATAACCACAGCAATATAATAATGTTGCACCAACAGGATTTTGCTAATCCACGCCCCCATTCGGCAAATCCTTTGAAAAGCGGGTTAGCGGCGACCATTTCGGCAAATTCTATTTGAAAGTCAGCACATTCGGCGGTTGCATAATGCGGCAGATAAGTTTTAACCATATAGGCAACATCAGTCTGCGCGCGAGCAATACGCGCCTTTTGCTCCTCTTTTTCTTCAAAGGGATTAACTGCGTTTGCCGTTTTAGCAACCTCCAATTTTTTGAGGTATTCTTCGGCTTTTTTCTTGTCTTGTTTCTTAGTGCTTGCCATTAGCCTAATTCAATGGTTTTCTTTTGGATTAACATTGCTTGAAATTCAAGCGTTTCGTCGAACAAATTTGTTTCTGTGCCGCATTTCTGGCAGCGTATCTTTAAGTCCACTACACGCAGGTTGTTGAAAATATCGTCCATAATGTCGATATATAAACCAAGCGTGATGCCGTTTGATTTGTCATTGTCTTGGAGTGCTTTGTTTATTTTGCTGATTTCGTCACTAATAGATTTAGCCTCCTTGCTTAACTTTAATTCCAACTCTATATCCCCGTTTGCGTGCGCCTTGCGGATTTCCGGTTCTAAACGGATGCGTTGCTCAGAAAGCAGTGATATAATATTTTTCAAATTATTATTGGCTGTGCTGATTGCAGACTGACGCGCTTTCCTTAATTCGCGCCAATTGCCCGCTCGCGCCCAATCGGACAGCGTTCTTTCGGAAATGCCAAGCATTTCGGCGGTTTCAGCCTGCGTATAGTTTTGAACGACAACGTATTCGTATGCCGAACGTTTCAGTTTTTCGTACTCTTTCTTACCTGTTTTTTTTGCCATTTCTCCTTGAATTTTGAGACAAAATTCAAGGTAATCATTGATTAAAAAAAACGAGATTAGAAGGCTTATAATAATTGTTAGAAGTCTTCTAACTTCATTTGACAGGGTGATTTTGCGTCCCTATTTTTGCTCAAAATTCAAGCGAAATGGACAAAAATTTTCAAATAACAGCAGTAAAAAACGGTACAAAAGCCGAAATCCGCATTATAGGCATTATCGGTTGGGAAACCAACGCCGAGGGGTTTCGCGCACAAGTGGACGCACTTGTTAAAGACGGCGTACAGGACGCGCACATTTATATTCAAAGTCCGGGAGGTAACTGCTTTGATGCGGGCGAAATCGTCAATATCATTTCCAAATTTAAAGGAACCGTAAGCGGCGAAGGCGGCTCTTTGGTAGCTTCTGCCGCGACCTATATTGCCTTGCATTGCAAAACTTTTTCGATGCCGGAAAACGGAATGTTTATGATACACAAGCCGAGCGGAGAAGTTTTTGGAAGTGCCAAAGATATTGAGGCGTATGTAAAGCTGATGCAAGACTGTGAAGCGCAGTATTACGATGCCTACAAAGTCGTTGCCAAAGACTTAGCAGCCTTTGATAAAAAATGGAATGATGGTACCGATTGGTGGCTTACTGCCAAAGAGGCAAAGGAACACGGATTTATTACCACCGTGCAGGCAAAAACGAAAATCGACAGGGAAACCGCCGCGCAAATCAAAGCCTGCGGATGTCCTTTTGAAATAGACGAAAATCAAATTTACAAACCAAAAAACGCAGAAACGATGGATTTACAAGCAACTGCATTGATGCTCGGACTGCCGGCAACGGCAACCGAAGCGGAAGTGAAAGCGAAGTTGGCGGCAAATGCGAAAGCAGCTACCGACCTCGAAACCTTGCAAGCCGTGCAGGCTCAAAAGGAGAAAACCGAAAAAGCGGCTAAAATAAAAGCCTCTTTGGACAAAGCCATTGCCGACAAACGGATTAAAGCCGATTGCCGTGCCGAATGGGAAAGTATGTTGAAAGCCGATTTTGAAACCGCAAGCAAAGCTCTTGAAAGCATTGCACCGGTTGAAAAATTGTCCTCGCAACTTGTAACCTCTGGGGAGGGTAATAAAACCTACAAGGGTAAAACTTTTGCACAACTGCAAGACGAAAACCCTGACGCATTAGCGGATTTAGAAGCAAACGACCCAGAAGCGTATGCCGAATTGTTTAACGCAACTTACAAAGGAGGTAAATAATGAGTACAGTAGCAACCGGGCAATGGTTGAATCAATATGTTGCCCCTCAACTTTTGCAGGAGTTTAAAAACTTCAAAGACGATTTTATCGCCGTTTTGAAAGGCGTACCAAGAGCGGCATTGACTGCCGATGGTGTGCGTTGGAATAAACTGATTAACAATGTCGGGTTTTATGTAGATAACGAAGAGAATTTTACTCCAAAAAAAATGGATGGGAAAAAGATTTTCGTTGGATGGGAAAAGTATGATACCGACCCAACGGAAGTGGACGATGCCGAAATCCGTTATCTTGCTTACGACAAACGCAACGAAGTTCGCGTTAAACACTCCGAGTCGTTTAAGATCGGCATCCGTAACCACGTTATGTGGAAACTCGCACCAGAGGACAGCGCCAACGCCAATATGCCGGTAATCAGAACTACCGGCGAAAATGACGGTACCGGTCGTTCGCGATTGACTTTCAAAGATATGGTAATGTATCTTGAAAAGGTCAAAAAACTGAATTTGCCGAATATGAACGAGTTGTATATGATTCTTTGCCCGGAACATGCAACCGATTTGATTTTGGACAACAGTTCTGCTCGTTTTTTCAGCGACAAGCAGATTTACTTTGACATGGAAAGCGGTAAAGTGCGTAGTATTATGGGCTTCAAATTCTTTGAAAACAACGCTGTGCTTGCTTACGACAGTACAGGTGTAAAGAAACCAAAAGGCGCAGTACTTGGAGCAACCGACCGTGTGGCTTCATTGATGTTCTACGGCGAAGAAACAGTGTACCACATCGACATGGTGAAAATTCTTTATAAACCCGAAACGCAAGACACGCGCTCGGCAGACCCAACATCAGAGTTCCGTTTGCAAACGTATGGACTTGTGGACAGAAGACGCGATTATGGTTTTGGGGCTGTTATTTCCGGTATTGCATCTTAAAAAAATAGGAGGAATAAAAAAATGACAGACTTAAAAACCATAGCAAACGATGTTTTCAAACAGTTTCCAAAAGAAAACAAAGTATTTGTAACAGCAGACGGGCAGGCGTTCTTGAACGAAGTACACGCCAAAAACCACGCGAAAAAGAACCGTACAGGTAAAGAGTTGAAACTCGAAACTTTCTTGCGTGAGGACGAAAATAAATCCGGTAGCGATGCACCGAAAACAGCCGAAGAATTGATTGCCACAATCAACTCCGCAACGGAACTTGAAGTGGTAAAGGGAATTCTTGACGCTGAAAATGCGGTTAAAAAACCACGCACGACAGTAGTCAAAGCAGCAGAAGCAAAAATCGAAGAACTTTCTAAATCGGAATAGTTATGAGTTTCAACGGAGTAATAATAAACAAAATCAATGGCGGACTCGGCGGGGCAGAAAACCCCGACCGCGTTGCCGTGATGGTTCTTGGTTGCGGAGCAATTGCAAGCACCTTAGCGGTTAATACTGCTTACGATCTGCTGCAACTTTCCGATGCCGAAGTGTTGGGCATTACGCCTGAACACGATGACACGGAAAACCGCCTCGACCACTACCATTTGAGTGAAGTGTTCCGCCTGTCTCCCGATTCGGTTATTCATTTGATTGCCGTTCCGGCTACTACAAAAGTAAGTGACTTGAAAAACAGCGCGGATTTCATTTCGGCATTGCGTGGTATTGAGGGCGTAAATTTGATTGCCACTGCCGGATTGGCGAGTGAAACGGAAATAACAAATCCAAACCCTGTGAGTGCATTGCAACAAGCCGTAACAGGTTCGCAGCTGCTTGTTGATGCTTTAGCAAAAGACCATATTTATATTGATGCGGTATTGCTCGAAGGCAAAGGAAGTTATTTAACACCGCTTATCAATACAATGGAAGATTTGCGCACAATGGCAAGTCCCAATGTGTCGGTAATTATCGGGCAGGACAGAGGTGTTGCCGAACAAAAAGCCGCTTATGCCGGGTACGCCGCAGTAGGTTCCGCGCTCGGTATGCTGTTGGTGCGAGCCGTGCATGAGAATTTGGGAAGTGTGGATATTGAAGTAAAACCACAGGATAGAAAAGGCGAAGCGAACTACACACTGACAGATGTAAAACGGCAACGATTCATCAGTGCCGGTTTGAGCAACGGAAAAAACTTTAACGAGTTGTCAGCTGCCGACCAAAAACAGTTGGATTTATTGGGATATATTTTTGTCGGTGCGTTTGCCGGTTTTGTCGGACTCTATTTTTCAAATTCTCATACCTGTGAGGAACAGGACAGCGATTATTCTTTCATTGAAAGAAATTGCATTTGGAACAAAGCTGCGCGGATTATCCGCCAAACACTTATTCCACGTGTTCGCTCAAAAGTAGAAGCTGACCCGTCAACCGGTTATATCAAAGGTACCACGATTGACGATTGGAGCGCACGAACGCGCAAAGCTCTCGAAGTGATGTTAGCAGCCGGAAACTGTGCCGAGTTTTCAATTTACATTGATCCAAAACAAATGGCAGTTCCGCCAATTATAAACGGCAAGCCAAAACCGTTCAAAATTGCGATTAATATCGTTGCTGATGGTATTGTTCATGAGTTTGAAATAGATTTAGGTTTCACTAATAGAATGTAGGAGGAAAGCAATATGTCAAACACAGTTCTTATTAACAAGTTAGGAAAAGTAGCGGGTTGGAACTCCATTACCTTGCGGATGCTCGGCAGGGATGTAGAAGGTATTACGGAACTTGAATACGATGACAACGTAGATAAAGTAAATATTTATGGTGCAGGAGGAAAACCTATTGGGCGCGGAGAGGGCAATTATGAAGCAAAAGCAGGCATTACGCTTTTGCAGGAGGAAATTATTGCTTTGCAAAGATCCCTTGGTCCCGGCAAACGCTTAACGGATATTGCTCCTTTCGACATTGTTGTTCGCTACGAGTACAACGGCTTTGCCTACAAAGACATTATCCGAAACGCCGAATTTAAAGGCAACGCTCGCGCACCCAAGCAAAACGACAAATCAATAACCAACAAGTTCGACCTGCTGGTGTCGCACATTGATTGGAATGTACTTTAACCGGCATTTATAAACCCTTTAAATTTTATTTAAAATGAAACGAAGTCTTTTTTCAAAAATCTTTTTTTGCCTGTTGGCAATTAGTATTTGCGCTATTGGAAGCGCGTGTGCCGAAACCGCAATATTGCCCGATTCACCCGGTTGGTATCAAGCGATAGAAATAGGCACGCCTGTTCTGGCGATGTCGGCGGTTGCCATTCCGGCTTATAAATTGGAAAATTTGAAATGTGTAACACAGGAAGCATTTCAAGGCTTACAAGCCAAGTTCGGAAAACTCTATGTAATTGATGTGAGTGTTGATGCAGACGAAAGTTATCAGTTCCTGTTACGCAGACCTACACGACAGCATTTAGAAATTATTGAAAGCTACAATGGCGATGCTACGAAAATAAACGACTTTATAATTAAAAATCTCGTAGTCGCCGGAAATGAAGCAAACCAACTTGATGATGGAATTGTATATACCAATTTCAATGTTGAAGCCGCTAAAATTGTACAGCAGGGGCAGGCTTTTTTAGGGAAGGCATAGAGGGTAAAGAAATCAACGGAATGTTTTCGCAGGTTAATGCCATTTTACGCCGTGAATATGGCATTAATCCTGCAACGTTGGATGATAAAGAGTGGCTAACTCTTTATGCCGAATACAAATACACGGAAAAACAACGCTACGACTTGATCGTATCGGCAAATAAACAGGCATTAGCCGAAATAATCAATCAATTGTTCCCGGAAAACGAGTAGAACGACAAAAAAATGTCTTCAAAAACAACCACTTGGATAATAGAGTTTCAGAACAAAATAAGCTCTGGCTTGGCAAAAGCGCAGGACAGTTCCAACTCTATGGCAGCCGCCTTTGGAAAGGCAGCCGCTAAAGCCGCTAATTTTGGCGATCAGACTAAAAATTTGGATATGAGTGTTGTTAAGTTGTCCGATAGAATTAATACGTTGAAAGCGCAGCGGGATATACTTCCAATGAGCGAGGCAGAAAAAATCCGCAAGATTAATACCGAAATTGCATTGCTTGAAAAACAAATGGGAAAGATGCAATCAACGACAGGTTCTTTTAAAAGTAAGCTATCCGAAGCATTCAGCAGTCTTCCCGGCGCAAAATTTTTAACCAATCCGCTCGTACTTGCCACCGCCGCTACCTACAAGCTAACGCAATTTGTAAACAGTTCAAAACAGGCTTACGAATCACAGGCGGTATCAGTAACCAAACTTGCAGCCGTAATGCGTAACACAATCGGGGCAAGTGATGAGCAAATAGAAAGCATAAAAAGATTAACCGGTGAGCAACAAAAACTTGGTGTAATTTCGAGCGACGTGCAAACATCAGGAGCGCAGGAGCTGGCAACATACGTCAGCAAAACGGACAGTTTGAAAACACTTATCCCGGTTATGAATGATATGCTTGCACAGCAGTATGGATTAAACGCCTCGCAGGAACAAGCCGCTCAAATAGGAGGCATGTTGGGTAAAGTAATGCAGGGACAAACAGGCGCACTGTCGCGCTATGGATACTCTTTCACCAAAGCGCAGGAACAAATTTTAAAAACAGGAACGGAAGCGCAGCGGGCAGCTGTTTTGTTTGATGTGGTAAACGAATCGGTCGGCGGGGTAAATAAAGCATTAGCCGCAACACCGGAAGGCAAACTGAAACAGCAGGCAAATAATTTGGGCGACTTGCAAGTGCGTGTCGGGAAATTAGCTGTCATGGTACAGTCGGCTTTTTCGCCAATAATAGCCAAAGTAGGCGAATTTGCGGACAAAGTCATTAGCCTTTTTGAAAGGAATGAGGAGAAAATAACAAAGAGTGTTGAAACGATTGCGAATATCATAACTTCGGCAATGGATGTTATTTGGACAGTAGTAAAAAAAGTTTGGAATGTTTTTTCTGGATTTATCAACGGCATACGAGATGGAGAACCTGTATTCATCGGTTTGGCTGCCACAATTAGCAGTATTGTTGTTCCAATTGTTGGTGTTATTGCTGCTTTTAAAATATATAATGGCGTTATGGCAATTGCTAAAGCAGTAACAACGGCTTTCACCGCAGCTAAATGGCTGCTTAATGCAGCGTTTGTCGCCAGCCCGATAGGTTGGATTGTATTAGGAATTGGTGTACTCGTTAGCGCAATTGTTCTTTGTTGGAACAAATTTGAAGGCTTTCGTGCTGTGATTTACGGGGTTTGGGAAACAGTAAAAGGATTCGGCGGCATCCTCAAAGAATTTATTATTGACCGCATTAAAGGCATTATATCCGGTCTTGGCACAATGGGAAGTGCAATTGCAAAACTGTTTAAGGGTGATTTCAAAGGCGCATGGGCAGACGCAAAAAGCGGGTTGGCTGACCTTAGCGGCGTAACTGCTTTTAAAAATGCTTTTGAAAGCGGTAAAAAACTTGGTGACGCTTACCAAGAAGGGGCAGAAGCCGGACGCGCCTCTTTTCAAGAGTTCAAAGCCAAAAAAGAAAGCGGCGAGACCGGCGGAACAAGTATCGGCGCAAAATCCATTGCCGGAGAGCAGCCGGCTATTATCAACAGCCCATTCAAACCGAATGAGGCAGACGGCAGCAGCAAAAACACCATTTCGGGAGTAGGCGGCGGAAGTGGTGGCGGCAGATCGGTAACAATGAACGTAACGCTGAACATTACAAATAACGGTGTGAAAAATCCCGATGAATTTACCGAGCAGATTATACGGAAAATCAATGACAAGTTGAACGATGCGCTTGCGCAAACAGGATAATAGACTATGAGCGTACCGAATTTTGAAAATATGATACCGCAGGGAAGCCTGAACAAAGCGCATTTTGCTGGAAATGTGCTTCGTGAGGTATTTGGTATTCAATCGCCGATTTACATAGCTAATGCGTGGTTTAAGCCTCGTAGTTTCATTCCCAAAGATTATGAATTGTCCGAAGAACAAAAGGCGCAGTTCTCAAATTACGAAGATGTACGCTTGCTTTCGGCAGAAGAAAGCGAAATAATATCTGCACTCGGAACACCGGTGCTTGGCGAGGTTACTTTTGAAGCCGGCACGTACAACACATACAACAAATATACTGGCGCAATTGAAAAAGTAAGATATGGCGAATACACTTTACCGTATTCGTGTATTGTGGATTTCAGCCGGCAAAACAATGTAATTACAACGCCTGTTCTCGGCGGGAACGGAACGGTAAAAGAAATTTACGGCATTGGAGATTGGGAAATAACCATTCGCGGCATTGCTTTCAACAATGATAGAGCAGGGAACCCGGCACACGAGCAAATAAACCAACTTATCCGTTGGGCGGATTTGTGCGATTCGATTGAAGTTGGCGGAGCGGTTTTTCTTGGTAAGAGAATTGACCGTATCGTAATAAAAAACCTCGATATTCAGCCGATAGAGGCAAAGTGGAATGTGATTCCTTTTACCATTCAGGCAATAAGTGACGAACCGATAGAACTGACGATATGACTTTGACAATGGCGGTACATATAATTTTTGCGGCAACCGAAAGACGGCAACAGGTAGAACTGCGACAAGTGTCGGAAGTAACAGTGGAGCGTTCGTGGAAAGAATTTACCGGCAAAGCTGAAATTGTGATGCCACGCAATATTCGGATATTGAATAACCTGACAAATGTAAATTATTCGGATATTTTCAAAAACGGCGACCCGGTAGAAATAAGACTCGGCTATGGCGATGGCGAACCACCGGTTGAATTTACCGGCTATGTAAGCGATGTGTCGGAAGGAGTTCCGGTAGTAATTCGTTGCGAGGACGAAATGTACCAACTCAAACGTGGCAATGTGAGCATTGTTTCGGGCGCGATCACACTCAGAAACTTATTGACACAAGCCGCTAAAGAGTATGAAATTGATTGTCCAGATGTGAATTTGGGCGCAGTACGTTTCTCAAACGTTGCACCTATTATCGTTCTTGATCAAATAAAAAAAGACACCGGGCTTTATTCATATTTTGACGATAAAATATTGCGGTGCGGTGTGATATATGCAGACCAAAGCGATGTGCCTGTTGTCAATATTCATTTGGAGAAAAACGCCGTTTCCGAGAGCCTCAACAAAAAATCCGAAACGCACGATGTAGAAATCAAAGCTATTTCAATTTTGAAAAACGGCAGGAAAATAAGCGCGACCGTTGGGCGCAAAGGCGGCACAAGCGTACAGCGAACTTATATCGGCATTACCGTATTGGCTGAACTTGAAAAACGCGCCAATGCCGATTTGAAAAAATACCAAGTACGGGGTTTTGATGGCTCAATTACATTATTTGGTATTCCTATAGTTCAACACGGAATGAAAGCGTATATAAAAAGCGAGATCTTCAAAAATATGGAAGGCACTTTTTATGTAGAAAAAGTAGTAAAGAAATTCGGTACAGGCGGTTATCGTCAAGAACTAACATTGGGAGATAGAGCAGTATGAGTGAGTTAGACAAATTTGCGGACATATTCGGTCGCCGGTTGGAAGGGACAAAACAGGCGCAGCTTCGCTTTGTCGTTTGCAAGTCGGTTAATTGGAATGACAAAACAATGACGGCAACAGGCGTGAGCGATGATGTTCCATACGAGGGCGTTCAACTTGGATTTGGATTTGTTGATATTAAGCCGAAAGAAGACGCGGTTTGCCTGATTGGAATTTTGGAGGGCAAAGAGGCGCTGACCTTTCTAATTAATGCCGAAGATGTAGAATTGGTCGAAGTGAAATCCGACAATATCGAAATAAACGGCGGAAAATTCGGCGGACTGGTAAAAAGCGAAGTGGTAGCAGATAAAATAAGCGCTTTGGAAAAAAAGGTAAATCAGCTAATCACAATACTTTCAGGAATAACTGTGCCATCGGAAGGATTAACCTTTGCGCCAATATTCGCCGGTGTGTTGCAATTATCGCCATTATCGCAAAAGGATGATTTTGAAAACAAAAAAATAACACACTGATGAAAGGTGTTTTACTCAACGAAGAAAACGACTTGCTAATAAGAGTAAGGCGCGGAACTGACGGAAAAATAACCGGTGGGTTGCTTGTTGGCGACAATGCTGTTCAGTGTGCCGGATTGGTTTTACAGATGAATCAGGGCGAATTGAAAGAAGACCCGATAATCGGTGCAAATTTATTGCGAAATATACGCGGAAAGCTAAATCGCGACAAATTGAAAAATCAAATCGAAGTCGCACTCACACGGGCGAATATACGAATTGAAGATGTAAAAAATGAATTGGAAATTTTAATCAACAAACAAAGTATATCATTATGAAAGTAATAACCGGAAGAATAACAAGCCCTTTTGGCGATAGGACACATCCTGTTGCCAGGTTAAAAACATTCCACAATGGAGTAGATGTTTCGGCTCCAATAGGAACGCCAATATATTCGCCAATAGACGGCTATGTAATGGAATCATATACGCACGCCTCCGGAGGAGAAACAATTATCATCGGTGATGGCTTGTTCTTGCGTTTCGGTTTTGCGCATCTGAACAAAAAATTGGTAAAAAAAGGCGACATAATAGCAAAAGGTCAACAAATAGCCGAGTGTGGTAATACTGGAGTTTCCACCGGCGCACACTTGCATTTTACCGCCAAGACTGGCGGGAAGTGGACTAACGGACAATACGTCGGAGGTGATTTTGTCAATCCGGAATCTTATTTAACAATACAATAATCATGGAAATCTGGGTAACAATATTAGGTTATTTGATTGTGCCGATCTCAAGCGTGGCGAGTTATTTTGCCGGTCGCAAGAAGGCAAATAATGACTTTTTGCATAATATGCAAGCATCTATCAATTTGCTCGCGGAAGAAAACAAAAAGTTAATGAAAGAAGTAGTGGAGCTGCGAAAAGAAAACGGTAAGCTGCGAGTTGAAATTGAAGAGTTAAACGAAAGATTGTCAAACGTAAAAACAATTACAAAAAAATCATGAAAAGAGTAGCATTTATTTTAATTCTCGTTTCCTGTTTTGCCTGCAAAACAACAAGAGAGGCGACCAGGATAGACGAAAGAGCAAAATTAGAAACCATGCGAAATGAAAGCAGGCAAAAAGAAACGAGTAGCACGGCTTCCGGTTCTTTCTCTCAAACCACAGAGGCGGAAACGAATAAAGAAACCCGCCTTTCCGGCGGGAGCTTGCACCTGTCTCCGCCTGACAGTACCGGGAAGCAGTTTCCGACAGTCATAAGCTGGTACGGAAGCAATACAACAGAGACGAGTAAGATAACAAGAGAAACTATTGCAAATATTGAGGAACGACTAAATTCGATAGAAAGTCGATTTTTGTCGATAGAAGAAGAATTGCAAACAAAAACAGAGAGTGAAACGGTCTCTAAAACCGGATTTACTTTTTTTGAAAAAACAGGCTTAGCGACATTACTCCTTTTAATCATTGTTTACGCGGTAATTAAATGGTGTTTAAAAATTAAAAAATGAAATCCACGGTACTCGACAGACAGAGTTTATTTGATATTGCAATCCAGGAGTCAGGAAGCACATCGGCGGCATTCGACTTGGCTCTCGAAAACGATTTGTCGCTAACCGACAATTTGGAGGTCGGAGAGCCGGTTGTTGCTGTCGAAACGCAAAACAAGCCTGTTTCCGACTATTACAACAGCAAACGACTAAAACCAGCAACCGGAATGACGGATGAACAAACACATATCGGGGGCATTAACTTTATGGGAATAGAAATAGACTTTATAGTATCCTAATTCAATTATTCAATCAATGGCAAGAAGCACAAGCGACATAAAACAGTCAATGACAGGCGTTTTTATTCAAGACAGACTGATACGTGAATCGTACGGATTAGTGGAGGGGAAAACTTTTGACGAACAATTTTCCCGCGCAAGCCTCGAAAGCATTTTGTTCTACAATTTAGCAGAAGGCATACACGCGCTCGAACGTTTTTTTGACACCCACCGCTCAGAAGTAAACGAAATAATCGAAAATATTTTACCACATCGTGCAAAATGGTACAGGGACAAAGCCCTCAATTTTATGATTGACACACTGCTTATTACCGATACTGACCGCTACGATACATCGGAAATGACAGACGAGCAAATCGAAGAAAAGCACATTGTTAAATACGCAACCGCTATTGAAGAACCCGGAAGCAGTGTTTTGGTTATTAAAATTGCAACCGGCGAGCCTGGCAACTTGCAACCGCTACCCGGAGGAACCGGCAACGATGCAACCGACCAAGCCGGACAGTTTCGCGCCTACATTAACGAAATACGCGATGCCGGTGTGCGATGGAACTTGGTGAATATATCCGGAGACGCTTTTACCTGTTCGCTTGATATTTACTATTCTCCAATGCTACTTGCGAGTGACGTAAGACGAGCCGTTCAAAATGCCATTCGCGACTATATTACAGGCTTGCCTTTTAATGGCGAATACTCAAATATGGCGTTGATAGATGCCGTTCAGGTTGTCGATGGTGTGCGAATTGCCGATTTTCGTTCAGCAACAGCAAACGGCAATCTGATTAATGCCAAAACTATTCCATTGGCAGGATATTTCGCCTATAACGAGGATAATATAATCATTAATATGATACCACACAATGCGGTACAATAACATATATCGAATCATTTTCTTTCGTTTGGCAATCATGCTATTGCCTACAATGCTGCGAAAGCCTGTTATTATGGCGTTTTTGCGTGCTGTATATTCGCAGTTCGACTGGATAGATTTTGCACGGTACCGCCTTGATGTAAATTACCGCCTCACACACAACGGGCAAGTGTGTTACTTGCGAGCCGTACTGAATGACAAATTCGATAACGAGCTTCGACGTATTCAAATAGGCGATGGTTTAGATGTTCAGTGGTCATTTATTTATCATAGGGATGATAGCCGGAAGGTACTGCTTCCACAGCGACAAACGAGCAACGCCTTTATTATCGGCAGGCGTGGAACTGCCACCGGAAGCGCATTCGACTTTACCATATTATTGCCCGACGAACCACGATTTCACGACACGGCATTGCTGTTGAGCATCGAAGCCGTAACACGTGAATTTAAACTTGCATCAAAACAATTTCAACTAACATATTTGCCAACTCAAAACTAAGATTATGCCTGCAATAAAACAAATAAACCGTGCTAAAGCGTTGTACACCAACTTTGCGAACAATCAATTCCCACTTGATTGCGAGGGAATGGACTTGATGCAAATAAACAATGCCTTGCTTTCCGTGCTTGGAAACATTGGTGGCAATAGGTACCTTTTAATGAAACCAACACCGGAGACAAATAATTCCGGTTACACATTCCTTGCGACTTCCGATTCCCCGCTTGGCGAATTGCTGTACATTAAAGATGCACCCGCGCAAACAGGTTGGCTCAGACTTGTAAAAAGTCCTGTTGATATAACGGCACAAGGATACGATTATCAGCCTGCGTATGAAGAGCGCTATTTGGAATGGGTTGTTGTTCCAAATATAGCTGATGAAAATTTTGCGTATCCCGGCACAGACGATAATCAATTTAAGCAACTCGAAACAAACGCATCGCTTCGCGACCGATTAGATGCGTTAAAAAGGCAAGTTGACAATATCGACCCTGCGCCTGTTGGAATGATAATGATGTGGGGACACGATGTAATTATGCCCGATACAACTGCTTCCGGTCAGGAGTCAAATTGGCTACCATGTCAAGGGCAATCATTGCAACGAGCGGCTTATCCCGTTCTTTTCTCAAAAATTCAAACAAAATTTAAACACCCTTCAACGAATACGGAACCAGGAGCAAATGAGTTTTTTCTGCCCGATTTAAGAGGTCGCTTTCCGCTGATGTACGGTGGCGTTACGAATGCTGCTGTCGGAGCAAAAGGAGGTGCTGAAACGCATACGCTTACAGCCGGGCAAATACCCGCGCACAGTCATAGAATACAAAGGGCAAACGGAACAGCGAACGGAGCCAGTGTTCGACAATCCAACGGAACTGAATCCGGAGGAGATGTATTCACAGCCGCAAACACTCCAAGCGGACAGCCCCACAATAACATGCCGCCATATTTAGCAATCAATTTCATCATAAAAGTAAAATAATATGATACAGACAAGAGAACAATTAAAGCAATGGTTTCGCAAATTCGCCTATCCTACCGAGGGGCAATTTTGGGATTGGTTAGATAGTTTTTGGCACAAAAGCGAGAAAATACCTGTCGAAAATATCGACGGCTTAAATGAAGCGTTTAGCAGTGCTTTTAGTGGAATAAATCAAGCATTGGCACAAAAACAGAATATAACCGACAACAATCTTCAAACAGATGATAAAACAGTTGTCGGAGCTATAAACGAGATTTTAGACAACAAGCCCTCCATAGGGGAGAATGGGAACTGGTTTATCGGGGAGGCTGACACGGGAATTAACGCAAAAGGCGAACAGGGTATTCAGGGAATACAAGGAGAACAGGGAGAGCAAGGCATTCAAGGAGCACAAGGAGTGCAGGGTATTCAGGGCGAAAAGGGAGAAACCGGTGAATCAGGCGCTCAAGGAATACAGGGGGTACAGGGCGAGCAAGGTACTCAAGGCATACAGGGTGAACCGGGCATTCAGGGAATACAGGGGGAGCCGGGGGAAAGCGGCAATAACGGCACCGGTATAATAGACGCAAAAGTAAATGAAAGCGGCGATTTGATTATTTATTACTCGGACGGGAGTGCCGGAAACGCCGGCAATATTGGAAACGGAGGTGGCTCTGCGAATATTGCGCCTAATTATGCAGGTCAGGCAGAAGCGACAGTAAATATTGTAGCAAATGGGGGTGTATTTACTTCAAATACTTTTGTTAGGATGAATATACCGGATGCTTCTACAATAGAGTATTCACTGCCACCAAGAACAATTTGGGCAAATGGGGATGTTGAACAGGCAATTTATGTTTCGGATAGCAATAACGCTTTGAATGGTCGTTTCAGGGAAAACAAAAAAGTGGGACAGGTTCACCTTTGGGAGTTTTCCGGTACGTGGTTATTTACGGGCGCTACTCAAAATGTGGTTATGTTAGCGCGTTTTTTTAATCCAACCACAGGAGCAGGCTCGAAAACAATTTATCATCCCATTCCGGGAGCATTGGCAAGTGGAAATTTTACGTTTAATTTTAAGACAATAGCAGATCAAGACACTTTAGTGGCTGGCGATGGTTATGTTTTTGAAGTAGCTTTTATTCACACGAGCCAATACTCTGTTCAACAGGCTGTTGTTACGTTGACAAATGTAATGAGAGCCAGTTTGGCTATGGAGAACGCTGGAAAAGATTATGTTGTGATTAATGGCGTAAAATGGTCAACAAGAAATGTAGATGCTCCAGGCACATTTGCAGCTAACCCTGAATCACACGGCATGCTTTACCAATGGAATCGTAGAATAGGATGGAGCAATACCGGTCAGTTGATAAATTCTGATGGAGGCAATGTATGGGATAATAGCACTCCTGCTGGTACTACCTGGGAAAACTCCAATGACCCAAGTCCGGCAGGATGGCGTGTTCCAACGAATGTCGAACTTTCAACCCTGTTAGATACGAGTAAAGTGTTAAATGAAATCACATCATATAACGGTGTTCAGTGTAGAAGGTTTACAGACATAAGTACAGGGGCTTATATGGTGATGCCTTTTTCAAGATTTAGAAACAACGCAGATGGTGGTATGAGTTCAGGCATCGGAGCCTATGTATGGAGTGCCGCAGAACAGTCGCCAACCAACGCCCACTACTTAAGCCTTCCGCCAACCGGTACAAGTGGCATCGCCAATATAAACAAAGGATACGGATTTTCTATAAGACCAGTAAAGATAGCGGTTTAAAACCAAGCAGAAAAGTTGGCATACAGTAGAAATATCCGGTAGCATTGGCACACACGCAAGGGCAGGGAAACGAAAGAATAAAGTAGAAATATTGACAGCAAATTATCCTATAAAAACAGCATAAAAATTAAACGGCGTTTAGATTGTACTCAAACGCCGTTTTTTTTATCTTTGAATCGCAAAAAAAATGTACAATTCGTTTTGAATTTATGTACTTTTCGTTTTTGCGATTATACTTGCGTGTCTTTTGATGCTTGCACAATGTGTACCGATACGTTTTCCGCACGGGTACGCCAACGGCGAAGTACCGGCAATCGAAAAAACGCTCCCAATATCCGCGTAGCCCAATGCGGATAAATAAATACGCTGATGAACAGGATTATTGTCCAAAGTAAATGGATGGAAAATACTGCGGCAAACACATATCCGACAGACGAGATTAAGCCGGTTACCGGCGGAAAAAGGAAATATAACGGCAGCAACAGGAACAAAATGGGAAAAACAACTACAAAATATAACTTGTCG
>Ga0099364_10001801_pt1 | contig 34818 bp, 25 predicted proteins | sample TergutTh196P3_FD_73070 | JGI IMG/M metagenome (GOLD analysis project Ga0099364, IMG submission 73070) | Microcerotermes parvus P3 segment gut microbial communities from Pointe-Noire, Republic of the Congo - Th196 P3 | ecosystem: Host-associated > Arthropoda: Insects > Digestive system > Gut ... | reverse complement strand
TTGGGTCTTCATCAACGCCGACCTCTTCTATTTCGCTTATGATACTGGTTAAATCCAATACATACCTGCCCGAATACCAGGGGATATCTTCTGTAGAAAGTAAAATATTGTATGTAAATGTTTGGCCTGCTTCAAGAGTTGCGTTTTCAAAGTAATAACATACAGCAGAATCCCTGATTGAATAGGGGCGATTATTAAAAGAACGTCCTTGTGAATATTTAAAATCCCATTTTGCCTTATTAAGCCTTTTCCAGTTAGCCATGATTACATAATCAGGCATCCTTGAATCGCTGTCCAAAGGATTAACAATGCTTCCCATTAAAGCGGTATTGTTTCCTCGTGAAATCCAGTATGTTTCGTCTGATGTACCTTCTATACGGGTTTCATTTAAAATTACCTGGTTGTTCGTAATAAAAGGAATCATATTACGGCGTTCTCCCAAATTTGTATCTATAAGTACCCTCAGCCCTGCGGAAACGGCTTTGTTATCTGTATTTTGCACAGTTACCGTTATATTTACCCCGTTAATAGTATTGGAATTACCTGTCCGTGTGGGAGTAAAAATTTTACGTACTTCCAGATTCCCGGATTCATATACAATAACAGGATTCCCGTTAAGGTCTTCTGTTCTTATATCAAATTTTCTTGATCTGCCCAAACGGTCAATATTACCGTCAATATTTAATTCCCAAAAACTTGCGCGGGGTTCACGGTTATTAAATAATGGCTCATAACGCATTGTATCGGGATCTGTAAGATAGTACATCGAAAAATTGCCGTTTTTTTCGTTAATTACAAGCCTGATATTTCCGTCATTTATTTCCATTGCGTATAACATGGATAAAGAAGAAAAAATAACAAGAATTGTCAGGAAAAAAATCTTTTTGGAAATCAAAAGGAACCTCCATATTCACGCTCTATTATCATTTGATCCAAAACCATTATAAGCTGACGCGCCCATTCCAAAAGCCTTTGATATGCGCTTTGCGGATCATCGTCTTCCTGAATATCCGCCGGAATTATATCCAGCGGCACAACTGTAACAGGCGTACCAGTTCTGCTCTGCCCGCTAGTTATCTCTGCGAGGCGTCTTTGGTATTCATTTAATGTATACTCGTATACTCGTATCCTGCGCTGGTAATCTTCGCTTGTCCTAAGCGATTCTTCATGACTCCATTGTAAAAGAGCCAGAAGTTCCGCTTCTATTTTCTTTTGCTTTATTAACTCTACCCTGTAGATACATACTTCTTGTTTTGGGCTTTCAGGATACCTGTCTATAACCCATGTGTAAAACTTTTGGGCTTCATCAAACTGCCCCATTGTATACAGACATTCACCCATCCAAAAATACGCGGCCGCGATACGATCTGCGAATTCGTCAAGATTAGTTTCGAATGTACTAACAGCGTCAATATAACGCCTGAATAATAAAAGCGCATCGTCAAAATAACCAAGATTGAAATATACCCTTGCACGGTGGTATAACATATCCCTTGAATAACTGGAATTTGGAGCGATTTTATCAAGTTCGTCCATGTCCAATAAAGCCGAGCCGTAATCCGAATATGCCAGTTCGCTTAAAATTACCCAGTAAATTGCCCGCGACCAATCCCCAACGGTTGCCGAGATTTCCTGCGCACGGCGGAATTCTATAGCCGCTTCATGCCAATGTGATGTATTGTAAAGTTGAAGACCGTTTTGATATTTTTGTAAATAAATAGCCTGATTACTTTCCTGAGCGGCCAAAATATCCGCAGAAAACAATAAAAAAACCGTTAAAAATATCATTAAACTGTGTCTGAACATAGTTTTCATACTTATATTATATTAATTTTCGGTATAAATTGCCATTATCTGATAAAGATTGAACGGATTATTTAACCTTGCAGACTGGCTACCAGTTCACTTTTATTGGAGCTATTAAAAAAAGCCGAACCCATAACAAGTACATTAGCGCCTGCTTTTATGGCATTTTGAGCTGTTACCTCGTTAATGCCGCCGTCAACGGAAATTTTAAAGCTATACCCCAAATTTTTTCTCATATGAGCGAGTTCTTCCACTTTTTCCAGACATTCAGGAATAAGCGGCTGCCCCCCATAGCCTGGATTTACAGTCATAATCAGCGCCAAATCGATATAGGGCAATAAACCTTCCAGTACGGAAACAGGCGTAGACGGCACTATGCTGATGCCGCATGAAAGACCGTAATCTTTAATGTCCTCCAGCATCTTTTTTGGGTTATTTTCCGCCTCATAGTGGAATGTAATGAGGTTTGCCCCCGCATCGACAAAATCCTTAATATGCCAGCCGGGGTTCACTATCATTAAATGAACGTCAAAAAAAGCTTTTGTTCTTCTTCGTAAGGATCGAATTAAAGGCGGTCCAAAGGTCAGATTTGGGACAAAACAACCGTCCATTACATCAAGGTGCAGCCAATTTGCTCCAGAGGCGTCAATTTCCCTTACCGCTCCGCCAAAATCCGCAAAATCAGCGGATAAAATCGACGGTGAAACAATTATTTCGTTCATTATCATACTTTAATGCTATAATACCCTGTCAAAATACTATTGTCAAACGTTAAAATAATGGTATACTAACATGATAAATGGAAAATGGTCAGGCTGCGGGGCTGTTAAAAAAAGCCTATGACAAATTAAAAGCTCCCGATGCCGCAGCGGCTTGTGCCCTTATTGAACAAGCTCTGGATTTAGATTTTGAAAATGAAGAAATCAAGCATGCGCTTAAATGTGTTCATTGGTGGCTTGAACATACCAGGAGGATTGATGATATAAAAAACCCCTTTGAAAAGGGCGCGCTGTTTATCTCTTTGTTAAAACAGTACCATGTTTTTCTTGGGCAGTCTAACAAAATTTACGATCAGTGCCAATATGCCGTTCGTTTTTATGTTTATTCAAGCGCCTTGTTTTTTTTTGAAGGATTGTTAAAAAGTCATTCCAATCAGAATGATCATGGTTTATTGCTTCTGGCAGGCCGATGTTATAAAGGGCTTGGAAATTACGATGAAGCCCTTAAATTTCTGGAACAGGCTGTCCGCCTTAAGCGCGAAGATCCGCAGACTCTTGCAGAGGTAGCGGATGTGAACGCCTTGCTTGCTCAGCCAAAGGCCGCCAAAGCGCTTTTCAGGGAAGCTTTTTTTCTTGATCCTTCAAAAATAGATATTACATCTATGGAATCGGCGCTTATACAAAAACTTCGTGAGGAGGTTTTAGCTCTTGGTTTTAAAGGGGACGAGTTAAACGAATGGATACCTGTTTACGGTTATCTGTGGGGGGTATTTTCCGTTAAGCGCGAATTAAAACAAATGGAGGCAGGCAGGTTAAAACAGTCGATTTTTTCACTGGAAACTGAATATGATGCCAATCCCGCAAGGCGCGGAATAATAAAACCCCGCCTTTTAAACCATTATTTTTGGCTCATTGATCATTATGAAATAAGCCGTGAGGATTCTTCTTTGATCGACGAAACCTTGCTGAAAATAAAAGTTACCGATCCGGATATCTACAAAAAATATACCGGATAAATGATGAATTTTAATTGAGGAGTGAAATATACATGAGTAATACAGAAACAACGGCAGCAGAAATATCAGCAGCAGCTCAAGCTCTGTTAAAAAATTTACATGAGACCTTGAATGAGGAAAAGTGGACAAGGGCAACCCTCGGTAATTATTCAACTAACCAATTCAAGGAACTAGATGACATACTTAAAAATGCGCGTAACGAAAAAGTACTTGATGAACTAAAAAAGAACTGTGATGATCACCTTGCCCACACCAGAAACAGCATAATTGCCCTGTATCTTTCCGGCATGATCGCTTTATCCCGCCAGATTATAGATGATTCTGCGATGATCAATCTTGTATCGATTTTTCTTGATAACCATAAATGGAGCATTGTTAAATATCTTTGCGAAAGGATTCTGGATCACGGAGAATCAAAGTTTGCGCTTCGCACTCTTGCCGATTGTTATAAAAATGACAATGAAGAAGACAAGATATTCGGCGTATGGGAAAGGCTTGTAAAGGTTGATTTTGACGAAGCCGATATTTGCAAGGCCCTTGCTGAACATTATGAAAAGCAGAAAAAAAAGGAAGAAGCGGTTGATTATTACAGAAAGGCATTACACCGTTACATCAACAAGGCAAATTTTGCGAATGTAAAAGATGTCTGGGAAAAGCTGATAGATTTAAATTCAGAAGACATCGACTTCTTTTTACACATTCAGAAAAAGATCGCAAAATCTATAAGCGAGGACAAGGCGGTTGTTCTTTTAAATGAACTTTACACGATATATAAAGACAGAGATATTGATATTGCCATTTATATCCTTAAAATTATTCTTGAATACGATGAAAGAGACGTACAGGGGCGAAGGGAAATTATTGAATGTTACAGGAAAAAATACGCTTCCCACAGCCAGCTTGAAGAATACATCCGTATTTCCAATCTTTCACAAAATTACCGCGCCGTTCATCAGGCGATTTCTGATTTTGAAAAGCACATTGCCTTTGACAAGGGAAATTTCGTACATCACAGGACATGGGGTGTTGGGCGTATTGCAGGCATTAAAGATGATGATATACACATAGATTTCGCAAAGAAGAGGGGTCATTCCATGTCCCTTAAAATGGCGGTAGATGCGCTTCAAACGCTTTCCAAAGATCATATCTGGGTACTGAAAGCGACAAAGAAAAAAGAAGAACTAAGGGAAAAAATAAAGGATAAAGATGATAATATAATCTGGACTCTAAAAATTATAATAAAAAGTTTCGGCAATGCCTGCGATATGAAAAGGATCAAAGCGGAACTCCACCCTGCCCTGCTTACAGCCGGTGAATGGACAACATGGAGCGGCAAGGCGCGTGACATTTTAAAAACAAATCCCGACTTTGGAGCAAGCCCTGATAACAGCGATGTTTATATAGTCAGGGACAGGCCGATAAGCGTAACAGAAAAACTTTACAATGAATTTAGTGCGCAAAAGAATTTTTACGACCGTATTCCCGCGATTAGAGAATATGTAAATAATAAAAAGGCTTCGCCTGATTCAGAATTGTTTACGGAAATGTTCTCTTATTTTACGGATTTTCTGCGAGCTTCAGGCAAGAGTGGCGAACGCCAGTATGGCGAACATTCTGCGGCTTCGTTCCTTTTGATAAATGAACTTGCGGCAAACAAAAAATATTCTCACTTAAAATCCGCCCTTACTGTCAGTTTTGCGGATATTTTTGCGAATATAAAAGACATTCCCGCTTTGTTCAAGAATTTAAAAGATACAAAACTTAAAACGGAATTTCTTGCTAATGTCAGAAGTCATATCAGCGAATGGCCTGATATTTACATCAAACTGTTCCCGTATTCACAGATTTCTTCGATTGCAGATCAGCTTGAAGAAGCTGGCTATGTGGACAAGCTGTCTGTTATGTGCAATGCCTGTTTTGACAATCACCGCGACAGCCGCGAAGCTATTGTCTGGCTGTATAAAAATTACCGCAATACAATATGGTTTAAAAATGCGGATATAAGCGTGGAAAAACAGCTTATTAGCCTTATTCATGTTCTTGATAACACCTACCGGGACATAGAAAACCACAAGGATACAGTAGAAAACCGTAAAATAAACAAGCTTGTTCACAATATCCTTTTTAAGGACGGAGACCTTTTATCATATATCGATAATTCTGATGAAGAAGCTATAATCAGGATCTTTACCTTTCTAAATAATGTAAAGGATTTGGACCCTCAGGATAAGCTTAATCTTCGTTCCAGGATACTTAAAAAATATCCGGGCTTTAAGTTCTTTGGAGATGTGGAAAAGAGAGTATCCAGGGGACTTATGGTTACTTCCGCAATGTTTGGAGAAAAGAAAAAACAGCTCTCTCATATTATGGACATAGAAGTCCCTGCCAATTCTAAGGAAATTGAATATGCACTTTCCCTTGGAGATCTCCGGGAAAATGCCGAATACAAGGCCGCAAAGGAAAAACAGGAACAGCTCAATTCCCAGGTGGCTAAACTCAAAGAAGAAATTGAAAGAGCCCAGCTATTCGATACAAGTACAATAAATACATCAAGGATTTCCTTTGGTACAAAAGCCTTACTTCTTAACGAAACTACCGGAAAACAGGAAGAATATACCATTTTAGGGCCGTGGGAATCTGACCCAAATAATAATATTATTTCCTATCTTTCTCCTTTCGGAAGTGCTATACTTAATAAGACAGCTGGTGAAAGATTTGAATTTGTCATAAACGAGGAAAAGGTTTCTTATCTGGTAGAAAATATAATGCCAGCCGTATTTTAATTTGGCAATAAGAGGTGATTATGAAAAGAATTATTCTGGCCGTATTATTAATTGTCTGCGCAGGATTTAGTGCATTCGCCCAGAATACTGATCCTATCGATTTGGTACTGCTTTTAAACACTTCATCAGGTATGAGTTCATCCTATGAAAATGTAAACGACTACATTACAGGCGCTTTTCTTTCGGAATTCCTTCGTGTCGGCGATACTTTTCATTTAATCGCTTATTCGGGCAGCGCCAGGCTGGATGTTGCAAGGCGTATTACCGAAATTGGAGATGTTGAAACTATTATTGGACGAATGTTGCTGCAGTACCCTATTGAAAGCGGCGATAATCCTGGAGCCGCCATTGCTTATGCGGAAAGGTATATTACTTCCCTGCCCGCCCGCCCAAAGAAGATTGTCCTTGTCAGTACAGCAGATTCCGCAATGGATAATCTTGTAAGCGCAGCAAGGCAAAGGCTTGGTTCGTCAAATACCACTCTTGATTTTGTTCAGGTAACTCCCGGTCAGCCTCTGACAAACCTTCCAAGTTCAGGGCGCACTGCGCCGCGTACCGCTGGAACTGTAACTCCCGTTCAGGGAACAACTCAAGGTACAACCGCCGCTCAGGGGACAACTCCAGTTCAAGGAACAACTATCGTTCAGGATACAACTCCCGTTCAGGGCACGTCCCCTGTTCAGGATACAACTACTGCCGGAGATACAACTGCTGAACAGGATTTGTCTTCGCCGGTAATATCAGATACTTCTCAAACAACTTCTGCTGCTGATCAACAAAGCCCTGTTGTACCTGACAGACTGTCAGATGCAAGAAGCGGCAGAGCCCTGGATCTTTCAATGCCGGCCATTATAGGCATTATTCTGCTTTTATTGCTTCTCCTTGGCCTTATCATATTCTTCGCCTCCCGAAGGCTTGGCTCTAGTCCCAACCGTGTTATGGCAAGGGTTGCATCATCAAGAGATGAGCCAATGGACGATGCTCCATTTGTTGATCACAGTAAGGATCTTGCAGAATATGCGGCTATGCAGGCAAGGCAAAGAACAACGCCGTATACAGACCGGCATGAAAAAGCTGAAATCAAAAAGCCTGTTGTAATTAATCCTTCCGGTCCGTTACTGTTAAATCTTTTTGTTGAAGATCAAAGCGTGGCAATAGGAAGGCGAAATATACATTCGTTAAAATCAGGCTACAGCCTTTCTGTAGGCGGTGGTAATTCTGATTTCCTCATTTTCCTTGTTCCGATGCCGGCAGGTATCGGAGAACTGCGAAGGAATGGTACGCAGCTTACCTTTGTACCGCGCAGAGCAAAGTACTTCCCGGATTTGGGTTCCAGTGAATTACGCGATTGCTTGAATAAAACAATTCGCATTATTTCAGACAAAGGTTATGAACTTCGCCTAAGGTTTGAAATGTACGAAGATCCGCTGGTCGCTTTGAACCGTATGCTGATGTCAATTAAAGTACCGGGCTGATAAAAGAGCCAAAGCCTTTTTCGCCTGTAAGGCTGCCTTCTTTCATTACAAATTTTCCCCTGACAAGAGTTGCTATGGGCAAACCTTGTACTTCCATTCCGTGATATGGGCTTGTCTTACTTTTAGAGTGCAGCTTGTTTTTATCGATTATACTTTTTTTGTTCATGTCTACGATAGTAAAATCCGCATCAGCGCCGGCAAGGAGATTTCCTTTTTTTGGATATATTCCCCATATTTTTGCGGGGGCTTCGCTTGCAAGTCGTACAAAATTGTTAAGGGAAAGTACCCCCTTGTTTACCTGAGTCAGCATGAGGGGGACAAAGGTCTCTACACCGGATAACCCTGCCGGCGCGTCCCAAAGAGAGAGGGCTTTTTCGTCTGCCGTGTGGGGAGCGTGGTCGCTTGCGAGCATATTGATACTCTCCTTCTCCAGAGCTTCCCAAAGACCTTTTCTATGTTCACTGCCGCGAATGGGCGGGTATACTTTGTGCGTACTTTGTTCTGCGTCAAATAAAAGATAATGAGGGCAGGTTTCCGCCGTAACTTTTACCCCATTTTGTCTTGCCTGCGCGATAAGGCGTACTCCGTCAAGAGTTGTAACATGGTGTATGTGTATCTTTGCGCATGTGTACTGGGCAAAACAAAGCGCATTTGAAATGGCAAGAGTTTCTGATATTACAGGCCTTGCATCAGAAAGCAATAAACCGTCTGGCGCGTTTGACTTTTTTTTACACAAATCTGTGAAGTATGTATTTAAGCCGCTGGTTTCGGCATGAAAACCAATCCTTATGTTTGCTTTTGCGCATTTTTGTATCTGTTCAAGCAACGCCGAAAAAGAAGGAGAAGCTATATCACCTGTTGAAGTTCCAAGAAAAATCTTAAACCCAAGCGCTCCCGCTTTTTGTAAACCTTCTATTTCGTGAATATTGTCATTGTTTAGAAGCGCGAAAAGGGCAAAATCTATATAGGATTTTTCCCTTGCAATACGGATTTTTTCGTTAAGATGCTCCGTTGTGGAGGTTACCGGAATTGTATTAGGCATATCGGCTATCATGGTAATACCGCCGCAGGCTGCAGCCGCGCTTCCGGTTTGGAAATCTTCTTTTTTGGTAAGGCCGGGATCACGAAAATGCACATGGGCATCGATTATTCCGGGAAGTATATGTAAACATCCGGCGTCAAAAACTTCTTCGGCTGTATCGTTTGATGTCAAATCGCCGGTAAAGGCGATTTTCCCGTCTTTTACCGCGATGCCGGCTTTGAAAGTTTCCGCCGGACTTACAAGTGTGCCGTTTTTGATTATCAAGTCGTAGTGCATATTGGGATTATAACATAATAAATGGTTAGAAACAGTAACCACGGATTTCCACGGATTAAACGGATTTTCACGGATTAAGAATCTAAAATTAAAAATCTGTGCTAATCTGTGTAAATCAGTGATAATCTGTGGGTAATATAATACCCCCTATTTCACTGTTGAAATTTTGTTAATTTTATGTAATGATTATATATCTTATTTTAAAGGAGATAAAAATGTTAAAAAACTTAATTTCTGTAAGAACCGTAGTTGCCATTGGTATTGGCGCGGCTTTAATGTTTGTTCTGATGCGGTTTGTCGCCATTCCTACCGGAGTTCCTAATACTAACATCAATCTTGGTATTACGATCCTTGCCGTTTTTGCCGCAGTTTTTGGTCCTATTGCAGGATTCTTGATTGGTTTTATCGGACACACTTTGGTAGACCTGACAGCAGGCTGGGGCGTATGGTGGAGCTGGATTTTAGCGTCTGGCTTTTTAGGCTGTATAATCGGCGCTTTCTTTAAATTCTATAAAATCGATGAAGGCGGTTTTGGTATTAAAGAAGCGGTGATATTTAACGGCGTTCAGATTGGCGCAAATCTTGTTGCCTATGTCTTTATTGCAAGGACACTCGACCTTATTATTTATCAAGAACCCTTTACAAAAGTTACGCTTCAAGGTTTTACCGCCGCCGGTTTTAATGCTGTAACAGTTCTGATCCTTGGAACACTTCTTATAATTGGTTACACAAAAACAATAGCAAAATCTGGCAGCCTTAAAGCTGAATAAGAAACATTTGGAACGGGCCCTTATTTTTAATGATTTTTCTTTTAAGTACAGGGCCCAAGCTGAGCCTACCCTTTATAACATAAACCTCACGGTAAATCGGGGGGAAAAAATACTTATCTTAGGGCCGTCCGGCTCTGGAAAGTCCACTCTTGTCCATTGTATAAATGGAATTATTCCCCATGCTTTTAAAGGCAAAAGTTCGGGTGAGCTTTTTATCTGCGGTAAAAATGTCAAAGAGCTTAATATATTTGAGATTTCTAAAATGGCGGGAACTGTTTTACAGGATACAGACGGTCAATTTGTTGGTTTAACTGCCGCCGAAGACATAGCTTTTGCCCTTGAAAATGACTGTGTTTCTACAGAAGAAATGCATCGCAGGACTTTTGAAACTGCATCACTTGTAGATATGACTTCTCATTTAGAAAAAAGCCCGCATGACCTTTCCGGCGGGCAAAAACAGCGGATTTCTATTTCCGGCGTTCTTGTAGATGATGTGGATATTTTGCTCTTTGATGAACCGCTTGCCAATCTTGATCCTGCAGCGGGAAAAGACACTATGGAGCTAATCGATGAACTCCATAAAAAAACCGGCAAGACGATTTTGATTGTTGAACACCGCCTTGAAGATGTTTTGCACCGGTCTGTGGATCGCATTGTCGTTATGGATAAGGGCAGAATCATAGCCGATCTTGAACCTGCAAATCTTCTTTCCTTAGATACTTTAAAGGAAACGGGTATCCGTGAGCCGCTGTATATCAGCGCTTTAAAATACGCTGGAATAAAAGTGGATGCAGAAATGCAGCTTCAGCATACAAATACATTGGTTTGTGATTATAAACCTCTTATTGAATGGGATAAAGCGTTAACCGGCAAAAATTCAGGGTTAACAAGTAACGGAGAGCAGCACCCTGCCTGTCTTAAGGTTCGTAATCTGAGTTTTCGTTATACCGAACAAGGGGGGAATGTTCTAAAGGATATTTCTTTTTCTGTAGCTTCAGGTGAATGTGTGGGGCTTATTGGAAAAAACGGATCGGGTAAGTCTACCCTGGCAAAATGTATCTGCGGTTTTTTAAAGCCTGATTCCGGCTCTATTTCCTTTAACGGGCAGGATCTTTCTGCCCGATCAATAATGGAAAGGGCGGAAAAAATAGGATATGTAATGCAGAACCCCAACCAAATGATTTCCTTCCCTATGATTTTTGAAGAAACCGCCTTTGGCCTTAGGACACGAGGTGTCCCGGAAGATGAAGTAAAAACAAAAGTATATGACGCTCTTGAAGTTTGCGGTTTGTATCCGTTCAGGAATTGGCCTGTTAATGCCCTAAGTTACGGCCAAAAAAAACGGCTGACTATCGCGTCTATACTTATTTTAAAACCGTCATTTATCATTCTTGACGAACCTACGGCAGGTCAGGATTACAGGCACTATACAGAGTTTATGGAATTTCTTCTTTCCTTGAGCCAAAAATTGGGGATATCCCTTTTACTTATTACACACGATATGCATCTTATGCTGGAATATACCACAAGGGCAGTTGTTCTTAGCGAAGGAGAATGTGTTGTGGACAAGCAGCCTTTTGAAGTCTTAACAGACGAACAGATAATCAAAAAGGCAAGCCTTAAGCGGACAAGTCTTTATGAGCTGGCTTTAAATGCCGGCTTAAACGACCCGCGGGGTTTTGTAGGCAGATACATTGCTTTTGAGCGCGGCAATAGGGAGCATAAAAAGTGACAAAAAAGAAAATGTTATCCTATATTGATATTCCTTCCCCTGTCCATTCCCTTACAGGAGTTGTAAAACTTATTATGTTCCTTCTTTGGTCTGTTATTGTCATGGTCAGTTTTAAAACTCCAATACTCATTATTCTGTCCGTCTTGGGATTTGTTTTATTCAAAATTTCAAAAATCCGTTTTTCTGATATTTCTTTTATTATAAAGATGATGACCTTGTTCCTTGTTCTTAACCTTATAGCGATATATCTTTTCGCGCCGGAACAAGGGGTATTAATATACAATACAAGGCATGTTATTTGGGAAGGTCAAACCCGTTTTACAATTACATGGGAACAGCTTTTTTATGAATTCAATGTATTTTTAAAGTATATTACGATAATTCCCCCGGCATTGCTTCTTATAGTTACTACACATCCAAGCGAATTTGCGGCATCGTTAAACCGCATAGGCGTTCCCTATACAGCCGCGTATTCTGTAAGCCTGACACTGCGTTATATACCGGATGTTCAGCGGGATTTTGAAGCGATTTATCAGGCGCAGCAGGCGCGCGGCCTTGAACTTTCAAAAAAAGCATCGCCCATTAAACGCATAAAAAGAACTGTTCCTCTTTTATTGCCTTTGATCTTCTCATCGTTAGAACGAATTGATGTAATAAGCCGCGCTATGGAATTACGCGGTTTTGGCAAGCACAATAAAAGAACATGGTATTCACAAAAACCATTTAAAAAGGCGGATATAACCTGCCTTATAATCAGCTTTATTCTTTTTGCCGCAGGCATTATTTATACCTTTCATGACGGAAACAGGTTCTACTTTCCTGCAGAGTTAATTGATTATTTTTATCAGATTCAAAAATAGCGTCCAAACTGAATGCCGCCTCTTAACGAAATCATAAAGATTAATGCAAATTGCAGAGGTTTGTCTCCGTCTTCAACGGCTCTTGTAAGCGTATTATTATAATAATAACCGGTTCTGCTGCCTATGCTCATTGGCGCGGCAAAGTATAATTCTATATGGCGAAAAGGACTTAAACGAAAGCCGGGAATTACCTGAGCCGTATTCTGTGCAGGAATAACGAGTGTTCTTAATAAAAGGCGGGGATTGCCTCTTTCCCATAACTTGTATTGTAAATTCAAGGCAAAATTTAACCCTTCAACAAAAGGAGAAACTCCGGCTTCGCGTAAATTAGTTTCAGGCTGATAATGGTAGGTGTCCTGTTCGCCGTTGTAAAATAACTCTGCGTTTATATTGAGTCGACAGTCATAAAAATAACACAAAAAACCAATATTAAAAGCGCCGCTCATATTGGATGGTTCGTAAACATCGATAGCAAATAAATATTCATTGTACAATTCCATACGGCGGACAGTTGTCTTAATTGACAAAAAACTTCTGAATACCATGCCATCCTGATATAAAAAACCAAGATCAAAATCGGCAGTACGGTGCGCCAGATTGTATTTGCCTCCAAATCCAAAGTCCTCACGATTGGGGAGCGCAGTGCTGTACATAAGATTGGCTCTTGTCATGGTTAAAAACTGTAAACCGCCGTTATTAATTGGAATGTCAGCCTTAAAAATAAATGATTCCCCTGCATGTCCGTCTTTTGGAACACGCGATAATAGATTTGTAAATGGATAATTTGGTGAAATCCCCCATGAAAGATTATATTTTCCTCCCCTGACAAAAACATTGTCAAAAAAATTATAATCAAAAAAGAAATCTCCAAGAGTAAAACTAAAATTGGGAATTGTAAAATAAACAGAGTTTACCACTTTAAAAACTTCTGAAATTTGAGCTTCAAGAGTTAATAAACTGCGCATTCTGATAAACCGGTCTAAATAATATTTATCTATTCTTTCTTCAGGATTGGGGTCTGAATACCAGAGAGGCTCATACCAGCCTGGAGCAATACCTCCGATAAATTCAAATTCTGCCCCAAAAATTATGCCGCGCCGCCTTATTAAATTCATTACCGTTCCGTCAGGCGTATCATCTATTTCTTCTGTAACAGGAGATTCGTCAAAAAAGGAATCTAAATCCCAGTCCCAATAATCTTCATCCTGAGCCTGAACCGGAAAGCTTGTAATAATTAACAAACAAGCAAGAACAAACAGCCATTTCATCTATTAACCGATTCTAAAAATGTTTTTGAAAAAACTGAATCTGCAAGCCTGCCGAAAGAAGGCCTTGTAATATTTACCTGTGTTCTCTCTTTTCTGAAAGTTCCGTTAATTACAGCGCCGCGAAGTTCATCTTCAAAAAGAATTTGCTTGGGGACAAACCGGCCGTTAATATTGTAATAATCAGTAATAGCAGATGTCCTTAAAAGCTGACCTGAAAGGCTGTAATCTTCGCTTTTTCGCAATAGATTGTCTTCACTGATCCAAACCTTCATTCTTGGATAGGTAACGTCTGTAGTTACAGCCTCAAGGGTAAGAACTCTGCATTTAAACCGCCCAAGCATTTCATCTTCCCCCCTGACTACCCTGTAATCCTGAGCCAGCGTAGAACGGGTAAAATCTGAATTTCTTGCATTGGTATTCTGAAAACGGTCGACATTACTTGTTGTATTAAAACGCCTGCTTTCAGGGTCATAAAACCACAGGGTACTACCCTCTTTCAGATACCCCTGTCCCTTGCTGATTAGAGGTTCCATAATCACTATTACATAGGTTTCATTTGAATCGCGACGGAAAATTCCGGCAACTGTTGTAGAACGTCCCTGTCCCGGTCTTTCCTGAATAATTGTATATTCAGCGGAAAAATCTGTGCCATAATAGCTTACAAGCGAGTCAACGGTTGCCAGTAATTCCTGATCGGTAAGGCTATACAACCCTGTAAAACCGGCAATAAACAATACAAAAACGGTAAATAACTTTGTTTTCATAATGGTTCTCCTGATAAAAGTTCTGGAAGTTTTTTATGCACAATACGAAAAGATTGATGCAGCGATAATATGACAAGAATAAGAATAAGCAAAACTATATTGATAAGCATGGTAGACGCCAGATACATAGAAGTAAGTTTACCATTATTCATAAAAATATTAAACCCTGGAAACCAGGAAAAAGACATTAATGAAACCAGCCAGCTAGGTAAACGGGCTAATAAAAACCCTGTAATTATGGCTATTATTCCCAATACAATGATTTCTGTTAACAAAATCAAACGCAGGTCATTCCCATAAAAACCAATAGACCTCATCACTCCCATTTCTTTTGAGCGTTCCTGAAGTATAAGACGATATGTAACATTTGCGCTTACAAGAATTGTAATCAGCATCATTCCATAGATAAAATATGTGATAAGATTCATTGCATTAAGCAGATATGCAATTTCTGACAAATAAACCGGCATTGTATAAAGAAAAACCAAATTTCCTTCCCATTCTCTGTTTCTTTCATTGAAAAATCCGTCCCTGTCATAAACGAGCGGACCGGTTTGCGTATATGTTGATAAATAATTCTGAAGGCGCTGACGCTGCTGCTCTGCAGTATCAGGATTATGAAGGAAAAAGCCAATGGAAGAACAATCATCATCATCAAAAAGCACCATTCTATTATGTGCCAATCTGGAAATATATGCCTTATAATAACCAAATATAGAAGTATCCTGAACAATGCCTCTTACTATAAATACGCTTGTATTCCTCTGGCCATAACGGGTATTCAATTCTAGAATAATGCTGTCGCCCAATTCCGCTCCAAGCTGCTGCGCAACAGGAAGCGAAATAATAATGCCTTCATCGTCTAATACCTCCTGAGGAGGGTATTCAAAAGTAACCTTGCTGAATATATGAGATTCTCTTTCCCAGTCACAGCCTACAAGGTCTTTAAGCTGAATTGCTTCTCCATTAAAATGTAAAAATACATTTGAAGTAAAAAGAGTACGGAATACGGTGTACTGCGGCATAATACCTGCTTGATCCGCTGCTTTCAGGATTGCGGATATTTCATTTTGCCCCAGATGATATATAAACCCTCCGGTATTTTGATATTCGTGGCCAAGAGCGACTATATCTCCTGCATAATGCGATTGAGCGGAATAATATACATTTTCATACATTGCATCTTTTGTAGAAGTGATAAATGTTACTACAGTAAAGCCAAAGATCAAAGCAGCAAGAAGAAAATAATAACGCCGCCTGTATCTGTAAAGATAGTTGATTCCAAGTTTGAATAAAGTAAAATATTTTTCCATTACTCTATCCCCGCCTTACTGCCACAACCGGCTCAAGTTTGACTGCTGTTTCAACAGGGTATACAGAAGCAATCAGCCCAAGAAATACCGCAGCAAAAAAAGAATAGATTGCAGTGTACGGGACAAATTCTATATACAACACTGAACCATTAAGAATTCCAGCGATAAGCTCATTTGAAATATTAAACCGCATACTGTTAATCCAGCGTAAAAACAAGAAGCCTCCCAAAACGCCTATAACTCCTGCAATCAAAGAAATAATCAGATTCTCAACATAAATCAGAGAACGTATATAAACGCTTGACGCACCAATTGCCCTTAACGTACCGATCTCCCGTATCCGCCTGAAAATAGAAATAAAAAGAATGTTTATTATTGCAATAACTCCGACAACGCTTACAAGAAATATTCCTGTATTAAATAAAACCTGAACCAGCAGAACAAGAGTGGCGAAATTTCCCGCCGCTATTCTCCAGTTTACTGCTGTCACCCCATACTGACTTACTTTTTGATTCAATGACGATATAAATGAGTTAACAGAAATCCCTTTTTTTAGACGCATAATAATAAAATGCCAGTCTCCCCCTGTTTCCTCTCCGCCTGCAGCCGGACTTGATTCGCTTAGGTACTGCTGTAAAAAGTCTGTTGAGAATTCAGTATCATCATTTTCTGTTTCTATAAAAAATGAATCGTTGAAAATATCATCAATGTCAAAACTTAATAAGTCATTTGAAATATCATTTGAATCTGTAAAACCTGCAACCTGAATTGAATTAAGCACTCTGACAGTTTGAGGATCAATAATAATAATTTTATTCATGAATTGTCCAGGATTTTGATAGCGGAAGACACCTACAAGCGGCACTTCTCTGATCTTGAAACCCATAGTTCCGCCTGATGTAAGAAGGAGCTGCATGCCAATTTCAGGGCGCTGAGAACCAAAGTTTTCTATTCTTTGCGCCTGCTCTGCTGTGAGCATCGCGCCATATTCACCAGCTTGTAAAAATCTGCCTTCTTCAAGAATAATTCCCGGAAAAAGATCAAAATAGGTAGCTGAGTCTATACCACAAAGTAAAACTTCATCTCTTACATCCAGCATGTCAAGAACCGCCATGCCGGAAACCTGGCTGGTAATCCCTGCAATATCTTCTTCTTCGGAAAGTATGTCCATAACGGCATTATAAGCGGGAAGAACAGGAATTGAAAAAAGTAAATCAATAACAGGAGTATTTGCTCCGAACAAATTCATTGAAACATCACCGTCTCTTTGAAGCACAACATCGCCTGTAAGGCTTTCATTAAATGAAAGGCGGATATTCTGATCGGCTTTTTGGGTAATGCTGTTTCCAATAAAAAAAAGGAAAATGATAACAGCAATAAGGATAGTTATTATGGCGCTGTCTTTTTTATTTTTGATAATATTTCTAAGCGCCAGAAAAAAAACCACTACTGCCTCTCTTCAGATTCAATGTTACCGTCATGTAAAAAAATAACATGATCCGCTATATTCCATATTTTAGGATCGTGGGTAGAAAACACAAATGTAGTTTTTTCTGCCGCATTTATTTTTTTCATCAATTTAAGCACTTTTTCACCTGTATCTGAATCAAGATTTCCGGTAGGTTCATCTGCAATAACAATGCGCGGCGAAGTTACCAATGCCCGCGCTATTGCAACACGCTGCTGCTGACCTCCTGAAAGCTCGGCAGGAAGATGTTTCATACGATCCGAAAGCCCTACCTCTTCCAGAAGATAATTAACCCTCTCCCGCCTTTGTACTTTTGAGCCGCCTTTCTTCGATATAATCAGAGGAAGCTCTACATTCTCAAAAACATTTAATACAGGCAAAAGGTTAAAAGATTGAAATATAAATCCAATAAATTCTCTTCTTAGCCTTGCAAGCTCTTCCCTGCCCTGATTTTTTATCTGAATATCGTTTATTACAAGGCTTCCTTGGCTAAAACTGTCTATCAGACCTATAATATTGAGCAAAGTTGTTTTTCCTGAACCTGAGGGGCCCGCAATAGAGACAAAATCACCTTCGGTTATTTCCAAATTTACGCCTTTTAAAGCCTGAATTTCGATATTACCCATAGGATAAATTTTCCACAGGTCTGTTATTTTGATCAGCATTATCTATAAATACCCTTATTTTTTTATGGTTACTATTAGATTTTATTAATAGTCAATTATAGTAAAATTTTGAATTTCATGCAATATGCAGGGATTTTCTTCTTCCATTTTTAATAAATTTGATGCATAATGTAAAATCGGAGGTAATTAAATATGGTTCAATATGACATTCTCCGGCCAAATGACAGGCCCAAACTGGGACATTGGATACCCTTATCTTTTCAGCATGTATTTGCCATGTTCGGAGCGACTATTCTGGTGCCCCTTTTAACGGGGCTGGATCCGGCAACCGCGCTTTTTACAGCGGGAACTGGTACATTAATCTTTATTCTGTGTACAGGGGCAAAAGTACCTGCTTTTCTGGGCTCTTCTTTTGCCTTTATTCCGCCATTAATCGCCATTTCGGCTGCTTACGGGCCTTCGGCAGCTCTTGGAGGCGCTATGGCGGCAGGTGTTTTTTACTGTCTTATCGCCCAAATTATCAGGTTTACGGGAACGTCGTGGCTGGATAAGGTTCTGCCGCCTGTAGTGATCGGTTCTGTAATTGTGGTAATCGGTCTTAACCTTGCTCCTGTTGCAATGGGTATGGCAATGAATGACGTGGGCGGAAATTACAGCCTTGTTTCTCTTTCTATCGCAGGGTTTACACTGGCGGTAACTGTGCTTGCAAGTATCCTGTTAAAAGGCTTTTTTAGCACAATTCCCATTCTGATTGGCCTTGTTTCCGGTTATTTTTTCACCTTGATCATGGGTTTTATCTTTCCTGCGTATAACATTATTAGTTTTGAGGTGGTAAAAGATGCCCCGTGGTTTGGTTTTATCACTTTCCGCGCACCTTCTTTCAGCCTTGTACCTATTCTGACCTTTATAATTGTTTCACTTGCTACAATTTGTGAACATTTAGGCGATGTTCTTGTTACAAGCAAGGTAGTTGGCGAAGATTTTTACAAAAAACCCGGCCTTCATCGTACCCTTACAGGCGACGGTCTTGCCACCGCCTGGGCTGCAATATGGGGCGGACCTCCCAATACAACCTACGGCGAAAATATCGGCGTTATGGCGATTACGCGTGTTTATTCGGTTTGGGTTATCGGAGGAGCTGCTGTTATCGCAGTGGTATTGTCTTTCTTTAAAAAATTCGGCGCAATAATTCAGACAATTCCCACCCCGGTTCTTGGCGGTATTTGTATGCTGCTTTTCGGAATAATAGCATCAAGCGGCCTGCGCACAATCGTAGAAAACGGCGTTGATTACAAGGATAAACGCAATCTGACCATTTCTTCTGTAATTATGGTAATCGGTATTGGCGGCGGAATCCTTGCTTTCAATGTTACAAACGATCTTGTTTTCTCGCTCTCCGGCGTCGCACTTGCCACAGTTGTAGGAATTGTTCTTAATTTGATTTTCCCAAAAAGCAATGAAGTAAAGGGATAATACAATTTTTTTTCCGTTTCGATAAAGCATACTTCACGGTCGCACCCATATAAGGGGTATGAAAACTAACAAAAATCTCTTTCTTCGGGTGAGAAACTTCCTCTTCCCTGCGGCATGCGCTCTATGCGGACAAAGCCTGATTACCGTCTCTGAAATACGGTACGGGCTTTGTAAAGAGTGTACTGTATCATTAATGCCTGTCGAAGGGCGCAAATGTAATTTATGTGGTAAACCGCTGATTTCGGAGCTTGAACTGTGTCTTTCCTGTCGCAAAGGAGAATATCGCTCCTTTGACCGGCTTTGGGTACTTTTTCCCTATACAGGAAAATATCGTAAATTACTGACAGAGTACAAATTCCGTAAAAACCTGTCTTTGGCAAATTTTTTCGCTGAGAAATTACTTGCCATTTTAGATGAGCCCGGTTTACAAGACGCTGTTTTAGTTCCCGTGCCTCCCCGACCGGGGAAAATCAAGGAAAACGGCTGGGATCAGGTAGATACCCTTGTAACAAGGCTTGTACACTTAAAAAAAGGTATTACCGTTAACCGCTGCCTGAAACGCAGGAAATCGAAGGTTCAAAAACTTTTAACTCGTACAGAACGTTTGGAAAACCTGAAAGGCCGTATCTACATACGCGGAAATCCGCCCAAAACCACCCTTATCATTGATGATGTGGTTACTACCGGCTCTACTATGGAAGTATGCGCCTCTGTACTTAAGCAAAACGGAGCGGAAAAAGTTTATGGAGTGTGTTTATTTTATGACTAGAAATCAAACAAAGAAGGCGGCTGTGTTTTATCCTTAACAGGCGGCGATTTGGCTTTCTTTTTCTCCTGCAGAAACTCGCCGGTATCTGAGCGTAATAACTTCTTTAATTGTACCAGCAAATTAAGCGCCTCAAGCGGCGTCATTTGTTCCGGCTCAGCTTCTTTTAGCATTTTTTCTATCCTGGATACAGGCGGCGGTACAGAAAACGGACTGGACAAAGATGTATCTTTGTTAACTATTGTTTTTTCTAAGTTAACGGGTAAAGTTTCGCCATGAAATGTTTTGCTTAAACCGCTGTCACGTTCTTTTAAAAGCTCCATTATTTGCCATGCTCTTTCCAGAATAGCCTCTGACAATCCGGCTAATTTTGCAACATGGATACCATAAGATTCGGCTGCAGGGCCTTCTTTTAACTTTCGCAAAAATACGATTTTACCGTCATTGTCAAGGACTTCCATTGAGCGGTTTACAAGCCGCCGGTGAGATAAAAGCGAAAGTTCATGAAAGTGAGTTGCAAAAAGCGTCCTGCACCCTATACGGTTTAACAGCTCCTCGCTTACAGCCCAAGCGATAGATAACCCGTCGTTAGTTCCTGTTCCCCTGCCAACCTCGTCCATTATGACAAGGCTCTTTCGCGTTGCGGTGTTAAGTATAAAAGCTGTTTCGTTCATTTCTACAAGAAAGGTGGATTCACCTCGCGCAAGATTGTCCGACGCCCCTACCCTGCAATAAATCCTATCGCAAAGGCCGATGCGGGCTTCCCTTGCAGGTACAAAACTTCCTGACTGGGCCATTATGGTAATAAGCGCGGCAGTACGCAAATAGGTTGATTTCCCTGCCATGTTTGGGCCTGTTATCATCATAAATGAAAAGCCATTCGGGGTATCGTTTAATATAATATCATTTGGAATGTACTGTCCCCGGCTGATATGCGCTTCTACTACAGGGTGGCGGCTTTCGTATATTTCCATTCCGGTATTGTCTGTCAGTTCAGGGCGTGTCCAGCTTTGCACAGACGCAGCTTTTGCAAGCGATTGGGCAACATCAAGCTCTGCAAGGCGGCAGGCGGCAAGAGCAAGAAGGGCAAGGGCTTTTTTTACCTCTTCGCGGATTTCCAAAAAGATTTTCCTTTCAATATCGTAGAGCTTGTCCGAAGCGCCGTTAATTTCTGATTCAAGGGCTGCAAGCCGGTCTGTAGTATACCTCTCGCCGCCTGCAAAACCCTGCCGCCTTATAAAATGTTTTGGAACACTGTTAAGCTGTGCCTTGGTTACTTCAAAAAAATAGCCAATCAGCCGGTTATAGCGGATTTTCAGGCTTGCAATTCCTGTAGCCTGTTTTTCTTCTGTAAGATAATCTTCCAGAAACTGTCTTGCATTGTCTTTTAATCCCTTAAGATCGTCTATTTCCTTGCTGAAACCGTTTTTTATCAGGTTGCCTTCGTTAAGAAGTACGGAAGGTTCATCGCAGATTGACTTTTCAAGTAAGTCCTGAATCCGAATAAGCTCATCTAAAGGAAAAATGGAATTATTCTGCGAACCTTCATTTTCAAAAACAATATTAAGTGATGAGATCAGTTCTGTAATTGCATGGAAACAGATAAGGGCGTTTTTAACAGCGAGCATATCTCTTGCGTGAGCTTTGTCCATAGCAAGCCTTGAACATAAACGTTCAAGATCGGGAGTTCTTCCCAGGAATTCGCGCAGTTTGCCAAGCCTTCCCTGGTCGCGGTACAGTGTTTCCAGCATGTCAAGGCGGGCGTTTATCTTTACAATATCCCTTAAAGGATGAAGCAGGCGTCTTTTTAAAAGCCTTCTTCCCATTGCGCTTTTTGTTTCATCTACCGTTTCTAATAATGAAAAACGTACATCTCCGTCCCGCTGGTTTGCCAAAAGTTCCAGGTTGCGCTGGCTGGATTCGTCTATCCCCAAATATTCGCTTTCGCGGTAAATTTTAAGCGTTCTGATATGAGGCAAAAGACTTTTTGAAGTTGTATCAAGATAATCAAGTAGCGTTCCTGCAGAGATAATTTCCGCGCTCGATTCGTTTAACCCAAAACTTTTTAAATTGGCAAGGCCGAATTGTTTTTCCAGCCTTTCCTTTGCCTGTTCAAGGCTAAAGAGCCAGTCCGCCCACCGGTTAAGAACAATGCTGCTTCTGTCATAAACCGCAGAGGCTATTTGTTTTTCTTCTTCTAAAAGCGATTCCTGTATCAGCATTTCGCGGATCGAAAGGCGTTCAAGTTCCTGGCGCAGCATTTCAGCTTCGGTTTTTAGAAAAGAAGTAGCAAAAAACTCTCCTGTTGAAAGATCGATGTATGAAAAAGAAAGATATACGCCCGTACCTGCAAGACAGCAAAGGTAATTTGAGCTTCCTTTTTCCAGAAAATCATCGTCAACTGTTGTGCCGGGGGTGATAATTTCTACCACTCCACGTTCCATAACTTTGGATTTTCCGGGAGGGGTAAGCTGTTCGCAGACTGCTATTTTTTTGCCAATTCTTAAAAGTCTTGCAATATATGTTTTAGCCGCATGATACGGAACTCCGCACATGGGAATCCCGTTGCGGTTTGTAAGAGTAAGGTTTAATAGGGCGGAAACTTCTATAGCGTCCTCTGCGAACATTTCGTAGAAATCGCCAAGACGAAAGAACAGGATATTTCCTTCCTGTTCTTTTTTGATGCGCCTGTATTGTTCGAGCATTGGACTGTTTCTGGGCGCGTCCATTGCCTATCTTCTGCCGGACCTTGTCTGTAGATTCTGTATTAACCTGTCTGTTATATCAACAGTAGGACTATGCCAGATTATTCCGGTATTAGCTTTTAAATCGATTACTATACTAAAGCCTTCGCTCTCTGCGATAAACCGTATTTCATCATATACCTGATCCAAAAAAGAACCTGACTGCATAAGCCGTCTTCTTTGGTCTTCGAGCATTGTTGTTTGTGTCTGAAAATAATCCCTTAAAGCTTCGGATCTTCTGTAAACATCAGCTTCCAGCCTGTTGGCTTCGCTTTGATTACCCTGTAGTACGGCCTCGGAGTGTCTTGCTCTTAGTTCATTAATTTCCCTTGTGCGCCTGTCAACTTCTGTCTGAACCCTTGCGCTGCGGTCTTCAAATTCCCTGACAGCTCTGGAATCCCGGAAAAATGCCGTATACACTCTAGGCATATCTACAACTGCAAACCGGGTAAGCTGCTGACCGTATAAAAGGCCGGAAGCATTGATCAATATAAAAAATAAAATGCACTTAAACATAGTTACCCCTAATATGATAAAACAAATGATATAACAAGATCTACTCCAGAAGTAGGTTTTGCCTTGTTTGCAAAAAGAGCTCCAGGCTCCCACGTAAACTCACCGTCTATAAATCTAAAACGTTTTGCAATACTTGCACGGATTGGGAGCTGCGGCATGGCAATTCTTAAGCCTCCGCCGTAACTGAAACGAAGATTATTAAGCGTAAAATTCCGCTCTCCGCTGTCATTCCTTCCAAAATAATATCCTTCTTTGGTTTCCACACCTGCTGCGTCAAAAAATGCATCAAAGGCAAGAATTCCGCGTACAATCGGGAAGCGAAGTTCTATCCAGCTGTCAAGAAGCGCAAGGCCCTTGTAACGGTATTGATCGCTCCACCCTCTTGCGTTAAACATGCCGTCTATCGCAAGTTTGTTTGCCTCCTCAATTGTCGGCGTTCTGGAATCTGTATTCCGCCCTGGCTGCTTGAATATAAATGAAAGTCCCATATTCATGGCCAGTACAGTTTTAAAATTCCAGTTTCTTGTTACAGGAATATCCAGCAATGTAAGAAAATACTGCGCTTTGGTATCGCTTCGCATATAATGTTCACGTTCAATATTAAAGATACCAAAAAAACCCATACGTTGATTAAAATAATATCCGCTTGAAGGATCATAAAAAATATCACGTTGATCAAGTGAAGCTGAAACCCACAATGAATTTCTTGGCGTCCATTGATTGTTTCTTTCCCTGAGGGTAGGATCAAAAGGTACAAAAATATCATCGTAACTGTTTCTTACAATACCAAAACGTGTTCCTCCGCTTACGCTAAAAATCCCCAAATATGTATTCCACCTGTACCCAGAAGATAAACCTAAAGATAAATACCATTGATTATATCTCATTAAATATTCGCTGGGCGGCTGTTTATTATTATCTGTATATTCCTTGTATGATTGAAACCCATCAGGAAAAGCGTCATCTTCATTGCCATTAAACCAGTAATTTTGATTTCTCATTGGCGCCTGGCGTAATACAAAATCCGCCGTAAAATCTACTCCAAGAGAAAGAGGAAGTCCAAAAATAGATCTGTGCATATAATTTACCCCAACTGAAGTTGAGGAAACTATGGACGAATTTATTTTTACTCCAAGTTCATTTCCCGTTCCTACAAGGTTACGGTCTGTCCATTCAAACAATCCTGATACCGGAAAAGAGTCAGGATCTGCGCTGCCGGAGAAAGTAAGCCCTGCCTGAATGTCGGTAGTCATTTGTTCTTCTACCGTAAAAACCAGATCCATAAGATTTTCTGTACTTCCGGGCAGAGTGTCAGGAATAACTATGGAAAAATACTGAAGATTATAAAGGTTTCGCAGTGCGTCCATAACCTTGGTTCTGGAAAAAACATCTCCCGGTTCAAGAGGAATTTCCCTTAATATTACATCCGTTTTTGTTTTTTCATTTCCAATTATAACTATGCTTTCTATGTATGCCCTGTTCCTTTCTACAATTGATATATGAAAGGAAAGTATATTGGTTTGAGGATCTATTTCCGGCACTCTGACTATGGAATTAAAAATATATCCATTTTCATAATAAAGGTCTGCGACATTCTGCAGATCCTGTTCCACCCTTGACATATTTACTAACTCGCCTGTTTTGGAAGATATAAGGCCAGAAAGCTGTTCTGTAGAAAAAATAACGTTTCCTTCGAATGTAACGCCGCCAAATCTGTACTCTTCACCTTCATCTATCATAAAGGTAAGAATTAGATTAGTTCCCTTATCTGTAGTTTCGTATGTACGGGTGACGTCCCTTACAGACGCGTCTATATAACCGCGATCGTGATAATACTTGTTAACAGCTTCGATATCTGCAACAAGTTTCGCTTCCTGAAAAGCGCCGTTATTTATCAGGGATTTTTGTTTTAAAGAAAGCTGGCTTCTTAAAGCGTTATTCGAAAATCTTGAGTTCCCCTGGAATTCAATTTTTGAAATATGAATTCTTTCCCGTTCTGTTATCCTGAAATTAAGCGTAACGCTTCCGTCTCTTGCTATATTTTCTTCTGCAACAACCGTAACATCAGGAAAACCTCTTTCCAGATACTTTTCTATAATGGCTTCAACATCATTCTGTATTTTTGACTGATTTAAAATATCACTCACTCTTATGCTTATAACGTTTAACAGATCCCTGTTTCTGATGCCTGAATTTCCTATAAAATTGATTCTTCCTATAACAGGCCTTTCTATTACGTTAAATCTGATAATTACTTCATTGCCCTGCGCATCCGCCTGATGTATTGACGGTTCTATACGATCAAAATATTCCAGAGCATAAAGCCTTCCCTGGATTTCCCAAAAAATCATTTCGCTGAAATCACGCCCTTTATATGGCTGTACAATGGGTTCGAGTTCTGAATATGTAATATTATTTAATCCGGTGAATGAGATATCCCTTATTGGTTTTCCAATATACCAATCTTCTTCTTCTTCCTGCTGGGAAAAACACAAAACTGCTGTTGACAAGAGTAAAAAAATAAAAAATCTTAACTTCATGTATACTCCATAATATTTTTATCTGAACGATTTACTCCAAAGAAGAGTAATTGAATGATCGTTCACCCACCATTTTTTCGGATGATACGGGGAAAATTCCCAGCGGATATTAAAAAACGGACTTTGTAATTCAAGCCCAATATCCGGTTCAAATCTTAGACCGCCAAATGAAAGACTGTTTTCATCATATTTTAAGGTAAGCGTACTTTGTATAAACATATCCTGTCCTATGTACTTGCCAATAAAAACAGTTGTATTATCAAAATAGTTACCTACACGGTTATCCCTGTCAAGCGGTGAATCTACCACCATTGCCGCTCCTGAAACAACTGCGTTTTGCAAAAACCTGGTTCTTATGCTAAGCATATCCAGATGCAGGAAATTTCTTAATCTTCGTTCAAATTGCCGGACAAACATCATCTGAGAAAAAACTTCCGAACCGGCAAATAAATGAGTCATAAGTTCCGCTGATGAGCTTAACAATAAACGCTGAGCCGCATCAGAACCTTCATTGCCCTGAATACTAGGATTCTGGCCTAAAATAGAAAAAATTTCAAGCTGAGTAAGGCCTGGACTTGACTCAAAACGGGGTACAAAACTCAATAATGGCTGATTATCAATAATCATGAATATGGTTACAGGGCCAGAATCCGAACGATCGCGGATTTCCGCCCTTACGCTTAATTGGGGGTCAAATTGCCTTTCATTTTCCCTGAAAGTCAGGCTTCCCTGACGGATATAGAAATACCTGTCAAGGTAATACATTTCCCCTGAACGAATCCTTATATCACTTACCATGGAATACTGGCCGCTTTCTGTTTCATAAGAAACCTTAAATACAGTTCCCATTTCAGGATTTACCCTTAAAATAGGGTTATTTATATTCGGCCAGAAAAATTCAACAGTAGAGCCTGTAGTTATTGATATATCAACCACTGTATTATATACGCTTTCTGAGACAATTTCATCTCTGTTAGCTGTTATTTCATCAATATTGATGCCCATTTCCGTATTATTCATGAAGAAATCGCCCAATATTTCCAGTACTTTATCATTTGAATTTAATTCAAGGTTTAAATTTCCCGAGGCGTTTCCTTTTGCATGGAAACCTGCAATATTTGTATTATATGGAATTGGCGTTTCTCTTGGAATTAAAATACTCAGGCCGACATTCCTTGGTACCCAGTATTCAAAACGAAACCAGCCTGTTGCTATTCCGCTTCCGCTGCCGGATACAGCAACAACAGGGCCAAAAGTCATTTCGTATCCTTCTGCAATAACGTCAAAAGGTACAGGCCTTATATCTTCACTTACATATTCAGGAACCTGCAGGCTCAAGCTTGTCCCCCTGCCTGTACCATAAAATTCGGGATTCCATACAGGGCCGCTCAGATTCATTTTCCCGGTTATATATCCCCCGGAAATGTTAAAATTATCTGTGTTAGTATTTCCTAAACTGTAAAGCGCCGCTAAATCTATATAAAAATCATTGCAATAAGCGTCAAACTCCATGTTCTTGTAAATACCTGCAAATGAACCCCTGATTGGCGCAGGTTCAGAAAGTCCCAGATAAAAATTACCTTCATTATCCATTTCCAGTTTGAGCATTTCATTTATACCTCCGGAAACAGAAATATTTTCTTCATCTCTTAAAAAATGAAAAACCATATTATCCTGCGATAATTCCCCGTATTTTATATTTTCAAACATCAATGTCCCGTTAAATGAATTATACGCCTGTAAAACATCAATCCACGAATTAATTTTGTTAAAATTTGCATCAAGGGTAATTTTTCCTTCAAGGTCTTTTATCCCGGCTTTTCCATTAATGTCTGCACCTATTTTTATAAGCCCTTCTTTAGGTTTTACAAAAAAATCAGGAAAACTTGCATTTATTCCGCTATAACTAAATTTTAGTTCCTGTACAAGTAATTCTTCGCTGGAAAACAATAAATCAAAAGATGTATCAATTTCATTTGTCCGTGTTCTGGCACGGAAAGAAGAAAGATTTATATGTGCGTTAAAGGATTCAAGAGAGGCCCATGAAACATTTGCTTCGGCGCTTGCCAGTATCGAGCCGCTGCCTTTTATAAACCGGTCAATGCGTACATTGGATACATTTGCGTTTAGATCAAAATTTTTATTTTCAAATATGCCTTCAATTAAATAAAATTCTTCGTCTTTTTCAATGTCTGCCATATTGATATTAAACTTAAGAGAAGAAAAATCCGTATTCCAAAAGAAATCTGCGTTTCCTGCCAGCATGCCTTTATTGTCACTGTATAACATGTCTTTAAAATTTGCGCCGTTCTGATCTGCTATGCCGCTGACGCTTACATTAACTGTTCCATTATGTGAAAACAGATCACGGACTCTAAAGTGTGCAACATCGACAGACCAAAAATCCCTTGAATTGTAACGTGTTGTAATGTAGAAATTTGTATATGCCGGATACAAATTTGTTGGAATTGGAAAATCTATTCCTTCAATAAAGCCCGATATTTCGCCGGTACTTGATTTATAACCATAAGCATGAAGCCCGTTTGGATCACGGACAATAAATGTTGTCCTGTCAAGTATCTGGCCGTTTATATTCCACGACATATCCTGATAATTTGCGTTAACTGTAAAATCAAGATCCATTGGATTTGAAAAGTCCGCATATGCAGAAACAAATAAATCATTATCTCCAAGATAAAAAACACCCTCACTTAATGTAAAATGATTATCTGAGCCTGATAAAGAGAATGTTCCTATATTTTTGTCATTTCTTATAATTATACCTGGAGCATTGTAAGTTATATTATTAAAATTTGATGAAACAAAAATATCAGCGTCTATATATGTTTTTTGGGTGTAAATATTATCATATAACGGCGTATTCAAAAATCCAAAAAAAGGACGCGATATTTCTAAAGCGCTGAATAAAGAAAAAGAATCAAGGCGCAGGGACGCTTCAAGAAGATTTAGGTTTCTGTTTATGACAGCATCCAGATAGATTTTGCTGTTGTCTGTTAAACCTGCAGAAAGCGTTAAAGCATAATCCCTTGATGAAGAAAATAAATGTATATCAAGATTATTAAAGGCGGTATCTCCTATTGTAATCCTATCTCCTAAGATATTGATCTCTGCTGCGGTACTAGATATATAAAAAATACCTTTGATATCTTCTTTTCCGGCAGAACTATGATGTTCTATTGACAAAGTTCCTGAAGGTCTTAAGGGTGCAAAACCTATACTGCCGCTGTAATTAACAATAACCGGAAAAGAAAATGATCCAGAAGGGTTTAGCGATGTATTAACACAGAAATCATTAACTGTAATATTTTTATTATTTCCATAGGCGCGGATTAAAAAAGCATCTGTAAGATTTGCGGCCCCAGGCCATGTTCTTACCACACTTGAGCTTTGTAAATCTATATAATAATCAAAAGAGCTGTCTGTCTCATATTTGAATGATAAATTGCCGGTGATTGCCTTATCAAGAAAATGCTCAAAAGTTTTTAACTGATCAGAAAAGCTGTTAAAAATCGAGAGCGGAATATAATCATCAAAGTCTGCCCTGGCCTGAATACCGCCTGTTTCTGTATCATATATAAAAAAATAATCAACACCTGTTTTATCCATAGGCGTTATTATGCTTACAAGTCTGTCTTTATAGGAAAACCCAATAGTTACAGGATGCAAGGTAAAAAGCCTTCTTGTTCCCGTACTTTCGCCGGCAGCAGGTCTTAAAAATGACGTAGATCTTCTTCTTACATTTTGTTCGGAACAGGCCAGTGAAGAAAAAGTAATTTCTGCCTTGCCCTCGTTTTCATTTTTTAAATAAATACCGTTTATGCCAATGTCCGTATTGACAATTAAAGTCCTGTTTAAAAAGCCCGCATACTTAATATAGGCGCCAAAGCTTAAGTCCAGAAGAAAGCCGCTGTCCTCTCCTCTGATATTGATATTTACGTTCTCTGCCTGAAATTCTGTTTCGCCGTCATAAAAACTAAAAGAGCCGTTTCTGATACGGTAATCCGCATTGTCCGGTAAAAATTTGGTGATTTGTTCAATAAGTTCTGTATTGTTTTCGCTTCCACCAGAGATATATTTAAAATGTTCGATTATTTCCCTGTCTGTATCCATATTCAGTTTAAACACAGGACGATCAATTTGAATTATATAAATGCTTGTATTTCTGTTGAATAATAATTCCCGTATGGAAAAATAAAATCTTGCTCTTGAAATTGTAAGAATTTCACGGTCGTCTTTATATAATTTTAAGTTTCTGATATCGAATGAATTAAAAAATGCAGGGCGAATAGAGGCATAATTTATTTCCAATCCTAAATAATCTTCCAGTTTTTCAATAAAATTTGTCCGAATATTTGATATTGCCGTACCAAGTGCACTTTGAATCGGTTTTAAAGCAATAGCAGATATGCCAATCAGGCAAATTAAGACGAGAATTTTTAAGTAAATTGAACGGGGAAGGAGTTTTTTCCCGTTTCTTACCGAAAAAATTGACAATTTTCTACCCTATATTGATTGCTTTCTATAAATTATAACACATTTCAGCCTTAAATGTATCAATATATGTAGTAATTCGCTTCTATCTATGTTAGGATTCCTAAACTTATGGACATTATTTCCAATTTTGTAGTGCTGGAAGGCGGCGATGGGAGCGGTACAACTACCCAATTATCAATATTGACTGACCGTCTTAAAAATACTCAAAAACCAGTATTTTTCCCCACTTTTGAACCTACCGGTGGCAAAATCGGCTCTCTGATACGTGATATTTTAAGCGGAAAAATATCGATTCAAAAAGAAACTTTGGCCTTTTTATTCGCCGCCGACCGCAATGAACATTTGTACAGCCCTGACGGGATTCTTGCGCGGACAGGCAGGGGAGAATTGGTAGTCTGCGACAGGTATGTTTTATCTTCGCTTGTTTACCAGGGAATTGACTGCCAAAATGATTTGCCCGTTCTTTTAAATTCCCGCTTTCCTGCCCCCGAATTGACTATTTTTCTGGATATTAAGCCTGAAATTGCACTGGAAAGGACAAAAAACCGTGCTTCTAAGGAAATATACGAATACCTTGATTTTCAGGTGAAGGTTTATGACAAGTACATAGCCGTACTGGAAATGTACAAAAACTCGGGGGCAAGAGTTGAAATAATCGATGCGTCCAAAAGTGCCCAGGAAATAGCGGATCAAATATGGAGCAAAATCTGCGAAATGCCGATATTTAATATATAGTGAAAACATTTTTTAAAGCGGCCATTGTCCTCGTTCTGTTCTCTACAACTATTCCCGTAAATGGGTACTTTGTTACTTACAAAGAACAGTACTACAGGCTTTTTCATATACATTATATTCAGTATCCCGATGACACAATGGAAAATATCTACTGGCTGGAACAAGCGCTTAAAGCGGATTTTGCAAACCCATTGTATGCGCTTGCTCTTATCGAAAATGAAGTACAATGGGAAAAATACCGTTATCTTTTTACAATGCACATATACATCAAATTGATTGAACAGTACTTGTTCCTTGGCAACAAATGGAATAAGCGCAATGCCTATTTTTACAATGCCCCCTGGAGAGACCAAAACCTTGAAAGCCTTGAAACCGCAGAAACCTGTTTCCGTACCGCTTTGTACTACTGGGACGAAGCTATAGCATGGGCGGAAAAAGCCAATGAAAGGCGCTTTAGGTGGATACATTTACAGAAAGTTCAATTTTGGGAAGACGAAGCGTTCAGAATCGAAAAAGGCACTTTAAACTACGGCAGAACAATCAGGCGCGAACTTGAAATGCTGCAAAGAGTACGCGAAAGATTCCAAGCAATGGAAACCTGGTACTAAATTTGCTTTTTTTCTGATACAATAATTACATGACACCCTTAACTAAGATCATGCTTGCAGACGGCGCATGGGGAACAGAACTTTTTAAACTTGGGCTTACACAGGGAAACTGCCCTGAAGAATGGAATCTTAGCCGGCCTGATAATGTCCGCCAGATAGCAAAAAATTATCTTGATGCAGGAAGCGATATTATAATGACAAACACTTTTGGCGCTAACCGTTTTCAACTTGAACGTTACGGTCTTGCCGCAAAAGTTTTTGAAATTAACAAAATAGGCACTTCCCTTACCCGTGAAGCCTGCGGCGAAAAAGCCATAACAGCAGCAAGTATTGGCCCCAGCGGGAAAATGTTTATCATGGGTGAAGTTTCCAAAGAAGAATTATTTGCCGCTTTTTCTGAACAGGTACAGGGCTTAAAAGAAGGCGGCGCACAGTGGCTCATAGTAGAGACAATGACCGACATAGGCGAAATGGAAATAGCCGTAACAGCCGCCGCAGAATGTGGCCTGCCTGTCGCTGCTTCTATGACTTATGAAAAAACTGCCGGCGGTTACCATACCGTTATGGGACATTCACCTTTGGAAGCAGTGCAAGCCGCCGTTAAAGCAGGGGCATCTCTTATCGGGGCAAACTGCGGCGGCGGCATTGATACTTATGTGGAACTTGCATCTGTTTTAAGAGGGCTTACAAAACTTCCCCTTTGGATAAAGGCAAATGCAGGGCTGCCCGAACTTGTAGACGGTAAACCTGTTTACCGCATGACGCCTGATATTTTCGCTTCGTTTGTTACGCCAATTCTGGAAGCGGGTGTCTCTGTTATCGGTGGCTGCTGCGGTACGAGTCCTGATTTTATAAAGAAAATCCGCCCCATCGTTGATGACTGGAATTCTAAATTCTAAATCGTAAAAAACATATTGTTCATAAATTCATCTGCAAAATCGGGATATTGCGCTAAATCTATAACTTTACATTTTGCTTTAATTTCTTTGCATTTTTCCATGAAATTACTTTCTATTATATTTTTCGCTGCTCCCTGCAGGCTTAAATTTTCTAAAAAAGTTATTTTTTCCAAAAATTCTTTTGGAAGAATTCCTGTTGTAATCATGTTTTGTTTATTTAAATTAACGCCAAAACCCCCTGTTATATACACATTTTTTATGTCTTTTGCCTGTAATTGTGCATTATTAAGAAGTATTTTAATTCCTGCAAAAATCGCGCTTTTGGCAAGTTGAAACTCCCGGATATCTTTATCGGTAATTGTTATTCCCGAATATACAGAAAAACTTTTTTCTGTCATGTTGCCTGCTTCGTCTATTATTCTCTGCTTTAACATAACAGAAACCGCATCAATAAGTCCGCTACCGCAAATTCCTGCAGGCGGCTCATTATTTATTGTGGTAATTGTAATTTCACCGGATTTTAACTCTACGCTTTTTATCGCGCCTGTTACCCCGCCCATGCCGCATGAAATATGTACTCCTTCAAAGGCAGGCCCTGCTGCTGCCGAACAGCAAAAAATCTTATTTTGGGTAACAAGCGCCATTTCGCCGTTTGTTCCGATGTCAACTAACAAAGACGGAGAAGGAGTGTTTAAAATATCCAACGCTGCAAGCCCTGATATAACGTCAGCTCCTATAAAGGTAGAAATTGACGGAAGTATACTTATATCTTTTGCGGAAAAAGAAAGGGAATCTCCTTTTAATTCTTTTTCTTCCAGAAATACGGGGGTAAAAGGAATCTGCCCCATAGAAGAAGGGTCGATATTCAAAAAAAGATGAAGCATTACCGTATTTCCGCTGACAGAAAGTTTTTTTATTTCCTGTATATTCCACTTTTGCATAAAGGTTTTAAGTATTTTTTCTGTCTGTCGGTTAATCAACTCATAAAGTTTTTCTGTTTTGCCTTTTTTTGCCGCATAAATTCGTCTTATTATATCTGTTCCGTAAAAAGTTTGTTCGTTTAATTCACAAACAGTGTCAATAATTTTACCGTAGCCGGAATTTGGATCAAGATTAATAAGTTGCGCAGAAACTGTTGTAGTTCCAATATCCAGTGCAACTGCGGCAGATGTAATTTTTTCCATGTTAATTATTCAAATCAGTTATAAAAAGATTTACACACTTTCGCTGCTGTCGCTGCATCTGGAGTGTATACATCAGCACCAATTTCATCGGCAAAACCCTGAGTAACGGGAGCGCCGCCTATCATAATTGTTACTTTATCGCGAAGCCCTGCCTGTTCAAGCGCTTGTATTACCTCTTTTTGCGCAGTCATAGTAGTTGTTAAAAGAGCGGATAAACATAAAACTTTTGCGCCTGTACTTTGGACTGCTTCAATAATTTTTTCGTTTGAACAATCTACTCCAAGATCGATTACCTCTATGCCGTTCCCTTCTATCATTATTTTTACAAGGTTTTTGCCAATGTCATGAAGATCGCCTTTTACAGTGCATATAATGGCTTTCCCAACAGGCTGTACCCCCGCTTCCGTCAACGCAGGTTTAAGCGCCTGCGCCGCCTGATTCATCGCCCTTGCGCTTATCATTACCTGCGGAACAAAAAGTTCTCCATTTTTAAACTTTTCGCCGACAATATTCATTCCTGAAATAAGACCTTTTTCCAAAATATCCCCGGGGGACGCGCCCTTTGTTAACGCTTCCTGAACAGCGCCTGAAATTTCTTTGAATTTTCCGCCTTGCAATAAAAGAGAAATCTCGTTAAAAGTATTTGTAAAATCACTCATATTTTAAGCCTTTGGTGTAATTTTTCGCCCAATACACGGGCATCTTCTGCTGTTGGAGCAGAGGTTTCGATAATTACGCCCTTTCTTCCAAAAGTGTCAACCAGTTTTGCAGAATATTCAAGCAGATCGATCTTAGCGTCAACAGGGTGATCCCAATAACGCTGACGCAGGCATAAGACGGTCTTTCCTGCGGCGGCATCACGCACAGCGTCCCAATTATTTACCTGAGGAATTGTAAAATCAAGCCCTTTAAGCCCTTCT
>Ga0099364_10001800_pt1 | contig 34823 bp, 15 predicted proteins | sample TergutTh196P3_FD_73070 | JGI IMG/M metagenome (GOLD analysis project Ga0099364, IMG submission 73070) | Microcerotermes parvus P3 segment gut microbial communities from Pointe-Noire, Republic of the Congo - Th196 P3 | ecosystem: Host-associated > Arthropoda: Insects > Digestive system > Gut ... | reverse complement strand
CGCTCGGTACCGGTTCGTCCGGTTGCAGTTGAAAAATCTTTCGGGCAAGAAATTTGCCGTACGTGTTGTAAGCAAGGATAAATCCAAAAAAGGATGCCAGGGCAATCAAAAGCGTGGACATGGATGTGATGTGAGGGAAACGAAAGACGGGAAAACCATCCGTCCCCCAATATACCATAAACAAACGGGCAAATTGGAGGTCTTCTTTGCGTCCTTTGTGCATTCCTTTGCGGTTAAAAAAGAAATTTAACCGCAAGGGACGCAGAGTTTTTGCAAAGTGCGCAAAGAATCTATTTTTAGAGGTGGTTCCCTGATGCGAATGCTTGAATCAGTTCGCTGCCTTGCTATAATAAACCCGAATGACTCAATGCGCCGAAGCCCTCTCCGGCACCATCACGCCGGAAATGATTGCCGTTGCCGATGCGGTCATCGTCCAATAGGAACGGCTCGAACCGGATTCATCCGCCGGGAAATCGCCGAAGGACGATTCGTCATCCCTGCCGATAAAGTCCCTCTACGAAAGAACTTGCAACCCACACCATGCGAACCATTGTCGTTCTAATTACCTGCACCGTAATGTTTTGTGGGATCGCCTGTACTCCGCAAAATGCACCGCCGACCAAACCAGAGACTCTCGCTCAAGCCGAAAGAGCAGTAAACGCCGAAAGAGCAGCAAACGAAGTCCGATTCCAGAACCTGCTCGGCATTCTGAACCTGAACCAAAGTGTTTTTGGCGGCGGATTCTCCGATGTCCTAGACCAATGCGAGTCAGCAGAGAGCAAATCGGAAAACTTTGATTTGATGATGAACAGAGCGGAAGAAACGGTGTTTTGGCTTTCCAGCAGCCTCATCAAAGATACCCAGGGAGAAAGTGCTGCCACCTATCGAGACCGGGGATATGAACTCATCGTTCAACAATACATTTCAGCCCAAAAATTAGACCACGCCGCAGAAGCAGCAAACAAGATCGAGGATGACAAACTGCGTGAGCAAATGCTCGCTGCAGTTGATTTTGAAGCCCGATTTCAGGCGGGCGACCCAGAAGCCAGAGCAGTGGTATTGAGCAGGCAAATTGCTTGGACAGGTCACGCATTACCGCCGCCCGAATGGCGCGAACAAGCCAAAGAAAGACGTAGCGAACTTCGTCAAGTTGCTTTGGAGATTCCCAATCCTATCCGAAGCGCAGAGTTTTTGTTGAACGCGTTTGTCGTTACGGATTATGTTGATGATAAAACGGAACTCGCCGCTGCATTTAATGAAATAGTTGACAGACTTTTGACTCCGGGCAACGAAGATGTTGACGATAGCAATAAACGCGGTAACTTACGGTTATTCGCCTTCGCCATTCACAGACTTGTGCCAGCAGGGAAATATATTGATGATAAAACGGAACTCGCTGCTGCATTTAATGAAATAGTTGACAGACTTTTGACTCCGGGCAACGAAGATGTCGACGATAGCAATAAACGCTTACTGTTATTCGCCATTAACAGCCTTTTGCCAGGTGGGAAAATAGAGCAGGTGGAAGATTGGGAAATAGACCTGATACTGGCAATTATTCACTCAGAACAGATTCCCGAACTTTGGAGAGAAGAACTATACACAAAGGCAGCCGACACACTCTTCCGAAATGCAAGAAGCAACTCCTCAAAATTTAGGGTTGATGATTATCAAAAGTTGTTTGACTTGATAGAATCGCCAGTAACGAAGGTCGATCTTCTTCGCCGCCGATTCGTAGGCACACGCGCTGATGTGTTGATAGAAAAACGCGCTGATGTGTTGATAAAAATTGATGAACAAGCACTGGCGGATGCTGTTCTGACCATTCAGGATTCCCTTGTCCGTTTTCTTACCTGCGATTCACTGATTTCTTCGCTTCGTGCTAGACAAAGCAATGTCGATCTTTTGCCGCTGGTCGATGCGATGGAACATGTTGCCCTAACGGAAACAGAAAAGGAATCATATTTATCCCGTTTGAACACACTGGATCGAGCACTGAATTTAAAAGTAACACATCTGTATGAACGTACACTTTCTAGTGCCCAAAGTTCCTCTCTTTGGGATGACGAAAAGATTGCCGACTGGCGGCAACGGAGCAGAGCAGCACACATTGCCGTAGTACACAATCGGGTTGCCGCTGCGAGGGAGATTTCTCCTAATGATCCTGTTGCCCGACTCGAAGCCTATCGAGAGGCAATAAGCATAGCAGTCGAACGTCATTTCGGCGGTTTCGTAATATCTTACGAGGGAATTTATGACTCTAGCACATCACCGCCTCTCATACTTAACCGTAACCTGCTTGACCATGTGCGGGAAATCGTTGCCGAAGCCCTTGAGTATATTGATGCATTGCCGCCAGCAGAAGTTCGCCGTAGAGATAAGCAACCTGACGATCTAATTAAATATATTTTTGAACCTCTCCGGGAACCGAGAGAAGCGGGTGAGCAGGATTGACGGAGCGGCAATCTTACGATGGTTGTTCTGTGAACCATCATTGCGCTGCGCTCCATTCCGTCTTCTGTTGTGCTATACTGTAAACGGCATGAAATTGTACTTTGCGAACCTTGCACTTCTTTGCGTCTTTGCGGTTAAATTCTCTTTTTTTAACCGCAAAGGACGCAAAGAATCTATTTTTAGAGGTTCCCTATCGTTATTCCATTACGGCTGTACGCGTCCGCGTGTTGATATTATTTTGCATCAAATACTCTTTAAGTTCCCCAACGGTATAATTTCGTTCCATTCGGGGAGAATAGAGCATACTGCTGATGATTGCCGCCTGTGCGTCCGTTTGAGTAAACAGTGCTTTCAAATGTTCCGGCAAGCCGGCACCGCCGGAGGCAATGAGCGGAACCGAGACCGTCTTCTCCGCCAATGCCATCAGTGCCAAATCATAGCCGGTCAGAGTGCCGTCATTGTCAATGCTGTTCAGGCAGATTTCGCCCGCTCCGAGTTCCTGTCCGCGTTTGATCCATTCCATTGCGTCCATGCCGGTCGCTTGTCTCGCACCGTCAATATAAACTTCGTATCCGCTCGGCATGGTTTGTGTCCGCTTGACCTGGGTCGAAAGCACCACGCACTGCGAACCAAAGGCTTTCGCTCCTTCTGCAATGATTTGCGGATTCCTCACCGCCATTGAATCGACGCTGACTTTTTCTGCACCCGCCTTGAGTACCTCATACATGTCATTCAAGGTTTTGATTCCTCCGCCGACGGTAAAAGGGATAAAAACCCGGCTGGCGACTCTTTTAACCGTTTCAATGTCGATGGAGCGTTTCTGTGCGCTGGCGGTGATGTCGTAAAAGATCAACTCGTCAATGTGGGCGCGGTACATTGTCTCCGCCATCTCTTCGGCAGGAGCCACGTCGATGTTGTCCTGAAATTGTACTGCTTTTGTAACTCTGCCGTCGACGATGTCGAAGCAGGCGATCAATCGTTTGGTGAGCATTTTTTGTCTCTGTATGGGAAAAGGTTAAGGGAGTTATGGGCAAGCGAAGGAAACGCGTGTGAAATCCGTTTTTTTAGAAACCGCAAAGAAACGCAAGGTTCGCAAGGGACAATTTCACGCCGTGATCCGTCTATTACCGCCGGATAAAACCGCGTCCGTGAAATGTTGCAATCACATCCCCCTGTTCATTGGTAATGGTAACGTCCTGTGTTATCAGAGAGCGGGACTGGGCAATCAACCGGGTTTCTGCAAACAATACTCCCTCCGTAACAGGTTTGAGAAAGGAGATATGACATTCAATCGCTACGATTGATTCTGTTTTTCCGGCATTGATTGCCACTGCAAAGGTAAAATCTGCCAGTGTAAACAGCGCACCGCCTTGCATAATGCCGAGAGCGTTCATGTGCTTTGGTTCGACGGCTAACTTCGTTTTGGCATAATTTTCCCGGACATCAACGATTTCGATGCCGGTCAGTTCGACGGCATATTGATCCGCCTTGAAACGCTCGGAAACTTCTTTAATGTTCATGGTGTTGTTCGGCTGTATTCTAATGGTGAATATTCCTCAGGCTCTGGTCTATTATAGCATAAGGGAACCTCTAAAAATAGATTCTTTGCGTCCTTTGCGCCTTAATGATTAACAGGGCTTTGCGCCCCCTTGCGGTTAAAAGAGTTCGGATTGAACCGAAAAGACGCAAAGGTATTGACTTTCGACTTCGGTGTGGTAGACTATATGCGTGCCGGTTGCGGCTGTGTTTTTCTTTTTCCTAACCAAAGGAGGTTTACCATGAAGATTCGTCAGAAAAAAATGTTAAAATGGGGGGGGGGGGCAAGTTAGGCAACAACAAGTTGGGCAACAATGCCTTCACTCTTGTCGAACTGCTTGTCGTCATCGCGATTATCGGAATGTTAGTCGCTCTTCTCTTGCCCGCTGTCCAGGCAGCCCGCGAAGCCGCGAGGCGGATGCAGTGCTCGAACAACATAAGGCAACTCGCCTTCTCGGCACAACTGTTTCACGATACTCATAATGAGTTGCCCGCTGTCAGTCATCAGAGGAAACTCAATGGGGGTGAAACCGGAGACCGGGCAGACCGAAGACCCATGCGGCGTGACCGGATCGGCGGTTTGCCGATGCTTTTGCCCTACATAGAACAAACGTCCGTTTGGGAACGGATGTTAGCAGGAATTGAAAGGGGTTCCTATGTGGACAACAACCCAGCCAGCGGCAGACGGGCACGGGACACAGACAACGGCTACAATCCGTGGGATGCTTATGACTGGGATCGGGACGGCGAAACAAATTCCTCTGCCTTCCGTCAACCGATTCCGCCGTTTCGCTGTCCTTCAGACGGAAACGGCACATTCCCCAGGAGCACTTCCAATCAGCCCACAAATTATCGGCTCAACAAGGGGGATATGTCGGTCGGTTTTGACTGGCAGGAAGCGCGCGGAGTCTTTGTAACAGGCGACCGGGTTGTAATGTCTCTGTCCTCCATATCGGACGGCACCTCCAATACGATGATGTTTGCCGAAGGGGTGATTGCAGCGGACAATGTACGCGGTCGTCCGGTGGGCGGTATGTCCATCAACAACTGGCGGACGCATACTCGTGACGACAGACCCGTCCGTCCCATTGAATGGCTTGCAGCCAAACAGGGCAACACCCTGATAGGACCCAAAACCAATGATCAGAATCTGGGTCGGCGTTGGGGGGATGGTCATACGGTCTTTACGAGTTTTTACGCTATTCTTCCGCCGAATAGTCCTTCGGTCGGTCGGGGTGCAACCCCAAATGGTGAAGAAAACTGGGGAGTTCCAGCCGCCAGCAGTTATCATCCAGGCGGTGTGGGGACTGTTGCCTGCGATGCGTCCTATCGTTTTGTAACCAACAGTGTCGATACAAGCCAGTTAAATGGTGTCGTGAGGAGGAGCGGTGTTACGGCTACGGGATTGAGTTTGGCTTTTGATGACTTAGTCGCTGCCCCCGTCGATAATCCCCAGCACTATACAGGTCCTTCCCCCTACGGACTTTGGGGAGCCTACAGTACACCCGGTAACGGGGAAAGCGTGTCGTTTTAGCACGCGTGATCATTTCACGGCACAGAGTGCAGCCGTCAAATTGCACCAGACCCATAAGAACAATGCGGCGTTAGCCCCCGGTTTTGAGCATACTCGGCAGAGACTCACCGGGGCGGGTGCCCTGTCTGTTCTTGTCGCTCGGACTTTTCCAAACAACAACACTTTTACCGACCATTTCCATCATGCAGTACAACAATTTTTTCGTCAGCGTTTTCCTCGGCTTGTTCGTCTTTTCAATTTCGGGCTGCGGTAACTCAGACGGCAGATACACAAGGGTTGAAGGGACAATTACCTACAATGGGGAAGCCGTTGAGGGGGCAACCGTTACCTTTGTGCCGACGGCTCCCGACGGCGAGTCCGCCTCAGGCTTGACCGATTCAAGCGGCAACTACACACTGACATCGGCTTATGCCGAGGCTGGAGGCAGGGGAGCACTTCCGGGAGATTATCAAGTTACCGTTTCAAAGCGGGAAGCGACGGTATCCAATCCAGATCAAGAGGCTTTTGACAGAGGGGAAATTACATACGAGGAATTCGAACAGCGGTCAAGCCGGAGGGATTCGTATGCCGCTTCTGCGCGTCCCAGAGAATTACTTCCCGAAAAATATGGACAACCGCACACATCTGAACTGAAAGCAACGGTAACAACAGGCAGAGTCAGTGCACACCATTTTGAATTGACCGATTAATGGGAACCTCTAAAAATACGTTCTTTGCGTTCTTTGCGGTTAATATGGGTTCTTTTTTAACCGCAAAGGCGCAAAGAAGTGCAAGGGACGCAAATTCAAACAGGTACATCAAAATTTTGTGGGCAAATTTTGGAGACCACAGGGGTAGTGGGGCGTTTTTAGCCCACTAACTTCCGCCGAAAAGTTTTCTACCTCTTTTCCGTCATTCCACTTCGTTTCATTCCGGCTTTTGTAACAACAGATTTTGTTAACAAAAGCCGGAATGGAGCGCAGCGAAATGACGGTAGATTACTTTCCGGCAGAAGTCTTACAAGTTTTCGTTACGCCCCGTTGAGGCTTTTGGATCGATAAGACTGCCCGTAACTCTTACAGCCCCGGCGGGAAAATTTTACGCTCTTGCTTTTATCCAATAATTTTCAATTTGTTTCGCACAAAGGCACGAAGGGCACAAAGGTTGCTGTTTTTCTACTTTGTGTCCTTTGTGCCTTTGTGCGAGAAAAATACTAAACATGTAATTTTTATCCGCCAGGGCTGTAACTCCCTTTTGATTACGGCGATGCCGTGATAGGTTCTTTGCGGTAAAAAAAAAACGAGAGGACTCGAAACCACCGGAATTTTATGCTACAATCCTCTCTATGCTAAAAACAGAAAGTGGGCTAAAAACAAAAACTGGATTACGGACAAAAACTTGCGGCGAACTACGGAGAGAGCACGTAGGACAGTCCGTCACCCTTGCCGGTTGGGTCGATACTGTCCGAGACCACAGCGGCGTGCTCTTTATCAACCTTCGGGACCGATATGGACTCACACAGATTCTCTTTCTGCAAGAGAACAACGAAAAATTGTCCGAAACGGTGCGGTCGCTCCGTCCCGAAGATGTCGTGCAAATCACCGGCACGGTCGGGCTGCGTCCCGAAGGAATCGTCAATAAAAAAATACCGACCGGCGACATTGAAGTAACCGCCGAATCACTGATTGTCCTCAACCGCACAGAGGTTGTTCCGTTTCAGCCCTCCGCTCCCGAAGTACCCTCCGAAGAGATGCGGCTGAAGTACCGGTATCTCGACCTTCGCCGACCGGCGATGCAAAAGACGTTTCTCCTTCGGCACAGGATTGCCAAAGTCATGCGGGACTACTTCGACGAACTCGGATTCGTCGAAATCGAAACGCCGATGCTCGGTAAAAGTACGCCGGAAGGGGCAAGGGATTATCTCGTTCCCAGCCGCGTTGCCCAGGGATATTTTTACGCTCTGCCGCAGTCGCCGCAAATTTATAAGCAGATTTTGATGATTGCCGGTTATGACCGGTACTTTCAAATCGCCCGGTGCTTTCGGGACGAAGACCTGCGTGCCGACCGGCAACCGGAGTTCACGCAGTTGGATGTCGAAATGTCCTTTGTGAATGAGGAAGACATTATCGAACTCATCAGCAACTTGATGGTGCGTCTTATGAAAGAGGTGCTTGGTCGCGAGTTAACGCTGCCGATACCGAGAATGGACTATGACGAAGCCATGGAGCGGTTTGGACATGACGCACCCGACTTACGTTTTGGAATGGAGTTGATCGACCTGACCGACATTGCAAAGGAAGTCGAGTTCAGAGTATTTCGCGGGGTAGCCGACTCCCCCGGCGGGCGTGTCCGGGCGATCAATGCGAAAGGAGCCGCCGAAAAGTATTCCCGCAAGGATATTGACGGCTTGAACTCCTGGGTGATCGAACAATTTGGAGCAAAGGGGGTGGCATGGCTCAAAGTTGAACCGAGCGGTAAGTTGGCAGGACCGATTGCCAAAAACTTTACGGATGCCCAACTCGATGCCATAGCAACGCGTCTTGATGCGGAGCCGAACGATTTCCTCCTCTTTTCGGCGGATGCGTTTCCGATGACATGCCGGGTACTTAACGGTCTGCGTCGTCGGCTGGCGGCGGAGTTGGGACTCATTGATCCTGCTGAAATGAACTTCTGCTGGATCGTCAAGTTTCCGATGTTTGACCGAGATGAAGAGGCGGGACGCTGGGCGGCGATCCATCATCCCTTTACCGCACCGCTTGCAGAGACGGCGGCAGAGGATTTCGCCGCTGCCCCCGAAAAAATCCGCGCACAAGCCTACGACTTGATCCTCAACGGTTTTGAAATCGGCGGCGGAACGATAAGAATCCATGACTCACAAGTTCAATCACAAGTATTTGACCTTCTCGGCTTTACACCGGAGTCGGCAAAGGAGCAATTCGGTTTTCTTTTGGAAGCACTCCAATACGGCGCACCGCCGCATGGCGGCATTGCATTGGGACTCGACCGCTTGGTTATGCTCTTCGGCAACTTGGACAACATCCGCGATTGTATCGCGTTCCCGAAAACAATGAAGGCGGCAGACTTAATGACCGGAGCCCCGGGTCCGGTAGCCGTCAAACAACTGGACGAACTGGCAATTACGGTGAAAGCAGCAGCCCCGTCATCGTAGGAGGTGTATGCGGTGTACCATAAACGGGGACAAACGGTACTTTTCCCTTCGCACACTTTGCGTCCTTTGCGGTTAAAAAAAGATTAACCGCAAAGAATGTAAAGGGACATTATTCATGCCGTTAATGGTATCGCAAACCTTACAATCCCTACCTTTTTTGCAAAAGAGGGAGGATTGTGTTGTTTTTTTTGGTTTTGCCGGGCTGGTTAAGACGATACCGGGATGGGAGAGCACTTTTTGGCTTTCATGAGGAGAAAATTTATGTGTCGGACTGTTTTCGCCATCATTTGTGTTTTAACGTCAGGGATTTGTGCGGGATTGAATGCCCAGATACCGGAAAACATTATGTTTCAGCCGGGAAGTTATGCGGTGCCTTACCGGACATTCCAACAGCCTGCACCGATGCCCTTTGCACCGGTACATGTTGCGCCGATGGGGGAGTATGCCGGCGATTCGCAGACGGAATGGGAGAGGCGGTTTAGCCCGCAGATGACCGTACCGGCAGGGGAGCCTGTTTTTATGCCGCAACCTTATGAAGTTCCCCATTTGACGTTCGTTTATAATCATTGGACGGGGCGTTTTCATATTGCTCCTTATGAACCGGGCTATGCGGCAAATCCTTCGGCATTTCCTGTGCAGACTTCTCCCCTTCACATTTGGGTTTCCTCGAAGTCATCAGGGGGGAATCCCAGTCCGCAGGTTCCGTATATGAGTTATTACGATCCCGACCCGGTTGTTCTTCCGGCAGAAATTCGGATCCGCGGTTTGCGGTCTTTCTCACCGCAAGCACAGATTGATCCGATGCCGTTGCCGGTTCCGCGCCCGGTAACCGCCGAGCCGATTCGTCCGCCCGCCAGAACACGGATTGGTGAACGAATCCGGCAAAACTACGGACATTTCATTGTGCGGTAAACGGGGGGCAGCAATTCTCTTTCTGCACGAACTTTGCGGTTTAAAAAAAAGAAGATTTAACCGCAAGGGACGCAAAGTTCCCGCAAAGGACGCAACGTACAATTTCATGCCGTTTACGGAACGATGACTACAACGGCAACAAAGGAGACAGGTTGCCGATGTGAAGGGGTTGTAACGGTTGAAGTGCCGGTGCCGATACAATCGGAAAAAGGTCAGCCGGAAACGGATCCATCGGCGGAACAGGTTCTGACGACCTGTCCATTTCCATCCGGTTGTTTCCAACGAAGAGAAACATTGCCTGCATTTCCTCGCTCTTTTCGGCAGTACTCACACTGTCGGGTTTCGGCTGAAAATCTTTATTGACATGTTCTACGGAGAGAGGTTTCTCTCCAATGACCGGACGCATCGGTTCAAACCTTTGCGGAACCAGCAGTTCTTTCTCCAGTGCCGGCAACACAGCCTTCTCCGGTTCGGCGGCGCGCGTTGCCAATGACGCAGGCGGCTCATTTACCAACGACGCAGGCGGCTCATAAAGTTGGGTGTATTTTTCGGTTCCGCCGCCTACCGCCGGTTCAACGTCAAGCATCGGCAATGACATTTGTGCCTGCTGTTCGGGAGAAATCAGTGCTCTCAATTCGTCCGGCAGGGTTGTCGCCGCCAAATTTTGATCCATAACTTCGTTATGATAAAGCGAATAAGTTTCACCGCCGCCGGGCATCTTCCAAAAGACACTCGCAATGCCCAGTCCGCTCACCAGAATAACTACCGCCGAAACCACCCGGACAGCGGGGGTAATGAAGCGGTGCATGGGCACCTCATGTACAGAATTTCGCGGGGGGGTGGGGGAATTCATCGGTTATTCTCCTTTCGGTCTCATTCAGTCAGACAATTCGGAAACAACATGTCAATTGCAGTAATTCGGCTTAAAATTGCCGATTTCTAGAAACAAAAAACCTGCCGCCTCACAATCGCTACCAACCACAAAACGGGAGTCTAGTGAATTTTTGCCAAGAGGGAAAGAGCAATTTTACAGAATTTTTTCCCTTGCGGAAACCCTCTAAAAAGAATTCAACCACAAAACCCGCAAACCGAAACCACAAAGTCCGCACCCTCTACAACTTAGAGGCTGTTTGGAAATTAAGTGCTTGAAAACAAGGGCTTTGACGATTGCCGTTTTTTGGTTTTTTGTGAAAACCCCTATGTTTTCTGGGAAACAGCATTTGTCTAAAGACGAAAACCCCTTGATTTTCAGCGTCTAATTATTAAACAGCCTCTTATACGGATTCCGCAAGACCGCCGACCGCAATTGGTCGGTAGGGGATTGACCAGCGTCCTCCTCCGGGAAGTTTGCCGGTAAGGTTGCAATAGGCTGCGGGAGAGGAGCCGCAGACGTTGAATAGGGTGCAAACACCACTGTTTGGGGCACTGCTGTTTGGGGCACTACGGCGGCGCGAGTGGCGGGCTTGGGCGGGTAATACGCATTCAATTCACCCGGCGTTCCCGAAGATACAGCCCCCCATTCGGGCAATGCCGTGCTGGAAACACCCGCGCCCTGTTGCACAGAAGTAGCACTGCCAAACTGATTCTGCGTAAAAAATCCCGGCTGTACACTCGGAGCGGTCAAGGGACGTGAGTCAAAATCATGGTTCACAATCTCCGCTTGGTGAGAAGGATAATTCACCGGAGGTGCGGTCATTGAGGAAATCATCGCATAAAAACTTGAACTGTTATTTTTGACCGGTCTTCTGATGGCATTCTGTTTCGGCGAATACAGAAGCGGAGGCTGTTCCGCACAAAACCGCACCACGCGTGCCACGGGTCCGTAAGCCCCCGCACTGCCCAATCCGAGTTTCTGTCCAACAGTTCCCCGTCCAAAACCATGCCCCCACACAGGACATGGCTTACCGGCGGGATGCCGGTGTCCCGGAATCAGACAATACCAATACAGTCCAGAACACCCGGCATCACATCCATGCTCCTCCATCATAAACTCCCTATCCAACGAGGCGCAGGGAGAACTGCCGGAAACCGGTAACGTCCCCATCGACAACGAAACAACAAACGTAAAAACAATGATCAATCTCATATTTCAACTCCCCTAAAATTGCGCTCTGATCGTAAAATAGCCGTTACCGTGGCGCAATTTTTCCCGGTAATCAAGACGATGACTCTCTGCCGTAAAAACCGGCAGTCCATAACCAATCGTTGCGGTAAAATATCGTCTCCAATTCATGTTCAATCCGCCGCCCACCGACGACAAAAAATCCATCGACTGCTCCCCGACCGGATAGACCCGGTTAAACACACCGCCGTGGTCAAAGAAGCCGAACGCTTCGACAACGGCTTTATCCTGCCAATTAACAATTTGGCGGCGCGCTTCCAAATTGAGAAAATACCCAGAATCACCCGTCATCAATCCCTCCGGCGCACCGCGCACCGTCGCCATACCGCCGATTTGAAAAATACGGCTCTGGGAAAGGCGGGTCAATCCCCACTGGGCGTTACTCTTGGCAAGGAACGTCCACCATTTATTCGGATACCACACCTTCGTCAAACTGCCTTGAAGGAGGTTATAATCCTTACGTGTAAAATCATCGAACATCGGATTTGCCCCGACTCCGGCATTCCCCGTCTGCCAACTGAGCGAGAGGAAACGCACGGACTGTTTTGCCCGGTAAATGTCGGAAAGACCAAACGTGTAACTCGTGACTCGTTCCCGATAGTTCAAGAAACCGTCGAAAAGAGTCTCCGAACGAAAGTTTTCGGCTTGAAATGAAAAATCGGTTTTCCTCTCCTTCGTATTCCTGAGCAACTGCCGCACCGCCGGGCGGTACCGCTGCGAGGTGCCGGTGATATTCAAGTCCACAAGGGGTCCGTAAATCGTTTTCGGAGTTCCGTAATCAAAGCCCATTTCGAGCGTGGTTCCAAACCGGGTAATCGGTATATCGCCGGACATCACCAGATAACTGGTTCCTTCCGTCTTATCGTAGGTACAATAAAAAGATTCATCGAATCCCAAGACACTCTGCAACTGCACAAAACACCCATTGCGGATACGTCCCGAAGATTCCCGACCGGAATTATCACAATAATAACCGCCGGACACCGGCTGCGGGACAACCGCCGTCAACATCAAGTTACTCTGCCCCAAATCAGCACCGGGTTCGAGTTCCGCAATCAGTTGAGTCCGAAAAGTCCGGTTAAAACGCAATATCTCCTCTTCCAGGTTCTTGATATTCGCCACAGAACCGGGTCGAAAACGGAATTGCTTCTTGACCAAAGAATTGCCCGCAAAACGTTCAATCGTAACAGGGACAAGAGCGGCACCTTTTCGGAGGTCCGGAAAAAACATCTGACGCTTGGTCGTAACGGTACTCGCACCGAACCTGCCTTCAATAATCTGCACCCGCACAACACCATCCTCAATATCCTGAACAGGCAAAACCGCGCGTCCGAGAACATGCCGGTTATCAAAAAGTTGGTCGATCTCCGCAAGCATTTCATAAAGATCACGCAGACTCACCAATTCCATCGCAATATAACGTTGAGCGACGGCATCAAGTTCTCTTTGGGAAATAGACTTCGGCGGGTCGTCGAAAAGCACAAGGGTCAAATGGAGAATCTTTTCGTCAGGCTGATCTCCAAAAAAGGGGGGAGGCTGCGGGGAGCCAATGCTGATTGTAGCGGGCTGTTGTCGAAACTGCCGGATTTCCTGTTCAATCCGGTAACTGTCCTGAAGAGCATCCCGATGGGTGATATCCGAGGCTGGAATTTGTGAAGGATCAGGCGGAGTGGGCGGCTGGGCGGGAAGCGGGACGCGGCACGTCAAAATTAAAATTCCACAAAAACAAAATAGTACAAAAGCGAATTTTCGGGATGTCATTGTAGCAGTAAAGGTAATAAGGGCACTTATTCACGACTGGCAGACGACATCCGAACCATGAAACGTTGAGTCTGGTATCGGGATAGACAAAAAATAAAATAAAGTCAAAGTTCGACCCAAAAGAGAAAAAAGCAGCAAAGTCCTGTATTGAAAATTCAGGTTGTACCGTTTATAACGGATAGGCAATATCCTAACGGTAATAATGCTCACACGGGCACCTTCAAAAATAGATTCTTTGCGTCCTTTGCACCATCTTTGCGCCCCTTGCGGTTAAAACAGTTCGGATTGAGCCGCAAAATGCAAAAATTGATTTTTAGAGGGTCCCGTACAATTACCGGTATAATCGGAAGGGGGAGGGAAAAATCCTCCCCCCTTTTTTATTTTTTTTATGCCCCCCTATTGCACTTGGCGAAAAATCTGTTAAAATGCGTTCGTAATTTGGAATATTCCGTCTGGTGTGTAGCCTGACGGTTTAACATTTAGAGTACGTTAACAAGTTAAGAAGAAACCGCCTGGGGCGGACGACAATTTTTTACAGACGAACGGCAGTTCCCAAACAGGGCTGACGGGTAAAAAATTGTCGGAGAACTTATCGAGTGGCGTTGCTCCCGTAAGGGGAGTGCGCGTATAAGTTCTGCGGTCAGAGTCAGTATTGCGACCATGCTTCCCAGGCGATATAGCGATGCACCTCTTTCGTCGGAGGGATTTACCCCGTTTCTTCTTTGCGTGTAGCTCCCGGTCTATGCGTCTCTTGTTGCCGGCTCGGTAAGATAATCCCCTTTAACACAAAGAAAAGTGATGCGTACTTACGCTTGGCATTTTTTCATTGCTGCTGCGGTTTACTGGATGATACCGGTCGCAATGGCACAGTCCACACCATCTCCTGCGCCGGTGGATCCTGCCGTTGAAACGGGCATCCGGCTGGCAGTCGCGGACTTCAACAATTCCGACTTCGCCGGAGCACTGGAACAACTCCAAGCCCTCTACGCCGAGTTTCCCAACCTCGCTCCGCCGCGAATCGTGTTGGCACAATGGTTCGCCCAAGCCAATCTGGGAGAAGCCGTGCGGTCATCACTGGAAATGGCAACCGACGAAACACCGGACGATCCGGAAGCATACATCCTGCTCGGTGAAATCCTGCTGCGGCAACGCTACCTCACCGCCGCCGAACTGCTCTTGGAGACAGCAAAAGTCAAACTGGCGGACTACAACGTCAACCCGGAACGCAAAGAGTTAATGGAATCCTCTTGGCTACGCAACGCCATCACACTGGCAGAAACGCGCGGACAATGGGAGGTCATGCTTATCCTGCTCGATAGAGCAGGCACCCAAGAGGGGGAAACACCGACACTACTGCGGCAAAAGGGGATCGCCCTCTTCCAGTTGGAACGGGACACCGAAGCCCTCGCCCAATTCACCAGGGCAGACACCCTCGCAAAAGATTCCGCCGAACCGGATACGGGATTACCCGCCGAGGCCGCGCTTGCCCAACTCTATCAACTACGCGGCGACAAAGAAAACGTCCAAAAATATCTCGCGGAGGCTCTGCAAAAATATCCCGCTTCCAGAGAAGTGGTCGTTTTGTCCATTCAATCCCGAATCAACGAAGACCAATTAGAAGATGCCCGGACATTGGCGGAGAACCTGCTCACCGAAAATCCCGCTTGGCAGCCTGCCAAACGTCTCTTGGCAACGATTGCTCTCTACCTCGGCAACTATGGAGAAGCAGAAAAACTCTTTCAGGAACTGATTCTCGACTCCCCAGCGGACGAGCAAATCGCCAACGGGCTGGCTTTAGCACAAGCAGAACAAGACGATCCGCAAAAACTCCAACGCGCCTTGGAATATGCGGGGGAAAACGTCCGCAGGAATCAACAGGAATCCGATTACTGGGCAACTCTCGGCTGGGTACTCTACAAAGCCGATCAGTTAGAAGCGTCAGGACAAGCCTTACGGCAAGCCGCAGCGACCGGACGGGTCAATGCGGCAACGGCATACTACTTAGCACGTTTGGCAATGCAGACGGGACAGATTGCCGAAGCGGTTCAATTTCTCGAAGCCGCTCTCAGCACCCCGGCACCCTTTGCCAAACGCCGCGATGCCGTCCGGCTATTGGAAGTATTGAAAAGATAAGCACACACGACGGTCAGCGGGGCATACCCTGTTCCGCTTTTTACACCTTTCACCCCTTTTTTGAACTTGTAGCCATGACTAAAAAACTCCGACATAAACTCCTCGTTCACAAACTCCTCGTCTATCTGTTAACCATCGCAATGGTTTTCGGTCCGGTAACTTCCGTAACCCTGGCGCAGGCGGATCCAATTGTTGTCGATAACCGCACAGACACGTTCGTGAACGTTCATGGTTCCATTACGGATGTCCGCACAGAAACCCTTCGCGGGGCGACGGGCTACAACTCGTTCAGCCGGTTCAACGTCCCCGGCGGAACAACGGCGAATCTCCACGTTCCCGAAAGTGCAAGGAATCTTGTCAACCTCGTCCACAATGAACGGAGTTTTATTGACGGTACGTTGAATTCGTACATGAGCAACGGACAGATCGGCGGAAATGTCTATTTTCTGAATCCGCACGGCACGCTCATCGGTCAAAGTGGTGTGGTCAATGTCGGATCATTCCATCTTTTTGCACCCACGCAGCAATTCATGGAAGACTTGATTACAAGGGGGGGTGAAATCAGTGCCATTCACGAACGGCAACTCTTTGAAGGTAACGTACCTTTGAGCAATACGGGGCTCATCAGTGTCAAGGGGCGGGTCAATGCGGTGTACGCCGTAACTCTTGCGGCGAATAACGTGAATGTGGACGCTGGGGCTTCGGTGCGTGCAGGTCATCAGGTTCAACTTGAATTCGGCAGTATTGTTAATACGCAAAATCTCCAAACGGGGAATGCGATGATAATGACCCCCGAAGGCAAAATCAGCATTGTTGCGGCGCAGGATGTAAACGTTGCGGGTCGGGTTGCGGCGGATGGCGTTCAGGGGGAAAGTGCGGGGAGTGTTGATATCCGAGCGGGGAATGATATTCATGTTAATACTGGCGCGGAGATTTCGGCTCGTGGGGTTGGGCAGGGTTCCGATGGCGGCGAGGTCATCATTTTTGCGGATAGAAATTCCTATTTGCAGGATGGTGCCGTTGTGGATGTTAGTGCGGGAAATGGTAAGGGCGGTTTTCTGGAGTTCAGTGCGATTGATACGGTTAACATTGTCGGAAACGGATTGCGTTCTTCGGCGGGTGGAACGGTGCTAATTGATCCGAAACATATCAATTTGACAGGAATTGGGGATGACTTCTATACAAACGGAGCGAGTTGGATATTTACCGCTGATGAGTCGATTACATTAACGAATGTCTTGATTTCATCACGGCACATTGATGGTGCCGTATCCTTGACAGGAGAAGCCAAACGTAATGCACATAAAGAGTGGGATTCGACCGGCAATTCGGGGTATCTCACTTTCAATGCAAAAACGATGGAAATGATTAATAGTGTTATCTTGGCGCACGCAACAGGCGATTCTACCGCTGGTGATGTTAATATCAATTTGAAAGATAAAGGCAATTTCGATTTCCTTTCTCTCTTCCTCTCCATTGACTTCCTCTCCATTGAGCATGCTCTCGCCCAATTTTCTATGGATGAGGGTTCGATGATCACGGGAAGGAATGTAACGATAGATGTTGAGGCATCACGCGGCACGAAGTTTGATTATGCCGATGGTGAATGGACTGGCGAGGGAGGAGATGGCTTTATGGAAATATTCTCTCAGATTTTAAAGACACCGCTTGTCGGCGTTGAACAAGTTTCAGCAACAGCAAAAATTGACATCGACGGTGTTATTATAGCGTCCGATAATGTGAATATCACTGCGGAAGCAACAGCCAACTCGGACATTCATAATTTTGCATTTGTTGTTGGTGTAGGTGTTGGACTTGTTGATGCAAAATCAGAAATATTCATACGGGACAACGCAATCATTAACGCGAAAAAAGGTGATGTTAACATCGTCTCTCATGTTCAAACGTCTCTGAATATTGCTTCAGAAACGTCATTGGGAGTTAATAAAATCATTGACGATATCACTAAAGGGGTCATTGACATCTTCGTACCGGGACTGTTTTCTTTCGCAGGAGGAACGGCAACTTCGATTAATAAAATCGACATCGCTCAAAAGGCGGTAATTGAATCGGCTAGTCGTATTCAAGTGAATGCTATAACTACACGTTATCATAATCTTGAAGCAGATATGGACTGGGTAGCGATTGCCCTCTTTAATGGGACATCTGATACCGATTTAATCGTTAACGGCACATTGACAGCCGGTAGCAATATCGATCTTACCGCAAACACCATAACGGACAACTCGATTGAAGCATCTGCGGGATCGAGATTATTGCAATGGCTCACTGACCAATTTAGTGGAGAGCTGGATAGAAAGGAAATGTCAGACCGTGAAGGAGTTGTTGTGGGGGGAGCATTAGGAATAATTGATGCTTTTGCTGATGCAGCAAAGGCGACTGTGAAAGAAAGCATGAAAGATGTTATGAACTCCGTTATGCCACTTGACCTTGCAATTTCTGCCGCGATACTTATTGATACTGTAACAACGGACATAACTGTTGGCGGTACTTTGATGGCGATGGCAGGGGGCATCGATATTAGTTCACTCATCACAGATACTGTCACACAAAGGGCAGAGGGATATGCTCTGAATTTTTTCTATTTTTCCGGCGGTAGTGGTGTTGCCGTGATGAACATTAACGACCACGCCACCACTACGATTCTAGACAATGCCAGTCTGTATGCAAAAGACATCGCGATTGAGACCAAAGTTACACAAAATATCGACCAATATGCGAGAGCTGGCTCGATAGCAATTCCAATCGCAAAGCCATGGTTGTCTGGGGCGGTGGGTGTTTCCGTCGGAATTATTGATATTGACAGCAATGTTAGAACGGTTATCGGAAAAGGATCTGTTCTAGCGAACTATGATGACATCCTGGGGATGGTTTCTGCCGAATCAATTACTCTCAATACCGGTTTGAAGGTTGATAAACTCGAAAATCGAGTCGGTGCCTATGATGCGGCTTCCCTCATTGGTCTCGGAGTCATGGTCGCAAACACAAGCATCGGAGGAATAACGCAGATTGACGTGAAGGATAATGTGAACATCTACGGCAACAATATCACCCTCACCGCAAATGATGTTTATAAGGAGCTGATATCGGAACTCGGAGGTGGTGGTTTAGCCCTCGTCGGACTCGCCGCTAATGGGGCATGGAGCGATTTAGATATTCGTAGGAATAGTATGATAGACATTGGTGAAGGAGTAACAATCAGCGGCGGGTCGATTGATATCTCTGCTCATTTGCAAATTGATAAACTTGAAAACAACATGAGTGCTTGGAGTGCGGGCGTAATTGCTCTCGCAGGTGTTTGGGGTTCTGTGGATATTACAGGAAGAACGCAAATTGAAATAAATGACGATTCAGAAATTTTCGCTACTGGCGACATCACAATTAAAGCAGAAGATATTTACAAAAGCCTGAAATCTGACTTCACGGGAGGCGGTGTCGGTATTGGACTCGAAGTAAGCGGCGGGAAGAGCAATATCAGTATCAACCGGGACACCCGAATTATTGTTGATGCGGTAACAATTAGCGGCGACTCGGTTACAATGTCCTCAGGTATGCAAATTGGTAGACTTGTGAACGAGATCACCGGATGGGGAATTGGTGTGGTGGGTGTCCTCGAAGTAACATTTATCGTCGGCAATGTTAATATCAACGGAACGTCAAGTATCGATATAAAAGGTACTTCTACAATCACTGCCGACGCACTCGTCTCTATCATTACGAGAGATATTTATAATCACATAGAATCCAATTTAGAGATTCGTTCAGGTGCCGTCATTGCCGCTGGTGTTGTTGGCAGTGGTTCGGCAAGCATAAAAATTAACAGAAACAATCTGACTGATGTGAATGGCACTATCAGTGGCGGTTCGATTGATATACTCACAGGATTGCAAATTGATAAACTCTTCAACACGATTGAGACCTTTACATGTAAATTAGGTGTTGGATTGGACTTTGACCATGCAGGTGCAGTATTGACAATCGGTGGATTAACGAAGATTAACGTGCGTGACGATTCACAAATCCTCTCTGCTGGCAGTACCAAGATTAAAGCAGAAGATATTTACAAAAATCTGAAATCCGATTTCACGTCTCGCGGTGTTGGTTTAGCAATTATCGATATGAGCATCGGCAAAAGTAGCTTAACCCTTAACCGGGATACACAGATTATTGTGAGCGGCAAAACAATAAGTGGCAATACCGTTGAAATGTCAGCCGGAATCCAAATTGATTCGCTCATGAACAAGATGCTTGATTGGGACCTTAGTAGCAGTACCATCGCAGTAACACACATTGATGGTAACGTTAATATCAATGGTGCGTCAAGTGTCGAAGTGAAGGGGGGAACCCAAATCAATGCCGATGGTTCCGTCATCATCAATGCGGAAGATGTCTTGAAGTACATCGAATCCAATTTTGCGAACAAAACATATGCCATAAATGGTGGTGCTGGCAACATTGCTAAGGGCAACATAATGATTAACAGGAGTAACAAGATTGATGCCAGTGCAACAATCAGTGGTGGTTCGATTGATATACATGCTGGCTTACAAATCAAAGAACTCGTAAACAGGGTTATTAATACTTCGGGAATAAGTTTTGTTGATTACAGCGAAACGCGTGGGTATACGTTTATAGGTGGAAAAACGCAGATCGACATGCGGAACAATGCGAATCTTTACAGCGGAGACATTCACATTACTGCCAAAGACGAATATCAATCACTTAAAAATTATATTGTCGGTGCGGGTGCAGCAGCAATCGGTATTGATAGAACAAAAAGTGAACTCAATATAGATCGGGACACTAAAGTGAGTGTTGGTGACAATGCTTTTTTCGGTATCAAAGAACGACCGGACCAATATAACGATTCGATTAACATAATTGCAAATGCGATGGTAGAAGAACTTGTCAACCAATCGGCAGTTAAAATGATCGGAGCCTTAACCATCGGACACAATAGTGCCGAGTCAATTCTGAATCTTAATACTGGTATTACACTGGGCAACTCTACATTCCGTACAGGAAAAATCGAATTGACCAGTAGCGAAAGCATTAACGCATTAGTGAACGCACTTTTGGACATTCGCGCCGGAATCGGTATTCCGAGTATGAGTTCCAATTTGTTATCGGGAACAAACAACACGATCAATCTGAACGGCACGACCATAGATGCGTGGGGCTTGGGAGACGCAGTGAAAATTACCGCTGGCGGTGGAACGAACATTCTGAATGCGACGGCGTATCTCACCAATATCTCGTTGATACCGGTCTTTTCGGCACCGGATGCCAATGCGACGTTGGACATTAACAGCGACCTGATCAGCAGTAATGTTGACACGATCAACTTTACGGGTACGAACATAAGCAGTGTTGCTGACATATTGGTCGAAGCCGGTAAGGGCAAGAACACGGTTATTGGTTATTCTGAGGGTACGGATGCGTGGCGCAAGGCGGCGGAGGCGGTTGCCGCATTTTTCGGACAGAGTATCGACCTCACGCTCTACGGAGGAAAGAGCAAAGATAATAGTTCGAACTCCATTAACTTCAAGGGAAATAATAATCTAGTGGCGGGAAGCCATTATAACCCGTATTATTCGATTGATTTCATAGATGGCAAATACGACGTTACACTCACCGCAGGAGACCCAAGTAAGAATGTGGCTGGTGAAATCATTAACAGAGTTTACTGGTTTGATGTTCCAGAAGAAGTGGCTTACAGTATGAGTTTGACAAAACTCTTTCAGAATCAAATTGATTCTCTGAAAAATCAAATCATTATGGCAGACTCGTTTACGAAAATGCAAGGATATCAAGTCGAAATGGATGCATTGAGAAACCAGTTGAGATTTTATGGGCTAGATGTTGATGCGAATGGCACAGTAATTGGAGCAGATCGAGAAGTGACTATTATTCCAATCGCAGGTATTTTTGAAGCCTCGTCCGGCGATATTAGATTAAATGCGACAAACATTAATAGTATCGGTACGAAAAACGAGTTAACTGCCAATTATGATCCGAGCATTACAATCGTAAATAATTCGACTGCGTATTTAACTTTTGGTGAGATTAAAGATGAAAAGGGCAATATCGTTCGTAAGGAAACCCGTTTGGCGATTGAAGACCGGCTTGGTGGACGCGTAATGCAGAACGGAAAAATCATCACTGCTGGCGATATTGTCAACAAAAACGACATTGCTCGTGATTATGACATTGTTTTTAACTCAGTGGATGCCATAACACCTTTTTCTCCAAGTATCAATATTTACAATACACAGACTGACGCCGATTTGCGTTTAGTTCAAACGTTTATCAGCAATCCCGGTGGCTCCGTGAACATTGTGAGCAAGGGAAGTATTTGGGCAGTCGAAGGGACGGCAATCAACGCGCGGGATGTTAACATTGCAACGGGTGGTTCTTTCTACCAATCATACGGCGATGGACGACTCGATACCGGTGGGAATCCGTTCAATGCGAATAATGTTTCCTCGTCTATTTATGCGGAGATACTAAAGCATACGTTGTTTAACAGTATTTCTACAGAGACGCTTAATGAAATTGCAAGCATTTTGGCAAACCTACAGAAAGACATTGAAGGTGAAAGAATGAAACTCGCTCAAAAAGAAATTGAGCGAGATAAAATACTTGATGGAGTGTCTGAAGACTCCTACATGATAGGCAAAAGCATAGAATTGAGCGATGCCGAGACTGCGTTGACAACAGCGCAAGATGCGCTTACGTCTGAGAAGGACGTGCTTGGTGAGAAGGAGACGGCGTTGGCGGATGCGAAGGGTGTATCCGACGAAAAAGATCGGGCTTGGACAGAAGCGAAGGATGTGTTCGATGAAAAAGATCAGGCTTGGAAGGGTGCGAAAGCAGCATTGGAAGCCGAACTGGATAAAGACGAAAAGGATCAAAATCCAATTACGCTAGCGCAATTGCTTGCTGCCGTTACTGACGCAGAAGAAAAAAAAGGTTTAGCACAAGATGGCGTTATCGACGCAGAGGAAGCGAGACGTTTAGCGCAAGAAAAAGTAGCCGACGCACAAGACGATTTCGAAACAGCACAAGGAAAAGTAATCGATGCACAAAATAATCTCAATACAGCACAAGATAAAGTAGATGATGTGGCAAGAGATATCGGCGATTTCAAGAATCTGTTGGCAACCATTAAAATGGGAGAAAATGCCATAAGTGCGTTAGAATCATTCTCAGACATTGGCGCATACGGAGATATTACGATACCAATGAAAAATTATAATAATGCCGTTATGGAGTTACAATCGAAATGCACCAGTGATTCGTGGGATAGAGTGTTCGGAGCAGCAGCGAAAGAAAATGAACGTGGAAACACCAATCTTCTTGTTCCAAAAAGTGGAACCTTGGCTGAGTTGTGGGGACAGGGCGGGGCTGGATACATCTATGACCAAATGAAAGGAGTATTTGAAACTGCGCTTACAAGTGCCGCTGCGGCGTACGTTCGCGACAAAGTAGATCCTAATAATGGCAGTGCCAGCATTGTAGACAATTTTAATTCAGGTGTGCGAGTGCTTCTTGATGATGTTTTACCAAATAACCCATCTAGCACGATTTATGGAGCGCGTTCCGTATTCATTTCAGCCGAAACGCTCAATGTCAACGGGACAATTAAGAGCGGAAAAACAAATTTCGAACCGATTGATCTCAGCAAGATTGACATATCCGAGGGAACACTGAATCATGACGAAACAATAGACCTAACGAGACTTGTGTTTCTAAAAGAATACAACGAATACAATCAAGATACTGACAAATATAATACCAGCGATGACAGCACGTTGAAAACAAGGCTGGAGGAATTAAATTCTCTGGTGGACAAGCCGACCATTACCTACAAAGCGGGAACGGACGGTAATGCAGGAACTATCGTAATAAGCAATCTTGTTGCCTACGGTGGTGATATTACGCTTTACGGAAATATCATCAGCACGGGCAACGGCAGAATCGAAGTCGCCGACGGATTTGGTAACATCGAAATTATCGGACATAACGCATACAACCTCGAACTCGGCAAAGTCGATATGGGCGGCGAATATGGTCTCGAAGGTATTATCCGTCTGATTGACCTTGGAAAAATGGCAACGGACAATACAAGTGGCAATTCAGTACCGCTTACAACAATCTACACACGCGGTCAAAATGGAATAAATGTCGAAAGAGATGCAATAATGCGTATCGTAAACGGCAAAGAAACATTTGAGCGTATTTACGATAGTGATGGAAACAAAATATGGTATGATGTTACCTCCATTTATGCACCGAAAACTACACCGGACGGGCTCGTTTCGTCAACAAAGTATGATCCCAAAAAAGACCGCTGGCTGCAAACTACGATGGGAACAGATTACAGTTTAGAGTGGTCTTACGGGCACACCAGAACAACACACTACAAACAGTGGTCGAGTGGATCGACAACTACAGAATCTGTTTCTGATGTGTATAATTTGGGCAAGGTTGAAGGCAGAGTTGACAGAACCAAGCCCGTCGGAACATTTCTTGTTGATAAACCCGAATTCGCTGGATATGCAAATAATACGCTTCTAGCGGTTTTCGATAGGCAGGCACTAGATGCCAAACCTACTGGCGGAGAAAGAGCTGGTTCGTATGACCGTGTAAATAACACCGCCCATACAGTGGAACTGTGGGTACCAGAATTTTATGGCAAGTGGTGGGAAGTTTGGAAAGTCCGTATGGTACTCGTTGGCATTGACAAGTATGGGTCAGTCGTTGAAACCCGCCAATATGATTATCAACAAAGGGCAACAGAGACATTCGACTCCTACTTGAACGCATCCAGGGCGATTGACATTATCTTCACCGGCAATCAGAATCCCAACAATGCGGGCGTTACAATTAGCGGAGCGAATACTATCACATTGACCGACCTCATCCGAACTTCGCAGACCGCAAGCATTACAGCGGGTGGAGACATCGTCGGCACCGACAATGCGATCATCAACGCTCAAAATGTGAACCTAATGGCAAACAACATCAAAGGTATCGGCAACAGTTACGGTGATGCACTGAAACTCGAAGCCCTGCCCGGTCAAGGCATCGGACTCGCCGCGACCACAACCAACGACATGAACATCTACGCCACCAGAGGCAATATGCTCATTGACGTTGGTCAAATAAAAGATAAAGACGGCGACATTCGTACCATCAACGGTATCAGCGGCAACAACGTCACCCTACGCTCCGACGGCGATATTTTGCAAAGAAATGTCGGTATCCTCGCACACAATAACCTCAATCTGAACGCAGGCGGACGCATTGGACACGAAACCGCCGACAAAATGGACTTGTCGGTCGAAAACAACGTCATTATGCGCGCCGTCAGAAACATTGACGCATGGTTCGCTAGCAGAACAGGAGCAGACTATAAGGATTTGCATGCCGAATCGATCATCAGTACCGCCGGCGATGTCAACCTCAAAGTTGAACGTGACCTACTCGATAAGAACGAAATCGCTATACCCGACCCGCTGTCCGATGCAGAAAAAGCAAGAATATGGGGCGGACTTGCCGATGACGAAAGAAAGATGAAAGAGGATCGCTGGGAAGTCCTGACCGATGAAGGTAAACAGAATCTGTGGAAAGAACTTTCCGATATAGCACTTTCTGAAAAAGGATGGGAAAATCTCTCCGACGCAGAAATCGCAGCACGCTGGGCTACCTTGCCCGATGAAGAAAAGGAAGCAGTCTGGAAAGGAGACATCGGTTGGACGTATGTTTCCACCGCAAAAACGCTTACCGGCAGTATCTTCTTCAGCGATGCCGGCACACGTAACAACACCACGAGTATGATTGAAGAGCCGAACATTGCTGGTCATCACGTCACATTGGAAGTTGGCGGTGCCATCGGTCAGGAAAGTGCCGATGCAATATACACGATTGTCAACGGCGGAAGAGTTTTAGATAAAGACGATGCCAAGACATCGTACAGTTTGTTTTTTGCGTTGTCAGAAAGCGAATTGGCTATGTTATCGGATGAACAAAAAGAGAAAATGTCAATAAGCAATTTAACAAGCGATATTTTATCTTTGCTTACCGATGCGAGACAAAGGGAATACGAGCAAGTTACCAATGCCCGTCGCGCCCTTGCCGATGCGGAATGGGGCGATGTTGATATTAACGGCGATACAATGACGATTCGCCGTTACGATAACATCAACATCGAAGCGACAGGCACACTGACCACGAAATCGGGCGGTTGGACGAACATCGGTTCGCAGGGAGATATTGAGATCAACAATGACACCAACAAGAATGGCAATGGAATCGTTGTTGGCGGAATCAACGAGAACAACGGTAATGCTCTTCGATTGAAAACCGATGGTACTATTTTTGCCAGTGTTCCTCATCAACCTGCGATTTTTGCGGCGAATGCCATTCTCGAAGCCGCTGGCGGTACACTCGGACTCCATGTCGATTCGCCGCTTACCATTAACCTGACGGGGATCAATGACGATAGTTGGATTGTGGCACGCGGCACTGATGGCGTGTATCTTTCCTTTGTTAATGCTTCCGGCAATGCCGCCGATGTTAACATTCGGGAGATTGGTTCGACGCAGGGGGATGTCTATTTGTGGGCGGCATCGATGTTTGCCGACCTGCCGGAAGGCATGTCAAGAGAGTCGGCAAAGATCGGCGGACACAACATCGTGCTGGTCGCTCTCGGCGACATTGGTAAGAAAGAAATTCCTTTGCGAATCAATCAGATAGCCAAAACTGTGATCGATACCGATACCGGTGAAACTGTTGTCGATTACGGTTCTGTCTCCTTAACAGCAGAGGAGGGGAGTATTTATGTCTATGGCACAACGTCGCTTGACATTACGAAACTGTTAGCAGGATCAGGATTTGAAAATGTCGTTGATCTCAGAGCGAAAGGTTACATTCTTTTTGACACCGATACCGATATTGATGTCAATGTCGGGGATGGCTCCCTTTTCATGGAAGCGGTTACGGGCATTAACGCCAAAAACGGCACGGTGAAAATCATCGCCGCCCTACTGGATGCACAGACAGAAGATGGAGACCTTATCATTGATGTCCGGTCAGATGTACTCTTGAAAAACATCGTGACTCAAACCGGCAGCGTCGATATTTATGTTGACGGAAGAGCCGATATTCAAAACATTGCGGCAGGGAACGACATTTTGCTCGGTGCAGATCGGGACATTCTGTTTGCCTCGAACAGCAACGTGAATGCCGGAAACAATATAACCATGATTTCCGCCAGGGGGAACATTCTCTCCGGTACGGCAAAGGATGCTACGGCTCCGGTAATCCACGCCGGAGGAATTGCCTCGCTGATCGCACTGACTGGTCGGATTGGCGGGACAGACATCGGCAGCCCCTTTACAGCCAATTTGTCGGCGACCGAGAGCAATCTGATCGGTTATGAAGAGGTTAATGTCCTGAATATCAACAGGAACATTTTTGATGTGGCACTGGCGGCTTCACGCAATGAAGTAATAATTGCGTCAAAGGCAAAACCTATTGTCGATGGTACATTGAAATACAACGTCGTTGTTGACCGCGTCGTTACCTGTAATCTCCGTCCTGACTACTGGGCAGAAATTATAGACTTCTCCACTAACTTTGAATTGTCCAATTTGTTTGGTTTTGCATCCAGCAACAACCCATCGAATCAGCAGTTGCTCGGTTTGCCCCTGCACATCAATATCAACGAACAGGTCTACGTCAATAAAACACACGGCGGTGCACTCACATTCGACGTAATCACCTTTTCGGACGGTACAGACATCATTTTTGAAACCGACAACCTTATTGTTGGTCTGTTAACGGGAAGCGGAGATGTGTTTATCACCCATTTCGGTGTGGATGGCGAAAGAGCAGAGTCAACCGCAATCGGGAACATCATCACTTCGGGTTCTGCAACGTTTAACAAACTCTATTCCGATAACGTGACTATCTTTACCGACGGTATTGACGGCATCCTGCGGTTCATTGATGGACAGGTCGAAAACATCAACGTCGTCAATAGAGGACGCGGCGGTCGAACTCACATTGACAGTCTCCTTCTTGCCGACGGATTCTTTGAAGTCAACAATCTTGCCGCAGGTTCGTTGAGAGGGGGCAAAGATATTAACTTCTCACACGTCGGAGTCAACGATGGCATCAATAACGGCATTGCTGATACAACGGTGATCAACAATATCACGACACCCGGTACGATGACCTTTGAGCAACTTTATTCCAGCGATGCAACGATTTTCTCGGACAGCATCGGCGGCGTTCTGGACATTGTGGACGGACAAGTCGGACAAAATCTTCCGGGGCGGCTTGATTTGAATATCAATGGAATTCACACAAGATTGGATTCGAGGGACAAGTTGCGCGATCCGTCCTATGATTTCTGGTTGTGGACAGTGGACGGCTCTTATTCGTTAACTTCGCACTCGGACAATGTGACATTCCCGCGACACTCACCGATGCGTCTCCTCGATGGATACACCATTTTCCTGCCGCACCACAACACAGCGGTGCCTCACCTACTGGCAAACACTTGGTTGTCGGAAGAGTATCTATCCATGTTTGGTACTTTTGATGCCTCGCCATCGATTTATGACTCGCTCTTTGGCAGATCACCACTAGATGAGGACGAAGAAGAATTAGAAGAAGAAATCGACGCACTCTCGAGAGTAATGAACGACGTACTCAGTGCAGTACAAAGATAAGATTTCGCCCAAAAATAGATCCTTCGCGTCCTTTGGCTTTCGCTATTACCGCTCTAGCGGTAAAAAAATGACAGGTAGGCAACCGACCGCCGGGCGGTTGCGTCGGCGATAGACGACTGGAAGCGTAACCTGCTTCCAGTGCAGAGTACCGTACGTTGCCGCCCGGCGGTCGGCAACCTACCTTTGCATATTGATAATTTCAGCCGCCAGGGCTGTAAATGTTATACTGTAAACGGGGAGAAATTGGACGTTTTCTTTGCGTCCTTTGCGCATTCCCTTGCGAACTTTGCGGTTAAAAAAAAAAAGAGAATTTAACCGCAAAGACGCAGAGAAGTGCAAGGTTCGCAAAGTACAATTTCATGCCGTCTACAGTATATACCCTATTTATGTCCCCTCCCCCTTTGGGACAATAGTATCTACACAACTTTTTTCCCCCTGCAAGGGGGAAAAAACCGCCCTGTAAGGGCGGAGTATTACAGCCCAGGGCTTCAGCCCTGGGTGGAGGAATGTCCCACACCACCCAGCCGCCCTGTAAGGGCAAGGCGTAATAGCCTAGGGTTTCAACCCTAGGCACGAAGGCGTGTGTTGCCTTGCCCTTACAGGGCGGCTTTTCTCCATTCGCGTCCCTTGCGTGTCCTTTGCGTCTTTGCGGTTAGAAATTTTACCGCAAAGACGCAAAGAAGCGCAAGGGTGAAACTCCTACCTAACTCCGTACTCTCTGTCAGCTATCGCCGACCTGCCGCCCGGAGGTCGGCATCTACCCAGTTTGCCTAAATGGACAACGTGTCGACGGACTGGGATACACCCGTATCAGCGGACTAATACGCTTGCCTACATTCAGAAAATCTGCTACAATCCAACGTAACACAAAGGCAAGTTTAATGGAGAACAACAAAATGAAAACGTACGGAAAACGACAAATCGTCGCAGGCATGTTCTTGATGCTCTTTTCAGTCAGCACAACCGCCTGGGCACAGTATGGAAGCGGTGAGTCTTCCTCTTCTGATAGTTCCGCCATCGCCGAAAGACCCGTAGAAGTCCAGGCGGCGATCATTTGGAGAGATATTTTTCATGCCGCCGAACAGGGCACGGTGGATGATGTAAAAGCGTTTCTCGACCGGGGCATGAGTATCAATGCCAGAGATAACGGCAACGGAACGCCGTTGCACCTTGCCGCTTCACGGAATCCCCGGCTGGAAGTGATGGAATTCATTGTGTCCCAGGGTGCCGACATCAACGTAAAAAATAACTGGGGTGCCACCCCCCTGCACGATGCTGTCAAATTCAACGCCAATCTGGATGTCCTGAAATTTCTCGTTTCCAAGAAAGCAGATAGTTTCGCAAGGGATAATAGTGGACATACGCCACATTATTTTGCCGATACGGAAGAAAAAAGAGCGATTCTCCGCGTAGGCATTGCCGATCTGCCGCCGCCCAAAAACCTGTTTGACGCTGCGGCAAGAGGCACCATGGAAGAACTGAAACCTCTCCTCGAAGGGGAAGATGTCCGGCGGAGAGACGAAAGAGGCTGGACACTGTTACACCTTGCCGCTTGGCATAATTCCTATGTGGAGGTCGTAGAGTACCTCATTTCGCAAGGTATTGATGTCGATGTGAAAGGCAATCAGAATGCGACCCCGCTTTTCTTTGCCGCCGAATGTAATCCCCATGTAGAAATTGCGAAATTCCTTATTTCCAAAGGTGCCGATGTTAATGTGGACGCTTTCGGCAAAACACCTTTGATCGCGGCTGCGGAACGTAATCCCAATGGTGAAGTGATGCGGCATCTTATTGCCGAAGGTGCCGATATCAACGTAAAATTCGGCGACGGCAGGACACTGTTACACTTTGTTGCCGAAAAAGTTTCCGACGTAGATGTTCTGAAAAGCCTTGTTGACAAAGGTTTAGACCTTCACGCCAAAGATAACAGCGATCTGACACCCTTCTACTATGCCGCCGCACGCAACCCCAATGTGGACATTCTGAAATACCTTGTTTCTGAAGGAGCCGATGTCAACGCAAAAAGGAATGACAATGACACACCGCTTCACGTTGCCGCGTGGAGCAATTCCAATGTGGAGGTGGTGGAATATCTCATTGAACAGGGAGCCGTGATCAATGCGAAAAAAAATGATGGCATGACCCCGTTGCACATCGCAGCATTGCGAAATAGTCACGCTGACATTGTGAAAGCCCTTGTTGCCGGAGGAGCCGATGTCAACGCCCGAAACAACGGCGGTATGACTCCGATTGTGTTGGCACTCAGAAGAGGTTCCAATGTGGAAATTTTTGAACATCTCGTTTCCAAAGGGGTGGATGTCCAAGCGAAAGATAATTGGGGAAATACATTGCTTCACACAGCCGCTGAATTTTGCCGCAGCGTGGACATTGTAGAGTTCCTTGTCTCCAAAGGATTGGATGTCAACGCACGGGGCGGTGAAGGAAAAACACCCTTGCATCTTGCGTCACGAAATCCCAACGCGGAGATTATTAAATTCCTTGTCTCCAATGGTGCAAAATATGATCTAGAAAATGTGTTGGGCAATACACCGATCCACAATATCGCGGAATTTCAACTCAATACAGAAGCGTTGCGGTTTCTTTTTGCTGAAGGTGCCAATGTCAATATAAGAAATAGATACAATAAGACATTGCTCCACTTTGCGGCGGAGAAAAATTCCAATGTAGAGGTTTTGAGGTATCTTGTTTCTCAGGGTTCCGATGTCAATGTGAAAGTCAATCTTCCTGATTCGGTGTTACACAATGACACGCCGCTCCACGCTGCTGCCTGGGGAAATGGGAATCTGGAGATTTTGAAATACCTCATTTCTCAAGGAGCGAATGTCCATGTGCAAAGAGGGGACGGCATGACTCCTCTCCACATCGCCGTCTGGGGCAATCCCAACGCGGAGGTTGTAAAATATCTTATTTCACAAGGTTCCGATGTCCATGCGAAAAATTTTGAAGACAATACCCCCTTACACATGGCTGTTCGGTCCAATACCAATCTTCGTTTGGAAATGGTGAAAATTCTCGTTTCTCAAGGTGCCGAGGTCAATGCAAAAAACATTCGCGGCAACACGCCATTTGTTGCTGTTGCGGGGTCGAACACCAATTTGGAGTTTGCGAAATACCTTATTGAGCAGGGTGCTGATGTCAATGTGGTTACGAACACTGGCTGGACGCCGCTGCACCATGCCGCCCGGACTAATGCTAATGTGGAGATGTTGCGGTTGCTGATTTCTGAGGGTGCGGAACTCAACGTGAAGAGTAATGAAGGGCAAACGCCGTTGGATTTAGCCAACACGGAAGAAAAGAAAAATATCCTCCGTGCAGCAGGCGGCGTGAGCGGCGAGTAGTCCCTCGTTTCTACAACAGCATCAATTGTCTGTACCTTGATATTGTAAGCCTCTCACATGGGCATTGCGCTCCTTCGGAGCGGAAATACCTATTAGGAACCTCTAAAAATCGGCACTTTGCAACCTTTGCGGTTAAGTCTTTTTGTAACCGCAAAGGAATGCGCAAAGGACGCAAGGTACAGTTTCACGTCGTTTACGGTCAGTACCCAAATCGGCAAAGTGTGATAGAATAAATGCATGGGACGCGGTGTGGTGCGATGTCTGACGTTTTTCTTGTTTTTCGTGCTGATAGCCTCCGCCGGAGGATGCGGACAACTACCGGGCGGGCGGGTCTCCAATAAAAAGGAGCCGCGAACCGGCTCCATCCAATCATACAAAGACATTCCGGGGGTGACTGCCGAGGAAATTGCCGCTATCGAGGCTCTGAAAGCAAGCAGAGAGCAACTCACCTACGGGGTGATGATCAGCACGGAGTCCTTTCCGCTGCCCGACGGCACGTTGGACGGCTTTACAGTCCGGCTCTGTGCTGTTCTCTCCGAACTTTTTGACATTCCTTTTGTATTGGAGGTGAATGAATGGGATGAACTCATTGAGAAACTGGACGCTCAAGTGATCGACTTCACCGGAGAACTGACCGCAACGGAAGAACGTCTGACCAGATATTTCATGACGCTTCCCATCGCCGAACGTGTTCACCGAATTTTTACCCTCACCGGCTCCGAGGAAATTCAGCACGAGAAGGATACAGAAGGTCTCACCATCGGTTTTTTGGAAGGCACGATCACCGCAGAGGCGATCCGAAAACTCTATCCGGTTTCCTTTCACGATGTGGAAGTGGCAGATTATCCGGCGGCAGCGGCGATGCTCAAAAGCGGCGACATCGACGCGTTTATTGAAGAAGCCGTAGCAGATCCCGCCTTTGATGAGTTCGATTTTATCCGCTCCAAAATCTTTTTCCCGCTTGTCAACTCACCCGTGTCGATGACAACGGCGAATCCCGAACTGGCTCCGATCATCTCGGTCATCGACCGGTCTATTGCTTTCGGATGGGGCGACCGGCTGTTTGAATTCTACGAAGAGGGAGACCTTGCTTATGCGAGAAATAAATGGTACAAGTCCCTGACCGATGAAGAAAAAGCCTATCTCGAAAATTTATGGGAACACACCGCTGTTCCCATTGTGTGTGCACAAGACCATTATCCTATCTGTTTTTACAACAAGCAAGACCGGGAATTTCAGGGAATTGCCGTCGATGTCTTGACGGAAATCAGCAAACTCACCGACATAAACTTCAACATCGTGAGCACCGACTGCTCGACCTGGGCAGACATTTATGAACAATGGAAATCGGGAAGACTTCCCAAAGTGGTCTTACAGCCCTTACCCGCGAATGCGCAAAAGGAAGATTTTATATGGACAGATGTTTCCTACTCCCGTTCCCATTATGCCATTATTTCAAGGTCGGACTTTCCGAATATGGCAAGTCATCAAATCGCACGTCATCCTGTGGGTGTTCGGCGGCAATCGGGACATGCAGACATCTATCATGCGATTTTCCCCAACAACAGAAACCTCATCGAGTTTGACACGATGATTGACAGTCTCGATGCTCTGGAAAGAGGCGAGATTGACTTGTTAATGGCATGTGAACACACACTCATGGCACAAACCCGTTACCGGGAAAAACCGGACTTTAAGGTCAATTTGCAATTGCCGGTGCAGATGGAATCCCATTTTGGTTTCAATAAGGACGAAGAGATTTTACGCTCCATTATCAGCAAAGCACAACAGTTTGTCCCGACAGAGACCATTGAAACTCAATGGCGGGACAGGGCATTCAACTACTCCCGTAAAATGGCGGAACAGCGTGCCTTTCTGATGTCAGTCTTTGCGGGCATAGTATCGCTGCTGCTGGCGGCAACCATCTTTTTGCTTGTCCGAATCGTGAGTCTCAGCAACCGTCTCAAAGAAGCCGCCAACACAGACGCACTCACAGAAACACTCAACCGGCGTTACTTTTTGGAACTGGCGGCGGTACAGATCGAACGCTCTGTACGGACAGGCAACAAATGCTTTATCGTGATTTACGACTTGGATCGCTTCAAATTAGTTAATGACAAATACGGGCACCTTGCGGGAGACCGGGTACTCAAAGAAACCGCCCGGAGAATCAAAGCCGCCATCCGCCCTTACGACCTCTTCGGACGCTACGGCGGCGAAGAGTTCATCCTACTACTCTGCGATTTAGAGGAAAAAGATGCCGTCAGTACCGCCGAACGTCTCCGGCGGACTCTCTGCAACGCCCCCGTCATGTTCGAAGGGATTTCCATACCGGTCTCCGCAAGTTTTGGAATGTCTCTTGCAGCGGCACCGAATGAAATGATTGCGGCAACACAACAAGCCGATGGTGCCCTTTATCAGGCAAAAAGAGACGGACGCAACCGGGTGGTGCTGCGTTAGTCCGTTGCGGTTAAAAGGAGGATTAAACCGCAAAGACGCAAGGTGGTGTGTAACAAATTCATGTGGACATTTTTTTCCTGCCAGGGCACTATAATGCTCCTTCGTTACTTGTAATCAAGTACGTTGAAAATCGCTATTCCTAAAAAGATTACTGGATTGATTTTTTCCAAGCGACTTTCACAACCACTCAGGAGCACATATCATGGCGAAGCATGAAGCACACCTTATTGCGGAACATCAAGCGGGGATCATCTACTCCGACATGGAGAACCGCTTTTCATATCTTTATACTACCGACCGCTACAACGGTCAAGACGCTGGCGAGTTTTCGATCCTTGAGGACATTCTTGGCATCGAGGTCGAGGACAACCTTCTTGCGTTAGGGGAAAGTCAGGCTACCGGCGACTTCGCTAGTTCGGTACTTGGCGACAGTGCGGGGGGGTGCGGGGAACGCGGCGGCGGGAGCCGCCGCGATACCGTGCTGCCCCCATCTTTTCTACCCCGACTACTAACCAATAGTATCTACACAATTTTTTTTGGAATTGGTCTTTGTGGTTTTGGGCAATTTTGATAAAATGGGCGGTATGATTTTTCCATCGACCTTCCCGACCAACGGCTGAACAAGCGGTACGTAGAATTA
>Ga0099364_10001799_pt1 | contig 34827 bp, 27 predicted proteins | sample TergutTh196P3_FD_73070 | JGI IMG/M metagenome (GOLD analysis project Ga0099364, IMG submission 73070) | Microcerotermes parvus P3 segment gut microbial communities from Pointe-Noire, Republic of the Congo - Th196 P3 | ecosystem: Host-associated > Arthropoda: Insects > Digestive system > Gut ... | reverse complement strand
GATGCTTAGTATCCCGAGGTGGCCTTTCATTTTTCTGTCTGGCATTGGCTTTTTCCTTATCGCGGCGTCGGTCCCGCTTTCCATATATATAAACCATATGCTCAAAAACGCGGAAATAAACGGCGCGTCTGACGTTAAGGAGTGATATGATGAGTCCTGAAGCTATTGGGCTGATTGGCATTGGCATATTGGTTGTTTTACTTTTTTCCAAGATGTGGGTCGGCATGTCGATGATGTTGGTTGGCTTTGTGGGCTGTATAATACTTGGCGGGTTTAATACTGCTTCCATCCTTATAGGCATGATTCCCTATACCACCACATCGCAGTACACACTCACAAGCATGCCTGTGTTTATTTTCATGGGAGTACTCATTTCTGAGTCAGGTCTGGGCGCAGATCTATATATTTCCGCAAGGACATGGTTGGGGCGGCTTCGCGGCGGGCTTGCAATGGCCACGGTCGGCGCATGCGGATTCTTCGCGGCGGTTAGCGGCGACAGCATAACCTCAGCCGTCACCATGTCCAAGGTTTCATACCCCGAAATGGTAAAACACGGTTATGGCAAGGGGTTGGCTTCATCGACCATAGCGGCGGGCGGCACCATAGGCGTCCTTATCCCCCCCAGTCTTTGCATGATACTATATGCACTGATAACCGAACAATCTGTGGGTGAGATGTTCATAGCCGGAATAGTACCCGGTATTACCATAGTCATTCTATATATGATTGTAATCGCTATAAAAGCCCGGGGTAAATCCGGGGAAATTCCTGCTGCTGTCAATGAGAAGGTTACTTTGAGGGAAAGACTTGTTTCCCTGAAGCTGGTTTGGCCTGTGGTGACGGTCTTTCTGTTTATGATGGTCGGACTATATGCAGGCTTCTTTACTCCGACTGAGGCTGCTACGGTAGGCGCCCTCGTCACACTCGTTGTCGCCTTGTTTGCCCGGCGCCTTACAGCGAAGCAGTTAATAAAAGCTTTGAAGGAAACTCTCGCGTACACATGCATGATTTTTATTCTACTGATTGGTGCATATGTGTTCATGCGCTTCATGGCGCTCAGCCGTATACCAGCATGGCTCTCAAACAGTGTGGGCATGCTCTATACCGTTTATAAGGTGCCGAGGCTGGCCATACTGTCCGGTATATTGCTTGTGTACATTTTCCTGGGTACTTTCCTGGATGTTATGCCATGCGTTCTTCTGACGCTTGGATTCGTATTCCCGATTATACGGGAACTAGGCTACAGCCTTATATGGTTCGGGATTTTAATGGTACGCATAATGGAAATTGGCATGATTTCGCCGCCTTTCGGCATGAACCTTTTTGTCTGCGCTAAATCCTGCGATGTGCCCCTGAGAGACTTATATAAGGGAATAATACCATTTGCCTTAACAAGCGTGGTGCACGTCGCCCTGCTCATTGCCGTCCCGGCACTTAGCCTGTGGCTGCCATCACTTATGTAATGCGGACTGCTTGGGACGCGGGGACGGTTCTCGCGTCCCAAAGCTCATGCCCCCGCCGGGCCAAGGCGTATTATGTGTTTTCATGAGGCACCGGGGCGCGTTTCGCGTCTAGGATGCTTTTGATGAACGTAAGGGCGGCCAGCGCGAGGCAGGCAAAGGCCGTGAACTGGTAGCGGTAACGCGTGGAGTCCCCGCCGAACAGCATCGTCAGGTTTGTCATGACGATTGGCGACAGGAAGCTGCCGCCGCCGGGCGCGATGCAGATTATCAGCATTGTCGCCGTGGCCGAATTTGTCGGGTCGGTAAGGTTCGAGACATTGAAGATGCAACGCGGCATATAAAGGCTGAGCGCCGCCCCGCATATCGCCATCGCGGCAAGCGTAGCGGCAAGCGACGACGGGAAAAGATTCATGAGCGAAAATCCGACAAAAAGCAGAACGAATGAAAAAGGAAAAATCGTGTCGCGCAAAACCTGAGAGACTTTCGGAAAAGACAGCCCCGCGATGACGCCGCCCGCCATCATCAACGCCGTTGCGATGCCCGCCGTGGCAGAGCTTCCGATCCCCCCGCTTACGATATGAGTCGAAATGTTCATCCCCGCGACGTTGTACATGACCATAAACACAAATATCAAAAGGGTGAAGTAATACACGCCTCCGGGGATTTTTGTCCTTGCGCCGCCGTTTTCCGCTAAAGGCCGCATCCTCTCGTCTTTTGGTATGGCAACGATGGCCATACCAAGAACAGGCAAAGCCAGGAGCGAGACCAGATGCCCTCCGTACCATATGAACGCAACTAAAATGCCGGCGGCAATGCTCATGACAATGCCCCCGCCGTTGTTAAACGCGAGCTGCATGCCGGACAAAAATCGGCGTTTTTTTTCGTCAAAATTGTCGAACATTATGCTCTGTATGTTTGGGAGATAGATGCCCATCCCCGCGCCAAGGCATGCATTCATCAGATAAAGATGCCAAAACCGAGTGTTGAGCGCCATGGCAGACAGGCCTGTGAGCGAAACTAGCACGAGGCCCGCTAGGACCATGGCCCTTTTCGACATCAACCCGTACCTCACGAACATCGCCGCCGCGACGCCTGTGATGAGCGCGGCTATGTTGGGCAGCGACATTGCCGTCTGGACTTCCTGGAGCGACCTTTCGGGGAATACCTCCGTCGCAATGCGGTCAATGCCGGGCATAATAGCAAGATGCGCCATCTGGATAAAGGCGATAAGCAAAATAGTCCACATCAGCGCCTTGCTGTTTTGCGTTTTCGTTGCAATCATTATCATTGCCTCCTACTTTTGATAGTACTCGACCTTGGGCATAAAATCATAATACATCAATCCAATAGTCGGCTATAGCTCCCAAATGCAAGATACATAAATCGCAAAATATACCCCAAGAAGCAGGCGGCTCGGTCAATCTGTTTCTTGGGGCATGCGTATTGTGCGCAATGGACATATATATATATGCTTTTTCATATACCAAGACTGTAACCACCATATACTTGTGTACATAACGATGAGCAATTACTGTCAAGTTTTAGATGTTACAGACCACTAGGAGCATGTCTACAACGGCTGACATTTACTCCCATATTCTGCGCAAGGCAAAAGAGAGGCTTTCAAAATCAATATGCGAGTTGATTCCACTGTCAGGTATATTGATAGATATTTTGATGGACGATTTGATGGACGCACCGGATTTGAACCTCTCCCACCAAAAAGGAAAAGCCCAGCAAACATAGCATTTGCAAGGCTTTTCCGATGGCACGCCCGGCGCGACTCGAACGCGCGACCTTCAGAGTCGGAGTCTGACACTCTATCCAACTGAGCTACGGGCGCATATTGATGCTGAAAAATAATCAACCGGCGGGGCAGAATGTTATCGCCAACTGTGATAGAGGAGATTATAACAGACAACAGCGACTATGTAAAGAAAAAAGCGTTTTTCTAAATTCGGCTGAATTCCTTGCGTGTTGCAATTCACACGCCAATGTCATTAAGTTAAGGATGCAGCGCACATATGTTGCCTTGGAAAGATTTAGTCCTTGCGAGGAGCTTGCGACGATGCAAACCAGACATAAACATATGAATCGGCGGAAAAAGACTGGATTGCTGCTTTGCGCGAGTAAATTGTCATCCTCTCCGGTAGTGATTAGATACATTTTATACAATTTTTTGAGGTTTTGCGGCTAAAAAACGGAGAATATCCAGAAAAAACCGCTAAATAATAAAAAATGTCTTCCAATATTAAAAGAGATAGTATATAATGAGCAGACTCGGTTCAGCAAGCACGGCGGTAAAGGCACACTGCCGGCAAAAGGAGACCGGAAAGATGAAACGCTCAAAGCTAATAACAAAGATAATAGTGTTCTCTTTAGTCATATATGCAGGCATAAGCCTTATAACATTTCGCGGCCGCGTTGAAGCCCAACGGCAGGAACTCAGTGATGTAAGAAGGCGCGTTGCCGAAATGGAAGTATCAAACGCTGAGCTTGAATACGAAATTGAACACTATAACGACCCTGATGTGATTGCAAACATTGCAAGGACAAGACTAGGACTCGTGTTACCCGGAGAAATCGTATTCTACGACGGCGCAAGCGTGCGCGATGGCACGGACTAATAGCAGTAATGTTTTTCGTTGAGAGGGTTTTTCATTTCTTATGGATTTAGAAGTGGGAGCTATCGTAGCCGGAAAGATTACCGGCATCACCAAATTCGGCGCTTTCGTCACGATAGCGCCGGGGAAATCCGGTCTTGTGCATATATCTGAAATAGCGAATACATATGTCAACGACGTCCGTGATCACCTGACTGAAGGGCAGGAGGTCATGGTCAAGATAATAGGCGTTGATCAATCGGGCCGGATGAATTTATCAATAAAAGCAGCAGCGTCCGCGCCGGCGGAAGAAACGCGTGTACGCACACAGCCAAAGCCGCAGGCGGTGGCTACAGCAGAACCCACATTTGAAGACAAACTCAAGAGGTTTATGCAAGATTCGGACAGCAAAATATCCGGTCTTAAGCATTATTCCGATAAAAAAGGCGCCCGCCGCCGTGGCAGATAGACAAGAGAAGCCACGCCGCTGTGGCGTGGTTTTTTCGGCAACATTCGGTCTGGGGCGGCTTTAGTGCCTGTTGTACCGTTTACGGAGACAGCATGGAAAAGAATCCAAATAAAAAAGAAATTGAACTGAATCTGAAACCTGCCGGATCGTATATTGACAGTTTATCGGACTTTGCCGATCTTCTCGGCACGATCAAGCAAGCCGAAAATGCAGCCAGAGAACTGCTGGAGGAAACATCTCAAACTCATCGGGTAAATACACCGCCCGGCAAAACCGGAAGCAACAGCCCCGGGGCGGAAGGCAAAAGCGGCGTATCCGCAAAGACTCCAAATGCGGATTGTGAAGGCGGCAATGAAGCCGGTGACGGCATAGCGGGCATGCCGGCTGTTGAACCGGCGGCAGATGATAATGAAGATGAACCGTCATTGGACGAACTGCTTGAGAAACTGGATGCGCTTGTAGGCCTTGGAAACATAAAGCAGAGCGTAAAGAGCCTGATCAACTACGTCAAAATACGCAAGTTGCGGGAAGAAAAAGAGTTGCCGAACCCGCCGCTGTCGCTGCATATGGTTTTCATGGGAAACCCCGGCACCGGAAAAACAACGGTAGCTCGGATACTGTCAGGGCTGTACCGCGCAATGGGGGTGCTCAACAAGGGCCAGCTGGTTGAGGTCGATCGCTCAGGTTTAGTGGCAGGATACGTCGGGCAGACAGCTATTAAAACTACAGAAGCGGTCAACAGCGCGCTCGGTGGGATATTGTTTATTGACGAGGCGTATTCGCTTGCCCCCGACGTCGGCGGCGGAAACGATTTTGGCCGTGAAGCTATAGAAACGCTGCTGAAAATGATGGAAGACCACCGCGACGATCTTATTGTGATCGTTGCGGGTTACAGCGCCCAAATGGAGCGGTTCATAGAATCAAACCCGGGGCTTGAGTCGCGTTTTAACCGTTACTTTGTATTTGAAGACTACAACAGCGACGAGTTATATGATATTTTTAGTTCGATGTGCGAAAAAAGCGAATATATGCTCACAGAGGACGCAGCGGAGTTTTCCCGCAAACACTTTAAGGAGATATACGACACGCGTGATGAGAACTTTGGAAACGCGCGCCATGTCAGAAACTTCTTTGAGAACATCGTTGCCGCCCATTCCGATAGAGTTTCGGCGTTGGAAAACCACACGCGCGGGGATTTGACGACAGTGTTGAGTGAGGATCTTGCAAAAGCCGCGCTTATGTAATATGCAATTTGAAATTTGTTTGGGGGGATTTGCTTTGGCTCACGGTAAGGATATAAAAATCATCAGCGGGAACTCAAACATTCCTTTTGCCGAGAGCGTATGCCGGAATCTCGGTTTACGCCTTTGCTGCACAAATGTTTCGGCCTTTTCGGACGGGGAGATTTCGGTATCGCTTAACGAAACAGTACGAGGCTCGGATGTCTTTATCATCCAGTCAACGTGCTACCCGGTGAATGAGCACCTCATGGAAATGCTCATTATGGTCGATGCATGCAAACGCGCCTCATCAAGCAGAATAACAGTCGTTATTCCATATTTCGGCTATGCGCGGCAGGACAGAAAGGCTAAGTCCCGCGACCCAATATCAGCGAAGCTTGTAGCAAACCTCATCACGTCCGCAGGCGCAGACAGGGTGTTGACAATGGATTTGCACGCAGCGCAAATCCAAGGCTTTTTTGATATCCCGGTGGACAACTTGCTCGGAAGCCCGCTATTTGCGGATTATTACCAGAGAAAGTTCGGTGATGCCAACGATGTCATGGTCGTTTCTCCTGACGTCGGCTCGGTCGGGCGGGCGCGCGCGTTCGCAAAGAAAATGGGGATGGGGCTCGCCATAATGGATAAGCGCCGCGAAAAAGCGAATCAAGTCGAGGTCATGAATATAATAGGCGCCGTCGAAGGAATGCGCATAATCCTATTTGACGATATAGTCGATACCGCCGGAAGTTTCTGCGAGGCAATCAGGGCTCTGGAAGAAATCGGAGGCGCAAAGGAAGTATACGGCTGCGCCAGCCATGGGGTTCTTTCAGGCAAAGCCATAGAGCTGATAGAAAAAAGCAATATAAAGGAACTGCTGTTTACAGACACGATACCCTTTCGTGGTGAAAAACCCAGCGGAAAGATAAAATACCTCACAGCCGCCCCCCTGTTTGCGGAAGCGATTGAGCGTATATTCCAAGAAGTATCAATATCTACACTATTCAGATAATGGAATGTGAATACTATGATTTTTGGCCGTAGGCCCGCCCCGGTGTCGTGGATTGCTGTTTTTTTAGGGAATCCCGGCACTCGATATGTAAACACGCGACACAATGCCGGGTTTATGACAGCGGATTCTATTGAAAAAAACTCCGGCATCAGAATAAACCGGCTCAAGTTCAACTCACTAACCGCCGTAGCGCCGCTTGGCGGCATCCGCGTTTTTCTAATGAAGCCGCAGACATTCATGAATCTGAGCGGAGGTGCGGTTAGACAGGCGATGAGCTATTGGAAAGTACCGCTATGCAATGTGGCGGTCGTATCAGATGACGTGTCGCTGCCCGCAGGAAAGCTGCGGATCCGCCGAAGCGGCTCGGCAGGAGGCCACAATGGGCTCAAGGACATCATCGCAAAGTGCGGCGGCGAAGATTTCCCGAGGATAAAAATTGGAGTGGGCGCGCCGCCGAACGCGGATTACGACATGGCGGACTGGGTCTTGGCGAAGCTTACCGCCGCAGACGGAAAGCTAATTTCTGCCGCAGCATCCTGCGCAGCAAAGGCTCTTGAGATGATTGTCACAGGCGGAATCGAAGCCGCAATGGCGGAGTACAATGCGTCAGAACAGCAGGGCAAATCAGGAATGAGGAGTAAGGAGTGAGGAGTGAGGAACGCGGGTTGACTCCGATGATGCGGCAATATCTTGACATAAAGGAACGTGCCGGCGACAGCATCCTTTTTTTTAGGCTTGGCGACTTTTACGAGATGTTTGGCGACGATGCGAAAACGGCGTCAAAAGAACTCGACCTGGTGCTTACGTCGCGCGACAAATCGACGAGCGACCCTGACGGGCGCACGCCGATGTGCGGAGTCCCGTACCATTCGGCGGAAGCGTATATAGCAAGGCTTATAGCAAAAGGGTATAAAGTCGCCATTTGCGAGCAGATTGAAGACCCGGCGACGGCTAAAGGGCTGGTAGACCGCGACGTCGTCCGTATTATTACGCCGGGAACGCTGATGGAATCGTCTATGCTTGACGAAAGCATACCTAACTATCTTTGCGCGGCATATCTGGGCGAAACTTCCGCCATTTGCTTTGCCGACTTGTCAACAGGCGAAATATCCGTCACAGAGTTTTTGGATAACGACCTTCTCCGCATGGAGAATGAGCTAAGTTCATTTTCACCTGCTGAAGCCATAATCGGAGGAGCGTCCGGTGAATGTGCGGCACTGCAGGAGTACATCACCACCCGTATGGACTGCCTTGTCCAGTTCAGCGGAGAGAGGTTTGGCGGGGAGTGCGCCGGGCTGCTGCGCGGGCAATTCGGGCAAGATGTCTGTGATGGGCTTGACGACGCCGCGATTTATGCAGCGGGTGCGCTGCTGTCTTATATAATTGATACGCAAAAAACAGACATATCACACCTCCGGACGCTCCGCCGCAATGTTGGCGGTTCATATATGGAGCTCGACTTAAACACGATGCGCAACCTTGAGCTTGCCGCTTCGCTAAGGACGGGCGAAAAAAAGGGCAGTCTGCTCTGGGTAATAGACAAAACAAAGACCCCTATGGGGAGGAGGCTTATCCGGTCATGGGTGCTGCGCCCACTGCTTTTAACAGCGCCTATCAAACGGCGGCAAAGTGCGGTATCCGAACTTGTGAGCGCCACGGTGGCAAGGGGGGAGATAATACAAAGCCTCAAAAGCGTCGGAGATATGGAAAGGCTGATAGGAAAAATCGTCTATGGCAACGCAGGATGCCGTGACATGAAAGCGCTCTCGTCGTTCATAAACGCTCTGCCGTTGCTCGCCGCTCAGCTTGCGCCGATGAAGTGCGTCGCCCTGCGCGAGTGTGCCGGGATGGACGTTATGAGCGACATCGCGGGACGAATCGATGCGACGGTGCGTGACGACCCGCCGTTTTCCGTGCGCGAGGGCGGCTTTATTAAGGACGGAACCGACCCGGAGGTAGACCGCCTGCGCTCACTGCTCGACAATAGCACCGCCGCACTTATGAACATTGAGGCAAAAGAGCGGGAACGCTCCGGAAAAAAACTGAAGATCGGGTATAATAAGGTTTTCGGTTATTATATAGAAATACCGCGTTCCGCCTCTGACGACGTACCCGGCGATTATGTTAGAAAGCAGACGCTCGCGAACTGCGAACGGTTTATCACGCAAGAGTTGAAAGAGCTTGAAACAGAGCTTCTGACAGCAAAAGATAAACTGGCGGCGCTTGAGTACAAGCTGTTTGAAGAACTGCGCGGGCAGATAGCGGCTGAGGTCGGGCGCGTGCAAGCTACCGCAAACAGCGTCGCCGAACTCGACGCACTCTGCTCGCTTGCTGAAACAGCAGCCGCAAACAACTACTGTCTGCCGGAAATCGATCTTTCCGGAGTAATTGATATCCGCGACGGCCGGCATCCGGTGGTGGAAATCATGCAAAAAGACTCGCTGTTCGTCCCGAACGATGCTTTCCTCGACGGCGGCTCTGCGCGGATGGCGATAATTACAGGCCCGAACATGGCGGGGAAATCAACATATATGCGTCAAACTGCGCTCATTGTGCTTATGGCGCAAATAGGTTCATTCGTGCCCGCCCGGTCGGCTCATATAGGTCTCGTTGACCGCGTTTTCACGCGTATAGGGGCGTCTGACGATCTGTCTGCCGGCAAATCGACGTTTATGGTCGAAATGACGGAAGTCGCGGATATCCTGAAAAATGCGACCCGCGCCAGCCTGCTCATTTTGGACGAAATCGGGCGCGGCACATCCACTTACGACGGCATGTCTGTCGCCCGCGCGGTTTTAGAGCACTGTGCCGACAAACGCAAACTCGGCGCGAAAACCTTGTTCGCGACGCATTACCATGAACTGACCACGCTTGAGGACGAGATAGACGGCGTCAAAAATTATAACATTTCCGCAAAAAAGCGCGGCGACGACATAATCTTCCTGCGAAAAATCGTACCCGGCGGCGCTGACGACAGCTACGGCATCGAGGTTGCGGGCCTAGCAGGTGTGGCTGAGAGCGTTATTAAACGAGCAAAAGCTGTGTTGAAAGCGCTTGAAGACGAAAACGCGCCGCTCATAAAGCGCAATAACCCTGAGCCGGAGCCAGACCAGTTATCCCTGCTTGACATGAGCGGCAGCGAAATCGCCGCAATATTGAAATCGACCGATTTGAACACACTTAGCCCACTTGAAGCGCTGAACTTGCTATTTGAGCTCAAGAAGAAGTTATAGCGGCTATTTATCGTAATAAGTCATGCCGTAGCTTTCGTACTCCTCGGTCATCCATCGCCTTCTGTTCTCTGTCGCCTTATCACCGACAGGCCCGTATGTACTGCCCCAGAAGCAAAACCCGCCGCCCGGCGCGAACCGGTCAATCGTATCGCGTACCGCCTGCCGCACCATTTCCTCCGTCGCGTCAGGCCAGTTGACAGGGCCGTGTGAATCCCAACAACCGCAAAGCCCAAGCCTGTTTCCGTACTTTTTCTTGATCCCGTCGAGATCGTTGACGATCTGCGCCGGGTTCCATGCTGTCACGCCGCAATCGAACCAGTCTTCGATTTGATCTTCACACCGACCGCAGTTATGCATCATGATATTAAGCCCTGCATCGACAGCCGGCTGCATCTGAGCTTTGTGATAGGGCTTTATCAGTTCACGGTACATGTCGAGCGATACAAACGGATTGAGCGCCGTCGCTGTGTCGTCAAGGAGTTCGACAAAATCCGGTTTGTAGTGCTCAAGACATTTCTTGGTCACATCCGTGTAGAAATCGCACAGGTAGTCGAAAAGCGCATGCACTTCATCCGGTTCTTCAAACATGGCGCACAATCCCTCTCCAAAACCCATAAACGCCATAAGTTGTTGGAAATACCCAACGTGGATGTGCTGGCTGACAGCCGTTTCTTCACGGTTTACATGCGCGAGATCTTTTTTTGCCATGGCCTCCCAGTCGATGTTTGATATGTCGGGAGCGTGAATAATGTCGCGCCATTTTGTGATATCTTCAAGAATAAAGCTGTTCGGAACCGGAAGCGACATGCCGCCGGTATCCTCCGTCGCAACAAACTCCACGCCCCAGATATCAAATCCCCCCTCAGGCGTTTTGCGTTCATTCATAAACCCGGGAGTGACTCCAACGACCGCCGGAGGATACTTTGAGGTCTGGTCAGGGGCCATCCCGTACCGAGGCACCCACGCAGGCTGCTCACCACGAATAAACATCATTAAGTTCTCTTTCCCGCTAATTCCTTTCATTTGACGCACCCTTTCATTGTTTAATTAAACTATTCATCAAGCTTTAACACTGCCATGAACGCATCCTGCGGGACGTCTACGCTGCCTAGGCTCCGCATGCGCTTTTTGCCTTCCTTCTGCTTCTCAAGCAGCTTTTTTTTACGTGTTATGTCGCCGCCGTAGCATTTTGCCAAAACATCCTTGCGCAGCGCTTTGATGGTTTCCCGCGCTATTATCTTGCCGCCGATCGCTGCTTGGATAGGTACTTCGAAAAGCTGCCTGGGGATGTTCTCCTTTAGTTTTTCAGTGATCTTTCGCCCCCTTGCATATGCCTTGTCTCTGTGAACAATGAAGGACAGGGCATCGACCATTTCGCCTTTGAGCAGTATATCCAGCCTGACCAGATCCGATTTGCGGTAACCGTGGAAATCGTAATCGAGCGAAGCATAGCCCCGGCTTCTTGATTTCAATGCGTCAAAAAAATCATATATGACCTCGCCCAACGGCAGCTCATAGCGCAATTCCACGCGCGAGGAGTCCAGGTAGACCATCTCCTTATAATCGCCGCGCCGATCCTGGCACAGCTCCATAATGTTGCCGACGAACTCCGGCGGGCATATGATCGATGCATTTATAAACGGCTCCTCAGCAAGTTCGATCAGCGAAGGGTCGGGGTAGTTGAGCGGATTATCGACATAAACGGCTTGCCCGTCAGACTTTGTGACACGGTAAACAACGCTTGGCGCGGTCATAATCAGCTCAAGGTTGTATTCGCGCTCAAGCCTTTCTCCGATAATCTCCAAATGCAAAAGACCGAGAAATCCGCAGCGGAATCCGAATCCGAGCGCGGCGGATGATTCGGGCTCATAGGTGAGCGCCGCGTCGTTGAGCTTTAATTTCTCAAGAGCATCGCGTAGATCCGGATATTTAGCACCGTCGGTAGTATATAGTCCCGAAAAGACCATTGACTGAACTTTTTTGTAGCCCGGCAAAGGTTCTTTCGCCGGATTGTCGGCGTCCGTGACTGTGTCTCCGACGGTCGTATCGCCGACGTTCTTAATGCTCGCTGTAAAATATCCGACGTCGCCGGCTGATAAGACTTCGCACGGCGCCATCCCTACAGGACGCATATGCCCGGTTTCTACGACGCGGTATTTAACTCCGGTAGACATGAGCCCTATATCCATATCGCGCCGGATCTGCCCGTCAATGACGCGGATGTATACGATGACGCCTTTGTAAGCGTCGTACTGGCTGTCGAAAATAAGCGCGCGAAGCGGTGCATCAGGGTCTCCTTTTGGGGCAGGGACGTCAGAAATAATACGTTCAAGCACATTTTCGATGCCTATGCCTTTTTTTGCTGATATCTCCGGCGCATCCTCCGCCGGAATGCCGATGATGTCCTCAATTTCTTTTTTTACGCGCTGCGGATCGGCTGACGGCAGGTCGATTTTATTGACGACCGGCATTATTTCAAGGTTGTGGTCAAGCGCAAGGTAAGTGTTCGCAAGCGTCTGCGCCTCGACGCCCTGCGCCGCGTCGACTACGAGTATCGCGCCTTCGCATGCGGCAAGCGATCGTGAAACCTCGTAGTTAAAATCAACGTGTCCCGGAGTATCTATGAGATTGAGCCTGTATTCCTGCCCATCCTGCGCTGCATACAGCATACCTACGGCGCGTGCTTTAATAGTTATGCCGCGTTCCCGCTCAAGCTCCATGTTGTCAAGTATCTGGTCTTCCATATCGCGCACATCGACTGCGCCGCATTTTTCAAGCAGACGGTCAGCCAGAGTCGATTTGCCGTGATCTATGTGCGCTATTATGGAAAAATTGCGAATCTTGTCTTGCATATATCAATGTCCCTCGTCTTTTTTGGTCTGCGGAGAAGGGAATGCCCTCCGGATGTGTTTCACGAATTCCGCTTCAGCCAGCTTAAGTTCCGCGTCTCGGGCCGGTTCATACGGCGTTTGAGGGTCGCGGAGCAGGGCGGCTGTGTTTTGTATTGGAATCAGAAGATAATTGACGGCGGCGGCATAAAGCTCCGGGTCAAACAAATCGTCAAGCTTTTCAAATACTGAATGGGCTGCATCTATCAGGAGCGGCGCGCCTTCACACCCCCGGGGCGCGGGTAGGTTTTGCGGCGTGCGCTCGTCGTCCCGCCCAAGGATATAATCAGCGGATACGCCATAGTAGTCGCATGCCTTAACGACGAATCCAAGCTTAGGTTCCCGCGCACCGTTTTCGTAATGCGACAGCAGCGCTTGAGAGACGCCGAGATCGAAAGCCGCCTGTCTCTGACTAAGCCCCGTCTCTTTCCGCAAAGCGGACAAAGCAACGCTAAAACTTTTCATATCGTTCCCCCATTATTCACCGGCTCTATACCCGTGTTTAGTATACCCGCAAAATTTAGATTTGTATAGTAGGAAATTTTGCATTTGCTAAGACCTCGAAAATACTATATACTCGTTTTAAACTAATAAATTGTACCGGAAGGAGCATACAATGGCGAGAAAATTTCCAAACCTGTTCAGCCCTATGAAAATCGGCGGACTTACGATGAAAAACCGTATAATCTCTGCGCCAATGACATACCCGATTTTGACGTCCGACGGCTGCCTGACTCCTGAAGCGTCGGCCTTTTACGAGCTGCGGGCAAAAGGCGGCGCCGCCATCGTGACAGTCAGCGAGCTTATCGTCGATAGTAAAATGGGAAAATACTACCCTGTTCAGGTTACGATCGATGCACCGAACGCAAAAGACAGCCTCGCAGTCGCAGCGCGCGCGGTACGCCGGCACGGCGCCATCGCTAGCATGGAGTTGTCGCACGGCGGGATGTTCGCACTCACAGACGGCCCGTCATGGGGGCCGGTCGATATATCTGAAAACGGTGTGCTAATTACGCAGAAAATGACAAAATCAATGATTGGCGGGCTGCTTGAGCTATACGCCAAAGCGGCTGCGCTCTGCCGCGACGCGGGCTTTGAAATGCTGCTTATCCATGCCGGGCACGGCTGGCTGCTTGAACAATTCTTGTCGCCATCGACGAACAAAAGGGACGACGAATATGGAGGGACCCTTCAAAACCGCGCCAAACTCGCGCTTGAAGTCATAGACGCCGTGCGTTCGGCTGTCGGCCCGGATTTCCCGCTTGAACTGCGCATGAGCGCCGAGGAGTATCTTGACGATGGCTACACTTTCAAAGATGCCATTGAGTTTGCCAAACTCACCGAAGGCAAGATAGACCTTTTGCAAGTCTCGACCGGTTCGCACAAGGGCAGCTTTGATAGGACGCATCCGTCGATGTTTTATGAGCGCGGGGTAAATGTGCATTATGCTGAGGAAATGAAAAAACACGTAAAAACCCCCGTATCGGCTATCGGCGCGCTTTGCGAGCCCGAGATGCTTGAGGAAATCATCGCAACGGGGCGCGCCGATGCTGTCGTCATGGGGCGTGCTCTGCTGGCAGACCCATACCTGCCGCGAAAGGCATTTGAAGGCCGCGACGACGAGATCGTCCGCTGCTGCCGATGCTTTACATGCATGGCGGAACGGCTTATAACCGGCTTGCGCGTCTGCTCTCTCAACCCGGTAATCGGGCATGAATATGAGAATAACTACGCCCAGCCTCCGGCAAAACCGAAAAAGGTCTTGATCGCGGGCGGCGGCCCCGGCGGCATGCAATGCGCGATTACAGCTGCCGAACGTGGGCATGAGGTCATTCTCTGTGAGAAAACCGCTTCCCTCGGAGGCGCGCTGAGGAGCGAACGCGGGATACCATTCAAAGCGGATCTTTATAAATTCATAGATGTAAAAGCGCTTCAAATGGAAAAAGCAGGGGTCGAAGTCCGGCTAAGCACAGAAGTGACGCCGGCGCTTGCCAATGAGATCGCACCCGATGCGCTTATTATTGCATCCGGCTCACAACCAATCGTACCGCCGATCCCCGGTATTGAGAAGGCTATCATGGCAGACGATCTTCCCGATGCGCAAGAGAGCCTTGGGAAAAAAATCGTTATTCTCGGAGGAGGGCTTGTCGGTTGTGAAACAGCTGTGCATCTCGCACGCGAAGATTTCGACGTGACGGTCGTTGAAATGAGAGAAGATGTTTGCGAGGATGCGAACCCGCGCCACAGGCCGCTGCTGCTTGCAGAGCTAAGCAAAAACGTCAAGTGCCTGACCGGTACGCAAGCCGTCTGTGTGACGGACGACGGCCTGGTCTGCGAAGCAAAAGACGGCAAGACGATTATCCCCGCAGATACAGTCGTCTGTGCAGCAGGCCGAGTCCCGGACAGCGGCGCAGTGGAATCGCTCGCGGACTGCGCGCCATATGTAGATGCGATAGGCGACTGCGTAAAACCCGCAAATGTCGCGCAAGCGGTCTTCCGCGGGCATTACGCCGCTCTGGGCATATAAGAACCGGGGGCTGAGTTATTGGAAAAGCAAAAAAAGAAGCTTATGTGGACAATCCTGATCGTCGCGCTCATTCAGATGCCGGGATTGGCTCTGACGCCGGGAATAAACCAGATAAGAACGACGGCATTTTCAGATTACTCCCTTGGACTGGTTCAGACGGCGCTCGCCTTTTCAAGCCTTGCTCAACCTGCTTCGGCATTTTGCGCTGCGTTCCTTATAAACAGGAGGGTTGTTACAAAAAAGGCGGTAATAATATTCGGCCTGTGCCTTTTGACGGCTAATGGCGTGATGGCGACGCTCCTGAACACAGAGTTTTGGCATCTCATACTTCTGAGTATCGTTCTTGGCGTCTCGACCGGATGCTTTATCTCAAACATGTTCGGGCTTATGTTTGACAACTTTGAACACGCGGAACGCCAAGCCATCGCGGGGTATCAATCAGCCGTAATCAATGCGGGCGGTATTGTCATGGGGCTAATGGGCGGCCTGCTGGCGACATACATGTGGTATGGCGGGTACCTCATGCTGCTAATGGGGTTGCCTGCAGCGGTGCTTGTATTCTTCACCGTGCCGAACTATAAAGTCCCGGTCAGGGAAATGGAAAGCGGGAAGAAGAAAACCAAAGGAAAACTGAACCCCAAAATCTACTACTATTGCATCGTAGCATTCCTGTTTATGATGACTTATGCCGTTTGCGGGGGCAACATTTCGACGCATATCGCCGCAGCGGGAACCGGGGACTCCGCTACTGCCGGCATGGCTGTCGCTTTCATGATGGGCGGCGGTGTCGTTTCAGGATTGTTCTTCGGCAAGCTGTCTGATAAAATAGGCGATTATTCTCTTTCGTGCGGGTTTTTCGCGGTATTTGCCGGGTATACGATCCTCAGCCTTTTCCCAATGTCGCTGCCACTTACATATACCGCAGTATTCCTGGTAGGCGTCTCGCTTAGCATAATGCTGCCGCGCTGCATCTTTATGGTCTCAACGCTCGCTGTCGATCCGTCTACCTCTGCGACAGCTACGGCGCTTATATCAATAGCATCGCCGTCCTTGGGCGGCTTTATGTCCCCGATAGTAATTACAAACCTGACAACCGCGCTCTTTGGAGAATCAACCATAGCGCGTTACAGGTTCGTAAGCTTTGTTGTCGTTTCAATTGCCATATTAGTTGCTATATTGACGATGCTGAATAAAAACATTGACGAAAGAAAGGTGAGATCATGACAAGGGAAAAGCTGCAAAAACTCATTAGTGAATTCAGTGAGAGTTCTCCGCTGAATTATCTCGGCGCGCATGACGGACAAGAAGACGCAGACAAGAACAATTACGCAAAACACAACCTTAATAACAGGGGCGCGAATCCTGAAATGTTCAAACAGGACGACTTCGGTGAGTTTAATGGAATGCGGTTTTTTGAAGATCCGATTTTCTCTGTGACCGTTTCAGACAATCCGGGGTTTATGGACATTAAGCGGCCGGAAGTGGTAGGCGGACATCACCTGCTGCCGAATGACTGGCTGCCCGACGCAAAATCCGTCATATCAGTCTTCATGCCGTACAACCGCAGTACGGTAGAGTCAAACAAAAAAGACGACGTTGTGCCGTCTATACAATGGCTGTACACACGCGTGGACGGGCAGAAATTCTTGCTCGCGCTCGGCGTCATGGTCAGGGACGCGCTTTTGGCGGACGGGTACAAGGCTGTCACGCCATATACTGAAGATAATTATGTTATGCAAGTTTCGACAACTCCCGTTCCCGGCACAGAGCATGTCCCTCCGTTTTCTACGAACTGGTCGGAACGCCACGTCGGCGTCGTGACCGGCCTTGGAACATTTGGGCTTTCTACAAACTTTATATCGAGAGTCGGCTGCGCAGGACGGCTGGTCAGCATTGTTACGGACTGGGCAGCTGAGCCCGACGAGCGCGACTATGTTGATTGGCTCGGTTACTGCAACCGTTGCGGCACTTGCGTCCGCAGATGCCCGGCTAAAGCGCACGACAGCGAAAAAGCGCTGAAAGACCACGCAAAATGCGGCGCATTTATTAGGAAAGCCTGCGAGCCGTTTCATCCGCGTTTCGGCTGCGGCAAATGCCAATCAGGAATACCGTGCGAATATAAGCCTATGAAGGTGAAATGACGGGCCGGATTCGTATGGAATACCATCGTAACCGGGTCGATTGCCATCGCAACCGGGTCGATTGCCATCGTAACCGGGTCGATTGCCATCGACCCCTACGGGTGGTTGTGTATATGTGGTGTGCGTCTGTAGGGGCTGATGGCAATCAGGCCGGTACCGTCATTAACTCCTAACGTCCTTGCTCTTTGTCATAAAACTCGCGGCTGTAGCAGTACAGCTCTGAGCAGATCGTCCATAGTGCTCGGGATTCGGTCTCAAATATCCACGGGAAGTAGCCGCCTCCCTTTCCGTATAAATCAACGCACTTGTGAACTATCTCCACAATTTGCTCATCTGTATAGGCCGTTCCCGGAATGTAGTCTTCGACCGGTACGTTGAATCCGATTTTATCTCCGTAGAGTTCTTTCATTTTAGGGATATCAACGGCGCTGCGCTGTATTTGTAAGAAGTCCATCCCCAAATCGCACATATACGGCATGAAACGCTCGATATTTCCGCAAGTGTGGAAATGGAAAATCACGCCGTCGGCTTTAACATGGTCTACTATTTTTTTCGTCGGCTCATAAACCAGTTCTTCCATCATTTTCGGCGAGAAGAATGTTTCGCGCTGAGTGCCCCAGTCATCATGATATGTTGCCATATCGATTGGGTAGAGCTTCTTCATTAAATCATAAAAAGCTATCATCCTGTCTGCGAAATACGCGAATAAGTCTGACACGGCTTCGGGTTCCTCCGCCATGGCAAGCATTCCTTCACCATATCCGCCCAAAAACGCGACCAACATTTCCGTGCATCCCTGAAAAATGTTTATTCGCAAAGCTTTTGTCGGATCGTACTGCTCCGCCATAAACTTTTCGGCAACTTCTTTGTAGGTCCACTCGTCATGGTTTGGCCATTTTAGCTCTTTTTCCCATTTTGTTATGTCGCTGAGTATTTTTGTCCCGGGTGTAAGCATCGCCCCTTGAGCCGACGTTACCCAAGACCAGCTGTTTCCGTATGGATCAAGGAATGTCCTGTCTTCTTTCCATGCCGCGCGGAAATCCGGCCCGCCTTGGAATTTGCCGGGTTTGTGAACGCCGAGCTCATTGTGTTCAAACTCCTGAAAGTCCGTGACATGGTTCGGAACCCACATTGGGTTTTCTCGCTTTGCCGCACGTAGGAAGTTCTCCTTTGGCGTTATGGGGGTGTCAAATACGGGTGTAGTAATGGGTACGTTTCCAAACGATGAGTTTTTTGAAAATACCGGGAAACCGGGTTCCATTAAAGACGGGCGTGTGTACTTCATAATGATCTTCCTTCCTTATGGACTGTTATGAAAAAATGACCCAGCGGCGCGCCCTTGCGGGCGCGCCGCCAAAGCATGGTGCGGTTAGTTGGTTTACGGGCGTCAGCCTGCGTATGCGGGCGGCGGGTTTACGCGTGTGGAGAACATGTCAGGCGTTGACTGCACCGGATAGTTGGTCAACGGCAATCCAACATAGTTGTTTACCCAGTCGAAATAGTACTGATATGTCTCATACTCGAGAATTATTGTAGGCAGCAGGAGCTGGGCATATGTCTCGCCCCTGGATTTATTGACCCACTCGGGAACCCAGAGATCTTCTATAGTCGCATCGCCATTGGCCAGTGCATAGAGGCCGAAGAATATCGGCTCTGCATAAATGACGCCTATAGATGTGAGCACAGCCTTAAAGTCTGTTATTTCGCCGGAATCCCACTGCGCGAACGCACCCGGTCCACCCATAGATATGGCTACTACGTTTCCTTCAAGCCCTGCATCCATTGCCGCTGTGACAGCGCCATCGGCGAAATCGTCAACGGTGCCAACGATAAGCCAGTATCTGATCTGAGGATTCGTCGCGAGGACGGCGCCGGAAACTTGGTACGCTGTTGTGGCATCGAGGTTGCCAACGATTGTATCCGCATGGAAGTACCTGCCGCCGCGGCCCGGGTTAAGGCGGTCAACATGGCCGTTTCCGAGAATGTCCGGGTATACTTCGCTGATAACAGACAAAGCGCCGTCGATTCGGACGCTTATTTCCGGAACGACGGAAAAGTCTACGCCGAGGACTCCTATCTCATCGGGCTGTGCATCGGGCCAGTTTTCCTTCTGGTAGTTCAGCAGCCACTCGCCCATTTTCTCGCCGACTTGATAATAGTCAAATCCAACAAAGGGGTTCTTGAGAAGTTCATCTTCACCTTTTGGCAGTCCCATACCCGGCATAAATGGTATGCCCAGCTCGCGAGCTCTGTCTATGACGGCAGGATAAGCCACGCTATCGGGATCAAGGACAAAACCGTCATATCCTTGGCCGGCGAGCGTCTCAAGCATTGAGATGAACAGATCCATGTCGTTGTCAGTGTCAGCGACATCCATCGTGCAGTTGGCTTTCTCCGCCCATACTTTCAGAGAATTTGCCATATCGTCGTATAGCGGGCTGTTCCTGATGCGAAGGTAGATAAACTTGTAGCTGGGGTTTTGGGTGTAGTCGAAGTCAGGATCGAAGAATCCGACTTCGCCGGTGGTATCCCGGCCTGCCTCATCGGTATACCCTTCAAACCCGGCGGCCGCTCCAGGGGTTTCTGACGGAGATGCCGACTCGGCGGCGCCGCCGCCGCCTTGACTGCCGCCGGTGTCCGAGCTTCCGCACGCGAACAAGGCGAGGGACATTACGAGTGCCAAGAGAACTGCTATTACTTTCTTTATCATTTTTTCCTCCTCATTAATGTAGTTGTGCAGGGTAATTGCACAAGCCAGATATTTACAACTACAGCTTTGGAACACCCAAGTATCTGACTGAAAGAATGCATAGTGTACCTTAGCCGCAGATTGCAACAAGATAAGTGGATTGCATCATCATATCGTTCATGCCCGCATTGATTTTCTATTGCTAACGTAGTCAAACATCAATGCTACAAGCAGCAAGAGGCCGTAAATCACCTGATTCCAAAATGATTCAATGCGCAGCTGAACCATGCCGTTTGAAAAGGCGGAAAACAGGAGCACCCCAACAAAAGCGCCGGACATGCCTCCGGTCCCCCCTCCGAAAGCGATCCCTCCGAGTATCGCGGCAGTCAGCCCAAAAAACTGTCTTTCCTTAATGCCTGTGGACGTTGCGACGGAAATCCGAGCGCTTAAAAGAATCCCCGCTATGGCGCCCATGAGAGAGCTGTTGATAAAGAGGATAAAAGAGACTTTCTTTGGGTTTATACCTGAAAGGCGCGTGGCATGCGGATTGCCGCCCACGAGATACATATGACGCCCAAATTTCGTCTTTTTAAGGATAACTCCGGACACAACAAACGCAAGCAGCATCAAAACAATGGCTATAGGAAAAACGTCGCCGATCCTGCCGGTGCCAATCCAACTGATAAACGGGTCCCGAACCGGTATTTGCGCGCCATTTGAGAATGTATACGAGAGGCCCTCCGCGACCGACGCCATGCCCAGAGTTGCTATGAAGGCAGGAAACCTTGCGTAATTTACAAGTATGGCGTTTATTGCTCCTATCACTGCGGCTGCTGCCATTGTTATTATTAGCGCCGGCGCCCAATGCCACGCTAAATCTCTCATACAGTACGCAAACATCATTGCCGCGGCGGTGCCAACTGTTCCCATCGAGAGGTCGAGGTTGCCGGAAATAAGGAGCATGGCAGCCCCGACAGTGAGGAAGGATATGATTGCCATCGAGTCAAGTATGGACCTGATATTGCTTATCTCGATGAACCGCCCTTCCGAGAGGATGGCTATAGTGGTCGTCAGTATCGCCAACAGGAGAAGCAACGCGAACATTTTTGTTTTTACAAAACCCTTTAGAACAGCAGCCACAATAATCCCCCCTTAACATTCCAGCATCGCGAGCTTAAGGACGCTTTCTTCCGTAGCCTCCTGCCTCATCAAAGAACCTGTTATACGCCCATTATACATGGTTATTATCCTGTCGGATACATTAATTACCTCGGTCAGCTCCGAGGAAATGAAAATGACCGCCATGCCGTCTGAGGCAAAATCGCACATCGTCTGATATATCTCCGCTTTTGTCGGCACGTCGATACCCTTTGTTGGTTCGTCGAGAATAAGTATTTTTGTATCCATTTCGCCGGAGGTCCATCGTCCGAGTATGACTTTTTGCTGATTCCCCCCGGATAATTCAAGCACTATTTTATCGATTGACGGAGTCCTTATTGAGTACTTCGCCACGGCGCGGTCTGCTACTGCTTTTTCTTTCTTTTTGTCCAGAAATAAACCGGTTTTCATTTTTGGCAGTACCGCTGAGGTCACGTTGTTGCTTATAGAGCGCCCCAGCACAAGCCCCTGCTCCTTGCGGTCTTCAGGACATAGCGCTATTCCTGCGGCTATGGCGTCCTTTGGCGATTTGAAACGTACCTCCTCGCCGTCGAGGAGAATCTGCCCCGACTTTATCGGATCGGCACCGAATATTGCCCGCACAAGCTCGGTGCGCCCGGCTCCTACCAGCCCCGCAAAACCCAACACCTCTCCTGCGCGCAGTGTGAAGCTAATGTCGTGAACATAGTCCGTTTCGAGGTTTTTCACTTCAAGCAGCACGTCCCCCAGTTGTTCGTTTCTCTTTAGATTTTCATATGTATCGCCTATATCCCTGCCGACCATAGCCTTGATAAGCTCATTCTCATTTGATTCCGCTGTTACTAGGGTTTTTACGAGCTGGCCGTCCTTGAGCACAACAATGTCGTCCGTTATTTGAAAAATCTCCGCTAGGCGGTGAGAGACATAAAGCACTACCTTGCCTTTTTCTTTAAGCCGCCTTATCAAGTTGAAGAGGATTTCTATTTCACTTTCTGTCAGCGGTGCAGTGGGTTCATCAAATGCAATTATTTGTGAATCGCGTCGATAGGCCTTCATTATTTCAACCATCTGCTGGTGCGCTACTGAAAGGCGGCCAACCAATTCTCCCGGTTCTATCATAGTCAAGCCAAACTCATTGAGGATATCCTGAGTCTTTTTCTTCAAAGTGGCTTTATCCACTCTAATGCCTCTTACCCACTTTGTAGGAAGGTCCTCAATGAATATGTTCTCCATCACCGACAGCCCGGGTACTAATTGCCGTTCCTGATAAATAACGCTGACGCTTGCCAAAATCGCATCATGTGGGGAATGGAACGTTTGTTGTTTACCGTCTATGGTTATGGCTCCTTTGTCGGGGCGGAGATCGCCGCTAAGGATTTTAAGCATAGTGCTCTTGCCCGCGCCATTTTCGCCAAGCAGGGCGCATATCCGCCCGCCTTCCACCCGGAAACTCACGTCATCCAGCGCCAAAACTCCGGGGAACTCCTTGCTGATGTTGCTAAACTCAATATACTGCGCCAAACTCAAAACACCGCCTTCCTAAAGAATCGCCTTGGATCCAAAACAAGTCTCGGCAACCGGCCCCCGTCTCCTAAGCCACGCCGCTAATCATACTTTTGAAGCAGCGACTTCCGCCGCGCCAATAATGAGCATCTTCTGCCTCTGGTTTTCGCGGAAAAAGTCTAGCAGCAACGCCAGAATGAGCAGCGCGCCCCTTGCAAAAACCTGCCAGAATGAACTTAGGCCTATCGCGGTGAGTCCGTTGTTAAAAAAGCTCAGAAGCATCAGGCCTATAAAGAAACCGCCTGTGCCCCCTGTGCCTCCGGTAAATGAAATGCCGCCCAGAACCGCAGCTGTGATGGCGTCAAGACCAATAGCTATCGCGACAGGGTCGCCCCTGCGGAAGTTTGACGCGTAGAGCACCCCGCTGAGTGACGACAGGAGCCCGCAGTTCATAAAAAGTATGGCGTGGATTTTCTTTGGGTTTATGCCGGCAAGCCGGGCTGCGTTTCTGTTGCCGCCGCACATATACATGCGCCTGCCAAACTTTGTGTGCGAAAGCAAAAGGCCGTAGAAAACGACAAGGATAAAAAGAATAACAAACAAAAGTGGTATTAGGTCAAAAAACGTGGTCGAGCCTATAAGGAGAAAGCTGTCGTTAACATATCTGATGGGATTTCCTCGCGTGATAACCAGCGCCAGACCGGACCAGACCGACATCATGCCGATGGTGGCAATAAATGAAGTCATTTGAAATACATTGACCAAAACAGTTACGATGACCCCGGTCAGAACGCCAAACGCCAAAGTGATCAAAACCGCGAGCGGCCACGCTATCTCCCAACTAAGCAAAAATGAAATGAACACGGCCGAAAAGACGGTAACTGAAGCGGTTGAAAGATCCACCTGTCCGGAGATCAGGAGCATCCCGACCCCAAGGCCGAGAAGCCCGGTGAACGAGGAGCTTTTCAGGAGAATGAGAATGTTCTGGGGTCTTAGGTAATACTGGTTCATGATAGAGAAGAAGACTACCACAGCAATCCAAATCACGACAAGAAGAACGACTTTATTGTGAAGCAAGCGGTTAAATATTGCCTTTCTCATATATATAATCATCCTTTCTATTCAGGATACAAATCTTCGATTACGGCGTCAAGCCCGCCAATTTCTTCCAAAAAAGCCTTTGTTGGCACTCCGGTCTCGACATGCCACCCCATAGCTTCATAGAAATTGTCGGCTAGCTTGTCGGCAGGTATGGTAATGCCCGCCAAAGGCCCTTTTTCCATGGGGGGTATGCCAATGTTCCGGTCTGAGATCTTATAGTCTTTTCTGCTGATGCCTTCCCGCAAGTTGAACGCGGTGCGTATCGCAAAGGAGCGCAGCCCCATATTGCGAAAGTCTTCTTCTGTGTACCCTTGGCCTGTAATAGCGTTCATAAACCTGTACTTAGCTCCCGGCTGCATGAGAAAGGCAAAGTGGCAAAACCCCGACAGGTTGTCGTACTCCGCGTTTATTGTCCCGGTTTTGTCTGCCTCTCCCGTATCCTCGAATATGTATTTTACCTCGGGGGGGCCAAATCCGAAACCGGCGCCTCTGCCGCCCTTTACATGCCTGCCCGGAGTGGGGTCAAACTGGAATGTCCTTGCCATAGCCGGATTGTTCCTCGCGCAATGATGCGGTATTTCTATGCCGTTTGCCACGCACAGGTATTCATGGCCGCGGCCAAGGTCATCGGCTGCCTTAACGGTCGCATCGTTGAGCATTGCGCCTATTCCTTTGTTTTCGCAGATGCATTCGGCTATTTTAATGATTGCTTCGGCATTTCCCCATCTGAGGTCTGCACCATCAAGCTCTTCAATAGTAAATAATCCATTTTCGTAGCACTCCATAAGCCACGCAATCGTGTTGCCGAAAGAAATTGTGTCATACCCATATTCATTGCACAAGAACGTGCAGTAGTTGACGCTCACAGGGTCGCCGTTGAGAAGCAAGCTGCCAAAAGACCCAAGCGTCTCATACTCCGGGCGGGCAGATTCAAAATCGTACTTATCTTCTTTTATGTGGTAAATTGCACCGCAGGCGACTTGGCATGAGTTGCATGCGTATCTCTTTTTCTTGTATTTAATGTCCATCGCTTCGCCGGTCAAAGGTTTGATCTGAGTTTCGTAATCCAGTTCCTCCGGTGCGCCGCCCCAGTTTTTTATTCCTGCATCAGACATTAATACGCAGGATTCATAATTTGCGGCAGTGCCGTGTTCGGACCATGCTTTAAGAGTCGGCATTGCGTTTGGGCCGTCTGCGAACTCCCGCCATCCTTTATTAATATCCGCCACCACTTCCGGCTCCACTACCGATACTTTTCCGGTGCCCCGGCAGACGACCGCTTTTAGCTTTTTTGACCCCATAACGGCGCCGGAACCTCCTCTGCCTGCGGCCCGGTGTTCATCGTTCATTATAGCAGCCATGTAGGACAGGCGCTCTCCTGCCGGCCCTATCAGCGCGGCGCAAATGTTATTGTCGCCCAGCTCCGACCTCAGCGCGTTTTCCGTATCTATCGTTGTCTTCCCCCACAATGCCGCAGCATCGCGGAGCTCTACCTTTCCGTCGTCAACGAAAATATAGACCGGTTTTTCTGATATGCCTTTTACGAATATGGCATCAAATCCTGCCCTTTTCATGTACGGCCCAAAATTCCCGCCGGAGTTCGCGTCGTTGAATCCGTCTGTGACAGGAGATTTACTTACGACGGTGTATCTTCCGCCCATGTTCGCCCTTGCGCCGTTCACAGGCCCGGCAACAAACCCTAAGACGCTCTCCGGGGCAAAAACGGGTGTGTTTGCCGGCATAAGGTCGTATAGATACCGCGCCCCAAGCGAAGGCCCGCCAACAAAGTCCCTGGCCCATTCAGGGTTCAAGTCCTCAATAACAAATGTTTTATCGCTTAAATCCGCAATCAATACCTTGCCTACATGTCCGTGCATCCGGCCACCTCCGTTTATTATTGAAATGCTGCCGTAAGGAGAAAAACTCGTTAATTAGCTTGCTGCTGTTTCTTAGTAATCTCTATATAACCCTCATCGGCATTGACGAGCACCATGTCTCCGGTCTCAATGAACTTGAGAGGATCGTCCTCAAAATCCGTCATCATTGGCACATGCGCCTGGAGCGCGCAGCCAACAGTTAGCGGGCTGCACTTCGTGTGGACGAACGCTGCAGGCTTCGCGCCATATCCGTATGCAAGAAATCCGCCCGAGCCTCGCGGAGAATAGAATACCAGAACCTTATCCGTATAAGGTACCCTGCACAATGGGTGATTGCGTTCTGTCGTATAGCCGCGAGCAGGGTTAACGTTAGTAAAGCCCTGTAAATACTTAGGGGCTACCAAAGCTTCCGCCTCGACCTTGCCGGGATATACGCAACGTCCTTTCAACCTGATTTTGTCCGCCATATCGGTCACCTCCATTCACCGCGCCATTTTCCTGTAAGCGCGGCGTTGATACAGTCGTCCTGTGATCCGTAGCAGACTTGCAGCGGGTCATTTTCATCCGGGTAGCAGCCTGTAATGTAGTACGCCTGCTTGGCAGTGTCCACCGCTATGCTGCGCACGCCGTCCGGCACTGCGCCGATAGCTGCGAGGCATGTCCCGCTCAGCAGGTGCGCCCCCGATTTCTCAATAATCTCGGCATAACCGAGCTTCCCGGCGCTTTCATACAGCCACGGCGCTGTAACGATCCACATTGGGATTTTACACTTTTTCCCCTCCAGCTTAACGGAAAGCCGCATCAGATCTACGATATTCAAGTGCGGGCATCCCAGATAAACCATGTCTACATCGTCTGATGTGCGGAAGTTCAGCAGATCATAAGTTTTTTTCAGTATGCTTTCATCTATCATAATTTTTTGCTTAAATGGTTTGCCGCCGGAGGCGTATTCTATCGTCGGGGCCTCAGGCGTTATCCCCGGCAGATGATACATGCGCACCGCGCCGCCTGTGGCGACTGCCGAGTTGAACTTCTGATATTGCGTGGTAGTAGGCCGTGATGTGTTCAAAACGACCGGCACTTCAACGTCCACCGCTTCGCCCAACGCAAAGCCGTAGACGTCCCATTCCATATCTGTCCGGATCGTCCTGTCACATTCTATGAGCACTGTCCCGAGGCGGTTTTCGGTAATATGCATGTCATAATACGGAGCCTTGCCCAAAACGCAAGTGGCAAGAGTGCCGTCAAAATTCGTCCTGGCGCCGAGCGTTGCGTTGCAGTAAGGCATCTGGCTGCTCTCGAACCATGAACAGTGCTGACCCACGCTCGGAAGGTATGACATAGTGAGGTAATTCGCGCAGGAATGAGTCGTGATAAGGCCCATTTTGCGCAGTATACTGAAAACATGCTCCTGCATGGCTTTCTCATGAAATACAGGGTCATCATGCCGGCATTCGGGTTTTTTCGCGAAGCAAACGTTGCAGTTCTCCCACCCGTGAATCGGGGGCTGCTCCAAAAATGGCGACTTATCGGCAAATGTTGGGATTTTGAATCTTCCGCCGCTGTTAGCAAACTCCGCAATTTCGTCAAGCGTGATAACGTAATGCTGGCTCAGCGAAAGTCCGGGCGTATGCATATCACCCGTGCCATCAAGGTCAACAAGACGCTCCGCCCCGGCAATCCGGCACATTTCCACCAAGTACTGCATGCATTTTTGCTTAACCACACCCTCGTCGCCTTGCAATATCTTTTTTTCTTCGTCAGTCAGATTCGGCATTGGCCACATAGCGCACCCCTCCTTTGGAGCTGTTCAGGAATAAACTGAACAGCTTCCCTTGTATTTTTTGCGTCAATCTTGTTCACTTTACTCATGAACAGCTCCTTAGTGGTCGTTGCATATCACAACGTTTTTCAACGCCCCGCGCTCAGAATCGTTGAGTGCCTCCTGAATATCGTCAAGCTTGAAGCGGTTGGACAAAAGCGCGTCGATATCGATCATCCCGCGCCGGTACATATCCATGTATTTGGGGATGTCGCGGCGCAGCGTAACAGAGCCCATTACGGAGCCGGTCAGTTTTTTGCCGCGCAGAAATTCAAAAAAGTTGAAATCTTCCATTCCCTCGTTTCTGGGGTGCTCATGCCCTACGACGCACATCATGCCGTATGGCGCCGTAAAATCAAATGTCGAGCGCTTGATTCCGGGTCCTGCTACTGCGACAAACGAATGGTCAACGCCTTTTCCGCCCGTGATTTCGAGCACTGCTTTGACCGGATCTGTTTCTTTTGGGTTGACGACGTGGGTCGCGCCGAACTTCTTCGCCGCTTCCAGTTTGACCGGCTGCGTGTCTATGCCTATTATCGGAATCGCGCCGCAGTACCGCGCCCCCATAATAGCGGACAGGCCGACGCCACCGCACCCCGTCACCGCAAAGCTCTCGGAATGCCTCACTTTGCATCTATTGAGAACCGCGCCGAAGCCTGACATAAAGCCGCAGGCAAGCGCGGAACCGATTTCAAATGGGATATCGTCGTCGAGCTTAACCAGCATGTCTTCTTCGCAGTTTGTGTATGTGGCAAACCCGGATGAGCCGGAGCAGGTCTGGATTATGGGGTCTCCGTTTAGGCGAGTAAACGGGCTTGGCACGCGGAATGACATCGGCTTGATGTTTTCGCAGAACCAGTGGCGGTCATTGAGGCATTGTTCGCATTTCCCGCACCCTTGGCGCACTTCTGAACACAAAACCCTGTCTCCGGGCTTTACATATGTAACTTTTTCGCCGATAGCATCGACGATTCCGGCTATTTCGTGCCCTGCGGCGCCGGCGCCCTCATATTCGCCGTGCTCGCCGGTGAGCGCATGGATGTCGCTGTGGCAAATGGTGCATGTCATCACTTTCAGACGCACGTCATACGGACCAGGGTCGGCAAGCTCAACCTCCTCGATAAATACCTCCCGCCCCATTTGCGGCGCAACGGCCAACTTAACTCGCATAGTGCAAATCCCCTTTCAAAGCTCTCATGAAGTACCTGTGCATATCATTAATGACTGATTATACAACAATCTGAGTTGAAATGCATAATTCAATTATCAGTTTCGTTATAGCTTTTTAGTCATAGTCACATAGGAACAACCTTCTTCGCCGGCACTGAATAGTTGCTGTTTACACTAACAATAACACTATTTTTAATTTCATCTTTATTTTACACATGATTCATGATATAAATGATAACAGTAGTTATTATTTTCAAAGAATAGAAAGGCGGATCGCAGATGCTAGCAAATCATCCGGTGTTTTCCCGGCAAAAATACAGAGCCGTCGGCATTAAGCAGACGATTTACCAAGGCAGCGGCTGCATTGACAAGATTCCCGAAATCCTCGAAGCTGAAAACTGGGAGAGGGTTCTCATAGTGGCCGGCCCCAATGTTGCAAAGGCAGGCGGCACGCGGAAAATTGAGGATATGCTCAAAAGCGCCGGCATTTACTATGAGATATTCTCAAAAATCGTGCCAAATCCGCTTCAAAAGGATATTGAGGAAGTCGGAATCCCGATGTACAGAAACATGGACGCCGATGTTATGATCGCAATTGGCGGCGGCAGCACAATGGATAGTGCGAAAGGCATTGCGATAGTCGGTGAATCTGGCATGAATATCAAAGAAGCATCGGAAAAGTGCTATGATATGAGCCCGTTTTACCCGACGCCGTGGAAAACATATCCGATAATCGCCGTCCCGACGACTTGCGGCAGCGGCTCGGAGGTTATACGCAATGCGGTCATAACGGAGCCGGATGGACATAAGATGGTTCCTATGCATGACTGCATCCTTCCCGCATACGCCGTTTGCGACCCGGATCTTTTAGCGACGCTTCCTGCGCATGTGGCTGCGGCTACAGTCATGGATGCGCTTGTCCAGGCTATTGAATCATATTTCAGCCTCGCTTCCAACGATTTTTCGGAAATGATGAGCTTGCGCGCCATCGAGCATATCGGGCCGAATATAGTCCAATATTACCATAACCGCGCTATTGCGGAACATGCCGACGCCATAAGCAAGGGCTGTATGTATGCCGGAATCGCATGGAACAACGCTTTCGTCGCCCAAATCCATGGCTCAAACCACCCTATCACAGAGCTTCTGGGCATTTCCCACGGCGATGCGTGCGCAATCCTCCTCCCACCGTTTGTCGAGTATAATGGGGCTATCTGCAAAGACAAGTTTTGGAAAGTCCACAACCTCATGTACCCTGACCAAGCTGTCGCGAGATGTGATTTTGAAACAGGCTTGCTTGTGCAAAAACTAATCCGGCTCAACCGCGACCTCAACATCATGGATGGCAAAACCATGGCTGACTATGGCTGTACTGAAGAAATCATTGACAAAATGATGTTTGGGTTCAACGAAACACTATATACGTTTCCAAGGACAACTTCAAAGGTTCAGCTGAAGAATATATATATGGAAGTCATGAACGGAAAGTATACCTAACCCGGACAAGCCGGAGCGTGCTATTTGCAACCACAGATAGCGAGGAGAAAAAATGAAAAATCTGTTTAAATTCAAAAAATTGTCAACGAAGATCACTTTTATGATCGGCGCGACGGCCATTATTATCGCCGGGTTGGTAGCGGGCTACATGCAGACCCGCATATTGACCGAAATAGGGCGGCACACCAGGCTGAGCCTCCAATACCAGATGATTGAAGTAGCAAAAGATTATGACCTATTGTACTTGGGGGCTGCCCAAAGAGGCGCTAATGTATCCGCCGACCAGGTAGAAGCATTGTTAAGAGACGTCAAAGTGTATGATACGGGGTCTGTCCTGATATCCGATAGCAACGGTAGTTTTGTTGAATCAAGCGATTTTATAAAGCAACTCGATGCTGCCGGGAGGGGGATGCTTACGGATGCCGCCCGCCAGAGCCCCGGCGAAGTCTTTAGCGTAACGCTTTACGGAGTGCGCTATATGGCGGCGTCGGATCGCCTGATGAATGATTACAATATCTACATATTGGCGCCCGAAAGCGAGGTCAACGCTGATACCACGGCTTCCTTGATCAGATTCTCTATTATTTTTGTTGTAAGCTTTACTCTTGTCATATTCATCGCCCGCTTTATTGCGGCGCCCGTCGGCAAGCCGCTGACTGCAATATCTAGCATCTTGAAAAGGGCGGCTTCAACGGGCGACCTCACATTGCAGCCGGAAGATGCAATAGCCATAGACAAGTATTCGCAGGTCAAAGACGAAACCGGGCAGGTCGTCAAGGATGCCGCCGCATTCATTAGCCACGTCGCTGAAGTCGCCCGAGCGCTGGAAACCATTGCAAGCGGCGATTTGACACATGATATGAAGCTGCAGTCCAATAACGACACTATGGGTATTGCGCTGCATCACTTGTTTGAAAGCCTGAATAACATATTCAGCGAGATAAACATTGCCTCGCATCAAGTCGCCGTCGGCTCCAGGCAAGTTGCTGAAGGTTCTCAAATCCTCGCGCAAGGCTCGACCCAACAGGCCGCGTCTGTGGAGCAGCTCTCTGCTTCCATAGCGGACATAGCCCAGAAAACTAAAGACAGCGCGGAGATGGCCGGGCGCGCCGCTGAGTTTGCTGAAAGCATCAAGCAAGTCGCTGAGCAAGGCAGCCAACAGATGGACGGTATGATGGAAGCGGTAAACGACATCAGCCAAGCAAGCCAAAGCATCGGCAAGGTCATTAAGGTAATAGACGACATAGCGTTCCAGACGAATATCCTGGCGCTCAACGCCGCCGTGGAAGCTGCACGGGCCGGAAGCGCCGGCAAAGGATTCGCGGTAGTGGCCGAGGAAGTGCGCAACCTCGCCGCTAAGAGCGCGGAAGCCGCGAAAGATACCGGCGGGCTTATCGCAGACTCAATAGAAAAAGCGGAGCTAGGCGCTCAAATAGCGAATGATACGGCTGCAAGCCTTGAAGTTATTGTATCCGGTATAAACGAGAGCAGCCAAATCGTAACTCAAATTGCCATTTCGTCCGAAGATCAGTCCGCCGCGATAACACAGATAAACACGGGCATTGACCAAGTAGCGCAAGTCATCCACCAAAACAGCGCGACAGCCGAGCAGAGTGCTGCCGCGTCGGAGCAAATGAGCGGTCAGTCCACTATGCTGGAGGATTTAGTCGCGCACTTCAGGCTCAAAGACGGCGGCCGTCAGCAGTCTATTCCAGGGAAACTGCCTTAGCCGGGCAGAACTCGTGGCAGCAGTAGCAGCGGATACAGTCTTTTCCTTTTATGACAGCCCTCCCGCCTTGTATTAAAATACACCGCTGCGGACATACTCGGGCGCAGTCGCCGCAACCAACGCAATTTTCCATTATCTCCGGAACGGCGTCGCTCTTGTGGCTTACGCCGGGTTTGAAGTTCGACCTAAGCGGCTCGGGATCGTCTCCAAGCCACTCCAGCATTGCGGGGTCGTCCGGCGAAAGCCCCCGCGATGCGGCTTCGCTAATGGTATATATGCTATCCAGGCGCAGGCCCATCAAGTGACACTGCGCTAAATCTACGGCATATGGGGAAAACCCGCCCGCAATGACGCCCAGGCGTTTCGGATCGCCTGCTGTCGGCCCGGCGCCTTCCATCCCCCACACGCCGTCGAGAATGCTAAAACCCGGGGCGATGCGTCTGCACAAGTCGACCAGCATGGAAGCGAAATCCTCGCGTTTTGGGAATCTCCGGTGCATGCGGGGTTTACCCGTTCCGGGTATGCAGCCGAACATGTTTTTCATGCAGCCGGTCATCGCCATGAAACCGTGGGTTTTCGCTTTTGCGGCTGACACCACGAGCTCGGCATCCAGGGCTGGGGCGAGAAGCTCAAGATTTTGAATAACCCGTCCGTCCGGGAACGGTGTTTCCCGGACGGACGTATCATAAGACAGCGTCGCCCCGCTGTTTTTTGCGGCTGCCGACATTCCGCATTTGCTGTACAGCAGTTTCAACATCAGTTTTGTATGCGGCCCGGCGGTAGAGTCTATGAGCGATACCGATGCGCCCTCTTTTGCAAAAGCTGAGCAAACTGCTTCGATAACTGCCGGATGCGTGGTTGCGGCATCGTCCGGCTTGCGCGGCATGACTAGATTTGGCTTGACCAATACGCGCTTTCGCCCGTCCAGTATGGCGCCCGCCCCTCCAAATGCGTCAAGAACGCGATTTACAGCATCAGCTGCCTTATCATACTCATCACAACGCGCAATAAACACACGATTATCCATCATCCGCACATCTCCAGTATTGCGCACGCAAACATTTTTGCGCTAATCATAAGCTGCTCAAAGCCAATGAACTCATTGACGCCATGTATAAGATTATCAACACCCGGCATGGCGCAGCCAAAAGCGACGCCCCCGGGTATATCGTGGGCATATGTCTGTCCGCCTGCAACAAGGCACTCGCCGGCGTTTCCGGTGTGCTCCTCATAAATACGCAGCAGCGTCTGCACGAATACGCTTTCCTCCGGCGTATGATGACAATGCGAAATCGTAGAGCTCGTCATCGCAATCCCCTCTTTTTCCAACGCGGAGCTCACAATTCCCAGCAGGTCAACCTCATCCGCGCAGGCAGGGGTGCGGCTGTCAAAGTTGCCTGAAAAATCGATTTCGGTGTATCTGAAAACACCGAAGTTTACCGTGAGTTCTTCGGTTTTCTCGTCGCTCATCGCAATACCCAAAGCGCGCCCGTAATAATCGCCGTGTGGGAACAGCCGATGCAGCGCCCGGATGTACTCAAACCCGGCGCTTTGGGCAAACGGCATGGCTGAGAGCATTTCAAGTAGCGCCGTCTGAGCGTTTTTACCAAGCTCAGGCGTCGCGGCGTGTGTCGAGACGCCCTGCGCAATGATGGCAACGCCTCCGCCATCTTCGCGCGCCGATATTGCAACGCCCGTTTTCTCTGAGTATTCCCGGCAATAAGCCTCAAGCTCGCCAACCGTAAAACCTTCTATGACGGCTTCGGCGTGATCAGGCGCTACATTTGTCGTGCTGCCTCCGGTTATCGAAACAACACGCGGAAGCTTTGCATCCTTTTCCCACGAAGCGCTGAAAAACGGCGTAATCCGGCCTTTTTCGATGTTTACGACAGGATATGACGCGTCGGGCGTGAACACATTTGGCGGAGGCTTGTTTTTTTCCAGATACTGAGCGATATCCAAACAGCCGGTCTCCTCCCCGGAACCTAACAGGAGGCGGAATCCGCTGTGCAGCTGCGGGCATAATTCGGCCGCGCAGTACATCGCATACATTGCGGCGATTGACGGTCCTTTGTTGTCGGTCGCGCCGCGCCCGTATATCTTGCCGTCCTTGACAGTCATCACAAAAGGATCCGTATCCCAGCCGTCCCCCACGCCCACAACATCGACGTGCGCCAGAATGCCCATAAGCGGCGGGGAAGGGCCAACATCGGCGGTAATAATGATATCTTCAAAATCGCTGACGGTAAAACCGCGTTTTTCTAGCATCGAACGGACAAGAGTAAGCGCCTCGCGCGGCCCGTAACCGCAGGGCGCCCCTTTTTCGGCCGCGCCCCTTATGCTTTTTACCGCTATCAACCGCCCGAGGTCTTCGAGCATTTCATCAGTATGCAGTTCAAACCAGTCTTCGATTTTCTGCCGCATTTCAACGCTATTCACGCCCATAAATTGCCAATATCCCCCTATATGTCATGTAACAGTCGAGTTTGGAAACGATTTCATACGGCGCGTGCATCGATAAAACGGGAACTCCCGCATCGATTGTGGCGATGTTTCGGTTTGCCATGAATTTTGCAACCGTTCCCCCGCCGCCCTGATCGACTTTGCCAATTTCCGCCATCTGCCATGCTACGCCGTTACCAGCGAATAATGCGCGAAGCATAGCCACTACTTCCGCCGAGGCGTCGCTCGAACCTGATTTGCCGCGGGCGCCGGTGTATTTTTCCACGCCCATTCCGTAGCCTAT
>Ga0099364_10001798_pt1 | contig 34832 bp, 23 predicted proteins | sample TergutTh196P3_FD_73070 | JGI IMG/M metagenome (GOLD analysis project Ga0099364, IMG submission 73070) | Microcerotermes parvus P3 segment gut microbial communities from Pointe-Noire, Republic of the Congo - Th196 P3 | ecosystem: Host-associated > Arthropoda: Insects > Digestive system > Gut ... | reverse complement strand
CCGCTCATCCGATGAATTGGAAATATACCGGATTGCCTGAAAAAAACACTTAATGAAGCGCATTTGGAAATCCAGATACTAGAACGCTCCGGCCTTTCAGGCCGAACTCCCAATCTTACAAAACGACCGCTTTAGGGCAGGCGAAGTATAGTTCCCTTTCACTTTTTCACTTCCCACTCTTTGACTCTTCCGCTTGTCGCATTATTTTTCGGCGAAAGCCTAAGTATGTTACCGTTCTTCAAAGAGGGCGTCGGGATCAATAGTTCGGTACCAGTCTTTCCAACGTTTGAGGATCGCGTTCATTTGGTGGTCGAAGTTTGGTTCCTCCGGTTTCGGTAGAGTCTCCGACTTCAATTGCCGAGTCAAGCGAAGTAACGCTTTTTGAGCGGCCTCGGCGACGTCGGGGTCCGGATCGGTCAGAGCGTAGATCAGGGCCGGTGCGTTGGAGACGTCGCCGCTCTTTCCCAGCAGATTGACGGCGGCAAAACGCTGGGCGGCAATTTCGTGCCCGACCATTAATTTGATCTTCGTTTTGTTCCGTTTCAGCAGGTTTTCGACTTCCTCCGTCGGAAGCTCCGCCAGTCGATAGAGCGTTTCCTCGTCGGTGTTCTGAATATTCCCAAGCCGTTGGAGGAGCTGTTCGGCATTGCCCATTTCGGAGAGCGAAACGACGACGCCATCTTCGATTCTAACGTCGTCGGTCGATGTTGGCAGTCCGCGGCCGCCTCGCAGGTTGCCGCCGTCGAAAAAGTTTGGCTCCTTCCATTTTTCGAAGGATTGCCTCGTCGAGCGGAGTAGGAAAAGCACGGCATAAGCGGTATCGATGCCGGTACCGATGTCGCTTCGCGAACCACTCCAGCTTCCGTCAGCGGCCTGTTTGTCGAGGAGCACCCTTGCCGCCTTGTTGTACCACGGCGGTGATTCGAGAGGTTTATTTTCTGCCAGTTCCTTGAACGCCCCGTAACGTTCCACGGCGTAAAGGTAGTAGTAGAAGAAATTCATAGACGGATTCACCGGATCGAAGTTGCGTTCCATCCAGGTGTTGCCTCTTGCTTGAATCGGCAAGAACGCTTCTTTTCGAACGTTAAAGCGGTAACCCCGAAGTAGTGAGTGAGCGGTGTCATCCGGACGTTCGGTGAATGCTTCGTGGATTCCGGCAGATGTGAAAATTTGCCCGTTGAATCCGCAGAGATCACGACAAACATACACACTGGCCATTCCGGCAGCGGTCATTGAAAGCGTCGGGTTGGTCCAAGTTACCTTCAAGTCGGGTGAAATCCCTGTTTGATAAGCGTAAGCTCCTTCCGGGTTTTGAGCCAGCACCAGGAAGCGTGCCAGTCGGTCAACCGCTTCACCCGGCACGTCGATACCGACTTGGTGCAATGTCCAAAGTCCCATCGCCCCGTACTGCGTCATCGACATATCACCGGTCGGATAGGCGTCAGCCGAACCATTCGTAAGATAGGTCCAAGACCCATCTTTTCGTTGATGGGTGTGTAGGAATCGTCCCAAGGCGGTTAACTCGCGACGGTACAGGTCCGGATCAATTTCCGCGAGAAGCAAAATGAAGATTCCCGCCGTATAGATATGATCGGTAATCGTGACGGTTCCGTCATCCGCAATCGCTTTTTGGATTTCCGCGATGGTTCCCTGAATGATCGGCTCTCGTTCCGGATCGGCACCGGCTTTGTACAATGCGAGCGCAACAAGGGCCCGACCGCCAAGACGTCGCTCTTCGCCGCCCTTCTGCCTCAGGAAGGCGGCGGCCCGATCAACGGAGTGCAGAACTGCCGGGCTTTTCGGTGTCAGACCTTCGGCTCCAAATGATGGGAGACCGAACAGCAAAATAAACGCGGCAGCAAAGCGTTTCATCGTGGGATTGGAATCGGGACGCGTAATCAATCTCGAGTTTGCTTTTCTCATTCGGAATCGCGTCTCCATTCCGGGGAAATTACGATGTTTTTTCATCGACAATTCGGCGAGCTTCGCCGAGAATTCGGTCGAGATGCTCCGGTCCCTTGAACGACTCGGCGTAAATTTTGTAGATATTCTCCGTTCCCGATGGCCTCGCGGCAAACCAACCGTGCGACGAAACGACTTTCAGACCGCCAATGGGAGCGCCGTTGCCGGGAGCGTTCGTCAACCGCTGGATTATCGGATCACCCGCCAACTCCGTTGCCGTAACTCTTTCCGGCGTCAGATTTTTGAACGCCGCCTTCTGTTCCGGCGTTGCCGCCTGATCGACCCGAATGTACGCCGGAGAACCAAAACGCTGTTCGAGGTCCTGATACCGCAAGCCCGGATCGGTTTTCGTAACGGCAAGAATCTCCGCCGCCAACAGATTCAAAATGATACCGTCCTTGTCCGTCGACCAAACGTCGCCGTCGAGCCGCAGGAAACTCGCACCGGCGCTCTCTTCGCCGCCGAAACCGAGCGATCCGCTGTGGAGACCGTCGACGAACCATTTGAAGCCGACGGGAACTTCGACGACCTTGATTTTAAGGCTTTCGGCAACGCGGTCGATCATTCCACTGGAAACGAGTGTCTTGCCGACCGCCGCTTCCTTCGACCAATCGGAACGATGTCCGAACAGATACTCAATCGCAACGGCAAGGTAGTGATTCGGATTCATCAACCCGACGAACGGTGTAACGATTCCGTGCCGATCCGTGTCCGGATCATTGGCAAACGCAATGTCGAACTTGTCTTTCAGAGCGACGAGACCTCGCATCGCATACGGACTGGAACAGTCCATTCGGATTTTGCCGTCGTGATCAACGGACATAAACGAAAACGTCGGATCGACCGCCTTGTTAACGACCGTTATGTCCAAACCGTATTTCTCCGCAAGCGGCTCCCAATATCCGACACCGGCTCCGCCGAGAGGATCGACGCCGATCCGAATCTTTGCTTTTGCGATGGCTTTCAGATCGACGACGTTCTTCAAGTCGGCGACGTATTCCGGCAGGAAACTGAAAGAACTCGGTGCAACCGTTGCCGTTCGCTTGACGCCGTTCAAATCCGCCCGGAGGTAATCGTTCGCTTTGTCCTGAATCCAACCGGTGATGTCGGTGTCTGCCGGACCGCCGTTGGGAGCGTTGTACTTGATTCCGCCGTCCGACGGCGGATTGTGCGACGGCGTAATGACCACACCGTCTGCCAGTCCCGCCTTTTTGCCCTTGTTGAAACGGAGAATGGCGTGAGAAATAACCGGCGTCGGCGTGAAACCGTCGTTCGCTTCATAGACGACCTCAACGTCGTTTGCCGTAAAGACTTCGAGGGCCGTCCGCTGGGCCGGACCGGACAGAAAATGCGTATCCTTTCCGAGATACAGCGGACCGGAATAGCCTTTCATTGTCCGATAATCGACGACGGCCTGACAGATTGCCAAAATATGTGCTTCGTTGAACGAAGCGTCGACGGACTTTCCTCGGTGTCCGCTGGTTCCGAAGGCGACGCATTGCGTCGGATTCGATGGATCGGGTTTCTTTTCGTAATAATCCTTTTCGAGCGTGTTCGGATCGACAAGGATCGACGGCGGCGCCGGTTGTCCGGCAAGTTCGTGAATCGGCACGTTTCAGAACCGAGGGCGTAAGCCCTCGGATGCGTTAATGACCAACAGACTCAATTGTACGAAGGAATATCCGGGGGCTTACGCCGCCCGGCTCTTGAGTTGCATATTCTACCATCTTTCGCCTCTTTGGCCACCTATTTCCCGGCAAGGGTTCGCAGTTTGTCGAGTGTCTTTTCGACAAAGGCGGCTTCGGCACGGCGTTTCTCGGCGACTTCGCGCTCCTTGCGTTTGCGGCGTTCCTCTTTCATACGTTTCTGCTCACGTGACGAAAAAACTTGGAATCGGACACGAAAGGCTTTTTGCCCTTTTGCCAGTTCGTCGGCGTAGATCGACCGGATTTCATTGCGTAGGAGTTCCGCCGTGGCAAAGCCGTCAGGAACGGCGTCGGCATCGGTCAGACGCTCCAGTTCGACCTGTTCCACGGAAAGAATCGAGATGTATCCGATACCGGGAATGTAACTCCGCTGTCCCGCTCGCATTCGAGGACGCTTCCAAAGGCGAATCGTCTGCGTTTTTTCACCGCTACGGATCAACTCGATGAATTTTTTCTTGAAAAGCAACATAAAGGAGGGGGTGGGGAGTGATTGGAGAGGATCGTTCGCCTCAGGTCCGCCCCACGTCCTAAAATATTTACTCCGGAGCGAGTCGCAATTCGTCGTCGTTAGTGAAGGGCGATTCGTTAATGAAGGGCGATCCGGCAATGATAGGAGGGACGTCAGGGGGGGGAGATTGCCGAGGTGGTTCGATCATCGTGGCGATTTCAGCGGCGGATTCCAGAGCGGCAAACACCCGCACTTTGGTGTCGGCGTCAGCTTTCGTGGCTAATTCGATGTGCAGTTGGAGTTCACCGATAACAAACTCGTCTCCCGATTGCAGCGGGACGGGTTCTTCCACAAAGTCGCCCTTCAGCAGGGTTCCGTTCAACGAACCGTTGTCGCGTAGAAAAAGTTGTCCGTCTTCTTCATAGATTTCGCAGTGTTGCCGACTGACGGATGGATGCGGGATCGTCAAACCGGCCCCCTTACTTCGTCCAATAATGCACGGTGTCTCAACGATTTTGCTTCCCTTTTGTTCCCCTCCTATACGGATCGAAATTTTGATTTGCATTAGTTTGCACCCCGTTCAAAAGTTGTCTCAAAAAGAACCATTTCGACGTTTCCCGTCAAGATACCTTTTTCAAAGGAAAAAATCAAGCGATTGTCTGGGAAAAACCAGAGGATGGGGGCGTCAAAGTTTTGTTGGCAAGAGGTAGGTTGCCGACAATATTTGAGCACACCCGTTCGTCCTTTTCGGTTTATAGTTCGTTTTTAACTATTTCGAGCAGGTCATCGAGTTGGAGTGGCCACATCCGCACTCCGCTGTTGGCGAGATTGCCCAAATTGTCGTAATTAAAAATCAACCAACGGTCGTCTGGCGAAAAGGCAAATTTTGTAATCGGAAGCGTCCGATTCCGGATAACCAAGGAGTTCTCATTACCGGGATTTCCATCTAGCGCATGAACACGCAGTCCGGCGTCGATGCCCAGTGACACGAGTTTTTTCCCGTCTTTCGTAACGGCCAGTTCCCGAATCGCCCCTTGGTCGCCATGGATAACCATCGGTGACGGAATCGGATGGTCGAGTCGATCCTTTGGAAGCGTCCAAATTCGAATCGTTTTATCGTAGCTTCCCGATATTAAGTGCTTGCCGGCACCGTCGACGACCAATGAAGTAATCCAGCCGAGATGTCCTTCCAAGATGGTCGGATTGGCGGATGAAAACGAGCCGTTCCATTTCCAGATCCGGATGGTATTGTCACGGCTTCCCGAAGCAATCCAAGCATTGTCCGGCGCGATCGCGAGTGCGGTCACGTCTAATCGATGTCCCTTCAGTACCATTTGTTCCGTTCCGGGATACGCCGCTTTGAGGTCGTAGAGACGCACTTCGGCATCTTCGCCGCCTGTTACGAGCCATCGGGAATCATCGCTGATGGCCATAGCACGTATCTGCTTTTCGTGTCCTCGCAACACCACGGTCGGTGGGGCACCTTTGCTCTGAAGTCCATGTAGATCCCAAAGCCAAACGGCGTTTTGATCGTGGCGTGAAGGAGCATTCGGACCTTTTTCGATGATTCCTGAAGCATTTTGCCAGGCGACCGTTACAATTTCTTCGGACAGAGTCCGGCGCAAGGAGTTCGGGAAAGGACCGGGCTTTCGATCCTTCTGAAGTTGGGTCAGCGAATGATTTGGCGAGCCACCGTAAGCGACCAGCCAGCGACCATCCGGCGAAACTTGTATTTCTCGCAATCCTTGGATCGGGTTCGGCAAAACAATCACCGATTCGGCAGGATTGCGGAACGTCGTGTCCCAAAGATAAATTTTTCCTTCGACGGTCCCGGCAATTGCCAATCGAAGATCGGGAGTGAATAGCAATTTCACAAGTGGAGCGTCGACGACATCGAGTTTGAATTCTTCGCCGGTATTTCGGCGCGAAAAATCCCAAATACGGACGATCCGATCCATACCACTTGTCAACAACCAACGCCCATCCACGCTGACGCTTAAATTTTCGATGGGAGGAAACCCATCCAAAATCGATTCGCCCCAACTTTGCGCTGCAAAACTTTGTCCAAGAATCCAGTACGCTTCCGGAGGAACCGTTTGTCCGAGTTCCCGGTACAGTCCAACGGCTTGTGTCATCAATTGGAGACCCTTCGCACTGTCGGTGGTATACAGAATTCCTGCCTCCGCAAGAGTGATTTTTGCTTGGTGGAGCCGCTCTTCGTAAGTGAGTGGGCGGGGTTCGATGGCAACCGCTTTTTCCGGTTCGATCAAAATTGTCGACGCTTTCCGTTCCTCTTCCATCTTATCCGGTTCTGGACCGGGAAGTGGAATGGGTTTCGGATTCTTTTCGTCCGGTTTGGGAGTCGATGTTTCCGCGATCGACCATAACTTTTCCTCCAGTTTGGAAGTCCCGGTTGTACGTGTGGTAACGGTTTCAGTAGGTTTTGCCGGAGCCGGAACGGAAGTCAGGCGAGTCAGAGACGTCAACTGCATGGGAGTCTTCGCCACATCTTTCGATGGCATCAATCCCTTTGCCCTGATGCCTTCCGTTTGCTTGTCCGCGAGATTTTTTCTCGGCGAATCAAGTTTGCCGAACGACGACAGAATCACACACACACCGAGAATAAAGACGACAAATTGAAAACAAACGGTAATGAGAAGAATTTTCCAGTCCTTTGGAGCAACCGCAGGCGGACGAATCGAAGGGATCGACGACGAAAATGTTTCCGAAGTTGGAGACGGTATACGGGGAGAGAGATGTTTGTATGTCACGGTTGCCCCGCAAACCGGGCAAACGGCATCTGTCGAATCAAGACTGCCGGGGCGATCGAAAGAGAATTTACAACTAATACAGATCAAGGGATCAACATCTGAAATATCACTCATTTTTTCTCCCTTATACCTACTCGCTCCAAAGTGATCTCTTGAAAAATCGGAAACGATCCTCATAAAAGGATCGACCGATAGAACCAACACCGTGGAAAAAAACGCATTTGTCGGAAGAATCCGAACAAGAGAAAAAACTTTCCCACTTTGACACATCTCACTTTTCTCTCTTTCCTACATCTCCCATCTTTTTCTATTGCTCGTTTTTTGTCGACTATTCTCCATGGTTCGAATGCCCGGATTTTATTCGGAAGGATGTTTCTGTTGATTATTCCAGTTTTTTTTAATGAATCGCGTGTATTCTCTCGATTTAAAAGGAAACACACCCCGATGTTTTCCCAAGAATCGGAACGACCGTACCGGGAGGATAGGTAAATTGAGCGAACTGAATCAGCGATTTGTTCGCTTGTAAGCAAAAGAATCGGGGTGTTGAGGAATCGTCACAAGCGTCGACAATTCGTCTTGGAAAGATCCGTGTAACGTCGAGAAAAGCCAGGGTTTGTTCCGTCACAAATGTGTGGAACGGCCGCGTGACTCGAAAGGAGAATAATGTTGGAATCGAAATTTAGAATCAAATCCGGTTTGATCGCCGTGGTGCTGGGATTGGCAACGACTTTCAGCCCCCTCGGAGTTCCGTTTTCATCAGAGGAAAACTTTGCCGTTGCGCAGACGGCTGGGCAACCCGCTCCTCATCCGGGCGTCAATCCGGCTTATGTCGCGGCACAACCGGTTCCGGATCAACACTACGCGTTCAGGGAACAGCAACTTCTCGAGGCCCGCAAGGCACTCGCTGTCAAAGATATTCCGACGGCCGATCGGCTGGCCAGGGAAGCCAAGGCGATGAACCTTGCGTATCGGCCACAGGACGACCAGCCCGATTACGTCTTGGGCTTGATCCACCAACTGAGACAAATCGCGGAGGTTGGCAGGACGAACGGTGCCACCGATCAGTATCGGCGTAGTTACGCCGCTCTGTCGTTGCAACAGGCAGATGGTCTGCTCCGACGTGGCGAACTGGAACTCGCTACGCAACTCACGCAGGAGGCGGTGGCCCAGAACGTCACCTACAATCACGCCGACATACAGAACGGTCTTGAGCCGCAGACAATGCTCCGGCGAATCGATGATGTTCGCCGCGCTCGCAATGCGGTGAACACGGTTGCTCGACAACCGATGGAACAACCACAACACCAATTCTCGCAAGCTACCCAAGAACAACTCAACCAAGCTGTATCAATGCTTGCCCAAGCTCGGACGGCACTGAACACCGGACAACTTGAGTATGCCGAACAGATTTGCCGCGATGTCGCTCGCATGAATTTGCCGGAGTCCGTCTTCCCGCAAGGCAGTGACTCGCCAGGACGGTTACTCAACGAGGTCTCGCTTCGACGGCAGGCACAGCCCGTTACGAGCAACGTCCAACCACTCAACGTCGCCCCAGCGGTTTATCAACCGCCGCTGGATACGACGCAGACCGTTTTGGTTCGGGATGAAGGTTCCGCCGCTCCGCTCGTTGCAGCCAATACGGCACTTGTCGATCAAGCGAGACGAAGCCAGCAGATGGTTCTCCAGCAAGTCGCCTCGGAAATTATGCAAATGATTTCGAATGCCGACAAAATGAATCGCGAAAAGCGCGATCCAGACGCGGCACTGGCTATCCTCGACCAAGCACGGGCGCGCGTCGAATCCGCTCCGCTTGATCCGCAAGCGAAGGCGGCGTTCCTCCGTGATGTCGACAGAGCAGTAGCCAATACGAACGCTTACAGTAGCAGGCATCAGGCCGTGTTCGACCAAGATGAAATCAACAGGCAGGTTCTCGAAGATATCCGACTGTCCCAAGAAGCACGACTCAGCACACAGGAAAAACTGAAAACTTACGTTGCCGAGTGCAACCGATTACTCGACGAACGACGGTACGACGAAGCCATGATTGTGGCCAAGAAAGCCCGCGACCTCGCACCGGACGAACCAGCGGCCAATATGTTGATGACGATGACTCACTTGGTTGCCAATATCCGACTTTCGCAACAGATTGAAGAAGACAAACAGCGAGCTAACCTTGGTGCGTGGAACGAGGTACACATCGCTTCGATTCCCGGCGACTTCCGTCATAGTTCCGTCATCTACAAGGAGGGTTGGCGAGCCCTGCGGGAACGACGGCAGGGTTACGATGACGTTATGAACTCCCGGCGCCCAGCCAGCGAACAGGAAATCTACCGACGCCTTGAAATGCCCGTCTCGCTGAACCTTGAGCGCCCAATGCCGCTCGGATACGTTCTTAAAATGCTTAGTGGTCAAACCGGAGTCGAAATTTTCGTCGACTATCCAGCTCTGCGCGAGGTCGACGTCACGACCGAAACGCCGGTCTCGATCCAATTGATGAAGGAAATCAGACTCAAAAGCGTCCTCAACCTCGTATTGGAGCAGCTCGGTTTGACGTACATCGTGAAACACGAGATGCTCAATGTCACGAGTATTTCGAAGGCAAAGGGACAGTACTATCCGCATACGTATTACGTTGGCGACCTGATTATGGGCATCCCGAACTTCGACGGAAGCAGTCCGGTCGACTTCGGAAACGCGATGGACCGTGGTATGCGGCAGGCCGCCGCTTCGGCAGCGGCGAATCTGCGCAATCGCAACGGGATGGTCACAGCGTCGAACGTTATGATCGATCCGAACTTGGCGGCGTCAGCAACCAACCCCAATGCGACGGCTCAGATGGGATCCGGAGCCTCAACATCGTTTAGTCCTGGTTACGGCAATATGCCATTCCCAATGCAAGGAGCTCAAACAGGAGCTGGCGGCGGAGGGGCGGACTTCGGGCAAATCATCGAGCTGATCCAAGCGGTCGTTGCGCCGGATACTTGGGATGAAGGCAGTCCGGATGGTGGAAGTATGATGGAATACTATCCGAACCTCAGCCTCGTGATTCGTCAAACGGAGGAAGTCCACGCCGAAATCGCCGAACTGCTCAATCAGCTTCGCAAATTAAATGACCTGCAAATCACCGTGGAGGTTCGCTTTATCACGCTCTCCGACTCCTTCTACGAGAACTTGGGACTCGACTTCAACGCGATTATAAGGAACAAGGGAGCGTTTGGACGCGTGGAGTCGGGCTCGCTCAATACCGACAACAATGCCAATGACGATGGCACCGTTGACTTGAGTTCCCAGACCGTTACCGGAGGAAGAAATGTGATCGTCGGTTTAACCGGCCCGATGAACATCAGAGGCGACCTGTCGATCCCATTTACTCAGCAGAATGCCGTCATTCCGCAGTTCGGCGGTTACCAAGCGGGAGCCGGCCTAAATATGGGCTTTGCACTCTTGAGCGACATCGAGGCGTACTTCTTCCTTCAGGCTGCACAGGGAGATGCTCGTAGTAACTTGCTCCAAGCGCCCCGCGTGACAATATTTAACGGTCAGATGGGATCCATCTCGGACGTCTCGATGACACCTTTTGTTACCAGTGTGATTCCGGTCGTCGGTGACTTTGCCGCCGCATATCAGCCGATTATTGTGATCCTGAACGAGGGGCAGTACATGACGGTACAGGGGACTGTTTCCGGCAATCGGCAGTATGTCCGTCTGACGCTTAATCCGGTATTCAGTAAGATCACCAAGGTGTCAACGTACCGATTCGTCGGCGAAGACTCCGCATCGGAAGAAACCGAATCGACCTCCAGGGGCGACGATGCGGCAACTGCCGCAGATCCGCGAGCAACCAGAAGAAATGTCAGCCGGAGTTCGTCCGGTGTCAGCATCCAATTACCGGTTCTCGCGTCGCTCTCGGTCTCAACGACCGTTAGCGTACCGGACGGTGGAACGATCCTGCTCGGAGGAATCAAGAGACTCAGCGAAGCCCGACAAGAAACCGGAACGCCGATTCTCAACAAGATCCCGTACATCAACAGACTCTTTATGAATACGGCCATCGGACGAGACACCAGTAGCGTTATGATGATGGTCACACCGCGAATCGTGATTCAGGAAGAGGAAGAGGAGTTCATCTTGGGCCGGGCATTGTAAAACCGGAAACTGTGGTAAATGAGAGAGTGAGTGAAAAAGACGGAAGCGGTACTCGACCCGCACCAAGTCTAAAATTGTGAATACCCGTCACCCCCGCGAAGGCGGGGGCCTAGACTCCAGACGAAATTGAGTTCGCTTCATCGCCATAAGCTTTTGCAATTAAAGAAGATGTGAACATCTGTCCTCTAGGCCCCCGCCTACGCGGGGTGACGATAAAAAATCCAAACCCATTTTTAATACGATCTAGGTTCCCGCCTTCGCGGGAATGACGGATATTGAATCCACAAATTTAGGATCGGTCGGGTACTGGCCTTGCGTTTCTCTTTCACTCCTCTCATTGACGCTCCACCAAAGTAACGCGATAATCGTCTTGGCATCCTTGATTTCACCGGACGCAATCATCTTCATTGCTCGATCCGGTTTGACGAGTAGCGTTTCGATCTGTTCACCGTCTTCCATATTGGTCGGTCCGGCGACCAGTTTTTCTGCGACGAAGAGGTGCATCGCCTCTTTTAGCATACCGGGCGATGTGTAGAATTTCAGTGTCGGCGTCAGTATTCCGGCGGTGTAACCGGTCTCCTCGATCAGTTCGCGGTGAGCGGTAACGTGCGGTTCTTCGTCCGGTTCCAATGTTCCGGCGGGAATCTCGATCAGCGGCTCGTCGATGGCAACCCGGTGCTGTTTGACGAGAACGATGCGCCCGTCGTCGAGGATCGGCAACACCGCCACCGCACCGGGGTGCAAGACGACGTACCGTTCAAGCGGTTGACCGCTGCGGCCCGTTACGATCTTCTTGACAACCTTGAAAATCCGACTGGTAAATATCGTTTCCATTGCCTCATTGTACCGTAAAATGCCTTCCCGTAAAGTGGACAAGTCGCCGGAGAAGATTCGCCGTATGTTCGGCAACATTGCTCCGTGGTACGACTTCCTGAATCGTTTCCTGTCGCTGGGTTTTGACGTTTCCTGGCGCAGACGCTGTGCAAAGCGGCTCCTGACGGCAACGTCCGTTGACGGACCGATTCTTGACGTTTGTACGGGCACCGCCGACCTTGCCCTTGCCCTGTGGAAGCGGCAGCGGACTCGCAAGGTGTTCGGTGTCGATTTTTCGCCGGAGATGATTGAAATCGGCAAGCGGAAAACGCGGCACACCGATATTGAACTTTCGGTCGGCGATGCGTTGAATTTGCCGTTCGACGATGCAACCTTTGCGGCGGTTTGCGTGGCTTTCGGATTACGTAATGTCGGCGATACGGATCGGGGACTTGCCGAGATGATCCGCGTCTGCAAGCCGGGCGGAGTAGTTGCCGTGTTGGAATTTTCGATGCCGACGCTACCGATTCTGTCGGGACTCTACCGTTTCTATTTCCGCACCGTCTTGCCGCGTATCGGCCAGTGGTTTACGAAAAATCGGGACGACGCCTATACCTATCTGCCGGAAAGCGTGTTGCAATTTGACGATCCACAGCGACTGACCGAACGGATGCAAAGCCTCGGTCTCGTCGATGTGCGTTCGTTGCCGATGACTTTTGGCACAGTAACACTCCATTTGGCCTATATTGCCGCCTTGCCCTAGCGCATTAAAAATCCAAGCCCATTTTTAATGCGCTCTAGACTTCTATGAGAACCGGCGATTGTTTAAGGAAGCTAGCGAATCTACCGCATTTACTCCCATTCTTCTATCCGAGCGTTCCCGTAGGCTGCCCAAGTTTGCGGGTTCGAGAAAAATGGATCGGCTGCCCCAACTTATATCGAGCAAACAGTGAAGTCGCCCAAGGTAAATACGAGCTCGCCGACCCTTTTCGGGATGGTCGATCAATTCCTTAACTCCTTGTCCAATATGATTTAATTTGGGAAATTACATACTTGATTCTACCAATCGTTTTTTTAACACGAAACACACAAAAATACGGAATTCACGAAAAGTTTTTAGGATCGAAATTCGTGTTTTTCGTCTTTTCGTGTATTTTGGGTTATGCAACAGGTTTATAGAATAAACTTGCTCAAATCCTCGTCCTTGCAAACGTCGTCGATGCGCTGACGCACATACTCGGCATCGACTGTAACGTGAGTCTGGTGATCGTCGGAAGCCTCGAAACTCAGTTCTTCGAGCAGACGCTCCATAATCGTGTAAAGACGCCGGGCGCCGATGTTCTGCGTTTTCTGGTTCACGGCGAAAGCGTACCCCGCAATGGAGTCAATGCCGTCCTCGTTGAAAACGAGTTCGACGTTTTCCGTTTCCATCAGGGCTTGATACTGCTTCGTCAGCGAACCGCTCGGCTCCGTCAGGATTCGAACGAAATCCTCCTTCGTCAGATCGTTCAGTTCGACGCGGATCGGAAATCGTCCTTGGAGTTCCGGCATCAGATCGCTGGGTTTTGCCCGGTGGAAAGCTCCCGCCGCAATGAAAAGAACGTGATCCGTTTTCACATAACCATACTTTGTTTGGACGGTCGTTCCTTCGACAATCGGCAGCAAATCCCGCTGGACACCCTGCCGGGACACGTCGGCACCGTGTTGCTTTTCGCTGGCAACGATCTTGTCGATTTCGTCAATGAAGATAATGCCGAGGTTTTCCGCGAGTTCCACGGCGGCGGACTGGACTTTTTCCTTGCTGATAAGATTGTCGCATTCCTGTTCGAGCAGATACTCTCGTGCATCCTTGACGGACATCTCCCGCTTGGAGCGGTTTTTCGGAGCGATTTTCTCGAACATTTCCTGGAAGTCGAGTTCCATTGATTCCATACCGGGAATGTTACTCATCACCATCGGTATTGCACGGGTCTCGGACACCAGTGTTACGGTCCGTTCTTCGAGCAGGCCGTCGTCGAGCATTTGCTTCATTTTCTCGCGGTTTCGTTCGTATCGAACCGTTCGAATCATTTCATCGTCATTTCGCTCCCGATGATCCGTTTCGTCGGGATCGAATCCGCGAGTCGGCGTGGGAAGCAAAAGATCGAGCAGCCGTTCGTCGACACGGCGTTTCGCTTCTTCCTTGACCTTGTCCCGTTCGCTGGAGCGGACGATGCCGAGAGCGTTTTCGACCAGTTCGCGGACCATGCTCTCGACATCGCGGCCATAGTATCCGACTTCGGTATACTTCGTCGCTTCGACTTTGATGAACGGTGCTCCGGTGAGCGTTGCGAGTCGGCGGGCGATTTCCGTTTTGCCGACGCCGGTAGGACCGATCATCATAATGTTTTTCGGCGAGATTTCCTTTTTCATCGCCTCGTCGACCCGCTGGCGTCGCCAACGGTTGCGTACCGCAACGGCAACCGACCGCTTGGCGTCGTGCTGACCGACAATGTGTTTATCAAGTTCCGAAACGATTTGACGTGGGGTAAGGTCCATTAGGTGTGAGGCGTGAGACGTGAGGCCAATCGTGAAGTCCGTCCATTCTAATTCACCGTCCCGGAAACGCAAGGCGTGGGGGATCGCATCCGTCGAAATGGCAGTCCGTTGTCAAGTTTCTTTTTTTCAATAAACTTGTTTCATAACCCCGTCACCCCCGCGAAGGCGGGGGCCTAGAGGAACGGGTATAACTCCTTTCGTCTAGATGGAATGACGAAATTTTAGGGTTGTGGAACAGGTCCAATGCAAAAGTAGGTTGCCGACCACCGGGCGGCAACGCGCGGTACTCCGCACAAACACAGTTGGAGTACCGGCTAAATGAGCGTTGCGAAGTAATCGTCCAGCGTTTCGGCACGACGGATCAGTTTGACACTGCCGCATTCTTGCAACAGTAATTCGACACAACGCAATTTGCCGTTGTACTGGAACCCCATTGCGTAACCGTGCGCTCCGGTGTCGTGAATCGCCAAAAGATCGCCGATCTCGATCTTCGGCAACTCTCGATCAACGGCAAACTTGTCGCAATTTTCGCACAGAGAACCGACAACGTCAACCGTTTCCAGCGGACGATTTTTTACGTCACCGAGGACCGTAATATGATGATACGCACCGTACATACCGGGACGCATCAGGTTTGCCATACAAGCGTCGACACCGACGTAATTTTTGTACGTCCGCTTTTCGTGAATCACCCTCGTAATGAGCGTTCCCGATTCGGCGGCGACCAAACGACCGGATTCCGTACAGATTCGCAACGGATCGAGCGGCGTGCCGGCAATGAGCGAATCGTATTCCTCACGGATTCCTTCGCCGATCTTTTTCAGGTCGAGCGGTTGTTGTTCCGGTCGATAAGCGACCCCGAAACCGCCACCGAGATTGACGAACTCCAACCGAACGTCGAGTTTGCGGTGCAATTCCTGTGCGAATTCAAACATCGACCGGGCCGTTTGGACGAAAAAGCCGTCGTCCAAAAGATTCGACGCAACCATCGTGTGCAAGCCGAAACGCTTGACACCTTTTCGTTTCAAAATTTCAAAGCCCTCGAAAATCTGCTCCGTCGTGAAGCCGTACTTCGCTTCGACCGGATTGCCGATGACGCTTTCGACGTGCCGTCCCGGACCGGGATTCCAACGGAAACAAAGCACGTCGGGCAAACCGGCGTGTTTTTCGAGGAACGGAATGTGCGTAATGTCGTCAAGATTGATGACCGCACCGAGCTCCCTTGCTTTGACGTATTCCGCCGGAGGTGTATTGTTGGACGAAAATATGATTTCTTCGCCGACGATACCGGCCTTTTCGCAGAGAACAAGTTCCGGCAGACTGGAACAGTCGCCGCCGAGGCCTTCTTGTTTCAAAATTGCCAGGAGATGCGGATTCGGATTCGCTTTCACGGCGAAGTGTTCCTTGAATCCGGCGTTCCAAGCGAAGGAGCCGTTGAACAGCCGTGCCTGACGGCGCAAGGTTTTTTCGTCATAGACGTAAAACGGCGTCGGATACGTTTGGGTCAGAGTTTCGATGAAGTCGCGGTCAAAGGGAAGTGCTTTGTGTCGCATAAAATTCAGAACGATGGTCGGTAATTTTCAAAATATCCACTCAGTGCCGTTACGTAATGTACATCGTACCGGGCAAGTCGGCAACGGTCAACAACCGACCTCCCTATCCGCAGAACGAAATGACGGTACAATGATTGTGGATTGGCGAAACAGTTCTCCCCCTCACGAGAAAGGGATTTCCATGCGATACCGATTTGTTGCCCTGTTTCTCTTCTTTTGTTCATCTGTTTTTGGCGCCGACGCCGATCCTTTCGCTGCGTTGAAGGCCACCGAGTTTTCCGGGCACACCGGAATCGTCCAAGCCGTTGCGACGAGTGCCGACGGGGGACGCCTGTTGACGGCGGGGGTCGACAAAACGGCAACCGTTTGGGACGTTGCCAAACAAGCTGAAATTTTTAAGTTCACGGAACACTCAATGCCGATCACGGCTGCTGCACTGAGTACCGATGGGAAAAAAGCACTGACCGCCTCCCGCGACCGGACAGTCGTCCTGTGGGACGCCGATACCGGCGAGGTACTTTGTACGTTGCCGAAATTCAACGAAGTGGTCACGGCGGCGACTCTCAACGACGACGGTAGCCGAATCGCCACCGGAACGACCGGCGGAACCATCCAACTATGGAATGTCGGGGCACCAAAGGAACCGATCCAAACTCTCAAAGGACACAAAAGAGCCATAAACGACCTCGCCTTGAGTCCCAACGGAAACCTCTTGGTATCCGGCGGTGCAGACAAGGTTTTCGCCGTCTGGAACACTGCGACGGGAACGCCGCACTTGGTCTCCGATTTGCACAAAAGTTCGGTGCTTGCCGTTGCGATCAGTTCCGACGGCAAATTGGCACTTTCGGGTTCCGTCGACAAAACGGCGATTCTGTGGGACGTCGTCGAGAAGAAACCACTCCAATTGCTGGACGGCGCAGCAGGTGACGTGACGGCGGTCGCATTCGATGCAGGCGGCGCGTCCGTTTGGACCGCTTCGAAAGACAAAACAGTAGTGTTTTGGGACATCAACGGTAAACAGCTCGGAGTGTTCAAGTCGCCGACGGCGATCCAAAGCGGTTGCGCCGTGTCGACCTGTTCAAATGTCGTTGTAGGAACCGCCAACGGAACCACGCTGCTCCTCGACACGAAGGCACTCCTGCCCGCAGCAAAATTCAATCTCCCTGAAAAAACAACAGCGGCGACATTCGACGACGAAGAAGAAGACGACGAGGAAGATCCCGCCGAGCCCGACAACGCCGTCACTGAGGGTGAGTTCATGGTTCGCCGATTCACGGGACACAAGGAACGTGTATCGTCGGTCGCCTTCGGGTCCCATGACGACGTGTTCGCCTCCGCATCCTTCGACGGCACCGCGATCCTCTGGCAGCGGAGCGGTAATAATGTTCGAAAGAGTGTCCTGAACTTCAACATGCCTGCCTATTCGGTAGCGGTGGGGGGCGATAATCGAACGCTCATTGCGGCATCACAAAGTGTCTCCGTCTTCTATTGGGCCGAGGCCAAAGGTTCGCCGAAGATGCTCAACGCACATACCGATCCGGTAACGAGCGTAGCGTTTTGCCCCGACAGTATGGTTTGGGCTTCCGGCGGAAAAGACGGCACCGGCTACATTTGGAACGGCGACGGAAAAGACGCCACGGCAAAACTCAAGGGACACGCCGACGCAATCCTACAAATCGACTTTAGCCGCGACGGGACGCAAATCGCAACGGCTTCCAATGACAAAACCGCTGCCGTGTGGGACGCAAAAAACGCCAAACCGTTCAAGGTGTTCAAGGGACATACGGAGCCGGTCCGTTGTGTTGCGTTCAGTCCGGATGGTACTCAACTTGTAACCGGTTCCTACGACGACACTGCGATTATCTGGGACATTGTAACCGCTAAAAAGTTACAAACTCTCCAAGGCGAACAGAAAAAAATTATGGGCGTTGCGTTCACGGCGGACGGCAAGCGGATCATCACCGGAGCAAATGACGGCTCAATCAGCGTCTGGGACGTTGAAACTGCCAAACCAATCCAGACGCTGGACGGACACTCCAAAGGGGTGACGTCAATCTCCGTCAGTCCAAGTGGAAAGCTGATGCTAAGTTCCGGCGGCACCGAAATCATTCTATGGAACATCGAAAAACTGTAGAAGTCGAGGGGAACAGGAGACTTGTTTCATAACCCCGTCCCCCCGCGAAAGCTGGTATTAAGAATTGGTTGGGACCAATTTTGTTTATACGGCACATTTCGCAACAGCCGGAATGAAACGCGGCGAAATGACGGCTCGTTCGGTCCCAACCAACTCTTGATACACTCCTAACTCCTTTTTCCTCGTCGTTGTTCGGGGCTGCGACTGGCACGACGGGCGACGTTGCCAGCAATGACAACAGAAATCGCATCTGACCAACTGGGAATACTACGGTGAGATTGCTCATCATCACCAAAAGAAACATCCTTCCGACAGCCTTCACCAATATGTTGAGAAGAAGAAGAAGAACACTCCCCACGATCCATAGGAAAAACCGAACTGTCCATACGACGTGAACGACGACGAACAGAACGTTCTACCGGAGGCGATTCCAAATCAGCATCCCAAGTACCGGAATCGCTATCAGACAAACGAGACGACGCCATATCACGATCGCGCCCAACCAAACCAACACGCTCCGAATCCGTTGAACCCAACACTCGACGACCACGTTCCTGAACAGAAAAATCCCCAAACGAACGATCACGAGACCCCCGCTCCTTCGCACGGAAATCGTCATCACCTGTTTCACGCCCAATCTCCCCACTCTCCGTAAAATCGCCACCACGACGACCACGAACATGTTCCCGCCGCTTCGGATCACGGACTCTTTGCACCGGCCGATCATCAAGAATCGAACTCAAAAGCTCGACCGGATCCGCCAACGTTTTAGGTTCCTCAGCATCAAACATATTGCGAACAGCGGTCGATTCCTGTGATTCCTCGACGGAAACATCGTCGAACATCGATGGACGCGAACGTCGACCAAGTTTCGGTGTGCCGACCTCCAGTTCCCATTCCTGTTCTCTCGGCAATTCCGACACGCTCGGTGGGACGACGCGGTTTTCAACGACTTCCTCGGCGACAACTTCTGCGGCGGCGGCTACACAGCCGACCTGCGTGGCAATCATGGACCAAGGATCAAGACCCTTGGAGATGGGTTTTCCGGTTGGTATCGTGGGAGGAACGGGCTCTGTTTCTTGTCGTGCGGTACGTCCGGAAGTTGTTTCAACCCTTTCCAATTTTTTCGACGTGAACGTTTCGCAGGTAGGCGTTGCTGTTTTTTTTCCTCCGATCACGGCGTCCAATGGATCTTCCTGTGGAGCGTCCCAAAGGTTGATTTTTGGAAATCGATCGAATCGGGATTTCTTCTCCTCCTCCCTGTTCTTTGGTTCTTCAACGTAAAACGGCGGATTTTCTATGAAAGCTGCCGATACTTCGGTAACGATCTTTTCCGAGTCGGCGGTCGGTTCCGCGATTTTTTTTTCTGAAGGCTGATCGATATCCAGCAAGGCATGGAGTGAGGCCCAAGTATCGATATTCTTTTTTGTTTCCATAACGAACGAGTGATTTTTTCGTAAAGTATTGACGTTTTTCGACAGTGGCACAAACCGATTGACCCTAGTATAGAGCATGCGCCGCCGTCGGAAAAGGTCCCAGAACAAAAAAACACAACGCCAAAACGAGCAGCGGCTCCCATTGCGTGTTCACAGCGTTAGATTGCGCGGCGTTGAGCGTCATACTTTTCCCGAACCCCCGTCTCGTAGAATTTTTCCGATTCCCGGCAATCTCTTTATTAACGTTTCAGGAATTATTAACACAACACCGATGGCAAGATGGAGAAACCAGAGAAATCCGCAAATCCATGACAAAAATATCGAAAGGTCAGGGCTGTTCGGCCTGTAGAGATAACATAACCACATTCCCGTTATTCCATAGAGAGCGGCGGCAAGGATCAAAATTGCTCCGGCGATGGTTTTCATGGTTGGTTCCTATTCTTGAGCGGCGGCAGATTGGAGGTCTGCGATCATACGGTTGACGGTTTCCAACAACGGAGAAAGGCGTGTGGCACAAATATCGAACAACAAGACTTCGTTAATATCAAAATAGTTGTGTGCAATAATGTTGCGAAAACCGATAACTTTTCTCCATTCAATTTCCGGGTAGCGTAACAGGAAAGTCTTGTTCGCCAACTCGTCGATTTGTTTGAATGACTCACCGATTGCGATGAACAACATGCAAATCCCGTCCCTTCTCTCCCATCCCGCTTTGGCTTGGAAGAATTTCACATTAGGCACTTGGCGGAATCGTTCTTCGATGGTCGTCAAGGCCCATTGAACATTTTTTAACTTTTCTTTGATGAGTTCCCAATCGAATTCAGACATAGACGGCATCCCTTTCAATACGCTGTTTCAAAAAAGCGTTCATTCCGTATCGAACCTGTATAAGGTCAACGGAACGTAGTGTTTTCTCCATAATTTCCTCCCGCAAGTCAAACACGATGTCGTATGTCGCCTTGGCAAGTTCGACGCAGACGTCGACATCGCTTTCTTCGGTCGCTTCGTTTCGGGCGAAGGAACCGAAGAGACCGATTTTCGTTACGCCGTACTTTTCGGCGAATCGGTCCTTGTTCTCCCGAAGGATTTGCAAAACGTCTTCACGTGTCAGCATGGTTTCCTCTGCCATCGTTCGGGGACTTCGCCGGAGTACCGGCTCAATGGAGTAATCGGCTTGACGAGCGGATCGTTCAGGATAGCTCGCTTTCTCATACTTTCATTGTACTCCCGTCGCCGGTTTTTTCAAGCGGAAAAACATCGATGTCGGCACGGCCTTGAAAAATCGTCCGAATGGAATAGAATCGATGCATGGTTAAACTTTCACCATTTTTATTCGGAGAGCAATATGGCAACGGTACGGATCGGCATCAGCGGCGCGGCGGGACGAATGGGACAACGGCTCATCGCTTTGGGAGCGGCGGACAAGGAATTGGAAATCGTCGCGGCTATCGAAGCGGAAGGGCATCCGAAGCTCGGACTCGACGCAGGCGAATGGAGCGGAATCGGCAACATTGCCCTTCCGATCACCGATGATTACGGTCAAAAAGTCGACGTAGTCATCGATTTTTCGTCTCCCAACGGTACGAACCAGCTCGTCAGCCGTTGCGTGGAGCGGCGGACGCCACTCGTCTTTGCAACAACGGGAACGATCGACGATCAAGACCGACTCCTCAAGGAGGCCGCAACGCAAATTCCGATTTTGGTGTCGCCGAGTATGAGTATGACGGTCAATCTTGCAATGAAACTCTGTGAACTGGCGGGACGAACCCTAAAGGACAAGGATGTCGATGTGGAAATTCTTGAGCGGCATCATCGATTCAAAGCGGACTCGCCGAGCGGTACGGCACTCAAGTTCGGTAAGATCATCGCCGCCGAAATGGGACAGACCGTCGAACAACATGGACGCGAGGGCCGAATCGGCGAACGACCGCGCAACGAAATCGGTTATCACGCCGTCCGAGTCGGCGACAATCCCGGCGAACACACGATTTTATTCGGCCTTTGCGGCGAAACGTTGGAGATCTCCGTCAAGGCATCGAACCGGGACTGTTACGCACTCGGTGCCCTTGCCGCCGCGAAATTCCTGCACGATAAATCGCCGGGGCTCTACGCAATGGCCGACGTCCTCGGTTTGTAGATAGATGTTATAAACGTTGCAGTAATTCCTCGATCACGGTTTCCGGCGATTCGAACCAGTCCTTGGCGAGAGCGACCGCGATGTTCCATTCGAAATGGCGTAACAGTTTTGGACGCATCATTTCCCGTCCGAGCAGAGCCGTTTCGCGGAGTTCCGGCCTTTCCATCGATGCCGATTGACGGTAATAGCCGTCATGATCGATCAAAATACCGAGCCGATAGGTTTGATCGCCGGGACGCCGAACTGCCAAATCGCAACGAAAATCCGAACTGCCAATACCGATGTCGACGAGATAACCGCGTTCACGGAGCGAACGACTCAGCTCCTCAAAGAGCGGGTCGCTCTCCACGACATCGCGTTCCCGTTCGAAACCGAGGTGTCCGGAAGCGGCGTGTAACACTAATCGAGCGGTTTCCGTTTGCCCCGTCGAAATCGCTTCGGCGTAACGCAAATAATTTTTCAGACAAGCGGCCCCCTGATTATAATCGTTCGTAATCGCATCAGGTTTGATCGACGAGACGACGATCATCTTCCTCTTCGCCCTCGAAAAGGCGACGTTGAGTCGTCGTTCGCCGCCACTCTTGTTGATCGGACCGAAATTCATAAGCATTTTACCCGACGGATTGTATCCGTAACAAATACTCAGGACAATCACGTCGCGTTCGTTGCCCTGGATGTTTTCGAGGTTTTTGACGAGCAAACCGACGAACTGTCCGTCTTCCTCCCGTTGCGTTTCCGCTTCCAAACGCTCCGCAAACCGGGCATCGAGTTGGGCAAGGCGTTCGAGCGCCGTTTCGATTTCGTCCTGCTGGGCTTCGGAAAATGCAATGATTCCAATGGTCGGACGGTCTTCCCGTTGCAATAATTCGCGGGTCATCTCAGCGATTCTTTCCGCTTCGCTCCGGTTACGGCGTTTATCGTACACACCCTTGGGAAGATAAATGAATTGAATTGGCAAATCGTTCCCGACAGCGGAATCAATATCGTTACGAATTCCCTGGACGCGAGCATCGGGAACAGTCAGTAACCGACCGTCATAGAATGCCGCGTTGGAAAAACTGATGAGCGACTCGCTGCGGCTCCGATAATGCCAGCCGAGCATCGTCGAGGCCAGATTCCGCGCGGCGTGATTGAGAAAACTGTTGCCGTCGAGATCGTAACGAATTTGCTCACCGTCCGATTCGTTGCCCATTGACAGTTCATCGTCCCAATCTTTGTTGTCGGTGGATCGCGACGAAAAGAAATCGGTCGGCGGTAACTGCTTTTCGTCGCCGACGACGATTGCCTGCGTTGCCCGGAACAACGGCGGAACCGCTTCTTCAAGCGTGATCTGGCTCGCTTCGTCGAAAATCACGATGTCGAAACAATTGATGTCGAGCGGCAACGTATCGGATACGCTGAGCGGACTCATCAACCAGATCGGTTTCAGGTCGTGGACCACTTCACCGCTTTCGCCGGACACAAGGTCGCGGATCGACTTGTATCGCATCGTCTTGCCGAATTCGTGTTCCAATTCTCGCCGTCCGCGATTATACCGTTGTTTCCAGGTTCGATTCGCCCTCGGATCATTCGGATCGGGGCCGTTTCCGTTTGCATAATGGACGTTTTCGAGGAATCTCCGATGAATGCGGCGTCGAATTTCACCGGCATTGGCCAACCGCCAATCGTCGTAAAGTTGTTCGAGTTTGTCGGCACGCCGTTGCCGTTCGCCTGCATTAAATTTTTGAACGATTTTATCGCTACGAAGCAACGCTTCGGTCGTTTTGCGAGCGGTCGCCGATTCCAGTTGCGCAAACGTCAGCGGCAATTCCCTCACGGCATTGCGCAAACCGACCGGCAGTTGCCGTAATTCGTCGAGGCAGTCCAACACGTCGGGCAAATCGTCCAACGCCTCGCCGATCGCCGTGAGGTAGTCGCCGAGTTGATCCAAGGTCAACGCAGCGGTCGATTCAAAAAGAGTACGACATTCCACTACGAGCGATGCCAACGGCGTTTTCGTTGCGAGAATCCGTTCGACGATCTTTCGTTGTTTGGCGCCGTCTGACTTGAGCAGCGCAGCGTGAACCCAGGCGATGTCCGACGGAAGATCGACCAGACGCTTTCGGGTCGTTTGGAGATTCTCCAACCATTGCCGGGCGTTTCCCCGGATGTTCCATTCCGCCGCAATGTTCTTGATTGCGTCTTCCAGTCGCGCCGCCGCTTGGTGTTCCCTTTCCAACGATTCCAGAATACTCGACCAACTCGGCTTGATACGGTGAAAATCGAAGCGATACGATTTGTGCAACAAAAATCGTAACCGCCAGCGAGAGGGACTGAACCACGTCAGGAAGCTTCGTTCAAACTTTCTCGCCTGTTCCAGCGCAATGGTCGTTTCTTCCGGCGAGAGTTTTTTGTCGTCGATCCACGCGGCGTTCGCTTTGCGGATTTTTCGATGCTCGGTTTCCAGTTTGGTAATCAGTTTCAGTTGTTGCGCAAACTGTTTGGACGTTTCGCTTTTTTTGTCCAATAATGCCAATCGCCCGGACTCGGTCCACGTCGCAACGGTTTCGGCGTATTCCAAAAGTTTTGCGGCCTTGTCGAACGAGTTCCACCGTTCTTTCGGAACGCCGCATTTTTCCAGTGTTTCCCGAACGTCGACAAGCGATTGCGTTGCGGACTCAAGCAATTTCGTAACGGTTTCAACGGGTCTTTCCGTTTGCGCGAGATTCAGTGACAACCGTCTCATCGGATGATCGGCAAGGATATTCGTTCCACGAATTGCGTTGACTTTTCGGGCGAGGTCGTCCATTCGGTCGGCATTTTTGAACCAATCGGTGTAGTTCGGCAATCGTTCCGATTGCAAGGGATCAAGAGTCGGCCAATGGGCGTCAAGTTCCAGCGAACGGCTTAAAAGATTTCGCACGGAAAATCCTCCGACCAGCGGTGACTGCATCACACGGTCGAAGGCGTCAAGCGGCGTGAGTTCCTTCCGAACGCTTTGCAGGACGGAATTTCGATCCGTCCCGGATTTCGCCGTTCCGGATTCCGCAAGGATTCTTTCGTAGGTTTGCTTGAGGTTCATCACGAATTCCTTCTTGTCGGCCTGGGAATCGTGGATCAGTGAACAGAGATCGTCGAGTCCGCATTGTTTCAACCGGGCGAACACAACGTCGATTGCCGCGCGTTTTTCGCACACAAAAAGGACCCGTTTGCCGCGGGCGGCGAAGTCGGCAATCAGATTGGTGATCGTCTGCGATTTTCCGGTCCCCGGCGGCCCCTGAATAATGTAACTGCGATGTGTCCTCGCCTGTGCAATCGATTCGGCTTGCGTCGGATCGCAGGGAACGACGTCGAATCGTTCGTCCAACGGCAGACCGGCTGTTGTTGTAACGATTTCTCTGGGAAGCAGCGAGAACGTTGCTTCGAAGGCCGGGTTTTCCGGCATTTCGTCGAGCAGGGATTCGTAATCCCTGACCAGCGACATTTTGTGATACCGAAAATTACCGAGCGTGACACCGCAAAGGTCGAAGTTCCAATGATACGGATTTTCCTCCGAAGCGTCCTGAACTGTGAAAAAGGTTTTTTCGACTTCGACCGTTTTCGTCGTTTCGCTGAACGAATACGGCGTTTTCGGTACAGGTTTGTCGGCGATCAATCGTTGGAGGTGAGCGACCGGCGGTTGGATTTTTGTCGCAAAAATTCGGACGCCCAGCGGATGAAAATTCGTCGGATCGTAACTGTAATCCATATCGAGAAACGACCGAACGCCACGTCCGGCGAGTCTTGCCCGCTTGGTGTATTGATCGAGACGCCGCTTCGCCTTGTCATGAATGATCGCAATACGCGGAACGTCCAGCTTCGACAACGTAACCGCCGGTTCACTCGCCGCAATGCGACCTTGCAGGAACAAGAAAAAATCGTCAAGTGATGTTTGGGAAAGATCGACCGTCTCCGGCAACTCGATGTTGTAAAGCTGTTTGAGAAGATGACGCAACACCGGATTGATCTCGGCATCGGTCGTTTGAACGTTGAGTTGATAAGTGTCCCGAATTCCTTTTTTCTTCTTCAGTTCGACCGGAATCAAAATGAGCGGCGAATCGTAACGCTGCGGCGGTTTTTGTTTCAAGTCGGCCCAGTGCAGGAAACACGCGACGAGACGAAGCTGTGCGAATCCGAATTCCGCTTCGTCGCGTCGGACTTCGGCGATAATCCGGTCGAGCGTCGGCGGCAGGTAAAGGGCTTCGGCGAAGTTCAGGTATTGGTTGAGCGAAATCGATTTGTCGGACGTTGCGCTTTTGACGACGGTCTTGTGAAAATCGTTGTTCCAAATCAGAACACGATCCTTGGGAATTTTCTTGATGTCGAACAGAATCGGAATCGACGAATGTGTCAGGTTGACCGTCTGCAAAGTCGGTTTGAAATGCAGCAGACGATTTCGTTTCGAAATATCGAAGAGTCGTTGCCGCAGTTTCGTGAGGATCGTTCCCCGCCGATCCCGACGAGTTTGTGTTTTGAATCCCCGGATTTCAGTGAGGTCGAATTCGAAGTCGACATCCTGATTACGGTAGTTCTCCAGATTGCCGAGTACGGCGACGAGGTCCTGTACACGCCGTCGCCGATCGAGTTCGGTCATCTTGAAGATCGCTTGGGCGAGAACCGGATGCAGGTCACTGCGTAACGAAAACAAATTACGTCGGGCGGCGACGAATCGCCGCAAGTCGTCCGGCTCCGTAAAATCCAACCCGACGGCAAGCGATGCAAGGATCATACCGAGCGAAAAAACGTCCGTCAGCGGATCGTGATGACCGAGTTCGTGTTCCCAAACGACATAACCCGGCAGATAGACGGGCCGCTTGATTTCGTCGCCGCGATTGCCGATTCGCAAATCGATGATTTCCTCCGAACCGTTGTTCGTTTCGGAGGTTCGACGCATTTCGGACAAGATTTCGACCCCGGCTTCGGTGGTCCGCTGAATTTGGAGAACGATATTTCCCGCGTTCCTCGGTTTGAGGCGTTTTGATTCGGCGAAGTAGATTTTTCCGTCGTCGATCTCGAGTCGATCAAGACCTTCCAGCGGAGCGACAAAGCCGGTTTCGTGAACCTTAATTGTTTCCCGAACGAGCGGCAGAAAGGCGAGCAAAACGTCGTCGGTGGAACCTCCGCCGTTCGCAAAACGTTGTAACAAAACTTCGTGAAGGGTGTTCATCGTTGATGATCCCGGTTGGCGGCGATCCGATCGAGATCGCGTTTTCTCAACTTAAGTTCTTTTTGTACGATTTCCAGGAAACGGTCCTTGATGTTCAGCGTTGCGGCAAGGGCGACCGCTTGTCTCAGCGGCAGTTCTTCGAGATCACGATCCACGGCGGCAAAGTCGAGGAGCAGGAAGCACCAATAATCTCGCAGTGTCGGATCGGCAACAGGAAACGCTGCTTTGTCAATGCTCGCAGTTCCTCCCTTCGCCGGCGGCGTGTAATCGCTGAAGAATAGCCGTGCATGGGCCAATGTCAGATCGGTCTGCAACTCGACCGGTTCGAGAAAAGCGTCGATCAATCGCCGCGTTGCTCCGTGCAACCGATTGCGTGCCAAAAGATCGAGAAAGTCGAAGCTCGGTTCGCCTTCGATCATCGCGGCGATTTGGTGTGTAACTTTTTCGTCGGATGAGTTTTCGGCCCACAATTTCAGGCTTCGGACTCGGATAAACATTTCGGGATGCGTGATTTCTTCCGTTCGAAAGGTTCTTCCGTTTTCCGTTACGAAAATTTCTTCGGCCTGTTTGAGATAGCTCTGCGGCGACACTTCGTCGAGTCCTGTGGCGATTTTGACGAACATCGACACGGCGGCGTGAAGGTCGCCGACGATTTCGAGGACAACGCGGTCGCAGTACAATTCGCCGTACAGTCGAAAGAGTCTGGCCGATGCGGCGTAGGATTCGCCGAAGGTTTCGTCATTTTGCAGAGTGTGGAGCAGTTCTTCGGCAAGGCCGAACTCACCGTTCGATTCGCGGACCGCAAGCAGATGATGGGCGATTTCGTGTGCAAAAAGTGCTTCCCGTTCCTTGGCGGCGAGTTTCGAGAGGATATTGCCGTAAAATACCAGATGCAGCTCGTTTGGCAGGATAAACATTCTCGCGTTGCAACCGCTTTCGTCCTGCGCCTGATAGAGCGTAATCGGCAAGGAAACGTCGAGCCGATCACGGATGCTTTCCGCCATTTCGTAGAGTGCCCTTTCGTTTTCGTTGTCTCGGTCGAGTCGGTAGGTCGAAGTCAGCAGGTCGAAGCGTAACGTTTCGATCTGCCTGGCGGTGTTCCGATGTTCGGCAAACCATTTCCAGACATCCGGTTCCCGGTATTTCAGGTAGTCTCGAACATCGGCAAGATAGGGAAGCGGAGCGGTCAATGGCATTATGGAGTCAAGTCGGAGTGTTATGGGGAACGCACGTATTGTACCATTAACCAACCGATTGTCCCACCCGATGGTTGTTTTGGAATCTCGGTTCGACTATACTGCTTGGCGTCCGTCGCTTGATCGACGGCTTGACGACGGGACTTTACACTCAACCCTTGGAGAACGTCATGACGCTTTCTCGACGCCAATTCCTGACTGCCTCGGCTGCTGCGGCTGCGGTGGCCACCGCTTTTCCGACGCCGGTGATTTTCGGGACGGAAAAGGACAAAAAGTATCGTGTTGCCCTCGTCGGCTCCGGCTGGTGGGGCAAAGTCATCCTGGACGCCGCGATTCAATCGAAAACCATCGAGCCGGTCGCGCTTGTCGATGTCGACAAACGCCGACTCGAACCGATGTGCGAACAAGTTGCGGACGCCACCGGTATCACGCCGAAGGCGTTCAACGACTACCGCGAAATGCTCGAACAGGTCAAACCGGACATCGTGATCAACGCAACGCCGGATCATTGGCACGCCCTCATCACCATTGACGCTTGCAAGGCCGGGGCACACGTCTATGTCGAGAAACCCGTCTCACACACGATCAACGAGGGAATCGCCATGGTCAAGACGGCCCGGGAAACGAAACGTATCGTTCAGGTCGGTACGCATCGCCGGGTGTCGCCGCATAATATGGCAGCAATGGAGTTCCTCAAAAGCGGTAGACTAGGCAAAATCGGCTCCGTTCGTGCCTTTGTCAATTATCAGGGTGGTGCCGGAACCAAGGAACCCGACTCACCGGTCCCGGAAGGGCTCGACTGGGATATGTGGTGCGGTCCGGCTCCGTTGGTGCCGTTTAACAGACGCATGCATCCCGGCGGATTCCGAAATTTTATGGCTTTCGGTACCGGCCAACTCGGCGACTGGGGAATCCATTGGATGGACCAGATTCTTTGGTGGTCGCAGGACGAACAATATCCCAAGAGCGTTGCGTCCACTGGCGGCAGGTTCATCTCGGAGGACAATTCCGATGGTCCGGACACGCAGCACGTCGTATTCCAATTCGACAAATTCGACGCCGTTTGGGAACATCGTCGGTACGCCGGAAACGCGCCGGAGAGACATCACATCGGTGTCTATTTTTACGGTACAAAAGGCACATTGCATCTCGGTTGGCATGACGGCTGGAGTTTCTATCCCAGCGGCGATATGAACGTCGAACCGACGGAGCAGATGGCCCCACAACTTGATCTACCGGATGGTCAAAATGTTGCAAACCTTTGGACAGATTTCATCGAGTGCATCGAGACAGGTCGGACGCCGGTTTGCGATATTGAGTACGGTCACCGTTCGACAACAATGGCACTGCTTGGTATGCTGTCGCTGAAACTCGGACGCGGTGTCGTGTGGGATGGAGTCAAACAGACGATCCCGAACGATCCGGAAGCCTGCAAACTGCTCGCCAGGGAATATCGGGCACCGTGGGTTTATCCGAAATGATTGCCGCCCATCCTGCAAGGCGGTTGCGTCGGGACGACTTGAATTTTGCCGTTTTTCCGGCCTACTATTGCACCAAGTCTAAAATTGTGAATATTCGTCACCCCCGCGTAGGCGGGGGCCTAGAGGAAGGATGTTATACCTTTTCCTCTAAATTCCCGCCTACGCGGGAATGACGGATATTGAATCCACAATTTTAGATCTGGTCGGGTACTACTACTGCGCCGTGCCATAAAACAGTGCTTTGGGTCTGTGTCGTTCGTGTCGTCGGCATTTGTTTCACGTCCCATACCTGGTTTATGGCAGAGTGCGGCGTCGTTTATCAACACCGAAAATCCACACTCATTTTTAATACGCTCAGTACTCCACTGAAGCTCATTTTGTGTATGTCAACCACGGAAACACACGGAAATGACCCCCTTCCGAGTCTATCCGAGTTTCCCGCAGCTCAACGCAATTTTAGGGTCGGTCGGGTACTTGTGCCGGGAATTTTTCAAAGATGAAATTACGAATCATTCGCGTCGATTTGCCGCTGAAACACGTTTTTACGACTTCTCAACGGTCGGTGAGCGTTGTGCGAACGATCGTCGTTGAACTGGAACAGGATGGTCTGCGTGGTCACGGCGAAGCCTGCGAAGATCTTTTTTACGGCACCGATGTCGAAACGATGCACACTGTCATTGAGCAGTGTCGAACATTGGTCGAACGGTACGCGTTGGCTGACCCAGTGGCGTTTTGGCGGCACCTTGATCCGATCCTCGGCAAAAACAGATTTGCCCAATCTGCTGTCGATTGTGCGGCCTGCGACCTTTGGGGCAAAATGAAGAACAAGCCGCTTTGGAAAATCTGGGGGTTCTCGCTCGACCGGTTGCCAAGCTCGAGCTTCTGCATCGGCCTCGATTCGAAAGACCGAATTCTTGAACGGTTCGCCGAGGCGCCGGATTGGCCCGCCTATCGCGTTAAACTCGGCGAAAAGGACGATATGGATATCCTTCGCATGTTGCGTCAGCAAACCAATGCACCGTTTCGGGTCGATGTCAACGGAGCGTGGACGGCTGACATTGCGATCAAAAATCTCGCCGTGATGAGAGACTTGGGCGTCGAATTGCTTGAACAGCCGCTTGCTCCCGACGACTGGAACGGAATGAAGCGACTGCGCAAGGAAATAAAAAAGAGGAATTATGAAACCCCGATCTTTGCCGATGAATCCTGGAAAAAGGAAGACGAAATCGAACGCTGCGTCAAGCTATTCGATGGGATCAACCTTAAATTGGCGAAGTGTGGTGGTCTGAATCCGGCGAGACTTGTCGCCGCGAAAGCCCAGCATCTCGGGATGAAGTTGATGAGTGCAAACTCCATTGAATCGACGATCGGTGCTTCGGCAATTTGCCAGTTGGCACCGATGCTCGACTTTATTGGCATCGATGGACCACTCTTGATCGAGAAGAAGGTCGGCATCGGTGTCCATGCCGATAAAGGAAAACTCATTTATCCCAACGAAAACGGAACCGGTGTCAGAACGGCCTTCCGGTAAAGGAAACGCCCTTTCCGTCAATCTGTCCCTTTGCATACGGCGATCAACAGGGAACCATTGCATACCTGGTTCCAAGCTCTCAGACCTGTATCACCCGAATACGTTCATCGACTTTTTCGCGAAGGGTGCGTTCGACCAGAAATTTCAACGTCTGACCGGCACCGGCGCAACCGACGCAGGCGCCCTTGAGTTCAATGTACACGGTCGCATCCTTAATGTCGATCAATTCCAAGTCGCCGCCGTCCTTTTGAACCATTGGACGTAAATACTCGTCGAGTAGTTTTTCGACCTTTTTGGCAAACTGGAACGGCGTGAGCGTCGTCGGCCTTTCTTCCTCTTTTTTCGGCGGAAGCGGAGCGATACCGACCAGCGGCAACGCCGTTGGATCGGCAGACAGATTCGGTTTCTCTTCGTCCTTCCAGACTTCGTCCAAGAGGTCCTGCAATCCCCCCGGCGCGTGATGGCACGACATACACGCCCCGCCCGCCTTGATCGCTCCGGTGATCTCCGGAATCGTCCGCAGGTTCAACTCCGTGATCTTTCGCTTGATGTACGGTTCGCTCAGCGTGAAGCATTTACAGGCGATTCGACCTTCTTCCTGTTCTTCGGAAAAAATGTCGATTCCAAGAGCGTTCAGGTTGACGCCGCGTTTCTGCGCCCAATTGAAGACCGCCGCCTGGAGGGCTTCGGCTCCCATCACGGAACAGTGGATTTTCTGCTCCGGCAAACCATCGAGAAAGTCCACGATGTCCTGATTCGTAACATTCAGAGCATTGACCGGCGTGAGACGCTTGTCCTCAATGATACAGCACAGGGCTTCCGATGCCGCAATCGCCGAGGTGCAACCGAAGGTCAGATACCGGGCCTCGGTAATAATGTCCTGAAGCGGATCACTCGGATGACGCTCCACGCGGAACGTGAACCGCAGGGCGTCGCCGCAGGCAATGGAGCCATGTTCGCCGAGACCGTCGGCGTTTTCGACTTCGCCGAGATGCGTTCCCGGCTTGCCGTGAACGGCGTCCATGAACAACTGTTTCGTCTTTTCACTGTATTCCCAGCCCATGTTCGTGAATTATGGTTCGTGGTATGCCCTGTTGACTATTCCCGCGACATAAAGAGTTGCAGAACGTACCAGAACAGCAGGGCGACCGATGCAAACAGGGCGAGCGATGCGGCAACGTGCTGACCGATCCGGTAATGATGCAGGACGTTCGAGGTATCGTACAAAATGTAGCAGCACGCAAAGGCGATCATCGCGTAGATGAAGATCGGTCCCAGGGCAAAGCCTGTCAGGATCGCCATAGCGATAAAGCCAAATGCCGCCAAACCGCCGAAAATCAGGAACACCCGGAGGAACGAAAAGTCCTGCCGTGTCAGGAATACGACGATCGTAAGGACACCGAAGAGTCCCAAGGTCGAACCAGCCGCTGATATGATCGTTCCTTCGCCGAAAGTCTCTGCAAGATAGAGTAGCGGCACAAAGATAATGGCCTGTGCAACGACATAAAGTGCAAGCCCGGCGTGCTGCATGGCGGAACTCGTCGAATTCTGCGCCCAGGCGTTAGCGAGGAAACTGACGCCGATAAAGAGGCCCAGCACAATAAGCCAACTGAATTGGTTGCCGATCATAGCGACGACCAGTTCTTCAATTCCGGGAAGACTGAGCAACACCGCCTCAATGGCGGCAAAGGCCACAATCGCTCCGGTGAGGTAGAGATACGTCTTGGTAATGAAACCGGCCCGCTCGTCGGCTGCGGCAGCGGCAGCGAAAAGATCGGTCGGGGCGGAAAATTCCTGAGAGTTGGCATAGTGGTTCATCGTTAGGTTCCTTTCGTATTGGAGGAATGGTGGAGTTTCCACCCATTGTACCGAATCGGAGAGGAAAAGACAATAGCACCACACGAGGATTGCAAAGTACGAAAGGCAGGCAGCCGATCTCTTGCCAACAAAACTTTGACGTACCCGTCGATCTACTGGGCAGGCGGTAAAATTTTACCACCGTATTGTTCTTTTGCCGTCATTCCTGCATAGGCAGGAATCTAGAGAAACAGGGTTAACCCTTTGCATCTAGATTCCCGTTTTCACGGGAATGACGGACTTTTTTTCGCCGAGGCAGTAAAATCACCTCGGAACCTTGACAACGCTGCAATGAAACTGTACGGTTTCAGGAGAGATACTCCGAAACCTGCCGTCGTTCGTTCACGAATCCGACAAGAAGCCGTCGAAAAAGAAACGGCGATAAAACCACCATCCCGTAACATGAACTCACGAACCCGTGTTCTCAACACGTTGGCACATCGCCCGGCGGATGCCGTGCCTGTCGACTTCGGCGGGCACCGATCCAGTGGAATCAGTGCCATTGCTTACGCCAAACTCAAGAAACATCTGGGAATCGACACCGGACATGTCTACGTCTATGACATCGTGCAGCAACTGGCGATTGTCGAACCGGCGGTTCTCGATCTTTGTCAAATCGACACCATCGAACTGGGACGCGGCTTTTGCCTCGAACCGAACGACTGGAAACCGTGGACGCTGCCCGATGGAACGCCTTGCCTGATTCCGCACTTCGTCGAGATGGAAACCGACGGACGAGACCAATATCTGCTCGTTCAAGGTCAACGCGCCGCCGTGATGCGTGACGGTTGCGTTTTCTTCGAGCAAACGCTTTATCCCTTGGCCGAGAGGAATTTCGAAACGGATTCCTTCGACGACCTTGCCGAGATGTTGCCCCGAACGTCGTGGACCGGTATTGCCGCTCCCGGTTGGGATGAACGCAGTCTCGTTCACCTTCGGGAAGGGGCGGAACAGTTACGACAATCGACGGACCGGGCGATCATCGGTCTTTTCGGCGGCAATATGTTCGAGATACCGTGCTATCTCTTCGGAATGGAACGCTACATGGCCTACATGGGTCTTTATCCGGAGGCGTGTATCCGCTTTTCGGAAAAACTTTGCGAACTGCATCTTGCCAATCTCGAAAAATGGTTGTCCGCCGTCGGGCCTTTCATCGATATTGTGATGTTCGGCGACGATCTCGGCAGCGTTCGCGGACCGCTGATGTCGCCGCCGATGTATCGAAAGTATTTTAAGCCCTATCACGCCCGCCTTTGGAATCGGGCCAAGGAACTCGCACCGAATGTCAAGACGCAACTCCATTGTTGCGGCGGAGTTGCGTCACTGTTGAACGATCTGATCGAAGCCGGTATCGACAGTATCAATCCCGTTCAGGTCGGTTGTACGGGAATGGAACCGGGTTCGCTCAAAAATTTGTACGGAAATCGCATCACGTTTTGGGGCGGCGGTTGCGACACCCGAACCGTTTTGCCGAGCGGGACGCCGGAACAGGTACGTCAATGCGTTCGGGAACGGTTCGCTCAATTCGCTCCGGGCGGCGGTTACGTTTTCCAACAGATACACAATGTCCTCGCCGAAGTACCGCCTGAAAATATCGTGGCCATGTTCGAGGAAGTTAATAAGATTCGTTTTGAGCAGTCCCAATCCCCTTCCCCGTCAGGGGAGGGTTAGGGAGGGAACGACATAGCACCACACCAAGTCTAAAATTGCGGATTCTGTATCCGTCATTCCCGCGAAGGCGGGAATCTAGATGAAAGGCATTCAAGTCGTTTCTCTAGACCCCCGCCTTCGCGGGGTAACGATTATTCGCAATCTTACCCTAGTACCCAACCAGAACTAAAATTGTGGATTCAATATCCGTCATTCCCGCGTAGGCGGGAATCTAGAGGAAGAGGTATAACATCCTTCCTCTAGGCCCCCGCCTACGCGGGGAGATCG
>Ga0099364_10001797_pt1 | contig 34838 bp, 34 predicted proteins | sample TergutTh196P3_FD_73070 | JGI IMG/M metagenome (GOLD analysis project Ga0099364, IMG submission 73070) | Microcerotermes parvus P3 segment gut microbial communities from Pointe-Noire, Republic of the Congo - Th196 P3 | ecosystem: Host-associated > Arthropoda: Insects > Digestive system > Gut ... | reverse complement strand
TCAATGTAACTTTGGTGTTTGATGAAGAACTTAAATTGACATCAGTTGAAGGAACTCAATATTTAAGTATATAATATTTAAACCTTAGGAGAAATTAAATGATTGTAGGCTTTAACAGCAACTCATATACACGAGGCATTTTAAATGCTAATGGTTTTTATCCAAATCCAATTGGTATACTCTCGGGTTGGAATACTATTATTGATAGGAGTGCTTTTGGACGATGAGAGAAAAGAAAAAAACCATATAAAGAAAACACTTCTATTTATTATAATAAGTGTAGTTGTGTTTTGTGTATTTCAATTTATTAAGCCTTGGGTTAAACCTAATGCAATGGTGAGAAATGATATTTTAGAACTAATTCCTATTGGTACAAGTTGGGATGATGTTGTTGAAATTATCGAGAGCAAAGAAGATTGGTATATTCCGACCCATATAGGTTTAGTCCACTGGTCATCACTCTCTAAATCTGATATACAAATACCAAATATTATTGAAAGAAAAGGAATAAATCTTTCTATTAAAGATTATGGTCATGCTGTCTATCATGCTTTTTTTCAAGTAAATGTAACTCTAAGATTTGATGAAGATTATAATTTGAGCGAGGTTGAAGTAACGCGGTTATTAAGTATATAGTAATAAAATACAGCGAGGCATGTATATAATTGCTATGTGATTTTTGAAAAATATAACGAGTTAAATTTTTAGATAGTTTCAAATTCAACTATAAGGCACAGTATATAATTTATTGTGCCTTATAGAAATATTTTAGTAAAAAATCAGGACTATAATAATTATCAAAATTTAGAGGTGAAACATGAGCATGAATGGGATTGGTCTAATCCTAAAACCCACGATAGGAAAGGAGGTGAATTATACTTATGAATTTTTCTTATAATTTATTAAGAAAGTATTTAAAACGCGGACACGAAGTGGAGTTCTCGTATTCTGATAAAGAATACTCATTTAGCCATAACGAAGAAGGTTGGTATATAACCGAATATAATAATCCTGATTACCAAACTTTTAAAACAGCAAATGATTTGCTGTTAAATGGAAAAATAAATGGTGTTTCTATTGAAAATATATGGGGAGATGTCGTTATTGATGCTATTTACTAAAGGTGGAACATGGTATTTGACTAAAGGATATACACTTATGCAGATTAGGGGTAGATAGATATGATTAGATGCCGTAGCCCCTTCCTATGAAAAGTTTATAAAAAATATGTCAAATTTTTAAAATAAAATTTGACAAATTGCGATATTTGTGTTATAATTCAAAATATCAAGTATCAAAACAAACTTTTTTGGAGGAATTTTATTATGACAGCGGAACAATTACGGGCTTTAAAAAAAGGCAACGCCAGTGTTAATGCGGAAAAATCAAGAATTCGTATACCTGATGCGTTTAAAAAGGCGACGACGGCGCAGAAGAAAGAAATTACAGAATTATCGGGACTCTCTAAGTTTACGTATTACAGTGCAAGCAAAAACGGCTCGGCTTCACCGAAAGCTGTAATCGCGCTATCGCAAATAATGAACATCTCGCCTCTCTATTTAATCGGCGAGATTGATAAGAAAGAGCCTTGCGATGCCGCCGCATTAGCCGAATTTTTCAAGAGAAGCAGCACCGGCAAATCGAAAGCTATGCCCGCCCCCGCTCCTGCCCCCGTCCCTGCAAAGGCAAAGGCAAAGGCATCGCCTAAAAAGCCGAGTGTCGTTAAAATCGCCGCTGAGCCTGTTAAACCTGCGGTTACAACGAAGGCGCCGATAATTGATGAAGAATCGCTTCTTTTATTAGTACGCGCTTTATTAATCCGTGCAAAACTCAGTGACGAAGCGCAGGAGACATATAATAAAGTAGTTGCCTTGCTTGCGAAATAGTTAAGGTTTGGTTTAAGAGGTGGCATATGACCAAATCAAAAACAATAGACGTTCACGGCTTAACAGGCGACCAGGCGAAAGCGCGTGTTGAGCGGGAAATACGGCTTGCGCCGCCTAAGTGTGAGAGCATTATAGTGATTCACGGATGTAACAATGGTACGGTTCTACGCGATACCGTGCGTAGACGAGTACGCTCTAAACGTATTCTTGATATTGTTCCCTGCTTCGCGAACGATGGGCAGACGACTATTTATTTAAAGGAATAAGTCCTTTATGAAAAACAAGTTCAAAAATTATAAGCTTATTATGGAAAAAGGGTATCGCTTGATTGTGATACCCTTTTTGCGTAAAAACCCCATGTCTATTCGGAATTATTTTGTTTTACTGAGCCAGGTATAAGCCACCTCGAGAGCCTCATAAAGACCGCTCCTGTCGATGTTTTTGACGACCATTTGACCGGGGTCAATATCTTCGGCGGTTTGCATAAGCATGACCTTAACCTTATCCGCTACTTCAAGCCCCTTTATTTTTTGTGTGTGCATTATGGTTATCATGCAGACATAATCATCGGACATGTTACCGTAATAAATCTGCTTACCCTTTCTGACTAACGGATAACCTTTGTAGGTGTAAAAATCAGACATTTTAAAACCCTCCCTTTCCGGCGTTAACGCACCATGAAAAATTTTTCTCTTATACTTATTGTTTTAAAACAAATAAAGCTCTTTTTATAGATTCTTACTCTTACCACGAGTTAATAATGGGTTCGCCCTTTAGATACGCTTCTATATTCTGTTCGAGACGGTTCAAATACATTAAACTCACGGTAAATAACGGTCTGCCGTCCAATACAACAACGCCTGTCATATTGCCTGCGTCATAAAATTCAAGCGTGGTGTCGGGTTTACTCCGGTCTCGGTATTTGAAGGTGTAACGTGCGAGAAGGGGTTCAACTTCAAACTCTTTCGGCTCTTCGCTCCAAAGCCCCGTCGCACTCACGGATATTGCATAAATATATAGGTCTTTAAAAGCCGAAGTATCGACAGGCTCACCATCAAGGTAATAAACCTCATTATCACGGCTGTCGCCGGCAAAGCGGAAATTCAACACCCGCGACGGCGTTTCGATAATAAAATCTGAAACAGTATAAATATAAGGGCGGATAAACATTACAGCCATAATACTTTCAACATCAAAGTTGAGCCAGGTAAGCATTTCGGGCGGAATAACATACAGAACATCGGGTTGTTCACTGAAAAAGGCGTAATATCCGAGAAGAATGTCTTCGGCGTTCTCGTTTTGCATTACGGCACGCTCACCCACGAGCAGGGTATAAGTTACCCCGTCAATAATCATTTCGACATAAGCTACGGGTTCGTCAAAAATGCCGTCGAAGCCCGAATCTTCGGGTAGATTTCTCGGTAAACCCTCGCCCACATAAGCGACAGAAGACGCCGTAAGACCGAATAAACCGTGCATAACGGACTGCCCCCTCGTTGCGTCAACCTCCAGTCCGAAGGCATAAGCAGGTTCAACGAATATGTGCGGATTAAAAACTATTTCTTCGGTAAAAACATCGGGATTGAGTTCAATAACGTATCTTTCAGTTCCGAGCCTTTCGACTGTAAGCTTTTCAATCTGTGGGGAGCCTACAGAGTAATAATCTCCGGTTATATCAAGCGAAACAAATTGGAGACTGCTTTCTCTGAACATGTCTACCATATACGACCATACAATATACACATTGTTATCGTCACCAACGCGGACAAACGCCATGTTCTCGGCGGTAGGGGTTTTATCCCCTATATAAATATTAATAGTCTCATCATTCTTAAATACCGCACTCACCTGAACTGCCGTGTCTCCAAGTCCGTATTGTTCAAGGTTTTCGGCATTTTCCTCTACAATATCTCTTACCCAAAATCCGGAAACATAACGTGCCGCCGTATGCAGACGGGATTCATTAAGAGGGGCGTTAAGCAGACCGGAAACCATGAATCTGTCTGAAAGACCCCATGCAATCATATACTCGTCAAACTCGTTTTTTACGCTGATGATTCTCACTTCTTCGGCGTCAAGCTCTGTAAAGTGAATGTGCGGAAGTTCGGGTTCGGAAATAATATCATCACGAGTCGATTCTTCGTCCGCCGTAAGCTTGAGAAGTAATAACACCGCCGCTAAAATCACAAGCCCCGATGACGAGAAAATTAATGTCTTTACTTTTTTACTTATTTTTTTCAATTGCTGACTCCTTAACGATAACGCCTTTTGAAAAACACAACTAACCCCGTTATAATAATAATAAGAGGAATCACTGCGACAAAAGTTATTGCAATCCCATTCGCTTGAGCCGTGGTTATATCGAAATTCGCAGATATAAAAGATTTAGGCATAACACGGGCGGCTATATCACTTCTGCCGCTTAAATCACCGAAAACATTAAGGAGCAACAACGCATTTGTGAACTGCTCGTTATCTAAGGTTTCTCCGACAAAAAATGCGGGCGAACCGAATACAATCATACGGCTTGATAGGTGTTCTGTTCCCTCAAAGCGTGATTTACGACCCATAGCCGCCACGCAAAGCACTTCGTCAACAGGGAACCAATCATCTACTTCCTCTATCTCTACCAACGGGAACACCCATGAACCATCATAAGTGATAAGCAAAGGTGTGGTAGATAAGGACGAAACATTCTCTGAAATCCACACAGGTTTAATATATGTTGCGACCAAAGAACGCTCAATTATTCCTTCGGCAAAAGCCTCTCCTGTTGCTCTGATGAACTGGGTAAACCCGAATTCGTCTGTATGGAAGGAATAGCCGGGGTTAGACTGTGCGATAAAGCCGGGTTCAACCCACATTCCCCACTGCGCCAGTAAAGAATCTGTATTCGGTGCATCAAGTAACTCCATAGAAGGGAAGTAAAGCATACTCTTTCCGTATACTCCCGAATTATCGAGCCAGTTATTAACCGCCTCACAAGCGCTCGTACTCAGGTCAAATGTTGGAGCAAAAACAACCAAAAAATCTAAATCGGGGTCAATAACCGCTGTTGTCAGTAGGTCAATTTCCTCAATTAAATAACCGTTGAGACTGAGCAATTCTGCCATCGCTTCATAACCGCGTTCGCCGAAGCCGTTTGAAAAAGCTACTCTGACGGGCGTTGTATCAGATACGCGCATGACCGCTGATAAGAATGCCTGTTCCGTCCCTGCGCTTACATCGCGGTGCAAAAGCTCATGCAACCCGAAAGAAGCCGCTTCAAAAGCCATCTGCTCGGTAATTTGTTCGCCGTTTAAAAAATACTCAAAGATGATATAATCTGCTTCGCGTACAACCTGATATCGTCCCGTTCTCTCCGACTCTATTATAACGTCGGAGTCGGTAAGATTCCCGCCGTATTTTGCCGAAAATGCGGGGTCTGTTAATCTATTTACGAAATAAATATTAGTATTTTTGTTAGCCTCGGCAAATCTTCGCGCTGTTTCATAAACCTGCAAATATACCTGTCCGCGTCCTGTAAAAGCCTCTTCAGGACTGCAAAAATAGAAGTTTATCGTATCATCCAGAGCAGATATATACTCATAGGTGCTTTTTTCTATACTGTAAAGTCCGCGTTCCGACAGGTCAAACCGAATATTGAAACGACTGATTAATAAATCGAAGACGACGTTGAAAAGAACCGCCGCCGCGATAAAAATTAGCGTCAGAGCCGCCGAAAACCCGCCATGCTTTAACTTTCTGAGGTTAAGCTTTTCGGAAACGGGGGTAGTCAGCGAGTCTTCCTTGGACTCCTGCTCTGTTTCGGTATTATTAAGATTTTTGTTATCTTCTGACATTTAAACCACCTTCATATTATTACTGACTTATTTAACTGTCGATTTTCGCTACGCCCAACGACGCTTTTCTAAAACTCTCGCGGTCAAAAACATAAATATCGCCGCTCCCGTAATGAAAAACAAGATATTGGGCAGAGTGAAAATGCCGAGAGTGAACTGCCTGTAACGCTCAAACACCGATATACTTCTCAGTATATTCGAGATGAACTGTATGGGGATGACCGCCGCTAATGTGTTCAGTAAGAATATGGTCAGATTTAAAAACATACTGCCGACAGCGGCTATCATTTGGTTTTCGGTCAGTGCGGATACAAACAGTCCGAGAGCGACATAAATTCCGCCGAGTAATAAAAGTCCCACAAAATTCCCCCAGAGCGTCATCCACGAAATCTTTACGAAAAACGAAAGAACAATACCATAAACGGGGAGTATGCTCACTCCGAGCAGAAAGACCGTATATGCCGAAAAAAACTTACCTGCGACGAGTCCGAAGAGGCTTACGGGAGCGGTTAACAAAAGCTGGTCTGCCTTTTGCCTTTTCTCCTCAGACATAAGCCGCATTGTCAACACGGGTACTATGATTAATAAAACGAAATACATAAATTGAAAAACAGCCGTCAAATCTGCGGAACCGACAGCAATAGCACTGAGATAAAGCCACAGTCCCGAAGTCAATATACAGACCGCAACAAAAACATAACCCAAGGGCGAGGTAAAGTACGCGCCTGTTTCTCTTTTAAAAATAGCGAGCATTATTCTACTCCTTTCCCTCCGTAAATATCCCCTGTCACAAGTTTTAAGAAAACCTCTTCAAGCGTCAGCTCATTCGACTTCATCATTAAAAGCGGATAGTTTCGTGACGCTAATTTTTTAAAGATTTCGCGGCGTACATCTTCTCCCTTTTTCGGCTCAATATCAAACTCGTGAACTCCGTTTTCCGCTTCTCGCAGAGGGGTTATACGTTTAATTTGATGAATACCGCCGAGCAGTTTTTTTATTTCCGCCTCGCTTCCCTCTACGCGAATCCTGAGCGAAAGACAGTCCGAAAGCCCCGTCGCAAGAGCCGCCGATTTCTCATTGGCAACGATTGCCCCTTTATTTATTACAACTATTCTGTCGCATACTGCCTGAATTTCCGGCAGTATGTGCGAGGATAATATGACTGTGTGATTCTTACCGAGCTTTTTGATGAGCGAGCGTATTTCTATAATCTGTTTAGGGTCAAGTCCGGCAGTAGGTTCGTCAAGAATCAGAGTTCCGGGATTACCCACGAGTGCTTGTGCTAATCCGACTCTTTGGCGATAGCCTTTTGAGAGGTTGCGGATTGCTCGTCCGCGGACATCGGATATTTTTACTAAATCGCATATTTCACCAAGGTGAGAATTACGCGGGAGCTTGCATTTTTTTAAGGCATATACGAATTTTAAATAACCGTCTACCGTCATTTCAGGGTAGAGCGGCGGAATCTCCGGCAGATACCCGATTCTTTTTTTTGCGGCGACAGGCTCTTCTAAAATGTCGATTCCGTCAATCAAGGCACGCCCCGAAGTCGATGAAATATACCCTGTTAAAATATTCATAGTGGTGCTTTTACCCGCTCCGTTCGGTCCTAAAAATCCGAGAATTTCACCCTCTTCGGCACGGAACGAGATATTATTGACCGCCTTATTGCTACCGTAACTCTTAGAGAGGTTTTGTACTTCTATCATTATTTTCCCATGTCCTTTCTGTACAAAAGATTATGATAACTTTTCGACAGCTTCTTTTATTCTTTTAATGGATTCGTCTTTTCCGAGCATTATACATATGTCGAGACCGCCGCCGGGTGCGGCTTGTTTTCCGGTCAGTGCGACCTGCAACGGGTACAGAAAATATCCGATTTTAACCTCGGACTCTTCTGCCGACGCTTTAAATGCGTTATAAAGACTGTCACGGTTAAACTCATGCTTTTCTAACGTGCAAACAGCCTCTTTGAGTGCAACGAGAGCGGTTTCGGGTGATGTTTTCATTTTCTTATTATTGTATAAATCAATCTCATAAGCACAAACCTTTTCGATAAAGTCGACCTGCGGCGTTATATCACTCAAGACCTCTGCTCTGGGCTGTAACGCCGCACAGAGAAGAGCATAATCAATTTTGTGTTCACCGATATAAGGCAGCGCTAACTTCTTGAAATCTTCGGGAGAGAGGTTTCGGATATAATGTGCGTTAATCGCTCTCATTTTTGTCTCGTCAAAGATTGACGGTGATTTTGATATACCCTTTAAGTCGAATTCGTCCGCAAGCTCATCAAGCGTGAAAAACTCATTTTCGCCGCCCGGCGCCCAGCCGAGCAGGGCTATATAATTTATAACAGCTTCAACAAGATAGCCCTTTTCTGTAAAATCACTGAAATAAGCATCGCCTTCGCGCTTTGACAGCTTGTGAGAAGAATCCCGCATTATCGGCGCAACATGGATAAACGCAGGCGGCGTCCACCCGAGCGACTCATAAAGTAAAATATACTTAGGAGTTGAAGACAAAAATTCGGTTCCGCGAATTATATGGGTTATATTCATTGTATGGTCGTCGATTACATTCGCGAAGTTATACGTGGGCATACCGTCAGATTTAATTAAAATCTGGTCTTCAATTTCCGAATTGGGGACGGTTATTTCCCCGAATATTTTGTCGTAAAAAGAGGTTTCGCCGTCTTTCGGGGATTTCTGCCTTATTACAAATTCGGCAGGCTGTGATTCGTTTGCTTCCCCCTTTAAATCGCGGCAGGGGCAATTCTCGCTTTCGGGGGGACAGAAACAATAATAAGCCGCATCCTTTTCAATCAGCTCTAAAGCATATTTCATATACAAACCGCTTTTCATACGCTCGCTTTGAATATAGGGTGCGTAATCTCCGCCTATGTCGGGTCCTTCGTCCCAGAAAAGCCCGCAGGTTTTCAGGGTGTTGTAAATCACTTCAACCGCACCCTCGACATAACGCGCTCTGTCTGTGTCTTCAATTCGCAGAATAAAATTTCCGTCGTTCTTTTTGGCGTAGAGCCACGCATAAAGCGCGGTACGTAACACACCCAAGTGCATAAAACCCGTAGGGCTGGGTGCGAAGCGGGTTCTTATTCTATCCATTAGCCACCTCTAAGTCTTTATTTATTTGTTGCTTTAATTCTTCAAACGAGCCGAATTTTCTTTCGGGGCGGATAAAAGAAACAAGGCTTACTTTAATAATTTCTCCGTATAAATCTTCGCCGCAACCTAAAATATGTGTTTCTATGGTTACTTTATTATTTTCTCCCGCCGTGGGTTTAACGCCTATGTTGGTGATGCCGTCCGACACACAACCTTTAACGTCAACCCTGCTCTTATAAACCCCGAAAAGCGGGATAACACAGCCATCGGGCATATTTTGATTGATTGTGGGAAACCCTATAGTCCTTCCTAATTTGTTTCCGCCGACAACCTCTAATTCGTAGCTCAGTTCGCGTCCGAGAAATCTGTTTGCGTTTTCTATATCTCCTTCTGCGATTAGCTTGCGTATATGTGTCGAGTTTACAGGCAGATTATCTATCTTTACGGGCGGGACAATAATAGTTTTTATGTCAAATTCCCCACAAATCCGCGCCAGTTCATTTGCATCTGCACAGCCGCCTTTTCCGAAGCGGAAATTATAACCGCAACAGACGGCTTTTGCGTTAAGCTCTTTCATTAATATATCGGCGACAAATTCTTCGGGGGAAAAATCTCTCAGCCGCTCAAAATCATAAATGTATAATTTCTTTATTCCCAAGGTTAAAAGGATATGATGTTTTGTTCCGGTGTCTATAATATTTAAGGTGTTTTTATAGGCGTTTCTAAAAGTAAAAACCGCAGGGATATATTTGTTTTGAGAGACCGCTGCTTTAATTACCTCGGCGTGACCCAAATGTACTCCGTCAAAAGAGCCTAACGCAACAACGGTAGAAAATTGATTAATCGCCAAATTCACCGCTCTCCTCTTCGGTAATATTCAAGGTTGGTCGATAAGGACCGAAATCGTCTGTAATTCCCGCCGCCCCGAACCTCTGAACTATCTTAAGCGAATGGTCTTCGGATATTTGCGCTAAAGCGAGCAATGTTTTATCAAATCCGTATACCGTATATGTGCCGCTGTAAATCCGCTCAAGTCTGATTCTGTCAGCGGCGAGCTTCGCGCCGTTTTTAAAGAGAGCGGTCTGGGTGTCATCGAGGTTCGCTCTCGGATAGCTTGCGAAAAGCTCGTCCATAGGTCTCAAAAGTCTTCGTAAACTCTCCGTACCGTCGTCATTGACCCGTTTACGAAGTTCGTCTATATAAAAACAATCGTCAAGCGTAAATACTCCCGACTTTGTGCGGACGAGCGAGGTCATAATCGCACCCGCACCGAAATCCTGCCCTATATCGTGTATAAGGGTTCTTATATACGTACCCTTTGAGCAATGGACCCGCATTATACCTTCATTATCGGCATACTGCTCGACTTTAATGCTGTGTATGGTCACTGTCCGAGGTTTACGTTCGACTTCAACACCGTTTCGCGCAAGTTCGTAGAGCCGTTTTCCGTCTACTTTAACTGCCGAATACATGGGTGGGACTTGTTGTATTTCGCCTGTACGGCGTTCTACAAAAATCATCTTATTCCGTGATACATATTCACCGCTACAGGATGTTACCTGCCCCGTTATATCCTGTGTGTCGGTGGTTAAACCAAAACGAAAGCCCGCTACATATTCCTTGTCGTTTACAGGCTGAAAATCGACAGCCCGGGTAGCATTACCGAGGAAAATGGGTAAAACACCCTCCGCCAAGGGGTCAAGCGTGCCGCCGTGTCCGACTTTTGCGGTCTTAAAGAGTTTACGTATTATAGCCACAACATCGAAAGACGTATAATCACGGGGTTTATAAATACAAATTATGCCATCCATTAGACACCCCTATTTATTAACGTATACTTAACCCAAGTACTTTTAATAATCTTTCTTTACACTCCGAAAGGGAGCCTTTAATCCGACAACCCGCAGCCCGTTGATGCCCTCCTCCTCCGAACTGTGCGCATATCTGCCGTGCATCAATATAATTTTTAGTACGAATCGAAACCTTCCATTCGTCTTTTTTACGCTCCTTAAACGTAACGCCCGCCTCCACGCCGTCAATCTGTCTGGGTAGTGAGCCTATAGCGTTTACGTCTTCGTCATCGGCGTTATCGAGCATTTCTTTTGTGAGGGTAATAACGGCACACTTTCCGTCAAATGCAAACTCTATACCTTCGAGAGCCTGTCTTTCAAGCTCTACCCGCTCTTTGGTTCGCATGTCAAAAAGCAGATAATTAAGCCCGGCACAATCAAAGCTGTATTCCATAAGCTCTGCCGTTATTCTATGGGTATTTGCGGTCGTATTTGAAAATCTGAAGCAACCCGTATCCGTAGAAATACCCGTATAAAGACAAGCGGCGATTTCTTTCGTCATTATATCCTTACCGTGAAGCTCCGAAAGTTCTTTTATCAGCATGTAAACAACCTCACACGCCGCCGCCGCATCACTGTCAAGTAATAAATTATCTGCGTACCTTGTGTTTGAAACATGATGGTCGATACATAACGATATGCGGTCTTTATAGTCTTTTTCCGAGGAGCCGAGCAAAACCGAATCCGCAACATCTACGGTAATCGTAAATTTTTCATCAAACTCTTGCGGCACCGCGGCGTCCTTTAAGTAATTAAAGCGGGTCGAAGCCGCATCCGGCAGGACGACTTTTGCGCGTTTTTGCATTTTTTGCAAAGCTCCGCAAAGAGCGTAAACACCGCCGAGAGTGTCGCCGTCGGGTGAAGCATGACAAATTACGGCAAAATCGTCTTTTTTTTGTAACAACTCTGCCGTTTGTTTTAAGTTAATCTCCTGTGACATTTTCTATACCGCCTCTTTTAGTGCTGTCGAGTATATCGGTTATCCTGTCATAATAATCTAATGTGTTATCGGGGATGAATTTAAGCTCAGGTATTTTACGCATTTTTATTCTGCCGTTAATACGCTTTTTAAAGAAGCCCGCCGCACCCTGTAAAACGCCGACGATTTCTTTTGTTTTTTCCTCACCGCCGTGTGCGCTGATGTATATTTTACAGTGCGATAAGTCATTACTCACCTCACAGCGGGAAACAGAGGCAAGACCGCCGTCAAGGCGTTCATCCCCCAAATCACGCATAGAAGCGGATATTTCGCGTTTTATATCTTCAGATACTCGCCGAGTGTTGTGTGGCATTTTTATTAATCCTCGTGCTTTATTTTCTTGTTTGCCATTGTTAAGTAATCGAAGCCTTTAATCTTTTTGACAGCGTATGCTATCTCAAAATCAATCATGCTGTGTATGATTGTCCCGAGTCCGACTAACAATACAACGGAAAATAAAAATCCTTTTTGATAAAACTCGTCGCCCATACCGATGAGAAAATAAAATATACTGACAACAATAAGTTCACTGACGGCATGTGTCAGAGCGACCGCAAGTGAAAACACACGAACCTTAGCGGCACTTAGCCCTGCTCTGCATATGCTCTGCCAGTAGAGTGCACCCAGAGCCGCAAACACCACATGGCTCGCCGCTCTGAATACAACGACAGGAGTATAAGGACCGAGTGCGAACCCGATAGTAGTACCTGCCGCCACTGCGATTGCCGAAAATGGCGAAATAAACATAGCGATAAAAACAGGTACATGACTTGCCAATGTATACGAAGCCGCCGGTTCAAGCATTATTCTAAACGGTGAAAACATAGGGATAACGATTCCAAACGCGATTAAAAGCCCCGATATAGTTATATGCAGTGTAGATTGTTTTACCATAAATACTCCTAAAGTTTTAATTACTCTTTATATTCTTCAACTGTGAACGCTTCAAAAACATCGCCTTCTTTTATATCGCTGAAGTGCTGAAGACTTATACCACATTCATAACCTTGTGCGACCTCTTTTACATCGTCTTTAAAACGGCGCAAGCTGTCAATTTTATCGACATTTACCACTATGCCGTCGCGTACCACTCTTATTTCGTTGTTACGTGTGACCTTTCCGTCTGTAACATAACAACCTGCGACGACACCCGTACCCGTAATCTTAAAGACGTTTCTGACCTCGATTCTCGCCTGTTCAATTTCTCTGAACTTAGGCGCGAGCATACCTTTCATAGCGGTTTCGACTTCTTCAATCGCATCGTAAATAATCCTGTAGGTTCTTATTTCTACGCTGTCACGTCCCGCGCTTTCAGATGCGGCGGGGTGAGGACGCACGTTAAAGCCTATGATAATCGCACCCGACGCACTCGCCAACATAACGTCGCTTTCGTTTACCGCTCCGACCGCTCCGTGAATAACTTTTACGCGAACATCTTTGTTCGATAGTTTTTCGAGCGATTGTTTCACCGCTTCGACCGAGCCGTGAACGTCCGCTTTAACAATTAGCGGAAGCTCTTTAACGGTACCATCCTCAATGTGCGAGAAGAGGTTGTCGAGGGTGACTTTTTGATAGAGGTTGAATTTCTCTTCTTTTGCTTCATGCTTACGCTTGTCGACGAGTTCACGCGCTAATTTCTCATCGGCTACTACCGCAAAATTGTCGCCTGCATTCGGTACTTCTGCGAGACCCATAATTTCTACGGGTACGCTCGGTCCGGCTTCTTTTATTACTTTACCCTTATCATCGCGCATTACACGTACCCGTCCGACAGCCGTACCCGCTATAAGCGTATCGCCTGTATGAAGCGTACCTTTTTGTACCAAAACTGTCGCAATAGGACCGCGTCCTTTGTCTAAGAAGGCTTCTATAACCGTCCCTACTGCCTGTCTTTCGGGGTTCGCACGGAGTTCCATAACATCGGCGGTGAGGTTAATCATTTCGAGAAGCTGACCTATATTAGTGCCTTTTTTGGCTGAAACGGGAACGCAGATTACATCGCCGCCCCATTCTTCAATGACAAGACCGTGTTCTGTAAGCTCTTGCTTGATTCTGTCGGGGTTTGCGGCTTCTTTGTCGATTTTATTAATCGCCACAATTATATTAACGCCCGCGGCTTTTGCATGGTTAATCGCTTCTACCGTCTGCGGCATAATCCCGTCATCGGCGGCGACTACAAGGATAGCAATATCTGTAACACCCGCACCCCTCGCTCTCATAGCCGTGAATGCCTCATGCCCGGGCGTATCGAGGAAGGTTATATCCTTTCCGCCCGCTTTAACCCTGTATGCACCGATATGTTGGGTAATCCCGCCCGCTTCTCCGGAAACAACGTCGGCGTTACGGATTCTGTCAAGCAGTGACGTCTTACCGTGGTCAACGTGACCCATAACAACGACAACGGGAGAACGTGTTTGCAGATTTTCGTCGGTATCCTCTATTTCTTCAAAAAGACGCTCTTCGATAGTGACAATTATTTCTTTCTCGACCTTCGCGCCGAGTTCTTCCGCTACGAGTGCGGCGGTGTCAAAATCTACAGATTGGTTTATATTCACCATTTCGCCTAAATGAAACAGCTTCTTTATAACAACGGAGGATGTGACCTTTAGTCTCGCCGCTAATTCCCCGACATTTATTTCATCGGGAATAAGAACCTTTAGCTGTTGTTTACGCGCACGTTCAAGCTCAAGCCTTTTGAGCTTTTGAGCTTCGGTTTCACGGGTTCGGAATTGCTGTTTTTTATGCTGTTGTGACTTTTGATTTATTTTCTGCTTGTTTCTGAAATCGCCTGATTTTCCGCCCTTGCCGCCGAAACCGCCTTGCGGAGCGATTTTCTCATAGCGTTCATTGTATTTATCAAGCTCAACGTAGCTTCCGCGAGTGTCAACCCTTTTTGTGACCTGTTCACCGCGCTGAACGGCTTCGCCTTTCTGCTTTGCCTTCGGCGGTTCATTGACCTTAAGTTTACTTATATCAACCGCGGCTTTCATGGGTCGCGGAGCGATTTTCGGTTTATCTTTTTTCGGGGTGGGCGGGGGCTGAACGGGCTTCACAGAAGGCGGACGTGCAGGGGTGGGTCGAGGTGCTTTAGCAGGAGGCGTTTTTACCGCCGCAGGTTTATCGGCAGGTTTAACGGTGGGTTTAACGACGGGTTTAGCGGCGGGTTTTTTAGCCGTAGGAGCCTTAGCCGCGGGGGTTTTAGGCAGGGCTTTTTTACGCATGGCAAAAAACGCATTAAAATCCGAAACCTCGTTCTTTTGCGAAACGCTCTCTAAAAGCACGTCAAACTCTAAAGCAGAAAGAGGAATTCCTGACGGCTTTTTCTCGACGTCGAGAAATTTCTTGAGAATATCGGTTATTTCCTGCGCCGTGATATTCAAATGCTTCGAAGCATCCTTTAATTTGTATTTTGTTGATTCCATTCATTTTCCCCCAAGAATAATATTTAATAATGAACAATTATTTACCCGTTATTTCTTATTCACCATTAATTGTAACAGACCACGGTCTGTTACGGCAATAACCCCCGCAGGTTTGCCTAATATGCTTTTAATCATTTGCATATCGGCATGTACGGGAAAGATTTCAACCTTAAATTTCTCTGCGTGAAACGTCACTTCCTTGAGCGTTTTAGCGGAAATGTCGCAGGCGATAAGAACACCGACAGCTTTACCCTTTTTAACAGATTCTATAGTCGCATCGAAGCCTATTTCCAAAACGCCGGCTTTTCTGCACAGCCCTAAATTCTGTAAGAAGTTTTTCAATGATTCATCTCCGCTTCTAAATTATCGTAAATTTCTACAGGGATTTCGTGCTTTAAAGCGCGTTCGAGACTTTTCTTTTTCCGCGCTTTTGCCAAACAGGCGGCGTCTTTACACATATAAGCCCCGCGTCCTGATTTTTTACCTGTAAAATCTAAGGATATTTCTCCGTCCTTAGCCCTTACGATGCGGATTAGTTCCTTTTTACCCGATTGTTCGGTACAGCCTACGCATTTACGAATAGGAGTTTTTCGTTCGTTCATTTCATTCTCCGTGATTATTACGGCGCGTAATGATAAGCGGATTATCAACCGTCAACTGCTTCAAAAAATCCGCTCTCGGGCTTTATATCTATTTTAAAGCCTGTCAGACGAGCCGCAAGCTTTGCGTTTTGCCCTTTATTTCCGATTGCGAGCGACAACTGATTATCAGGAACCGTAACGGCACAGGCGCGGACATTTTCATCGGGTATATCTACGTCAATAACGTCGGCGGGACGGAGTGCCTGTTTTATAAATTCCTTAGGGTCGTCCGAATAGGTTATTATATCTATTTTCTCGCCGCACAGCTCGGCACAAATACGCGAAACACGGCTCCTCGAAGGACCTATGCAAGAACCCACGGCGTCAACATTAGGGTCGTTACTTATCACAGCCATTTTGCTCCTTGCACCGGGTTCGCGGCTGACCGCCCTGACCTCTACTACACCATCGAAAATTTCCGGTACCTCAAGTTCAAAGAGCCTTTTAACGAGTTCTTTATGTGTACGCGATATTTTGAGGGTAGGGCGTCGGTCGTTTGCAGAAACGCCCGAAACATAGACCTTTATAATATCGCCCTGGTTTATTTCCTCGTCAGGTATTTGGTCACTCTTAAAGAGCATGACTTCGCTTCCGTTGATTTCGAGGGTGACATTGCCCGAAACGGTTTCCACCTTTACGACGTTTGCGGAGATTGCTTCGTTTTGAAGACTGCCCCACTGTTCAACGAGCTGAGCGCGTTCGACCTCTTTTATCCCTTGCCTGATTACCTGCTTTGCGGTCTGGGCGGCAATTCTTCCGAAATGGCGCGTGTTTAACTTAATCACGCACTGCCCGCCGAGCTTAGAACGCTTTGAGTACTTCTTAGCTTCTTCGAGGGTGATTTGGTTAGCCTCGTCTTCAACATCCTCCACGATTTCTTTTGAAATCGTGACGTCGAATTTTCCCTTAGCTATATCTATGTCAAAATCAATGTTCTCGCTCCTCGGATAATCCCTTTTTATGGCGATTACAAGCGCGGCGCGAATTTTCTCAAGTAAAAGGTCTGTTTCTATACCTTTTTCCTTAGCTAAGAGGGAAAGCGCGTCAAAAAGCTCTGTATTGTTCATGTCCGTCATGTCCTTTCGGTTTTTAGTTATAGAGAAATTTTTACTCAAAATCCAAATTAATTTTAATGCAGTTTTTTATGCTTGAAGTAATAGTTTCCGAGTCAGTTTTGAGTGTTATTTGCCCCGTTTCGCGGTTATAAGACGTCAGTCTGCCGTAAATAACATTTATTTTTCCCCCGTCACCGCGTTTCATGAGCCGAATGGGCTTTCCCACGCTTTGTTCAAAATGTTCGGGGCGGCGCAGTCTCCGCATTAAGCCCGGCGAGCCGACATCTAAAATATCGACATGCTTTATAAAGTCCTGCTCATCCATAAGCTCGTTAATCGGCGCGGTCATCAGGACGCACTCCTCATCGTTAATCCCCGAATCTTTGTCAAAAAGGATTCGCAGATAATTCATCGCGCCCTCTTTTTCAAACAAAACGTCCCAAAGCTCAAAGCCCGCTTCACGGAGTAACGGCTCGACTAAAACCCGCACCTTTTCTTCAATATTTTTATTTTTTTCCATAATCCGAAAACCCTAAAACCCTTACAAGAAGTGAAGACCGGAGTGTTAACCGGTCTTCAGCTTACTATTCATCTTAAATAGCATAGCATATTAATTCCGGTTTGTCAATAGTTTTATCGAAAAAATTTATTTTATCTTTAAAAACAGAAAACACAGAAGAAAAATCGCATCATCTGATTTAATTTCGGAAAAAGCCCTAAAAAATCGCATGACGTGATTTATTAGCCGAAAAATAATCGCATGACCTGATTTTTAAAGTCGGAGCGGTAAAAAGGAATAACGACTCCAAATATGCTTGTATACAAAGTTTCATGAAGTTTTTTTAATAAAAAAATAACGTCATTACCCGGAAAATAATGCGAATAATCATTATTGCCGTGGAAATAAATAAATAAGATGACGTGAATATTCTGTTTTTTTTCTTGTTTTTGACAAAAAGCTTGCAAATTCGGCAGAAACATGGTATAATAGGGAAGATACGACCCGAAAAATTAATAATTTTTGCACATATTAACTAAAATAAAGTTCACACTATTATTGTTTTTGGCTAAATGCGAAAATTCAAATGAAGTAAATAAAAATCAGGAGAGGTACCAATATGGACAGCTTTATGGAGCAAATTGTCGTAAAAAAAACCGAAACGAGAGATATAATTAAAAGATTTGCGTTCTTTATCCTCGGTATGCTTTTATGTTTGTTTTTCGTGACGCTTCTGAGAATATTCCCGGCGTTTTCGATGATATTTTTGTTTATGAGTGCGGGAGTGATTTGGCTGACATGGGTTTTATTTCAAAGTACTTTTGTCGAGTACGAGTATATTCTGACTAATAATGAGTTGGATATTGATAAGATTATCGCCAGAAAAAAACGTAAACGCCTCATAACAATCCGAATCGACAAAGCCGAAGCGTGGGGTGAATACTCCGAGGACAAAGCCGGCGGCGTACAGGTGACGGTACAGGCACATGACTGCGGATATAAGAATCTGTGGTATATCGTCACAAACCATGAGAAGCATGGTAAAGTGAGGCTCTTTTTTTCGCCGAGCAGGGCATTGCTTGAAGCGATGAACAAGGGAGTCCCTTACGCGCAGAGAAAAAAAGAGCTGAAAGAAACAGAGAAAGGCGAAAATGAAAAAGCTGCTCAAAATAAGGATTAGAAAAACAAGAGGAAAAATAGCGAAAGGGGGAGAGAGTCATAAAGTCGAAAAAACTTCTTATCGTATTGCTTGCAGTTACGTTGGCGGTATTGACGTCGGCATGTCATCCGATTTCAGATGTATCGAGACCGAGAAACAACGAAGAAGAGCCTGTACAGGGGGAAGAAACTGACGCATCGGGAGAACAGCCGCCGCTCATCGTTCCCGAGCCTGCCGCTCCCATTGCCGAAAATCTTGAAAATACTGATTTTTCAGGGCTTTTTATTGCTCCGTCTCAAAGCGCGCCCGAAGCAATTAATGCACCTTACGGTGCATTGTACAACCTTAGTGATGATGTTTTCATTTACGGGAAAAGGGTGGATGAGAGGGTTTATCCGAGCGGTGCGGTAAAGCTGTTGACAGCGTTGACGGTTTATGACGCTTTGAGTCCTTCTTTTATTTTTACAGTAGGTGATGAAACGGATATGGTTAAAGCGGGGTCGGGTGTTGCGGGACTCATGAGCGGACAGAGATTAGACATGGAAGCCATGCTCACTGCGCTGTTAATACCTGTCGGAAATGACGCGGCTTATACCATTTCTGTTAATACAGCACGAGAAAAATCGGGCTCGTCCGGTGGGGGAAACCGAGAAATGAACGACTACTTTCTGAAGATGATGAACGATTATGCCGAAAAAACAGGTTGTACCGGAAGTAACTTTTCAAACCCCGACGGTTTTCATGCCGCTGATAATTATTCGACTGTACGTGACCTCGCGCTTATTGCGGCGGCGGCGGCGACAAATCCCCTGATAACTGCAATTTGCGGAAAATTAGAGCATCAGGTGAGCTTTGAGTCGGGCGGGAGCGTAACATGGAGCAACTCTAACAGCCTGCTGACGCTCGAAAACTGGGATATAAGGGGTCTCCGCACGGGGTATACGGATGAGAGCGGCTTTTCCGCACAGATTTTGGCTTACATAGACGGGAAATATTATATTGCCGTAGTCTCGGGCAATACATCATCGGCAGAGCGGCAAAACGATATAATAAGGCTTTTACAAATGGCACGAGACGGCTACAATGCAGACATTATAGAATTATTTGACAGAGATTAGTTACAAAAATTGTAAGAATTGTAAGAATTTAAAATTTTAACTTAAATTCTACTTGAATTTATTTCAGATATGTGTTATACTATATGATAGTAGTTTATTTGATAATGAAGGTTTATTCAAAATAGACCAAAACAGGAGGAAAAAATGAAACAAATAATAAGAAAAATTCTATCTGTCACCTTAGTGATTTGTATGACTTTAGGGCTTGCGACATTCTCTTCATTTGCATCCCCTTCGGGTCCATACACTGTTACTTACTACGGCGATGCCGGAGATGTTACGGGAGTTCCGCCGGCGCAGACAAAAACCCATGATGCGTCTCTGACTTTGAGTGCCGCGATTCCAACGAGACCGGGATTTATATTTATCGGTTGGGGAACGACTACGGGTGCAACATCGCCGGCTTATTATCCCGGTAATACCTATTCCGATAATCGAAACTTAGATTTGTTTGCAGTATGGAATTCATCCCCGCCTTATCAGATTACGTTTAATGTAAACGGCGGTGATCCGTTATACCAGAGTACGGCAATGACTGCAATCGACGGAAGGTTATCATCCCTACCGCGACCCACAAAGGCGAACTCTACCTTCATAGGTTGGTTTACGACACCGACAACCGGCGGGTCTGAGGTTACGTCTAACACCGTTTTTGATAAAAACACTATAATATACGCAAGGTGGTCAGGCAGATACCAAATTACTTTTGATGCTAACGGGGGATATCCTTATACCTATACGCTGTGGACAGATGCGAACGGGCGGCTCACCGGTTTACCGGACCCTGCTCCGGAAAGAACGGGTTATGTTTTAGATGGTTGGTTCAGAGACCGGACCGGCGGGACAGCTATAACAACAGGCGCCAATGGTACTGTGTTTACAGAGGATACAACATTATATGCACAGTGGGCGGAGGGCTTCACGATTACATTTAATCTTAATTACACCAATGCTCCCACCCCTTCCACGAGAACCACCGCACCTAACGGCAGACTCGCCACTACGTCCATGCCGAATAATCCCACGAGGACAGGCTTCGTTTTTGTCGGTTGGTTCAACACTCCGGCGGCAACAGGCGGAACGCAATTATTACCCAATGTTAGCGGCGGATTCTATCAATTTTATGATAGCACTATAGTATATGCGCGATGGGCGACGGGTTACACCATTACGTTTAATTCAAACGGGGGTAACGCTCTGAATCCCGGTACCGCAACCACAGGAACTAACGGCAGACTTGCATCTTTACCCACGCCTACGAGAACGGGTTATAACTTTGTAGGTTGGTTTAATACCGCGGCGGTTACAGGGGGTACAGAGATAAAGACAGATACCGTATACGCGGTAAACACCACAATATATGCGCGGTGGGCTGTCGGATATACTATTACGTTTAATGTAAACGGCGGTAATGCGTTAACTCCGAGTACGGCGGCTACGGCGGCAAACGGAAGACTTGCGTCTCTGCCTACACCGACAAGGACAGGTCATACTTTTATGGGCTGGTACACTACGGAAACAGGCGGCACAGAAGTTACAGTCAATATGACGTTCACTCAAAACTCCACCATATATGCGCGGTGGTCGCAGAGTGATTCCGCTAACGCCTCCGTGGACGCGAGACTGTCAGATATAACGGCGGCGGCGAACAGTAATAACGGAACGTCTGTAGTCGTCACAATGGCTTCCGGTTCGACCTCGGTTTCAAAAGAGATTCTTGCCGTCATGCAGGGCAAAAACATGAAATTAGTCCTTGATTTCGGTACGAGCGGCAGGGTCACGATTGACGGAAGGGAAATAAACTATGTCAACAGTATTTCTGACCTTAATTTGGCACTACAGTATTCGGAAGTAACGAGTACCGCGATTCCCGGAACCGTTCGTCAAATTAAAATAGGAACAAGCATTGTAGATTTACGCAATTCCTCTGTAGGCGTTATAACAGGCGCGGGTTATGCGGGGATGAACGGAATCCTTTGCGGGTATAACGCGGCGGCGGGTAGATATGATGTAGTTTCGGGCGGTATAATCGATGCAGGCGGAAACGTGACCACCGATTTCCACAGGACGGGCGATTATATTGTTGTGGCACGTCATACGGGCGACGTCACCGGCACCGGTACGGTAACGGCGAACGATGCACTTGAAGTACTGAGAGCAGTCACCGGGCGTACCATTTTCGACCCCGTTCAATCCTATGTGGCAAATTCAAGACGCGATGGTACAATCACGGCTAATGACGCGCTTAACATCTTAAAGTATGTTACCGGACAGTCAAGCAGTATTTAAAAAATTTTTAAGTAACAAACAGGAGGAAAACATGAAAAGAGCAATGAAAAGGATTCTCTCGGTTACAATGGCACTCTGCATAGCCTTAGGGCTTGCGGCATCTCCCGCTTTAGCTGCGGGTTCTACGGAATACACCATCACCTTTAACGGAAACGGAACAAATGTTTTCGGAGTTCCGTTAGAGCAGACAAAAGTCCATGGTGTAGATTTGGTTTTAACGCCTGAATCGCCGTGGAGGTCAGGGTCTACATTCTTAGGGTGGTCAACTAACAGAACGGCGACAGTGCCGCAATATCGTGTTGAAGATATTGATTTTGCGGCGGCAAGAGGAGAAGGTCTGTTTAAGACTGATGCCCATACTACACTATATGCGATATGGAGGACGGATGTCCGGCTCACAATCACATATAACGCAAATGGCGGCGTAGGCGCGCCTCCTGCTCAAACGGTATATTACAACGATTATCGGTATTATGACGATTATAATTATTGGAACGACCCATATTACTGGTATTATTACGATAGCGATTATTGGAATAATCCTTATTACTGGAACAATTCCGATTATCGGTACAATCCCTACTACTGGAACAATTCCGAGTACTGGAACAACTACTACTGGAATAATCCCGACTACTGGAACGACCCCTACTACTACTCTAACTACTGGAACAACTCTAACTACTGGAACAACCCTAACTACTGGAATTATAACACCAACACAGCGGGCATTAACTCCTCTGCAAGGATAAGCAATACTAAACCTACGAGAACAGGATATGAATTCGTTGGTTGGGGGCTGTCAGCCGGTGCGACGACGCCGATTTATCAGCCGGGAGATTTCTTCAGACACAGCACAAGCGTAACATTATTCGCAATATGGAATTCGGTTCGTACCGTTACGTTTAACGCGAATGGCGGCTCTGTTAATCCCTCCGATGCAAAAGTCGGTGCAGACGGTAAACTTGCATCTCTGCCGACCCCGACCAGAGCGAATCACTCATTTTCGGGATGGTACACGGCAGCTTCGGGCGGTACAGAGGTTACGACAGGAACAGTGTTTAATCAAAACACAACCATATACGCAAGATGGGCGGCGATAGTTCCCGCAAATGCTTCGGTAAACAGCAGAGAGATGGACATAATGGCAGCCGCCGCAAATAATAACGGAACTATTGTAACAGTGACAATGGCGGCGGGTTCGACCTCGATTTCTAAGGACATTCTTGACATTATACGCGGCAAGAATATGAAACTGGCACTTGATTTCGGCGCGAATGCAAAGGTTACGGTTGACGGGAGAGGGATTGACTTCATAAACAGTTCAGAAGACCTCAACCTGTCGGTACAGACGTTACCGCAGAATCGCATGGTTTCGGGTGCGGTTCGTCAGATTAAAATAGGGACGAGAGAGGTTGACATCCGGGGTTCTTTGTTAGACACGTATATCGGCATGGAACATTCGGGAATAAACGCGCTTCTTTGCAGCTATAATAATACGCTCGGCAGATATGATGTAGTTTCGGCGGACATTATTAATACGAGCGGAAATGCGAGCTTAGGCTTTAACAGAACAGGCGATTATACTATTATAGTACGGCGTACCGGAGACATCACCGGCACGGGCGATGTGACGGCGAATGACGCACTTGAACTGTTAAAAGCGATTACGGGGCAGGTTACTCTTGAGCCGATTCAAGCATACGTGGCTACGTCAAGAAATGACGGCAGCATAAATGCAAATGACGCACTGAATATATTAAAATATGTATCGGGACAGATAAACAGAATCTAAGAAAAAAGACGCTATACGGACGGGCGGCTGACATGCCGCCCGTTTTTTTCGGCTTTTTCGGTCTTGAGGAATATTTTTTCTTGCTAAAATGTTCGTATTGTGCTATAATTGTAAATATTGATGTGTAGAGAGGGTATAGGAAAAGTTTTAAAATTAATCTAAAAAATCGGGCGAGAACGAAACTTGTTATTTATCTTTTGTGCAGAAAGGACATGATAAAATTATGGCGAAAGTAGTAAAATTCGGCGGCAGTTCGCTCGCCGACGCAAACCAATTTAAAAAAGCCGCAGAGATTATCCGCGCCGACAAAGACAGGCGGTATGTGATTCCGTCCGCACCCGGAAAACGCTTTGGCGAGGATGAAAAAGTCACCGACATGCTCTATAAGTGTTATGAAGATATTACGGCAGGAAAGAACCCGAATGTGGCTTTTTTACCGATAGAAGAACGCTTTGACGGTATAATTTCGGATTTGGAGTTAGATTTAAGCCTTCAGAATGAGTATGAGCAGATTATTGAAGGCTTTGAAAATAAGCTCGGTATGGATTATGCCGCGAGCAGGGGCGAATACCTAAACGGTATCATTCTCGCCGCCTTCTTGGATTTTCAATTTGTTGATGCGGCGGAGGCAGTGAAGTTTAAGTCTGACGGCAGTTTCGATGCAAAGCTTACCGACGAGCTTCTCTGGTGGGTGCTGAGCGGTTATAAACAGGCAGTTATACCCGGGTTTTACGGCTCTATGCCCGACGGCGCGATAAAGACCTTTTCACGCGGGGGTTCTGACATTACGGGTTCAATCGTATCGAAGGCTGTTAAAGCCTCACTTTATGAAAACTGGACGGATGTTTCGGGATTTCTCGTGGCTGACCCGCGCATTGTGGATAACCCTGAGGTTATCAGCACTATTACCTACCGTGAGCTAAGAGAGCTTTCATATATGGGTGCGACCGTACTGCATGAGGACGCTGTTTTCCCCGTTCGCGAGGCGGGAATCCCCATTAATATAAAAAACACAAACAACCCCGCCGACTTCGGAACTATGATTGTACCCGAAGCAGACAGCACAGAACGGACAATCACGGGTATAGCGGGAAAGAAGAATTTCAGCGTCATACACATTGAAAAAGACAGAATGAATAACGAAATAGGATTTTTGCGACGTATATTAGCCCTCTTTGAAACACTTAAAATCAATTTTGAGCATATCCCCACGGGTATAGATACTCTCTCTTTGGTTTTAGACAGTAAGGTTTTCGAGGAGCATCCCGATATAATCGAGCGGCTCAGAAAAGTCGCTGAAATAGAAAAGCCCAATATTATTGAGCCTTTCCATAATCTCGCGCTTATTGCCGTTGTGGGACGCGGAATGAAAGAACAACGCGGAATAGCCACTCGGATTTTCGCCGCACTGTCTCACGCTAAAATTAATATCCGCACCATAGACCAAGGTTCATCAGAGCTTAATATTATAATAGGTATTAACGAGGACGATTTTGAACAGGCGGTCAGAGCTATTTATAATGTTTGTATATTAGCGGAATAGCACAGAAAGGACAGAAAGGACAGAGGGAAAATATGAGCAAAGCAGACGATATTTTTATCAGTAATTGCAAAGATATTTTAGATACCGGGTTTTGGGACACCGAATTAAACGTGCGTCCGAAGTGGGACGACGGCTCGCCGGCGCATACCGTAAAAAAATTCGGTATTGTCAACAGATATGACTTGTCTGATGAGTTTCCTATTCTGACATTGAGGCAGACTTATTATAAGAACGCCATTGACGAAATATTATGGATATGGCAGAAAAAATCAAGCAATATAAAAGACCTGAACAGTAAAATCTGGAATCAATGGGCTGACTCCGAGGGTAGTATAGGAAAGGCTTACGGGTATCAGCTCGGTGTAAAGCATACCTACCCCGAGGGTGAGTTTGACCAGGTTGACAGATTGCTGTATGAGCTTAAAAATAATCCCTGCAGCAGAAGAATGGTAACGAATATATACGTCCACCGCGACTTGCAATATATGAATCTATATCCGTGTGCATACAGCCTGACATTAAATGTAACGGGTGATAAATTAAACGGTATTTTAAATCAACGCTCCCAGGATATGTTAGTCGCGAACAACTGGAATGTTTTTCAGTACTCGGTCTTACTTACGATGTTCGCACAGGTGAGCGGTTTACGGGCGGGTGAGCTTGTTCATGTAATCGCCGATGCACATATTTATGACCGCCATGTACCCGTAATAAAGGATTTAATCTCGTTAAAGCCGCATAAAGCGCCGATTTTTGAAACGGATAGGAGCGTAAAATCCTTTTATGATTTCACTGTTGACAGTTTTAAAGTTTCTGATTATGTGTTTAATAAGCTTGATGTAAAAATCCCTATAGCGGTTTAATAATGTCCTGCATAATCCGAAAAACCCCCGTGAGGGGGTTTTTAAAAACGGGTTTATTTACAACAGCTATTCTTCTATGCCCGGAGCCTTATACTTGCCTGTTTTGGGGTCGTTTTTAGTGTTTACTTTGGGTTCTTCTTTAGTGTCTGTTTTGAAAGATGCGCCGTATTTTTCATCGCCTATGTAAGCAATCTTTTCGCGCGTGGAAACGGGGGTCTCACCGTATTTACCTGCGCCTATATAAGGGATTGTGCTTGATTTAGAAGCGGTATTCGTAGAAGCCGAGGAAGATGAGGTTGAAGTCGTTTCCGCTTTTGTGTCTTCGGGTTTAGCCGTACCTGCGGATTGTTTTGCTTTTATCTCACTCTCCCACGTATCAAACATTTCGAGAACCTTATCTTTTGTTTGATAGCTGACTGAAGGTAATTTGCCGCCGCCCGCACTGTTCCATGCGCCTTCGGCTTGTTTAAAGCCTTTCAGGAAAGCGTCCTTCATTTTCTCGAACATAGCATCGTCATCGCCGGCTAAAGTTTTAGCAAAAGTGAAAATACGCTCTGCCGTAGCGTCAACGCTCCAGTAGTCGTCATATTTTTCAGAGCTTGCTTCTGCCGCTTTAAAGGCATTCATTACGGTTTCATTTCCGCCGAAGAGGGGTTTGTATCCGCCTTTATTGACCTGTGCGTTGATTTGTGCCTGTACCATGTTTCGGACTGCGTCGTTTTTCATCTGACGCGCCGAAAGTGAGGCTCTCGAACGAAACTCATCTGTTTCGGTCCTCCGATTTTCCGACCTGTTTGTGTTCTGGGTGTACGCAGGCTTGTAGGTTGCATCGGTCTTGTCCACCTTGTCAACATTGTCTGCTACTGTGGTCGTGCTTTTCTTTTGGCTCTCCTGTGCCGCAGGCTTCGGAGCGGTGTTGTATGACGCTCTTCCTACGTCATATGGTTTTTGAACGTTCATGGGCTTCTCCTTTCGTTGTGGAAAAAATTTGCATAGCCGGAGACTATACAATACTTCATATATCTTATCGGACGACAATAATAAAACTTTAGCTTTTTTTTGAAAATTTTTGAAAAATTTTGAAAATTTTTACAATTTTTTGAAAAATTTTATTGACAGGTTACTTAATTTATGGTAGTATTTAAAAAAGGTAAAATGTATTTACTTTTTTTATAAGATAGGTCAGTCTGCACAAAAAAGAAATATGAATATTATATAAGATTATATGACTTATATACTTGACATAATGAATGATATATGATATAATATGTCAAAGAGGTGATGTTTATGGCAAAGAATCTACGTTTAAAAGCCGCACGGGCGGTAAAAGACATGACGCAAAAGGATTTAGCAGATGCGGTGGGGGTAGTCAGGCAGACTATAAACGCCATTGAGCTTGGCGAATACAACCCGTCCATTAAACTCTGTATAGCCATTTGCCGAAGCCTTGACAAAACACTTGACGAATTATTTTGGGAGGGAGAATTATGAAAAGTATGAAAAACTTAAAAGAAAAAAATATGTACGATGAGAGACAGCTACAAATCCGCGGGGATATTTTTCAACACGGATATATCGCGGCGATGCTTCTCCTTTTGGCGAACGCAATGTTAAACAGCTTCGACATAGTATGGGCAAGCGCGTTTGAACAAAACTTATTAATCATGTTGTTCATTACTACGATTGTGTCGGTGGAGGCTAATTTGCGCGGTGTGTTCTTCGGTAAAAACAAGAAAAGCACTATAATACTTTTTATTATGGGAATGTGTACAGGCTTCTTGGTTGCCATAACAACCCGTCATTTTGCGGACGGCGCGGTTTTCGTCTCCGAACGCATGTTGTCTCGTGAGGGTTATACAATTGTTCTCTGCGTGCTTTTAAGTGTAAATGTCATTGTAGGATTAGTTGCACAGCATCGTTTTAAAAAACAAGAAACGGAGGAATGAATAGGGTAATGGTTTATTATATGTAACGGTGTTTATTACAATGATAGCCGCGAGTGCAATTATTGTCGTGGCTTTCACGGTTACGGCAATAAGAAAAAACATGAAAAAAGCATAGTAAAGGAGAAGTATTTATGGCATTAGTTGTTGACAATCTTGTCAAGAGATACGGCGATTTTACCGCCGTAAAGGCTCTAAGCTTCAGCATGGAAAAGCCTGGAGTTTTTGCACTGCTCGGCTCGAACGGGGCGGGAAAAACTACCTCAATCCGCGCCATTCTCGGTATGCTGTCGAAAGAGGGCGGTACAGTGACATGGAAAGGGCGGAACCTTTGCGTCACCGAAGAAAGGGTGGGTTATTTGGCGGAGGAACGCGGTCTGTACGGCAAGTACACCGTCATGGAGCAGATGATGTATTTTGCGGAGCTTAAAGGCATGAAGAAAGCCGAAGCCGCCGATGCAATAACCCACTGGCTCGAACGGCTCGGAGCATCGGAGTATATTAAAAAACGAGCAGAAACACTCTCAAAAGGTAATCAGCAGAAAATACAGCTTGCTGTCGCGCTTATATCCGACCCCGAACTGTTAATACTCGATGAACCGCTCAGCGGACTCGACCCTGTTAACACCGACCTGTTCCGTGCAGTAATACGCGAAGAGGTTAATAAAGGTAAATACATAATAATGTCGAGCCACCAAATGCCGACAGTCGAGGAATTTTGTACAGACATCGTTATACTGCACAGGAGCGATGTGGTGCTTCAAGGTAACTTGAACAATATTAAAAAAGGCTACGGCAGGGTTAAGCTGTCTGTAAAGGCGGATGAGAATATTTTACCGCTCGCTCTTGAGTGCGGACTTGTAGTTGAACGGCAGACCCCGAATGAAACCGATTTTAAGGTAAATGACCAATCGGCTCCCCAAAAATTCTTAAAAAAAGCGGCGGAGCAGAATATTACACTCGTCAAATACGAGCTTCGCGAGCCGAGCTTGCATGAAATATTCGTAGAAAAAGTAGGAGGTGCGGCAGATGAAATTTAATGGTTGGAAACAAGTTTTTAAGTTTACTTACTTTCAAATGATTAAGAGTAAAGCTTATATAGTAAGTACGGTCGTTATTGCCGTTTGTTTAACTCTGATGGCTGTCGGGCTGAACTTTCTGCCGGGTATGTTATCGGGTAGCCTTGGGGAGCTTTTCGGCAGTTCTGACGGCGAAATCAATATAAAAACGCTCTACATAAGTGACAGAAGCGGAATTGAACCCGCGCTCGATTTCGGCTTTTTGTCCGAGCAGGGAATAAAAATAATACCGATTACCGAGAGCGAAATTGAACAGGTGACAACGGAGGTGAATACAAGCCTTGAACCTGTGGCGTTAGTCGAAATTAAAAAGAGCGATTACGGTTATAATATACTCGCTTCTCGTCCCGAACACGAGGCTCAAATAACTGCCGACGACTGCCACTCCGTCTTAAACCTCATGAGCGGCGTGGTGTGGGCATCGCACTTAATTTCCATAGGCGTACCTGAAAACAGTTTAGGTGAAGTAGGAGTGAGTATAAATTCACAGGTGACAATAGCCGGAGAAGCATTACGCAACGAATTTGCAGTTATGATAATGAATACAGCTTTACCAATGCTGTCCGCTCTGATTCTGTTTATGTTCATAATTCTATATGGTCAGCTTACAGCGCAGTCAATAGCTATGGAGAAAACCTCGCGAGTCATGGAAACACTGCTGACATCAGTTCGACCGCTCGCCATAATTCTCGGAAAGGTTCTCGGCATGGGTCTTGCTTCGCTTACACAGTTTTTCGTGCTTGCCGCAGGCGGAGCGATTGTCTCTGTCATTGTCGCCCCCTTTGGTATGCTGGGTCAGGTTTTCGGAATGGTTGAAATTTCGATTGATGATGCGAATATGCAGATGATTCATGGCGCGTTTGATGAAGCTTTTTCGGGATTTAACGCCATGAGCCTTGTGTGGATTGTTATTGTTTTTATACTCGGATTCATTTTCTACTCACTGATAGCAGGGCTTTTCGGCGCAACGGTAAGCCGTAGTGAGGATTTACAGGCGGCAATGCAACCAATGGCTTTAATCGGTGTTTTGGGTTTTTATATGGCGTATATCGCGCCTGCATTCAGCATAGAAAGTGACAACGTCAATATAATACAACGTATTAGCTATTATTTACCGATTTCTTCGCCGTTCGCGCTTCCTGCGGTGATTATTTCGGGCGAGATGAGTATGGGCGGTATAATAGTTTCGCTGTTTGTTTTAGCTGTATTTTGTCTGCTGATGCTGATGTTCGTTTCACGGGTTTATGAGGCTATTATCATGCACACGGGCAGCAGAATAAAAATCGGTACTTTATTTAAGCTGGCAAAGAAGAAGTAAGAAAACAAATAAAATAAAACAAATAAAAAATCAGGGGGTTGCCATTTTCGGCAACCCCTGATTCTGTTTTAAACTATCTGATTGTAATAGAGTTAATCGTTGCGTTGTAGTTTCCTGTGTCTTGTGACATGATGCCTATGCGGGCGATTGTTTGATTCTTGTCAGATGCGCTGAGAGTGCGTGTCCAGTTTGCCGTAGAGCCGCGGTTGTTCCACATTACGAAAACTTCCTGACCGTTGGCGTTATAGAACTTAATTGCGACCTGACCGTTGTTGGTGCTTGAACCGTTGACGATAATAGAACTACGGCTCGAAAGGTTTACACTTTGAGGTAAATTGTAGATTACTTCTCTGTGCTGACCGCCGAAGCTCACGTTGAGCGAACCGTTGCTAACACTGTAAGAGGAAGCGTTAACATTTCTGTTAAGGCTCATGTTCGCGAAAGTCCATCTGAGTTCGCTCGAGGTGTTAGCGGTGCTGTTATTATTGTTGGTTGTGTTGTTATTAGTGTTATTGTTTGTCGTGGTATTATTGTTTGTTGTGTTGTTGTTTGTTGTGTTATTATTGCTTGCTGTGTTGTTGTTAGTGGTTGTTCCGCCTGCGCTGACGCCGTTAAAAGTAATGCTGTTAATTGTCGCTGAATAACTGCCTGTGTCTTGTGACATGATACCAATACGAGTAACAGTATTATTTTTGTCTGCCGCGCTGAGACTGCGAGTCCAGTTTGCGGTAGAGCCGCGGTTGTTCCACATTACGAAGACTTCCTGCCCGGAAGCATTAAAGAATTTAATAGCTACCTGACCGTTATTTGTGGACGAACCGTTAACGACTATCGAAGAAGCTTGCGCTAAATTCACAGCCGAGGGCAGATTGTATCTGACTTCTCTGTGCTGACCGCCGAAGTTTACGTTGAGTGAACCGTTGCTTACGCTGTAGGAAGAAGCGTTCTGGTTGCTTGCAAATGTGAGGTTTGCAAACGTCCAAGTCGTGTTTGAACCGCCGCTGTTAGTGGTAGTATTATTATTGTTGTTGTTGGTTGTGTTGTTGTTTGTTGTATTGTTATTGTTCGAGGTGTTATTACTACTACTGCTGCTGCTTCCGTTACAGTGGCTGCATCCGTTGTCGGTACATACGCGGTTGTTGTTGTAGGTTAAGCATAATTTAGTGATATTACCGCTACCTGAGCTTAAATTATCGCCGCCAAAACCTTCAACGCAGAACATGACTTCATATAAATCCGCGCTTGTAGTAAAGCTGATTGACTGACCGCCCGCATTAATATTACGAACAAGTCTTGCCCACTCGTTAAAGTGTGCCGATACATTAATAGTACCGCTTCCCCTTGTTGAACGACGAATACTGAATACCTGCAAGAAGGTTCTGTCACCGTCAATTGAGGGTTGATTCGTTCTCGTAGCCACGATGACGTCATATGTACCGCCGTCAGAACTAAAGCTTCCGAGATTTCTGTAGGTGCTTGAATCACCTCTGCCGGGATTCCATGTACGCCAGTCTTCTATAATATAGTATTCGATGAGCGAGTTTCTTGTCCAACCGTAAACGGTTAGATATGATGTGTTGGTGCTTGAATAGTTTGAGCTTGCGTAATTGATAGAAATGTTGCCGAGACTTGAAATACGTGTGCCTGTGCCAAAACGTCTGCCTATACGGAAAAGTGTGTTGTACGATTGTGAGTATGTACCGTTAAAAGCCCCGTTTGACATAATCTGCATTGTCGAGTTGCCCGAGCCGCGGCTGTCGCGCCAAGATTCCCAGTCGAACCCGTTTATACGTTGGTCACTACTGTTGGTTACGGTTTGGTTGGTAATCGTGCGAACAACGGTGTTCGCGGATGCAGGAATAATCATGGTAAATAAAGAGATAACGATGCTGAGTGCCATTGCCAAGCTGAGCCTTTTTTTCATGTGTTTTCCTCCTCGTAATTAAACTTTAATGGTTTTGGGATTGTGAAAGCAGTTGTTTACAAGATGATTGCGATACTTTCCTTAGTTTACATTATATATTAAAGCTGACACCTATGTCAATATGTTTCTTTTGTGTAATGAAAATTCTACATTTGGCACAGTTATCATCGTGTTTGGTGTTAAATATTGGCAAAATTCGCCAAAGGGCGAATGACCTTTGTGCATATTTACCTATGTATTAGCCTTACATTGTTGAAAACTCCTGCCTGTTTACAAAGTTTCTTTTCGATTCTGTAACCATAGTGTAATTTAATCACGGCATAAAGTACAAAAGTTTTCAACATACACTTAAAAATTTGAACACATATACAAAATTATATTTTTTAATAAAAAACATCTTTACTTCTACCAAATAATGGTATAAAATAGAAGCAAAGAAAAATAAACCAAATTCAGAAAGGACTTTAAGTATTATGAAAAATCTTAAAAACGCAAATCTTAAAAAAGCTCTCGCGATTCTCTTATCTTTAGCATTAATTCTCGGAACAGCCGCAGGCTGTAGCGAGACACTCCCCTCTGCGTTATCAGACGGAGAAACAGAGAATACCGAACCCGAAAACCCTGACGACCTCGAAAATCTTGTAACCCCCGACGGGGACGAAGACCCCGATGAAGACGAAGACCCCGATGAGGAAGAGGACGACGAAAACCCTCTATATATAGTAGGGCAACAGATGACCCTCGACCTTATCAGTGAGATGAATGACGGCATTATGCCGGAAATAACTTATAACGATGACGGGACTATTAGGGGATTAGAGTATTTTTCCAATAACAATTTATCGACATTTCCGGTTTTTGATTCCGAATATGCATATTATCTGATTGATAATTATCGCGATTTATTTAATATAAGTGATGACATAGAGTTTAGGTTTGAATTTTCAAATGAACTTTTACTTTCTAACAATATTATTTTTATTTTTAAACAATATTATAACGGAATTAGAGTCGAAGGGTCAGGTATGGGTATGAGTGTTATTTCCGACAAAGAAACCGGTATTGTTAAGTCTATTGGAGGGGGATATATTATAGGAGATAATGTTGAAACAACGCCTGCTATTTCATTGGAAGAAGCTAAGCAGATTATTTTGGGTGAATACGAGTTTGGCATATCAGACAATGAAGAACCTGAATTCTTCATTTTCTATAACAGGATTGAAGATACGATAGGTCCTGTATGGAAAATCTTCGCAAATTGGGAAGGATATTCAGTTGTGATTTGTGCTATGACAGGAAAAATAATTTCTATTGAAGGTAATCCGGTACGAAATAATAACACATCGTCTTCGGGAATCCTCCGTCCTCCCGAAGACGGTTCCTCTTATACAGGGTCAAATATTGACAACACTTTGCACCCAATAACAATTTTCTTTGACGGAACATATGATGGAACGGTTTTAGCCGCTGAGACATTTGAACAACTCCGTAACGTATATGATTTTTTGGGAGAGCATGGAGTGACACCATTAGACATTAATAATGGTAACCGCCTTAGAGTGCATACAGGCAGGGAAAATCGACCAACTTCAGCATGGACTATAAGTGGAATAATCGAGTTTGAAAAAAACGATGGGAAAGATTTATTTATTGTTGCGCATGAAGTTGGACATATTGTTACTTATAGTATTGGTGGAATTGTAGTTAATGATTCTGCTGATTCTTTGGCTGTGCATGAGGCATATGCAGATATAATATCGATACTAGCCGATATGTATATTAACGGTATAAGGACTAATCCATATTGGCAAAATGAGAGAGATATAGCCCGCCCATATAGAATGAATTCTGGTAATAATTCCGAACACGATAATAGTTTAAGAATCTCACACGCGGCTTATTTAATGTGGGAGATGGGTTTTACTATTGAACAACTGTCAAAAATGTGGATTAAATCACTTGAATTTTATAACGATGTGAAAAATAATGCAAATCCGCCCACATTTGACGATGTAAAAAAAGCGGTTGAGTGGGCGGCAAAAGACTTATATAATGATGATATAAACTATATAAGTAAAGTAAGACGCGCTTTTATTATTTCTTATGATGAATGTTTCGATGAATTTGGAAACATTAGATGCAAAGGCGGACATGAATCTCTACAAAGAGCACGAGTAAAAAATCCTTCAAGTCTTTTTCTAAGTGATTTTGTATTATCTCGAGTTTTAAATGTAGCCGCAAATGAATCATATTCAGAATTCACGAGAGCCGCGAAAACCTCATCTCCAATAATTTTAGACCTTGACGGAGAAGGAATCGAAACATTACCTATGTCGCAGGGTGTGTTCTTCGACCATAGGGGCAACGGCTTTAAAATTCGTACCGGTTGGGTCGGACCTAATAACGGGCTTTTAGTCCGTGATATAAACGGAAACGGTAAAATCGACAGCGGACGTGAGCTTTTCGGAAACTATACATTACTCAAAAACGGAAAACAAGCCGCGAACGGGT
>Ga0099364_10001796_pt1 | contig 34843 bp, 29 predicted proteins | sample TergutTh196P3_FD_73070 | JGI IMG/M metagenome (GOLD analysis project Ga0099364, IMG submission 73070) | Microcerotermes parvus P3 segment gut microbial communities from Pointe-Noire, Republic of the Congo - Th196 P3 | ecosystem: Host-associated > Arthropoda: Insects > Digestive system > Gut ... | reverse complement strand
CCCCGACGCTTCTTCCCCACATTCACCCCTAACTATTCTCTTCTTTTTCCCCTTTTTTTTTTTTTCTTTTCACCCCCCCCCCCCCCCCCCCCCAGATAAATAAGACAGAAAATTTAAATTTTATTACATACTCATTACCTCGCGTTACTTGCATCGTAGCTTCTAGTAGAGACGACAATATGGAGAAATATAATAGGAGTTTTTCATGAAAACAAAAAGCAAACTAATGCTTGTTGCCATTTTGATGGCAATAACAATCGGCTTTGTTGCCTTGTCATTGACAGGATGCAACCCAGATATCAATAGCGATCTTGACTATGTTGCGCTTGATACGGCAATTAGTTCTGCCAATGCCACAAAAGCAGGGATTTCAATCAGTGCAGATGGCAATGATGTTGTAACAGCGGTTCAGTGGGTAACACGATCTCAGATGGACGCTTTTGACAATGCCATTGATTCAGCAGAAATGGTAAGAAGCAATGCCACAAAACAGTCGGAGATCAATAATGCGGTAACATCTCTTTATGAGGCAGTTATTAAATTCAATAACGCAAAAGCGTACGGCGCACAGACGGTAACGCAAGAGACTCTCAATGAGCTTATCCAAGAAGCCATCAATATTAAAACCACCGCAGTTGTCAGCATAGACGGCAGTGATGTGGATCCAAACAATTACTGGATAACACAGGATGAAATGGCCGTTCTAGAAGGCGCTATCTTGATGGCACAAAACCCTGGCAGTAACCTTGCCGACGCTTGCAGTGTGCTTTATACGGCATTGGCTAATTTTGAAATGGCAAAAAAAGAAGGAATACAAAGTGGTTCTCCTGAACTTATCACCAGTACGGTTATCAATATTGATGCAGCGCAGAAAGGGCAACAGCCGAATACTGAGGCAACGGCAGAAAAGACTGTCAACTTTGAGATTGGTATGGTAAGTTGGTTGCCGGAAGTTGACGGAGTGTTTCTTGGTAGTACGGAGTACACTGCTTCTGTTACGCTAACTGCCAATGAGGGATACGAATTTGCCGACACATTCACTGCAACCATAGACGGACATACTGCCAACATTGACAGCAATGACGGAACAGAAGTTACATTGTCCTACACATGGACGACCGGAGAAAAAACCGTTGTCAGCTTTACAATACATACACAGCCTAAACTTGCCTACACGCACGGTGAGGAGCTTGATCTAAGCGGTCTTATCATCACACTCGATTATGATGCAGGATTACCGGAAAATATACCGTTTACTAGTTTTAGTGATCACAATATTGAAACAATCCCTGCAAACGGCACAACACTTGTCCATACTGCGCATAACGACGAAACAGTAAAAGTGAAATACGGCAGCATGGAACAGCCAACAACCGCCCTTACCATTAACAAAGCGGCAAGCGTATTCGACAGCCCGTCCGCCATCAACACAACCTATGCAGCCGGTATGGCGTTGGCAAATGTACCGCTTCCCTCCGGCTACGCATGGGTGAACCCAGAAACTGCCTTGACAGTGTCGAATAACGGACAGCAATTTGACGCAACCTACACCGAGAGCGAAAACCATAATCCGGCATCAGGCAAAATCACCGTTAATATAGCTAAAGCGAAAATTGAGAAACCTGCGCTTATTGTAGACCAATTTACTTTTAACGGAAGTCCGCGAACCGTAACGCTTACCGCAACCAATGCGGCGTATGCTTTGAGTGGTAGTATACAAACAAATGCAGGGGATTATACCGCCACCGTTACATTAAATAACACCGCCAATTACGAATGGGCAGATGGCACAACCGATCCATTACCGCTTGAATGGTCAATAGCTAAAGCCGCCGGACCCTTTCCAGTACATCCTGCTGTTACCGGCGTGCTTTGCACCATGGAAACACAGACACTTGCTAGCGTTATGTTAAATACCAACTACGCATGGGCAGATCCGACAACGGCGTTAAGCACTGGAACTGCAAACTATGCCGCAATTTACACCGACCCTAGCGGCAATTACCTTGATGCAAATGGCATAGTAAGCGTAACCATGTTTGAACATAATTGGGGAGAATGGGTAGAAACAAACAGTCCCACAATAACAGAAGACGGCAAGGAAACAAGAACTTGCTCACATAATCTCAATCATATAGAAACACGCCCTCTCTATGCTACGGGAACGCCAGGTCTTTCATATCAGCTTATCAATAACAATACCGCATACCGCGTCAGAAGAGGCAGTTTAGGATCCGCTGCAGTGCATATACCGGACTACCATCGCCCAAATGCTAATGCCGCATATTTACCTGTAACTGAAATAGGTAGCTTAACTGATTCTTTTTCAACTGCGGGAGCTTTCAGTCAGTATAGTTCTCTATCACCTATTACTACTGTTACTATAGGCAACAACATTACTTCCATTGGGAATTATGCTTTCAATAATAACACCAACCTTGAAAGTGTAACCATAGGCAACAGTGTTACCACCATTGGGAATTATGCTTTCTTCCAATGTAGTAATCTTACCGACATTATCATGCCCAACAGCGTTACCACCATTGGAGAAAATGCTTTTCGAAATTGCACCAACCTTGAAAGTGTAACCCTACCTAACAATCCTAACTTTACTACCATTGAAAATGGTGCTTTTGTGAGTTGTCGCAGTCTTGAAAGTATAACCATACCTAACAGCGTTACCACCATTGGAGATTTTGCTTTTATGGACTGCTACAGTCTTGAAAGTATAACCATACCTAACAGCGTTACCACCATTGGAGAACTTGTTTTTAGAGACAGCAAAATAACTAGCGTAATCATACCCAACAGCGTTACTTCCATTGGATATGGTGCTTTTTATTCCCCCTTTCTTACTACAATAAATATTGTCCCCGGTAATTCCGCATACACTGTTATTGACGGTGTATTATATACTATTGATGTAAGAACATTAATTCAATACCCGGCAAAAAAGTCAGGTACAATATTCACCATACCCAACAGTGTTACTACCATTGGGAATTATGCTTTTGCTGCCTGCAATAGCTTAACTAGCATAACTATACCTAACAATGTTACTTCCATTGGTGTTCGTGCTTTTGCCGGCTGTACCAGTTTAACCAATGTAACCATAGGCAACAGTGTTGCCACCATTGGGAGTTATGCTTTTATCAACTGCCCTATATTTAGTATAACCATACCTAACAGCGTTACCACCATTGAAGATAACGCTTTTTCTGGCACGCTCCTTAATAGTGTAACCTTTCAAAGATCTAATACTGATGTGGATGCTTTCTCATTCTTTGGCGATTTACAGGAGAAGTATCTTGCAGGCGGCAGTGGGACTTATATGATAAACGGAGATGTGTGGACGAGGCAGTAATAAGAAAGTAAAATAGCAGGGATTACGGGCAGCAATAAAGGTCTCAAAAGGTGACAGGCAACACTTGATTTGTCTAAACACTACAAGTGTTTAGACAAATCAACCCTTGTCTGGGACCCTCAGAAATGTATGCTGTAGTAAAACAACACAGGCAGCCGCGAAAACGCCCGACGAGGACATTCGGTGCCAACAGATTTTACTCAAACTAATAAAACTTATGTATATTTAAATCATAACCCGTAGTTTTTGGCAGCCGACCGGACGAGGAGGGCGTTTGCGCGGGCTGCCTAAGTTCATCAACAGCATACATTTCTGCTGTTGTCTCCATAGAGAACAAAGGGTGACAAGCAACACTTCATTTGTCCCAAAGATAAGAAAAGAAAAAAAATCCCATATTGTGTAAGCGCTATGCACACCTGCGCCATATATAGAGAGTGTGCAGTGATGGGTAGCAAATAGCAGGGGACAGTGACATAAATCTAATCTTGCCGAAGGTAAAATCGGCTGTTATACTGAAATCATTGGATAAAGAAGGTGCAGAAATTTTGAACACAATTTCGGGATTGACATGAGAGGGAGATAAAAATGCCCAAGTTAGAAGCAGTTGAATATGAATCCTTCGAAGGAATAAAGCAAACCGATGAAGATGGAATAGAATGTTGGTTTGCCAGAGATTTACAAAAAGTGTTAGATTATTCCAAATGGGAGAATTTTTCAAAAGTACTAGATAGAGCTATGCTTGCTTGTAAAAACAGTGGTTTTGATGTCAACGACCATTTTCCTGACATCAGGAAAATGGTTGAAATAGGTTCAGGCGCTCAAAAACAGGTCGTTGATTATAAGCTCACTCGGTATGCCTGTTATCTCATCGTACAAAACGGCGATCCGCGAAAAGAGATTATCGCTCTTGGTCAAACATATTTTACAATACAAACCCGGCGTCAGGAATTAGCCGATACTTTTAACCAGCTTGACGAAAATAACAAAAGGCTTGTCGTTCGTGGTAATATTAAACAGTGGAATCAACTCCTGGCAGAAGCTGCCTGTAATGCCGGAGTTATCACTGACGAAGAATTTGCAATTTTCCAAAATGCGGGTTATATGGGGCTCTATGGTGGATTGACAGTTGCTGATATTCACAATCGTAAGAGTTTGAAAAACAAAGAAAAAATTCTTGACTATATGGGCAGCACAGAACTTATTGCCAACTTATTCCGAATATCCCAAACAGAAGAAAAACTGAAATTGGACAAAACAGACTCAGCGCAAGAAGCAAATAACACCCATTATAAGATTGCCGATAAAATCCGTAACGCTATGAAAGAAATGGGAACGACTTTGCCGGAGAACCTTCCTACGCCGGATAAAAGTATACAGGTCATAGAACGTGAAGAAATTAAAAAGCTCCGTAATTCCAAGTCAAAACTGATGCTTGACGAGTAAGACAGGATGTTAGGCGATTAAAGGTGACAGGCTTCACTATTTGTCAGAAAGTTTTTCTGTAATACCATCAAAATCTACAACATTTACCTTTTTCCGCAGCCATGTACAAAGTTCTTCATCAGATTCATATTGGTATTTTTCTATTTCTGCCATTATAGTATCAACACCATCCATATCATATTCTTCACAAAAACCTGTAAGTCTTAGCAATAGATCGCTTTCTATTTTATCTTTTTTAGGTTTTGTATTATATGCACTTACAGAAGTTATCATATCCTCTATACTATGTATGAGTTTGCGTACATCATCAAAGAATGTAGAATTTTCCTGATCTATAAAAGTTAAATTCCTGGATTTAGCCGCCTCTTCAAGCTCTTTTGCTTTATTCCCGACAGGTAAAGCCAGAATATCTAAACTTATTCCTTTAATACTATGAACAGCCCTTCGATAATCACTTAAAATTTCGTCATTTAACAAATTAACATCAAATTTTTCCAATATGTCAAACAAAGGCCTTATACTTGTTGTATATGAACGTAAAACTTTTAAGTATACTTCTATATCACCGTCAAATTTTCCAAGACCTTTTTTAATATCCAAACCTTCAATTTTTGTATTCAAAACAATCATAGTTTTTGTATCTATTTCTTCAGGTACAGGATTACGGGCATCTTCGATAACTTCCGAAGATTGTTTGTTTCGAACCAGTTTATTCAATAAAGAATTTAATTGGCGTACATCAATTGGTTTGGAAATAAAATCATCAAAACCATTTTGCAGGAATATATCCGCTTGTCCTGCCACTGCGTTTGCTGTCAGTGCAACTATGGGAGATTTATATCCCATTTCACGAATACGCTTTACTGTTTCTACGCCATCCATTTTTGGCATCATGTGATCCATAAAAATGATGTCATACACATTACCATCTTTAATTTTGTCAATTGCGGCAAACCCGCTCATAACTGTTTCTGTCTGCAGCTTGTATGGTTTTAGAAGACCTTCGGCAACAAACAGATTAGCTTCCACATCATCAACAACCAAAATTTTTCCGTACGGCATCGGCTCGCGGACTATCCGGCTTTTTTTACTGAATTTAATATCATTTAGTCTGAATGACTGAAGCCTTAAAGCTAACTCTTTTCCCAAAATTTCAGAATCCACAGTACCCTGTGTCAGACTTACGGAAAAATATGAGCCTGTTCCCTGTTTGCTATCTACGTGAATTTTACCGTGCATAAGATTTATAAGACGCTGCGTAATGGACAAGCCAAGACCCGTACCCTCGACGGTACGGTTGACATCGTCATTAAAGCGGGAGTATTCATCAAATAATTTACTCACTTGCTCAGGTGTCATTCCCTGGCCTGTGTCCCGTACGCTTATATTAAGCATAACTTCGCCATTGTTGGGATGTGAAAACACTGACAGCACAACCTTGCCGGCATCGGTATATTTGAATGCGTTGCTCAATAAATTGTTCAAAATCTGCTTGATGCGAAGCTCGTCGCCAATCAATTTAGCCGGGACGTTTTCATCAACAATAACCTCAAATTCAATTGGTTTATCGCCGATCCGCATCATATTCAGTTGGATGGAATCGTTGATCAGGCTGGCAACATAATATTGAGCCGGCTTGATATCCAGTTTACCCGCCTCTATTTTTGAAAAATCCAGTATGTCATTGATGATACCCATCAGCATATCGCACGAGCTGTATAATTTGTTCAGCCCTTCCTCTGTTTCCTCAGAAAGAGATTCGTTTTGCATCATGATTTCTGTTACACCAAGAATTGTATTCATTGGCGTACGAATCTCATGGCTCATATTGGCAAGAAAAGAAGACTTTGACTTGTTCGCTGCATTTGCCGCTTCTGTTGCAATTTCAAGTTCGGCTGTTCTTTTTTTAACAAGGATATCCAGATCTTTTCTGGCATTGCGGCTTCTTACAAAAAGAACAGACATAAGAGACAAAACCATTAAAGCCAAAATAATCGCTCCAATAAGCCATGGACGCTGTGCCTGTAAAAGCCTTGTCTGATAATCAAAAGTTATGCTTGCCCACCGGGACGATATTCCGTTTATATCTATCAGGGTAAACGCCTTGTCAATGATTGAGCATAGAACAGCTTGATCTATATTAAAACCAATGAATGACTCTGCCGCATAAGGAAAAATGAGGTTAGCCTTGTACCCGGAAAGTTCATGGTAGTTGGTAAGCGAAAGCAGCCGTCCCTGACTTGATATCACCATATCAACTTCGCCCCTGTCTAAAGCCGCAAAAGACTCGCTTTCACTTTCAAGCTCAACAGTATTCGTATGCAATGGGAACCATGCATGAAACATTTCTGCATACACAGTTGCCATTGGTAAACCCACTCTCACGTTCAAAACTTCATTAATATTGACATTAGGGGTATCTGCTTTGGATAAAAGCGTATAGTTATCTATCATAATCGGAGTCGAAGACCACAGGAACCGTCCCACCCGCGCTTCCGATTGCAAAAGTTCAGAAATAAAGTAGGCATCCCCTGCTTCAAGTATGCTCAACAGATCCGGCCAGGAAGTATGCTGATCGTTAGCTATCTCAAATTGCATCCCAGTAAGTTCTGTCAATTCATCAACTATATCAAAGAATATACCCTGCCACCCTCTGTCATGACGGTTAAAGAAACTTATCGGATAATTGTAATACTCTGCTGCAAACGGAATCACCGGGCTTGAGCGAAGGAATTCCCGTTCTTCTTCGTTAAGTTTTATGTAAAGCCTGTGCCGTCTGTGTTCCTGTCTGCCAAGTATATAGAGATTGTTTAAATAATCGGCAGCGCTATTTTCCAGAGCTTTTTGTACAACTGAAATAACAGGTTCAAGTAAAGGGTTTTGTGTTGACATGGAAACCGGCATGCCAATAACCGGAATAAAATCATTGTAAACAACATTATCGTACATATCAAACGCTGCTTCCACGCTGCTGTCAGCAAAAAAGGCATCCACCTGCCCTGTTGCCAAAATATTATATGCTTCTTCGTAGCTGTCAACAAAAATAGTTTCAAAGGTGTAATTTGTAAATTCTTCTATATATTCCAAAATAACAGAGCTGTTAAGAAACGCATAACGCGGAGTACGCGCCGCTACTATATTATGGAGCGGCATACTGCCTGTTAATTGTACATACTCTATTGAACGGCAGGCTATAGGTCCTGTCATGTAGTACAGTTGGCTTCGTTCATTTGTCGCAGTCAGCTCGCCTGTAAAATCAATCTCCCCGCTTTCAAGTCCCGAAACAAGGTCGTTCCATTCATACAGCACAGGGACAAACCGGATATCGAACAAGCCGGAAAGCCATTCAGTGAACAAGGCGGCAAAACCCCGGATTTCCCCATATTCTTCAAATGCTTCGGTACTTGGAACCATTCCGTATACAAAAGAATCTGTCTGTCTTTGAAACTCTTCAATAGCCCGTATCTCATATTGTGTGATACCGGGAATATCCCTAAAGGATATTTCGTCCATTTTTAAAACAGACCGCCCTTCACTGTCCGATCCCCGGATGTTTTCGCATCCCGTAAATATAATCAAAATTGATGCAGCAATACATACGCCAATAATAATTTTTTTTATTAACATTATATTAGTATTTTCATTATATTTTTAACTTCGTCAAGTGGATAAAAATCCTGATAATTAAAGGCATCAGGCAGCATTCTATTTGTCTAATTGTAAGAGATAAAGCTGAAAGAATTGTTTAGAAAATTGATTTAGGATATGTTGTTTTTGTCGTTTATATGATAAAATTCAGCCCATGAATCGAAGAATTTGCCGGTTTTTATTAATAAACATGCTCGCCCTTTTTGCGTTGACCACTTGCCACAACCCCTGGATGGATGCAGTTGTCGGAGACCTTTTTCATAATAACAATGATTTTGGAAAGGGTGCAGGCATCACGACTCTAAACGTTTATGGAGGGGACCTGGGCGACACGTTAAGAAACGGGCTAACCGAACCGGGAAACTATGTAATAAATATAAGCACAGATGCATACCTTGAGCAGTCTATAACAATATCAGGGGATATTACCGTTTCTCTGCGCGGAAACGGCAAAACCATTTACTGCGGCGACTCATATTCTTCAAACTATATCACTGTTACCGATAATGCAAAATTGATCCTTCGGGATGTAACTTTAGATACCTTTACTCATAGAGACAACGGCCGCTTACTTGAGATTAACAACAATGGAATTCTTATTTTGGAAGCAGGGTCGGCAATTACCAGTTCGAATTTAATCGGATCGGCTGTTATTGTAGGAGATGAAGGATCGTTTATTATGAACGGCGGAATAATATTCGGCGTAAACTCTGTAGATCACAGTGTGGTAATAACCGGCCGAAACGCCCGTTTTGAAAAGATGCGCGGGGGAATAATCTTCGGCGGCGACGCGCCTGAAGGTTTTAGAAACGCCTCTAACGACGGCTACATCTTGTACATTATCCCTTTGAATTCAACCGACCGTTATTACCGCGACACTACAATCAATTCAAACGAAACCGTTAACGTAATCATGGACAGCACAGGCGAAAGAGTTTTACGCATGAGCGGAAACTGGGAAGGCGACGATCCCTTCGCCGATCCGGATTTGAGCGGAGATATAACAATCGAACCGAACACCGGTGTTACAACCTACATGGAGCTTACCGCCGTCTACGACGGAGATGAAGATGTATCTTACCAGTGGAGAAGGGGCGAAACTGTTGTCGGCGCGAATTCTGACAAGCACACGCCGACCGAAGCCGGAAGCTACACTGTAACCGTAAGCGCGGCAGGCTACAACAGCAAGACCAGCGATCCGGTTAATGTTGTAAACGCCGAATTGAGCGGCAGTATAACAATCACCCCGGACACCGATGTTACAACCGGCATGGAGCTGACCGCGAATTACTCAGGAAGCGAGGATGTATCTTATCAGTGGAAAAGAGGCGAAACAATTGTCGGCGCGAATTCCAACAAGTACACGCCGACCGAAGCCGGAAGCTACACTGTAACCGTAAGCGCGGCAGGCTACAACATCAAGACCAGCGCGGCAGTTGCTGTAACCGAAGTCGAGACCGAGACCCCCGATCTTCCCGGTGACATAACAATCACCCCGGCCGCCGATGTTACAACCGGCATGGAGCTGACCGCGAATTACTTAGGAAGCGAGAATGTATCTTACCAGTGGAAAAGAGGCGCAACCGATGTCGGCACGAATTCTGACAAGTACACGCCGACCGAAGCCGGAAGCTACACCGTAACCGTAAGCGCAGCAGGCTACAACAGCAAGACCAGCTTGGCAGTTACTGTAACCGAAGCCGTAATCGTAACCCCGGATCTTTCCGGTGACATTACTATCAGCCCGGTCGCCGGTGTTACAGTCGGCATGGAGCTGACCGCGAATTACTCAGGAAGCGAAAATGTATCTTACCAGTGGAAAAGAGGCGCAACCGATGTCGGTACGAATTCCAACAAGTACACGCCGGATCAAACCGGAAGCTACACTGTAACTGTAAGCGCAGCAGGGTACGAAAGTAAGACCAGCGAGGCAGTTACTGTAACCGAAGCTGTAACCCCAGATCTTTCCGGCGACATTACTATCAACCCGACCACCAACGTTACAACCCACACGGAGCTAACCGCAATCTACACTGGAAATGAGAATATAACCCTGACCTACCAGTGGAAAAGAGGCGTAACCGATGTCGGCACGAATTCTGACAAGTACACGCCGGATCAAGCTGGAAGTTACACTGTAACCGTAAGCGCGGCAGGCTACAACATCAAGACCAGCGATCCGGTTAATGTTGTTAATTCCACCCTGAGCGGCAATATAACAATCACCACAAATACCGGCTTTGCGGTCGGCGAAGTGCTAACCGCAATCTACACTGGAAATGAGAATATAACCTTGACCTACCAGTGGAAAAGAGGCGCAACCGATGTCGGCACGAATTCTGACAAGTACACGCCAACCGAAGCCGGAAGCTACTCTGTAACCGTAAGCGCGGGAGGCTACAACAGCAAGACCAGCGTCGAAGTGGAAGTATTTGCTAATCTTTCTGATCATTATAATGAATTGGACTTTGGAGAAGGCGCTGTAATCATTGAAGTACTAACTGTCGATCTATCTTCCGAGCCAGATTATACTCTGAATGATGTGTTTTATGATATAAGTTTACTTGAACCCGGTAATTATGTGATAGATGTGTCTGGTGATGCAGAACTTTGGGAACACCCTTTCTTTTATTTACATAATACAGATGTCACAATCTCTTTACGGGGAAATGGCGGAGCTGTGTTAACTACTGGTGGTAATTATAATTTTCCACCCATTCTTCTTTATTCAGGCAATACTTTAATACTTAGGGATATTACTATAAAACAAGATAATAGTCTTACTTTTAACCCTATTATTAATGTTTCTGGCGGAACTCTTATTATGGAAGAAGGTTCAGTAATTACTGCTGAGGTAGAATGTCGGCAAGGAGTTATTGTTAATAACGGTGGCAGCTTCATTATGAATGGCGGTGAAATACGCGGCTTGGAGACATCCTCTTCTACTGTGACGATATCTGGAGGAGGCTCTAGTTTTGAAAAAACCGGCGGGGTTATCTACGGGGCAGCATCTGGTATTAACGGAAATACCCCTGACACCGGTTATTTAGTAGAGGTTTTAGAATATGATCCTGTGGTCGGTTACCTCGTTGATACTTTATACTACCGCAACAGTTCCACCGATTTAACCGGAACCCTTAGTGTAACTATGAATGATGATGGAACCGGTGTTTCGGATATAAGTTCCGGCTGGAGCCAGTAACATCTCCCGCTACTTCTCCGTACAAGGTTGATTAATTATTCACAATATATATAATATCAATATAGAGGAGAATTATATGAAACCATTGATGGGAACAAACGCTATTTGTCAGGTTGGCATTATTGTCAAGAACATAGAAAAAACCAAGCAGAAATGGGCTGCGTTTTTCGGCGTGCCTGTCCCCCCGACAGTGCAGGCAGGTGATTATGAAATTACCCAAACCAAATACAAGGGGAAAAAAGCGCCAAAGGCAAGGTGCCAGATGGCGTTTTTCGATGCAGGCCCAAATATGCAGCTTGAGTTGATTCAGCCCAACGGCGAAAAAAGCACCTGGCAGGATTTCCTTGACAAACATGGAGAGGGAATTCACCACATCGCTTTTAAGGTTAATGGAACGGAAAAAATCATCAAAGCCAGTGAAGAAGCCGGATTCAAATGCGTTCAGCAGGGCAAGTACGGAGACGGCGGCGGCGAGTATGCCTATCTTGACACCGTTAAAGACCTAAAGTGCATTGTAGAAACATTAGAGAGCTACAAATAATGTGGGTAGTTTACGCGCTTTTATCCGCTGTATTTGCGGCATTGACTTCAATCCTCGCTAAAATCGGAATTCAAAATGTAAACTCCAATGTGGCGGTAGCCATACGAACCATTGTAGTTCTGATTATGGCGTGGATCGTTGTCTTTGTTACGGGCAAACAAAATGAAGTTGCAAACATTGAACAAAAAGGCTGGATATTCCTTATACTATCTGGAATAGCAACAGGTTTATCATGGCTTTTTTACTTTAAGGCATTGCAAATTGGTGAAGCGTCAAAAGTAATACCCATAGATAAATTCAGCCTGGTCATTGGAATGGCTCTTGCGTTTATTGTATTAAAAGAAGCAGTAACAATAAAAACAATAATTGGCGGCGCACTAATCACAATAGGAACATTTGTTTTAATTTTTTAGTCTAAGAACAATAGTCCGCAGATTACGCGGATGCATACCTACGGTACGAACGCGGATTAATATAGTATTAATATCAAAAATCCGCGTTAATCTGTGTCGTACCGTAGGTACGCATCTGCGGACACTATAATAAGAGGTTGTCGCCACCGCGTTGCGGTGGCGTTCGATTAACGTCGCCGCTCACGCGGCTTAATAAAGAGGTTATTATGTTATTCACACAAGGAAAAACAGATTGTAAACCACATGAAGTTGGTTACAACGAACAGCGGCTTGATGTGCTGAACAATCATTTTCAGCAGCTCATAGATGACGGCGAAATTCAATGCGCGACATATTGTCTTTCGCGCAAGGGCAGAATTTTCGCGCATGGCGCGATTGGAAAAAAATCCTTCCGCGCGGAAGACAACACGCCTGTTCAGCCGGATTCCGTCCGCTACATTGCTTCAATCACAAAAGTATTTACCGCCGTTGCGATAATGAAACTCGTCGAAGACGGCGTAACGCGGCTGGATATACCTGTCGGTGAAATTCTTCCGCAGTTTAACACACCGCCGTATAACGGCGTTACGCTGTTTCAGCTTTTAACCCACACATCGGGCATGCACGCTGACGGCGGCTGTTTTGACAACAAGTATCAGACCACCTACTGGAAAATGATTGACGATGCATACAAGCTCTGCGAGCCGGACAAGAAATCTGAGTTCGACTGGATAGCCGCAGCGTTAGGTACAATTGGAAGCGGGTTCAGGGTAAAGCCCGACACCGAGTGGGCGTACTGCAGCTTCGGTTTTGTAATCCTTGGCGCAATAATTGAAAAGCTCACAGGCATTTCAGCTCACAAGTACATTGAGGATAATATTGCAAAACCGCTGGGAATGAAAGACACTTCGTTTGATATAAAACCAGAAACTGCAAAACGTTATATTGTAACATATTCTGACGAAGGCTTTGAAAAACATTTAGACGATATTGCAGCAGGCAAAACCATTGAACCGCATTGGATTGGAGAAATTCTAAAAATCCCTTCAACCGGCGGAGGATTGGATTCCACTGTTTACGATGTCAACCTTTTCGGGAACATGATGCTTTCCGGAGGTACGTTAAACGGCGTACGAATCCTTGGAAGAAAAGCTGTCGAAAAGATGACAAAGTTTGCAATACACAATATGCCAAATTACTGTTGGGGCGCAAAAGAAAGCGAAAGAGGTTACGGCATTGGTTTTGATATGCGTTTTGGACCTGGGTTCACTTTTTCTTCGGGCACTTATATGCACGAAGGCTCCGGGGCATGTTCGCTCTGTGTCGATCCAAGCGAAGAATTTGTAGCCGCATGGATCGTGCCGTTTGCAAAAGACGGCTGGTGGTCAAGGGCGCTTTTCAATGTGCAAAACATAGTCTGGTCTGGAATTCTGTAAACTTGAAACTCTTGAATGTTGTAAAAAATAAATTCTCTGTCTGCAGGGCGGTGGCTTTTGTTACTTTCAAGGAATGGGGAGCTTACCGCACCCATTCCATGGTATCAATTTTTGTAGGTCCTGTTTACTTTATCGTGCAGTACTTTATCTGGACTGCAGTGTACGGCGGCGCAGAAATGTTAAACGGCATGGAACTTTCACAGATGATACGTTACTTTGGCGCCGCCGCACTGATCGGCTACCTTACAATGGATTTTGCAGACTGGAATCTGGACATGCTGATACGAACGGGAAAATTTCTTACTTATGCACTGCGCCCGATGAACCATCGATTTTTTGCATTTTCGCAAAAAATCGGGCACAGGGCGCTTGGCTTTGCAATTGAATTTATTCCATGCATTTTAATCTTCACGCTGCTTTTCAGGATCGATATGCGCCCTGCTTTTATTGGCTGGACGATTGCTTCAATCGCATTGGCATTCCTTATGAACTTTTTTGTCAACTACTGCCTTGGGATGGCTTCCTTTTGGATTGTGCAATCAAGAGGTCTAAGAGCGGTTTATTCGCTTGCCGGAAGTGTATTTTCCGGTATGCTGATACCGCTTGTGTTTTTTCCAAAGCCGCTGCAGTTAATTCAATTTTTCCTTCCGTTTCAGTACACTTCGTATGTTCCGGTTATGGTATTTCTAGGAAATTATTCGTTAGGCGACATGCAACTTTCAATTCCCGCAATCGTAGGAATTCAAGCGATTGCAGTGCTTATTGTGTTTTTATTTTCTGAATTGATGTATAAAGCGGCGATGAAACAGTTTACTGCGGTTGGGGCGTAAAATGAAGTGGATTAGGATTTACAAAACCTGCGTGGGAATTGCAATTGCAAGGGCGTTAACTTACAGGCTCAATTTTATGCTTTCGCTGCTGATAACAATTGGTTACAATGCTTTGTTTCCATTAGTTTCAATTTTGATTTACCGCTCCGGCGCAAGTTTTCCGGGATGGAACTTTTACGAAGTTTTGTTAATGCAGTCTATTTTTATATTATCGCAAGGGCTTGCGAGCATTATGTTCAGCAATGTTTTGTGGACAACTCTGCAGCATATACGCGAGGGCAGTTTTGAAATAGTCCTGCTAAAACCGATGAATCCTTTGTTTTTTCTGGTTGCTTCCAATTTTGATCCTGAGAGCGTCGGGCTTATAATCGGAGGCGGCGTTTTGTTTGGGTTTTCACTTGCGCAGACAGAAATTGCTTCGCTTGCAGTAATTCCGCAGTTTCTGCTGCTTTTCGCAGCGGGGTTTGCTGTAATGGCGGGGATTAATATGCTCATGGCGGCTACTTCGTTCAAGTGGGTAGGGAACTCCCGCATACCGGAAATTTTTGACAGTGTAATGACATTCGGAAAATATCCCGTAACGATTTTTCCAAAAGCAATAAAAGGAATCGCAACTTTTGTAATTCCTGTAAGCATGATTGGTTTTTATCCTGCATCTGCGCTGCTTGGCAGACTCGATCCTTCCGCGCTGTTAGCTGTAATTCCCTGCCTGTTGTTTTTAATTTTTGGAATTTGGCTTTATCAATATATGGTTAAATTATACGAAGGAGCTGGAGGATGAGGAAGAAGTGAAAAAAGAAGAGGGAAAAATGAAAAAAGATAATATTATAAACGTTAGTAATTTGAGTAAAACATTTACCACATATAAGCGTGGGAGTGGGCTGCGTGAGACTGTGCAGAGTTTTTTTAAGCGGGAGAAGGTGGTTGTTAAGGCTGTTGATGATGTTTCTTTTGAGGTTGAACGGGGGTCTGTTTGCGGCATACTTGGACCGAATGGTGCGGGTAAATCCACTACGATTAAAATGCTTTGCGGTACGCTTTATCCCACGTCAGGTGAAATTGAATCATTAAATTGCAATCCGTATTTTAACAGAAAAAAATATGTTGCAAAAATTGGCGCGGTCTTTGGGCAGCGGTCGCAGCTTGTCTGGGATATTCCTCCTGTAGACAGTTTTAACATGAACAGGGCTATTTATGGTATTCCTGCGACCGAATATAAAACACGTTTGGACGAACTTGCTTCGTTATTTGAAATTGAGGAAGTGATGCATAAACCCACGCGCGTGCTTTCACTCGGCGAGCGCATGAAGTGTGAATTCATCATGGCAATGCTGCACAAACCGGAAATTGTCTTTCTTGATGAACCGACAATCGGGCTTGATGTTATCGCAAAGGCAAATATCCGCGATTTTATTCTAAAGGTTAACAAGACGGGAACAACTTTTATACTAACAACTCACGACCTGGAAGACATTAAACAATTGGCTGACCATGTAATAATCATCAATCACGGCGTTAAGGTTTTTGACGATACTCTGGAAAGCCTACAAACAAGGTATGTAAAACAAAAAGTTGTAAAACTCACTGTAGAAGAACCGTTAGACGAAATCATCACAAGAATTTATAAAGAAAGTTGATATGTGAGACAACCCGGAAGGGGCTGCCAACTTATTAGACAGCCCTGTACATATATAATCTTGTTATGTTATATAACAACCAGATTACGCCCTCCATTTTTTGCTTCATAAAGTTTTGTGTCAGCCCGGTCAACGAGAGAGTCTAACGTATCATTATCATCCAGGATGGCAACACCGACACTGACGGTAAAACTAATATCTACTCTATGCCTGCTGTTTGCCATAGAAGCCCGTATCCGCTCGGCAATCAATAAACCATTTTCCCTATCGCAGGCAGGGAGAATGACAATAAATTCTTCACCGCCATATCGAACCATTATGTCGTTTAACCTCACCGAAGCCCTGAGCGTATTGGCCGCCAGCCGGAGGATTTCGTCCCCGACAGAATGTCCGTAAGTGTCATTTATTTTCTTAAAATGGTCTAAATCTACCATTAATGCAGCAAGGGATGTCTGATTTTTTTTGTGTTCTTTAATTATACTTTCTCCGTTAAGCTTTAGATACCGGCGGTTATGACAACCGGTAAGCGTATCTATCAGCGCCATAGCTTCCAGTTCTTTGTTGAGGCTGTGAACCTCCTGGCGCTCCTCCTCGTATGCAAATTTGACAACGAATGTAACTAAAAATACTATTACCGCAATTATAACAAAGGAAATGCTAAAATCTAATCCCTTTGAAAGAGGACTGTCATATTCATATTGAGGATAATACGCTCCTATAAAAAGCAGGATCGTATATTCAATTATCAGTATTGTCAGCGCAATGATTCTATGCTTATCTCGCAGGATTAACGCAATAACAAACAGACTTGCAACAAAAAACATCGCCTGCGTACTGTACAGCATCCCCATCGTAATATACATGAAGGGTACATATATGTATGAAACAAAACATAATGCAACAACAATAGAAATACGGTTATCGCCTTTCCTTTTAATAAGTGCGGCTGCACAAATTAACAACGTGGCAATAGACGGAAATATTATCCATAAAGGGTGCCCCACAAGAATATTTACAAAAAGCGCCAATGTTGTCGCGATTATTACAGCCATGATGAATATGTTGGAAATCTTTCTCTCTAAACTAACGTCTTTTCCAATTAATATTTGATAAAAATTATTAAAAATACGTTTCATTTTTTATCCTCTGTATTCACCCTTTTCTTCAAAATGCTGTAAATAAATATCCCAATAACCCCACATCCCAAGCCTGAGATGTTTCCATATGGTCAAATATATCAGGTTATTATTCTTTTGTCAATATTTATTTGGTTCTTCATAAAGTTAGTTGAAAAGAACAGATAATATACCAAAAAACGTTGAATTTTGGGTTTTTTACACGCCAAATGAGGGAATTTTCACCTCCTGCTACAGAATCATTTATTATATATTTTTTATATTTTCCAGCCGATTTGATTTTTATTTCGCCTAACGCTTAGGTTATAATCGAAGATTTTTTGCGCCCGGTAAATTATAATGCGAAGGCAAACCATTCCTTATTAATTTAATTTTGGTCCGCCTTTAATTGCGTCTCTACATCTTTCACAATTATTTTTACACCTGGTTATATCAGGGTTGTCTTCTATTATTTTTGTTGCCATTGTTAGCGCCTCTCTGGCATTAAGTATTTTCCATAAACTTTTTCCAACAGTTACTTCTTTAACAATTTTTTTAAAATATTTTGAAAAATTAGTGAACCCGTCAGAACAACTACCTACATCAACCATTATTGTATTTCCGTTATTGTCTTTTGCCCATCGCTTAAATAGATTCCTGCCGGCCTTTTTTTCCGCCAGGTGTATCAATGTCATACTGTCATAATCTACACCCATTAGAATAACAAATCCATCTTCATTGACTAATTTTTCAAGCGGATAATAAACATCAAGCGGGGTTTGCCCTTTTATTAGTTCGTAAGCGTTTTTTCCAATTGCAGAGAATGAATTTAATGGATGATTGCCTCTTATCCTGCTTTTATCTTTCAAAACTGTCTCCGGTAATATTCCCATATACTCTACACTTATTATAACAGAATTAACACTATAGTTTTCTTTGGGGGCAATATGGTTTTCTTCTGGTTTTGAATAATCCAATCCATTTTGCTCCGGTCTTAAATGTTCGAGCGGCGGTACAGCATACATATATGTGAATGTAGGAACCATTAATGTACAATCTTTTTCAATAAATGCATCAATTATCATTTGTTGCCCGCCCTCTAATCCGCCAAATGATTTTAATGAAGAGTGGACACAAATATTTTTACCACTCAAGCCATATTTATATATTGCCTCTGTAATATCTTTATAACCAACCATATTATCCCCTTTCTGTTATTAATGTAACATTATACTCAATATTTTGTCAACTATTTCAACATTTTTTTACAGATTCAGTTTTGATCGCACATAACGTTTTACATATGAAATAGTTAACAAGGTTTAGTTTAAAAATCTTTTAAACTAAACCTGTTGTCTGCCGTTTACCAGCGGCCGCGGCCTTGATTGTAGGTTCCGCCGGTGTCGCTTATGCCTGTGCCGATATTATTTAGCCTTATGTCAGTGCGTTTTTCTCCGTTTATAAAAAGTGAATATGTTTCGCCTATACTGAAATGCGGGGATGTAAATCCTGAATAAGAAAAAGCGGTCTTGCTTGTGTATTCCAGCAGTGTGTTTTCATTTTGATCTTTTATCGCAATGACGCTTCCTGATGCTTGCTGCCTTGTGTATGAGACCAAGATAACCGGCTGAGTTGTACCCTGCGAAATGCCAAGAATACTTCCCGCTGTTATAAGTTCTCCGCCTGTTATTACGAAAGCGCCGTCAAAGTCAACTGCGCCTTCCATTATCATGGAAGGCCCGCTGATCATAAGCATCCCGCCTTCAATGAAAATATTTCCGTTGGAATCGATGCCGTCTGCAAACGCATGTAAATCAACTGTTCCGCCTGTTATGCGGACAAAAATATTTTCATTCAACTGCCGTCTTCCCCAGCCCATGTTCGGCGTGTCGTCCGGGCTTGCGGCGTTGAGCGCGTCGTTAGTTGATATGATGCTTATGTTTCCGCCGCTGATTGTAACAGAAAGCCCTTCTATCCCTTCGTAGCAAACAGGAATATCAATGTCTCCGCCTGAAATTACAACAGCGCCGTCAGCATGAATTCCGTCGTCTCCTGTTTTTATTTGCAGCCTTCCCGACGTTATAAGAATATCGCCGTCTGAATGTACTCCGTCATCTTCTGTGTCTATTATAAAATCCCCGCCCATGATGATTACCTGTTTTCCCGCCTTAAGCCCTTTCATGCTGACAGAATCATCCGCTGTTTGTATTGCGGGACCCGGTCTTCCGCCCCATCCTCTGTTAAAATTACTTTGCCGCACGGGAACGCTGGCGCTTCCTCCGCCTGTGACAATATGGAAAACGCCCCCAGTAATTGTCAGGGTGCTTTCCGCCTGTATTCCATCGTTTTGGGCATGTATATTAAAATCGCCCCCGCTGATTGTTATAAAACCAACATCATCGCCCGTGGTTCTGCTTGATTGAATCCCATCGGCTCCTGCGTTAAACGTAAAATTTCCGCCGTCAATTATCACCCCGTTGCGCCCGAGAAGCGAATGTCCGGTTGAATCAACTGTTATACTTCCGCCTGTTATTGTTAAAATATCCTGAGCGCGTATTCCGTGCCTGTAATTTCCGATAACGGAAAGGCTTCCTTCACCCGTTAGGTGTAAATTGTTCTGAACATAAATTGCAGCATTGCGTTCATCCGAATCTGTTTGGCGTGCACTGTCAGAAATTGTGTTGTGTGTTCCTTCTTCCAGTACGATAATTGTTTCCCTCGATCTTTGTGAGAATATCGCAGGTCCCGTTTCGTTGTGAAGTGATACGCCGTTCAGCACGAGGCTGACAGCGTCGTCCCTTCCTGCATTTATATGAACCTGCCCGTTTTCAAGAATGCCGGAAAGCACGTATGTACCCGGTTCTCTGATTGTGAGCGTTCTGTCTAAAAAGACCGCGCCTGTACCGGAAACCTGAGCTGTCAAACCTTCGAATATGATCGACGTTACATTGTTTTCGGTCGTACTGTTTTCTCTTAAGCCGGCAGATGATGCAGGCCTCGAACACCCAAGCAGCAATAAAAAAAATAAAAACCATGAAAATTTAATTAAACGCATTTCTTATAACTCCTCACATTCTTTTGTCTCACGGCTTATTGATATGTCTAAATTTCCGTTTTGGCAGCGGAGTTCATCTATAAACTCCTTTGGTATTGAAGAATACTTTAACCGGACATTGTATGTAAGTTTGTACAGGTTATCCATATTTGTTGTCTTAACTTTATTGAGTTCAAAACTTTCAGTGTATTTTGTCAGGATATCGTCAAACAATCCTTCATAGTCAAGGTTTTCCGGAACAGTGATTTTCAAAATGCGGGTGTTTGTCCGGTCGATGCCAAATCGCACACGCGCCAATAATAGGTTTGTTGCGCTGAACAATAAAAGGAAAATGAATGCATAAAATAAATACCCCATTCCTATAATCAGCCCAAGCGCCATGCAGGAAAATAAACTCCCGATATCTCTTGCATTTCCCGGGACGGATCGAAACCTCACAAGACTGAACGCCCCTGCAACAGCTATACCCGCCCCAATATTCCCGCTCACAACCATGATGATAACCTGTACAGTTATGGGGAGGAGAACCAGAGTTACAGCCATATTTTTACTGTACTTGTTTTTGAACATATATGTTGCGGCTGCGGCAAAACCGAATACGATGGAACACAATGTACACAAAAGAAAACTGTTTACGGCAGGCATATAATTTGTTACATTTCCGGTAAAAATTTCAAACATTTAGCAACTCCTGTAAAAAATATTTTGCATAACTAAAAAATATACTCATATATAATGAAAATCTACCTTTAAGCAGATAATAATTAATAACTTTTTGTTATATTTAATCTTTTTGCTTGCCGGGAAAAGTTCTGTAAAATATACTGGTTACAAGGGGTAGATGGTGCAGGGAAACATTTTAGTTATCGAAGATGTAAAAGAACTTTCCGATCTGATTACCCTTTACCTTGCAAGGGAAGGTTTTGATGTCCGCGCAGTAGAAAGCGCCGAAGACGGCTTTGCCGTAATCGAAGAATGGAAACCCGAGCTTGTAGTACTTGACATAAATCTACCCGGAATTGACGGGTTTGAATTCCTGCAAAGGTTCAGGCGTTCCAGCGTTACTCCGGTGCTGATAGTTTCCGCAAGAGACAGCGACGAAGATCTTATAAGCGGCCTTGGAATCGGAGCGGATGAATATATCACAAAACCATTCTCCCCAAAAGTCCTTGTTGCAAGGGTCAGAGCCATGTTCCGCCGGTTTCGGGATTTTAACGATAAAAGCCATGAAAACGTGTTCAGGTTTGGTCCCTTTTTGCTTGACTATGATTCCTGCATACTAAAAAAAGGAGACACGAGGATTTCTCTTTCTGCAAAGGAATACAGCTGTCTTGCATGGCTTACAGAAAATGCAGGAAAACCCATGAGTGTAGAGGCGATCTACGCAGGGGTTTGGAAAAACATCTACGGCGACCTTACCACAGTAGCTGTTTATATACAGCGCCTTCGCAAAAAGATCGAAGAAGATCCTGCAAATCCGGTTTATATAGAAACCGTACATGGAATGGGTTACAGGTTTAATGTATGAAAATAAAAAATCAGGCGCGGCTTCTTGTTGCAGGTATTGTGCTTGTTCCCCTGCTTGTTATTGTTATCAATATAATTATTCAATCTTCTTTTATCGGCAATGAAAGAGAACTTCCTGCGTATGAAGATATATTTCCTTTGTTAGATGAACATATAGACGCAGGCGATATGGAATCTCTTACCCGTATAATAACCCGTTCAAGAAACCGCAGTGAATTAGCAGTTTTCCGGGATGATTATTTTGTTCTCTATTCAACAATTTCCGACTTCGTTCCCGGTTTTTTTACATACCGCGAAAAAGTTCTTTCGCTGCTTGACGGTGAAAATCAACCTTCAACATACAGTTTTTATTCGCGCGATCTTAACGAAAGCCGGGTGTATATTCTTTCCAATATGACGCCGCAGGCGCCTATGGTAAGATCAAGACCTCCACCGTTTTTTATTCCCGCAGCTTTGATCATTGTATTCATTATTCTGCTGACGATATTTTCGATCTGTATGTCAATCATCATAGCCAGAACCATCACCAATTCCGTTCAGGTTCTTGAAGATGTAACCCGGCGCATCGCCGAAGGAAATCTTGACTTAAATGTTGATGTTAAAGGAAGCAATGAAATTACCTCTCTTACAAATTCTCTTAACAAAATGCGAAACGCCCTAAAAGAAGAAGAACTTAGGCGCTCCCGTTTTATTATGGGAATCAGCCATGATCTAAAAACTCCTCTTGCGCTGATCAAGGGTTATGCAGAAGCGATAGAAGACGGCGTTACAGAAGATCCCGCCTCCCGAAGCGGCGCCGCCACGATTATCGCTTCAAAAGCGGATCAGCTTGAAGGCATGATAAACGACCTTATCAATTTTGTACGAATGGAAACCGGAGAATGGCGTGAAAAATTAAACGAAATTAATTTAAGCGTCTTTCTAAAAAATTTAATGAAATCATTAAGCATGGATGTTGAATTGCTGCACCATAAATTAATTTCCGAAATCAATCTGCCCGAAAATCTATCCAAACGTTTGGACGAAAAACTGGTGCAGCGCGCTTTTGAAAATTTGATCAACAATGCAGTCCGCCATACGCCTGACGGGTCTGTCATAAATTTTTCCGCCGTGTTAGTTGAAAATACAGTGGAGCTTACAATCAGCGACAACGGCGGCGGCATAGACAAGGATGCCCTTCCCCATATATTTGAAATGTTCTACCGCGGAAGCCCGTCCCGCCGCGAACACGGCATGGGGCTTGGCCTTGCCGTCGTAAAATGGGTGGTCGATTACCACGGCTGGACAATCTCCGTATCTTCAGGAGCGGAGGGGACGATATTTACGATTACAATTCCGGCGGGGTAGAGTTATTTTACCCGCTTGACTTTATTTTTCATTTATTGTACAAATAAAAACCATTGAAAAAACGCGGTAACCACCGCTGCGGTAACTACCGCTTGGAGAAGATGATGTACGCTCTGGTAGAATTTAAGGGGAAACAGTACAAAGCCGAAAAAGGCGCCCTGCTTAAAGTTGATAGAATTGATGCCGAACCCGGCTCCGCCGTTACGATTGATACGGTGCTTTTGGTTTCCGGTGATACGGTAAGTGTCGGCAGCCCCTATGTGCAGGGCGCAAAAGTGTCTGCAACTGTGGAATCTCACGAAAAAGACAAGAAAATTATTGTATTTAAGTACAAACCAAAGAAAGATTACCGCAGAAAACAGGGGCACAGGCAGCAATATTCCATTATAAAGATTGGAGATATTTCGTAGGAACCGGTTTGTGATTAAAATCGAAGCGGTTGTGGAAAACGACGGGACATTGAGAGCCTGCAAAGCAAGCGGTCATGCCGGCGCCGGAAAAACCGGAACCGACATCGTCTGCGCCGCCGTTTCGGTGCTTATGAGGACTGCATTCAGCATCCTTTCCGGCAGGAAAGGCGTTACAGTGCAGGGCAGCGCGCCGGAAAAGGGCGAAATGCGGCTGGAAGTTGATTATACGGCGGAAGGAAAGGATTTTCTTTTTGCAACAGGGGTTTTCCTGATAGACGGGTTAACGTCCGTCGCACAGGAATTTCCTAAAAACTGTAAAATTACGGTTAAGAGCATGAGTTCTTAGCTTCGGAGGATTAACATGGCAAGGAAACGCGGCGGAAGCGGCGCAAAAAACGGAAGAGATTCAAACCCGAATTTTTTGGGTGTTAAAGCATCGGACGGCACTTTTATCAAGGCGGGGACAATCATTGTCCGCCAGCGCGGAACCAAAATCCACCCCGGCAATAATGTAGGCTGCGGAGGCGATTATACCCTTTTTGCCCTTGCGGACGGAAAAGTCAATTTCCATCAGCGCCGCGGACGCAAACTGGCCTCGGTCGTTCAGGAAAGCGCTAATTGAACAACAAATGACAAGAGCGTCCGCGGATTGCGCGGAGATTATGTTTAAAATTCATAGACAATCTGCGTTAATCAGCGTCGTACCGAAGGTACGTATCCGCGGACTTCTTTTCTTAACTTGTTGATATTGGTTATCAATCTCATGGAAAAGTTTGCGGATGAAGCTGTAATCGAAGTTTTTTCGGGCGCGGGTGGAAACGGCTGCGTGTCCTTCAGAAGGGAAAAGTATGTCCCAAGGGGCGGCCCTTCCGGCGGAGACGGCGGAAGGGGCGGGGCTGTTATCTTCACAGTCCGGCGCAATTTGCGTACCCTTGCGCATTTTCGCCGCAAGCATATCTTTAAGGCGGAAAACGGCCGCGACGGCGAAAGCTGGGGGCGTTACGGCAAAAACGGCGAGGATTTGCTCATTCCCCTGCCGCCGGGCTCAGTAATTCGAAATATCGAAACTGGCGAAATTATACATGATTTTTCCGGTAATCAGGATGATTTTCTTTTTCTAAAAGGCGGCAACGGTGGCTGGGGAAACATCCATTTTAAATCATCTGTAAATCAAGCTCCGCGAAAAGCGCTTCCGGGAAAACCGGGGCTTTCTGCAAAGTTAAAAGTTGAACTGCAGATAATCGCAGATATCGGTCTTGTCGGTTTTCCAAATGCGGGTAAATCCAGCCTTCTTGATAAATTCACAAATGCAAGACCGAAAATCGCAGCATATCCTTTTACAACAAAAATTCCTAATCTTGGAGTACTAACCATTGACGACAGGGATATAATCATTGCCGACATCCCCGGGCTTATCGAGGGCGCATCAGACGGCGCGGGTCTTGGCATCCGGTTTTTAAAGCATATTTCGCGAACTCAGGTTCTTGCCTTTTTAATCGACCTTTCCGAAGATAATTACCTCGAAGCCTTCGATATCCTGCTTAATGAATTAAATTCTTTTTCTGCTGAACTGACAAAAAAGAGCCGTGTCATTATAGGCACAAAAACAGATTTGGAAGAAACTGAAGGCAGGCTTGCCCATCTTGCCGCAAAATACACGGACGAAGAAGTTATGGGAATTTCTGTTTTTTCCGGCGAAGGAATTAAAGAGCTTTCGTATGCTTTTTTACGATTGACAGAAATCCCCTCAGAAGATGAAAATACATATGAAGAAGATTTTTTACCGGGAGATGAGATTTGAAGCTAGGCATACTTGGCGGCAGTTTTAATCCTGTTCACAACGGGCACCTTTTTCTTGCGGATAAGGCAATTTCCGCGCTGAACCTTGACAGGGTTATTTTTGTTCCTGCGTATCGTTCTCCTTTCAAGCTTGACGCAAAAGGAATGGAAAGCAGCGGAAGCGACAGGCTTTTAATGCTTGCAGCGGCAGCCGCCGGGGATCCGAGGTACGCAATTGAAGACTGCGAAATAGTCCGCAAGGGAGTTTCGTACACATTAAATACACTTGAGGATATTATCGAACGGTATCTGCCGGACGGAAAGCCCGCGTTGATTATCGGCGATGATCTTGCCGCAGATTTTCCAAAGTGGCACGGAAGCAAAAGAATTCTTGAACTTGCGGATATTGTAATTGCACGGCGGCTTAGCGGCGGGGAATCGGATAAAAAAATTGAATACCCCTATCCGCATATTTTTATTGACAACGAGGTTATGGATATTTCTTCGCGTGAAGTACGGCAGCGGATTTCCGAAGGCGGAAGCTGGCGGCCGCTTGTTCCTGCCGAGGCAAGGGCGATAATCGAAGAAAAGCGGCTTTACGGTTATGATAGAATTTCTGCCAAAGGATATTCAAGAACAGTTATCATGCGCATCGAAGCTGAAGCGCGCGGCACGCTTTCTGCCGAGCGTTTTATACATTCCAAAAATACTGCCATTCATGCAAGCGACATGTGCCGCCGTTTCAATCTTGATCCAATGGCTGGCTACCTTGCAGGGATTGCCCATGATTTGGCAAAGCAGATGAGTAACAAGCAAGTGTTAAAAATCGTTAAAAGTGATAAAATGGGAATTTCTGCAATAGAAAAAGATAAGCCGAATCTTCTGCATGGAAGGGCGGCGGCAGTATTGCTGAAAGACCGTTTCTGTATTAATAATGAAGACGTGCTTGAAGCGGTTGCACTTCATACATCGGGAAGCGGAAAAATGGGTCCGCTTGCAAAGGTGATATACATCGCCGACAAGACTGAGCCGTCAAGAAACATCGAGCCGGCTTTAAGAAAAATGTGCAAAGAGGCGGATTTGGACGCTGTTCTTTATGCCGTACTTGATAAAACAATAGAAAAACTGCGGGCAAAGGGTGCAGAATTGTCTGAAGGCACTTTACAGCTTCTGAACAAAAAGAAGGAATTAAAAAATTGAAAGAAAAATTGTTAAAAAGCGACGCTTCAATTTTTTTGCTTGTGTTAATAGTTCTCCTTTTGATTTTAGGCATTATCTTTGCTATTTATACATTCCGCAGTAATCCTATAGAAGATGCACTTGCTTCCAACCGTGTTATAAATGTTCTTTTTATTATCGAAGACAATAGAATGCCTGTAAGCACTTATGTGTTAATGTACTATCCTGCGACTAAGCGTGCAGCTCTTTTTGACATACCGGGGGATCTTGGCCTTTTGATCGCAAGGATAAACCGTGTGGATCGCATTGACAGGGTTTATGATCCAAACAGAATTTCCGGGTATGAAAATGAAATAGAAAAGCTTTTAGGAATAGATATTAATTTTTCTGTTGTTATTACCAAGGAAAATCTGGTCTCTATAGTTGATCTTCTTGAAGGTGTGGAAATATTTATTCCATCATCTGTATCGCACATGGAAGGTGATGAATTGATTCTTTTTCCCTCCGGGATGACAATCCTTGACGGCGATAAAGCAAGCGTATATGCAACATACACCCTGCCTCATGAAGACAGCGATGTAATTGCCTTCCGCAGACAGCGTTTCTTCCTTGGCCTTTTAGACCGTCAGATACAGAGGAATGAATGGCTTGCAAATGAAGATGCTGCAAAAATGTATCATTCATTTTTTAGAACAAACATGAGTCAGCGTACGCTGGGTCTTCTCTTTAACGAATTTGTTTATATTGATACCGACCGCACCAATTTTCAATCTGTTACCGGAAATTTTCGCGAAGTTTCCGGGCAAGTGCTGGTTATCCCGCACTGGGACGGCAACCTTATAAAAGAAGTTGTGCGTCAGACTTTGGGAACTCTTACACGTGATATCGAAGATCATTTGCTCGAACGCGTATTAACTGTGGAAGTGTTAAACGGAACTGCGGTAAACGGTCTTGCAGGAAGGACAGCGGAGATACTTCGCAGTTTTGGTTATGATGTAATTTCAATAGGCAATGCGGATCGTACAACCTATGAAAATACTGTTGTAATCAACCGGTTTGCATCTGAAAATATGGTACAGGAGTTTGCCGGCATTATACGCTGTACGAATATCCGAAACGAGTTGATTGTGTATGACGGGCAGGAAGATGAGCCTTTAAATACGAGTTTTGAATTCAGCGCAGATATAACTTTGCTTATTGGAAGGGATTTTGATGGAAGATATGTTACCGGAAATTGAAAAATTAGGCGGGGCTTTAACCGGGCTTTTACAGGAACATAATGGGCAGAATGTCTTAATGCTGGATCTTCGCAGTATTAATAATTGGACGGATTTTTTTATAATTGCAACTGTAACAAGCAGAACCCATATGGACGGTCTTGAGCGGCACATAAAAAATTTCTGCCGCGAAAAAAATATTGACATTTTTGGCAGTTCCCGGAAAACCCAGGATGATGAGTGGCGGTTAATTGATCTTGGTCCAATAATTGTCCACTTAATGACAATCAGCACACGTGAATTTTACGAATTGGAAAGACTCTGGCGCCCTTGATTGATTAGTTCAAGCGGTCGTTGCATGTCTTTCCGGCCACATACATTTACGGATAGGATTTTAAATCTCTATCCGTAAAATGCGTGTTTTAGTTTTCAGGTTTTACTCGTCGAAGTCGTCGTCCCAATCATCTTCGTCATCATCATAGTCGTCGTCTTCATCTTCCTCGTACTCATCATCGTCGTCGTCGTCATCATCGTCTTCTTCAGCCCATTCATCGTCCTCTTCTTCATCTTCGTATTCTTCGTCTTCAAAATCGTCGTCATCGTCAATTGCGTCATCATCGCTGAAGACAAACTCAGGCAGTTCGCTGCCGTCCGACTCGTAAACAGCTCCGCCATAAACAGGCATCAATGCCAGTTCTCCTTGTTCCATAGCTCCATTCAGAACCATAATGTTCTCCCTAGATGCGATTTGTGAGGCCAAAAAAGCCTCCCCCTAGAAACATAAGGGAGGATATATAAATTTGTCAACAGGTTTTACAAAAAAATTTAAAATATGCTAATCTTTATTTATGATTCAAAAATACAGTGAATTGACTGTTTTTGCCCCGGCTAAGGTGAATCTTCACCTTGCAGTAAAAGATAAACGCCCCGATGGTTTTCATAATCTGGAAAGTATCTTTTTAGCTGTAGATTTTGGCGATATTTTGCATTTTTTTATGAAACATGAGGGAGAATCCGGGTCAAATATGGCAGAAATAACCATGTTTTGGACGGATTTAATCATTCAAGATTCTCCTATCCCGCAGGAAAAAAATATTGTTTTTAAAGCTCTGTCCCTCTTTCGGGCTAAAACAAATTTTTCCCATGATCTCGAAATAAAAATTGAAAAACGCATCCCCATTGGCGGCGGGCTTGGCGGCGGTTCATCCAATGCGGCAGCCGCTCTTCTTGCACTGAATAAATTAGCCGGAAGCCCTCTTGGCTTTGAAGCCCTGCTGGAGCTGGCTGCCGCCCTTGGCAGCGACGTCCCATTTTTTATGTATCAAACGCCCGCCGCAAAAGTTACCGGACGCGGTGAATATATTCAGCCGGTGGATTTACCTTTAAAACATTTTGTACTGGTCAACCCCGGCTTTGAAAGCGATACGGCATCTGCCTTTAAATTACTGGATGAACATAGAAGCCATGAAGATTTCCGCAGGGAATTTTATACGGGAGATTTTGCTTCCCATTCTTTCTTTGCGCCGCAAAGCAAAAGTTCAATGCGTCTTTGCAAAATAAAATTTTATAATGATTTTTTAAATGTGTTTAACGATCCTGAAAAATCTATTTATAACGACATGATTGCCGGACTATACAAATCCGGTGCAGAGTTTGCAGGTCTTTCCGGGGCAGGCTCTTCATGTTTCGGTGTTTTTTCTGAAAGGGAAACTGCACAAAGAGCGGCAGCGGCTTTACGTGATGTGTATGGATTCGCGGAATATTGCCAAACATTTTATCAGGCATGATCTGAATGATTTTTACATGTTTGTTTTATTTAAACATTTTTTAGTTAAAATATACATTTTTAATTAAAATTTAACATGTTTCTATATACAGAATTTTTAAAATATTTTGAATTCGCAACTTTTTTCCTTGCGTTAGTGACAAATCAATACTATAATGTAAATTATACTGGGCTTAATGTATATTTGCTTTTTATAAAGGCATACATTAAGTTTTATTAAGGGCCACGCAGGGAAAGGAGAGGCTACATGCAAATTACAGATATTAGAGTCCGCAAGGTGACTGGCGGCGGTAAGCCAAAGGCCTATGTAACGGTTACTTTTGATGATTGCTTTGTTGTTCACAATATAAAGATCATAGAAGGCAAAACTGGAGTTTTTATTGCAATGCCGAGTCGCAAGACAAGGGCAGGTGAATATAAGGATGTGGCGCATCCGATTCACCCGGAATTCAGGGCAGAGCTGCAGAAACGCATTCTTGAAAAGTACGAATCCGGTGATGTTCAGGACGCAGATGCAGATGACCTTTAGGTTTTAACCTTTGGTTTTCAACCTTGGGTTTTAAGACCCTTGGGTTTTCACCTTTGGGTTGTTAACCTGGGTTTTCAACCCTTGGGTTTTCTGCTAAATACCGGTACTCTAACGATTCAAAACCTATTGATTATTTCCCGTGTTTTTGATAGGCTTGTTTTATGATGGGACGTCGGCAAGCGGTAAGCCACCGGGTTTTGGTTCCGGTATTCACAGGTTCGAATCCTGTCGTCCCAAGAGGACAAATATTTTTGAGGCGGGTTCTGTCGTCCCGGAAAAGGTTATCCCGGAAACTATTATTGAGGTAAGTTAATGAGCAAGGTTGTTTTACAGGCAAAAAATCGTCAGAAAGCGGGTTCTGCTGAATCCCGCAGAATCAGGAAAAGCGGCAGGATTCCTGCGGTTATTTATGGAAGGTCGGGAAATTCTGTTTCTATCGATCTTGATTCTTCAGAATTTATTAAAGACACAAAAGGAATCTCCGAAAGTACAATAGTTAAAGTTGAAGTGGGCGATAAATCTTATGATGCTTTTGTAAAAGCCACTCAGAGAAATATAATCGATGGCAATATTCTTCATATAGATTTTTATGAAGTAGAAAGCGGCGTTGCCCTTCGCGCCAAAGTTTCCGTTGTTTTACATGGAAACCCCATTGGCGTGCGCGAAGGCGGTATGCTGGAAAATCCGCTGCATGAAATCGAAATTGAATGTCTTCCGAAGGATCTTCCCGAAAGGATCGAAATCGATATTTCCGGTCTTAAGGCAAACAATTATCTGTATGTCCGTGATATTCCTCTTGCCGAGGGAGTCAGGCTTTTGACCAATCCCGATCTTGTTGTCGCACTGGTAAAATTCGCCAGAGCTGATGCCGCCGCAGAAGCCGCTTCTGCCGCCACAGCCGTCGCGCCTGCTGCTGCGCCTGCAACTGATAAGAAAGCCGCTCCGGCTGCCAAGGATAAAAAGTAATCTTAACGGATAACGGTTCTTTAAACGAAGCTGTCATTGTAAAGTTCGAAGAAGATGTCGCTCTTGCTCTGTGCAGCTTCTCTGCGTGTGGGCTTCCTGTTGTTGCAGAGCCGCTTCAAACTCAATCATGTAAAGGCAATGCAGTTTTACTTGCCGCGGTTTCAGGCGGCGCGGATTCAATGGCAATGCTTGCCGCCGTTTGCGCATTACGGGAAGAAAAACACCCGCCTGTCTTTAACTCATTGCACTGTCTCCATGTGGAACATGGTTTGCGCCCTGCAGACGAAAGCAAAGGCGATGCTGAATTTGTCCGTTCTTTTTGTAAAAAACACCAAGTTGATTGCCGCGTCGTGCATATCCCGCCCGGAAAAATTGCCGCTTATGCAAAAGAAAGAGGCACCGGTATCGCCGCCGCCGCAAGATATTTCCGCCATAAAGCGCTTGCAAAAGAAGCGGAACGTCTTGGGCAAAATACAATCATCTTACTTGCTCATACAAAAGACGACATGCTGGAAACAGCCTTGATGCGTGTCATGCGGGGGGCAGGTCCGTCAGGGCTTGCGGCAATGCCAATGTCGGGAAAAACCGGCGGAGAAAAAGCCTCTGTTTTACGGCCGCTTTTATACATGAGCCGTTATAAAGTGATTGAATATCTAAATGCCAAAAATATTACATGGCGTGAAGACAGTTCCAACACCGATGAACATTATCTGCGAAACCGTATACGTCGCCGGCTTGTTCCGGTTTTAAACGATTTTTTCCCCTGCTGGAAAACAGGTCTTTCCGGAATGGCGGAAACTCAATTCTATGCAGCGGAATTTATTACCGAAAAAGCTAAAACCCTTGTGAAGTGGGAAATGGAAATCCAGAAAAAAGATACTCACAAATCTTATTGCCTTTCCACAGATGCGGATAATTTTTTTACCCAGCGCCAGATAATCCGTGAAGAATCAATTTTTCAGGCTGTTAACCTTTTATTTAAAGGAAAAGCCGGAGCTTCCCCAAGGCGTTCTGTGATAAGGCAGTTTATAAAAAGCGGAAAAAAAGCCGCCGATCTTGGATTTGTACGAATCAGGCAAAAAGAAGGGAAAATCCTTGTGAGCCGTACTTGCAAAGAATTTTTTGAATGTGGTGTTTCACGGTTGATTAAATAGCTTTCCGTATATATTCTTAAAAGATGTTTGATCCAAAAAATAATATTCCTGATAGGGGACCCTTGCAGCCCCGCCGTCCCAGTGGTTTTGCACTTGTTTTTTTTCTTATAATGACGGGGATTTTTATCTTCTGGTTTTCAAGGGGAACATCAACTCCGATAAGGGAAATTTCATATTCGGATTTTTCCCGTTTTGTGGAACAAAACCAGATTGAATCTGTCGTTATATATAAAAATGATATTATCGATATCTACTTAAAAGGAACTGCTCCCGGCGGAACTGCGCAGCTTCGCACACTTCTTCCCTATAACGATCCGGATCTTTTAGCTATGCTAAGGAACAATAATATTACCATATCCGGCGCGGCTGCGCAAATCAGCCTTTGGAATATGCTGCTCAATATGCTTCCATGGATTGTTGGTTTTGGTCTGATTATTTTTATGATGCGAAGTATGCAGGGAGGCGCAGGCAGGGCTTTTAATTTTGGAAAGAGCAGGGCAAAGCGCTATCATGACGAAGGAAAAAAAATCTGTTTTGCAGATGTCGCAGGGCAAAAAGATGCAAAATACGAGCTTGAGGAAGTTGTCGAATTCCTGAAAAACCCGCAGAAATTTACCAAGATGGGCGCGCGAATTCCAAAAGGCGTTCTGCTTGTCGGGCTTCCCGGAACGGGCAAAACTTTGATGGCGCGTTCCGTCGCAGGAGAAGCGGGTGTTGCATTCTTTCATATGTCGGGCTCTGACTTTGTGGAAATGTTTGTCGGAGTCGGCGCAAGCCGCGTAAGGGATCTTTTTGATCAGGGGCGAAAGAGTGCTCCCTGTATAATTTTTATTGACGAGCTTGATGCCGTCGGGCGGACACGCGGCGCGGGTTACGGCGGCGGTCATGACGAGCGTGAGCAGACATTAAACCAGATGCTTGTCGAAATGGATGGTTTTGATCCAAAAGACGGCGTAATAATTCTTGCCGCTACAAACCGCCCCGATGTTTTGGATCCTGCGCTTCTGCGTCCCGGGCGTTTTGACAGGCAGGTTATTATCGCCATGCCCGATATAAAAGAACGTGAAGCGATTTTGCAGATACATTCCGCAAAGATTCCGCTGGATAAAGAAATTGATCTTGTGCGTATTGCAAAGGCAACGCCGGGAATGAGCGGCGCAGACCTTGCAAATCTTGTTAACGAAGCTGCGTTGTTTGCCGCGCGCAGGGACAGAGCAGAAGTTCTTATGTCCGATTTTGAAGAAGCAAGGGATAAGGTGCTTATGGGTGTTGCCCGTAAAACGCTTGTTATATCGGACAAAGAAAGACGGATGACGGCTATTCATGAAGCAGGGCACGCGCTTTTGCATTATTTTCTCAAGAATGCCGATCCGCTGCACAAGGTTACAATTGTCCCTCACGGAAGAGCGCTTGGTATGGCTGTGTCTCTTCCCGAAGAAGACAGTTACAGCCGTACAAAGGGCTGGATAGAAGATCGCATTGCCATCTGTTACGGCGGCTGGCTTGCGGAAAAACTTTTCTACAACGAAACAACTACAGGCACAAAAAATGATATACAGCAGGCGACAGAAATGGCGCGTAACATGGTCTGCGAATGGGGAATGGCGGAAGAGCTTGGCCCTGTCACCTACGGACAGGAAGATGAACCGATTTTCCTTGGAAAGGAAATTGCAAGGCACAAGGACTATTCCGAAGATACCGCACAGCGTATAGACAAGGCGGTAAGGGATATTCTCGACCGCGCATTAAAAAAAGCAAATGGCATTGTTACAAGCCGTAAGACCGAACTGGAAAATCTTGCCGATGAACTTCTTGCACGCGAAACTCTGGTAGATGAAGAAGTACGGAAAATTCTTGGTCTTCCGCAAAAGGAGAGTACGGGTTCAGAATGAAATTTAAATTTGTTTTGTTAATTTTATTCACCGTACTTTTCTGTTCAGTTGTTTATGCGCAATCGCGCGATGATTCTGCCGCCGCGCTGCAATATGTGATTTGGTCGCAGCAGGCAATTAACGAAGGCCGCTGGGAAGATGCGATTGCGGCTCTTGAACGCGGCGCGGATTTTGCAGATGTTTCTTCGGATATTTCTTTTCTTTTGGCGCAGGCCCGCCTGCATTTTCTTTATTCCCGTTACGACAGAGAAGCTGTTTTGCAGGCGCTTGATGCGGCGATTGATACAAACCGCTGGGAGGTTTACAGTCCTGCACAGGCGATGTTGTTAAAAGCAGAACAGTTAATCGCGATGCGAAGGTATACAACCTCCCTTACTGTTCTTGACGGGATTGG